>Ga0233411_10000012_pt1 | contig 74146 bp, 90 predicted proteins | sample Na_anoxic_2_MG_FD_179799 | JGI IMG/M metagenome (GOLD analysis project Ga0233411, IMG submission 179799) | Seawater microbial communities from Saanich Inlet, British Columbia, Canada - Na_anoxic_2_MG | ecosystem: Environmental > Aquatic > Marine > Inlet | place: Canada: British Columbia...
CATTGTAGAGATGTATATGGGTTAACAACTGATGAGATGAATTATGTGTGGGATCAATATGAATCCATGATTAAAAAATACCATAGAAGTAATAATTTCGGTGGTAAACTTGATTTATAAGTATTTTAATTAATCTATTGATTAACTGAAGGACCCAAATCCACTTTAACTTTTTTACCATATCTTTATATTTATATAATAAATTATATATTATGAGACCAAGAAATGTATTAACAGAAACAAACAATATGAGAAAGTTAATGGGATTACCATTGCTTAATGAGGACACAGGATCAACTGCTGAGGACGTTAAAAAGAAAGTTTTAAATGAATCTACGATAGAATATGAAAATAACCAATGGTTGGTTATAGAAAAAGAAGATGAGGAACAAGAAGAAGATGAGGAACAAGAAGAAGATGAGGAACAAGAAGAAGATGAGGAACAAGAAGAAGAAGATGAGGATGTGGTTGAAGAACAAGAAGATTTAGGTGATGGTGAAGATGGTATGGGAGAATCTCCATTGGATCAGGTTGTCGCAGAAGGTAGTTTCGCTAAATATAACATTTCTTTAGGGGATAAAGTTGGTTTACTGAGTGAACAAGAAACTGAAGTACAAACGTTGAATCGGCATGCAAGAGAATTAGATGATATACTGGACATAGAGGAAGAAAATAGAGAATTAGATGATATACTGGACATATTGGAATATGAGGTGGAACAAGCAAAAAATAAAAAATCCGCTCGTAAATCAGAGATAAAAGGAATATTAAAAAAAATAAGAGGAAATAGAAAATTAAAAAAAGTAATTAATAAGAAAGGTAAAAAATTAAATCAATTAGCAAACCAACTAGATGATTTAGAAGATACGGAGGCGTTTAAAGAAAAAAGAAAAAAAATTATTAGGGATATCTTCTTATCATTATATATGGGTATTGGTGCAATTGTGGTAGGATCTAGTGCTGAGGATATAAAAAATAAAATTAAATTTGGTAGGGAGAAGGTAAATAAACTTTTTAACTAGAAAAATAACCAACATGAAAATCAAAGAACATTTAAAGGAACATAACCTATCTTACTTTGGTCATATGAAAGTAGCCTTATGGTTTGCGTGGACATTTACACAAGTTGTAATGGCGGCATTATGTCATGGGATAATCCCATCGACATATAAAACATATTGCAGTGACAAAGTTAAAGAAGTATATAAAAAAATAACCCAAGATAAAGAAAATGATTAAAACTTTTAATCATTTTAATATATTTATATAATAAATTTACTATACATGAAAAAAATCATAAAATTAACCGAAAACCAGCTTAATAAAATTGTTAAGAGGGTATTATCCGAATCATATGAAGGTGGAGCAATACAACAACAAGATAAACCTTGTGATATATGGTGTAAAATAAAATTGGCAAAAACAGGATCAAATGGTGATGTTGTTAAAATGATACAACATTTATTATCACATGGTGGGTATAATAACAAGTACCTTGGTGGTGGTATGGAAGGTGGATGTGGAAAAGAATGGCAAAAATGTGATGGTAAATATAGAAAACACACCAAAGATGCGGTATTAGAATTTCAGAGAGATAATAATTTAAAACCTGACGGTGTTGTTGGGTATGATACATTATCTAAAATATGTGAAGTATTAAAAGTAGCAAATAGTGCCGATAATAGTAAACAGATATTATGTACTAAACAGTGTAATTGTGATGATAAACAAAGTCAAAAAGATAATCCACCATTATCAGGTGACCCTGTTCGTAAGCGACCTAGAATTGGTGATGAGTTTCCACCAGAAAAATTCGTTGATGATGGTAACTGGTGGGATGTTATAACTGACCCTTTAGAAGATATATGGGATTGGATAATTACACCAGCTCCTGGTGATGGAAATAGTGAAGGGAAAAATTGTGATAAAGTGAATGATTGTGTAAAATACGCAATGGGTAAAGATATTAAAAATTGGGAATTCTTTCTTGCTTGTATAGGTAAAAAAATTAAAAACCCAATCACCGATCAACCATCCAAAGAAAATTGTAAAGGTTGCCCTTCATGGACTAATCGAATGCCTGGTCCGGGACAGAAACCAATGACTCCATTCATTGAATCGTGTGTTAGGAGGGGTTGTACTAAAATGGCGTTTTAATAATAGTGGTAATCTGAGGGGTTGGCAACATAGAAATACGTTATTTGTTTAGATATTACTCAGTTACCTTTTTACTACATAGTAATGTTAAAATTTAAAGAAGGGAATTTAGTTAAGTGGTGCGATTCCACATATTTTATAGTTGAGGTAAGAAATGATAAAGCAATATTAAAACAAAATTTTAGTATCGGAACAACATTGATACACCCAATATCTTTAAAAGAACTTTCATTAATAAAATAATTTTTTAATAAATCGTTATATTTATATAAAAAACAATGTACTAATGGGAAGATTAGATAAATTAAAACGACAAGCGATACAAGAGTCAAACAAAAGAAATCTTGGTATTATTAATGAAGATCAAATGGGTGGTAATATAGATGATCTAGAGGATGATATAGTTTCTTTAGAGGATGATATGGATTCTATAGTTATACCTGTGGAAGATGAATTTGTGGGGTTAGAGGATACTGTGGAGGTTGAAGTGGATCCCTATGAAATACCTGTAGAGATGCTATTTAATGGTATTGATACTGGTGATGTAAGTCAAGTAGAATCTGGAATATCTCAGATAGATATGCCATTAGAAAAAGAATCTGCGATATTAAGATTCGCTAAATTGATCGATGCGGATTCATATGATTTACATAGGGTTGCAGATAAATTAGATTTAGAATTATAATATTATGGGAAGATTAGATAAGTTAAAACGACAATCAATGAGAGAAGCCAATAAAAGGAATTTGGGTATCATCAAAGAAGAGGGTGATAAAGATATCACTGTTGGTAAAAGTGATATGGATAAACACCTAAGAAGTGATAAAGGAATAGGTGGACTATAAAAATTAAAAATATGCACGATAGATATTATGATCAAGATATTTATGATCAATATGACAAAGAAAGTAAATAAAAAATTATGAAAATCAAGAAAAACGGTAAAACAGTTAACTTATCAGAAACAGAAGTTAAAAAAATTGTTACCAAACATAAGATAAATAAATTTCTTAACGAGCAATACAAAAAATCTATGAGGGATAAAGTTCATGATTTATGTCAGCAATATGAAAATTTTGTTAAACATAACGTTGGTGATATTAGTAAGATAAATGATTCTAAGTTAGAGAGTATTTTTAGTAAAGTTAAAACCGCAATGTTATCTAACGTTGAGGAGGTACAAAAAGAAATTGCAAGAGAAATAGATGAACCAAGAAATGAAAAAAGTAATTAAGTTAATAAGTTTACTTAATTTTAATATATTTATTAAATAAAAATAAATCGATAACAAAAAAATAGGTATCACACACAGTAATAAAATGTAAAAACAGCTGGTGGGGTAGATTAAAATAAAATACTATGGAACATAAAAAAAGAATAAACGAAACGAATTTTATGCGGAGAATGATGGGGTTACAACCTATCAACGAAGGAATTGGTGTAGATGCTGTTGATCAAGAGCAAATGCAACTAGTAAGTAATGTAATGACACCGGATGGGGCTACTGTTGCTGGTATTAGTACAGTAGCATTTAAAGATTCTGATGAAGGTAGAGAATGGATGTCAGGAGACAAAAAAGAATTATCTGGAGAAAGATTAAAAAATGCTACTCAGCAAACTTTAGACACTGATAAAAAAATAGGTGGTTGGAAAATTAAAGATCAGGGTGATGCGATAACTATTGAAGATAAAAGGGGTGTATTTTTCAGGGTAGATACAGTTACGAAGGGGAACCCTAACTGGGCATATGTTGCCACACCTTCATCAAATTACGATGGATATGATAATAAGGACGAAGATTTCATTGATGGTATCGGTCAATCATTTCAAACATATGAGGAATATGCAACTTGGATAAGAGAAATATTATCTAAATATTCACCTAGTGTTGTGGGAACTACAAAACCTAAAATAGGTAAATTTGTGTGTAAAAGAGATTTAGATTTCAATTGGTTTTTTGATGAGTTAAAAATTGGTGAAGATTATCTAAAAAAAGGTGATTGTGGTGTAGCAGTTGAGGTGGCTCAAGATCATATAAACGAGTATGAAGGTTCTGAAGTAATAAAAGTTGATGGTAAATATGGTACCGATACTATTAGTCAAGTTAAAGTGGTACAAGCTGAATTAGACGATGTTAAAGCTGATGGTTATTACGGACAAAAAACATACGAAGCAATAGTTAAAGCACTTTGGGATGATATGGAAAGAATAACCCCAAAACCACCTAAAATGATTGACACTGATATTGACACTGATATTGACACTGATATTGACACTGATATTGACACTGATATTGACACTGATATTGAATCAGATTTTGATTTTGATAGAGATGTTAAAGGAGGCGGTGCTATCCCCAATATAGATATAGAAGATTTTGAAGCGGTTGAAGATGAGTTTGAGAAAAAAGCTAAGGCTAAGGCAGAAAAACGAAGTAAAAAAGGTAAACGAAAACTTAATAGAATAAATAAAAGAAGTTCTAAACTTAAGAAAAGGTATAATTTTGAAGAACAAAAAACTTTTAAAGTTAAAAAGAATGGTAAAGTAATTACATTAACTGAAAGTGATGTTAAAAAAATTATTAACCTAAAAAAATAATTTCAATAAATTAACCCTTTTTAGTAAGGGTTTTTTTATGCCCTAATATTTTAAAAGTGGTGCGATGTAAATACCCCTAAAAATTTATACCCGTAACTATTTTCTTTTTAGTATTTATGGATATTTATCATTAAATGAGTAAATCCGAAACCGTTAAAAATAAATTTGTTGATTATGTCGTAAGGGATATGATGAATGATATTACAATAGAAGAAGAGTTTATTCGGTTTGGAATGTCCTACAACGGAACCCCGGAAGGTATATTCTACGATTACGAAGAATGGTTTGATTCGGGTGATCGATTTGATTATATGAATTATGAGGAAAGTTTTATTTCTGATTTATCAATATTAATCCGAATACACCTAGCCAATGCTTATGGAATACCTTGGGAAGATAGTAAAACTGATGTTAGTGTTTCACCTATATTATTAAAGTTATATAATATAATATTAAAAAAAGTGCATCACCTTTGGGGTCGCAACAAACGGTTAAATGAATCCAAAAAACATGCGGCAGATTCTATATTTATGAAAATAGATAACCCTAAACAACATAAATTCTTTAATAGAATAGCAGATAAGGTTGTTGAATTGGTGGAAGTAAGAGAAAAGGAAGGATGGGGAAAATCTATATTTTTAACTGATTTACTGGATCCTAGGTTTCCTGGTCAAGGGACTAGTTTACCCCGACGGGAAGGGGGTTATTCTGACTATCAAACATTCGTCTCAGATATGACACCAACGATGCCCGATTTTTTTCCTATGTTAGAAAATTATTGGTCCATAGATGATGTATCTGTAAATATTTTTATTATAGTTAAATTTATATACCCTAAGTTATGGAATAATTTTTACAAAGGTGAAGATCGCCCAGAAGAGTCCACTGATTATGGGGAAAGGGCATTAGATTATGGGGAAAATAAGGAAGAGGTAAATGAATCCACAAGTAAAGAACAAAAATTAATCGATGTAGTAACTAAAGACTTATTGAAAAATACTAGACTGTCAAAAAGTTATTCGTTTAACATTTCCCACAACAAAGGGGTTAGGACAGTTAAGTTACCTAATGGACTTTCGGACTGGAATTCTTATGATCTACAAACAACAGATGATGCACCCTATACGATAGGTCAATATATGGTAGATACATATGGATTAACTACCGATGAAATTAAGGGGGTATGGTTAAAATATAGAAATAAATTAATAAATACGTTAGAAGATAATGACCCAAACCCATCTATTGTTATGGGTGAATCTGAATCTAAAAATAATCTTGAAAAATTAATTAATAAACTCTATAAAGAAATATGGGGTTATCTTATTACCAATAAAAATGAGGTACATTTAGACTTACCTTATTTTAAAGATTTAAAGTCTGATGCCCAAATCACTTATGACCCTTATCGTCAAGATATTGGAAATTTTAATAGTAATTTTATACGTGGGGAGTTAGAAAGATTTGTCGCGTATCACCTCTATAAAACTATGGATATTGGGGAGAAGTTACAATTCCGAAATTATGACCCCATGGTTAAACCCATTGCAGAAAAACTAATTAAAAGTTTATATAAAGAAGTGGTTGATAAAGGTTTTGTGAAATCTAATCAGGTGGAAGAAAAAAAATACAATTTAAGTGAAACTATAATGGATGATATTCCTTTAGAACAATTTAAAAAAGATAATCCGGAAGTAGTAGAAATTTTAAATAGGTTTCCCGAACCACTCCAAAGAGAATTAGCGGTAGAAAGAAAAAACCCAAAAGAATTTGTGGAAGAACATGGTAATTGGTATGTTAGAGATAAAGACCAACCCCTTAAAACTATGGAAATAAAAAACATCTTAGATGATGAAGAAACCAAAGGTATTGTTAGTAGAACCCCACAAGAAGTTGTAGATGCCATTAATACCCAATGGGGAACTAATTTTGTTGGTGGTGAGGTTTATGATCCAAATCCTGATAGATATTTTAAGTATGCTGATTTACCTGCCGAAACTGCCGATCCCTCAGTAATGGTAAATTATGATATTATCTATGGTGTTGGTAGATTGGTGGCGGCATTAATACGAGGAGATAAAACTATTAAGGTATGGGATATTGTAGATAAGAAAGAAAATTTAAACGAATCAGTAGATTGGTCAGATAAAAAAGGTAATAAATACCATAGAAATGGTATGGTTAATAGAATTGTCGATGATTTCCTAAAAATGACTGAGATAATGGATGAGTCTATTAAATTTCATATGAAACAACACATTATTAATAACCTACGTAGACATAGGGACCCTTACCTTATCTATGTTTATGATGAAAATGGGTTAAGTAAAGAAAGTAAAGATTTACTTTATGAGGGACTTACTAATGGTGTGCAGTGGTACATGGAGCAAACCGGGTTAATAAATTATCACAACACATATGATAATACTCGACCACCTGAAGATATAGAATTACTTAAAATGGTTGTAGATACTTTATACCCTATTATAGTAAAAGGGATAGTGGACTATAATGAAGATGAGGAATGGACAATGGATACATTATATGATAGTAAATTTTTGGGGGAATCTACTGATAAACAAGTGCAATATGTAAATTATATAATAAAACATTTAATGGACAATACTAAGTGGTGGGATGCTTCTTTTAGTGTGCTACTTTTAAATAATGACACACCTATTACCACCTATATAAATTATGGAGATTTTGTATTGGTTAAACCGACACAGGTGGTAGATATATTGAAAGGGTTCGGGGTGACCGAACAAGAAGAGAAGAGGATTTGGACCACTTATAGTCGGTGGGTATTAGAAAAAGTTATGAGAGAAGGTAATATAGATTGGCCCAATAAAGAAACACATAAAAAGAGATACCCGTTTTTAGTCGAATCCACAGATATTACTACTAAGTTTGTAGAAAAAATACCGGATATAATCAGGGAGTCATCAGTACCTAAATACTTAGATAAAATATTCAATAGTGTTGTTAAAGAAATTAGATTTGATGTTGATAAGTATGGGGCAGTTGTTATCCCATTTATTAGTAAGGAAAGGTATAGTAGTTCTACCGGAGGATTAGAAACCCAAGAATATACATTATCCAGACATGATAGGAATACAGAATTACGAGATGGGGGGATATTACATAGTGAATTTAAATCTTATTTTCATAAAATTTATGGGTTATCAGAAGACGAATCTAATGAGTTATTTAGGTTAGTTAAACAATATATTAAAGATGAATTATATTATAAATCTGTTTTAGATCAAATTTTACAATCAGTGCAAGATGACTATATTCAAGGGTATGGAACCACTATAGAGGTTACCCCTGAAATATCATTCGATTTAAAAAAATATAGTGACTTCAAAGAATACGTATATTGGTGGCATAGTATAGTTGACCCCGATGATTATGGAGATGGTTCTGCAGATATTACTGATAACATGGTTAAAAAGTTATATGATGATGTATGGGATACATTAAAAAATACTATTACTTTAAATGAAGGGTGGCCAGCAGATCCCGAATTAGATGAAGAAGGAAACGAAAAATGGGGTAGAATGTTTCCCGATAAGTTTTATCTAAAAATATTTAAGATGATAGATAAAGATCCGGAATTTTTTATGTCGGATACATTACTAAACTTAGGTTTCGAAGGAGAGGAAGAGTACGACATACTTTATAATTATTTTGTTAACTATTCTGATAGAAAAGATTATTACATAGATTTTACAATTGATCCAGACGATATCGCTTCGTTTTTTGATGATAGTGATTATGATTTGGAGAAAATGGTTAAGGGTTTATTAGAAGGTGACTGGGATTATCATGGGTGGTATAATGAATCCTTTCCATTTGATGATTATATGTTGGATTATATAGATGATAGAAGTTGGGGAGAAATTGCAAAAATATTAGAGGTAGATAATATTACAGATGCAAAAGAATTGATGAGTGGGGATATTGGAAGTGAACATTTAGAATCCCATTATGAATTAATGGAAATGAGAATCGATGATGTTCAGAGTATAATCGCTCAGTCCACGACCGAAGCACAAGCAGATGCGGATATCTCTTATTTACATGACGATATAATGGATGAAGTAAATGACTGGTTTAAACATGGGGAATTTAATTTTGGTGAAGGGGAGTTTGTAGGTAGAATAGAAGTAGGTGATGTAATGAGTGGAGAAAAAGGCTTATCACAATTAGAAGCTGATTTAACACAGGGTTACCCCACTTTTACGGAGTTAGTTCATGATGTACTCTCTGAGGAATTAAATGACTGGGGTTATACTGACGATTATATATTTGTAGGAAGTGAAAAACCCTACATTAATACTGACAAACATTTTAGATATGGTGGTGCGGGAACTATAAATAACCAACATTTTAATGATATGTTAGTGGAAAGATTAAGTTGGGAATACTCGGAATAGATATATTTATAAATAATGAGACATAGAGATAGGACAAACAATATTTTAAAATCTAATCTTCTTATACAAATGAGGGGTAGATTAATTACTGAAGCACCACCTTGGCATGATACTATGGGTGATCCTGTAGTTGCAAAAAAAGCACAACATGGTTATTTAGAAGGTGATGATGAAGAGTTAATAGGTAAAGAAGTTTGGTTTCACACCAATCGACATAATATAAAATATAATAAGAATGGTGCATTTGGGATATATGGTAGATCCCCTAGAGGTAGAAAAGATGTTAAGGGTGGGGCATTAGGATACACAAACGATATTTTATTGGGTGGTGTTATTAATTTTGATATTAGTCCGGGATATCATAATGTAATGAGGACAACAAGAGATGCTGGGGATATGGAAAAACGATCTCAAGTTGTTGGTGTTGGGGGAGTGGTTCAATCACTACCTAAAGATCCTGTAGATTTAAAGGGTGTAGGTGAGGAGATAAAGTATAATCCTTTTATCTCAGATTATTTTTATACTGCTGGTGGGGGAGAAAAAGTATTGGGGGCTGAATTTGTTTATGGTGAATATAGACCCGATGGTAGTTATTCTTTACATGCCATTAATCCCGTAATAGAACCATTTAATTTAGGTGAATATAACCCCATAAGTTAACAAATTTTAGTTAGTCGTTAATTTTGGTGGATTTATCTATATTTATTAATAAATAACACTATATAAATTTTTTATAATGAAAATTAGAAGAGGTTCTATTAGATTAACTGAACAAGACTTGTTAAACTTAGTTAAAAAATTAAATGTTAAAGTAACACCCCAACAAAGTGAGTTAGTCTTGGAATCAAAAAAGTAATAGTTTCGTATATGTAATAAAGTTATATATCATGTTTAATATATATTAAATAATGTTATTAGTTTGCAATATTCCTTATATTTATAAACATATGGAAATTATCATTAGAAAAATACTTAAAGAAGAAACCCAAAAACCTAAACTTAATGATATCATATTAAAAGATTTATTAAAATCTTTTAATAAAAATACAATGCTACGAGATAATATCAGTGGAGATATTAATGGTATGTTATTAAAAGATGTTGATTTTTATCAATATGAAAGATTACTAGATATGGTAAATAGCGTATTACTACCACATATTGATAAAACTTATGATTTAAACATTGGAAAAGATAATGATCTTTTACAACCAATTTATTTAAAGTGGATAAGGGAAATGTATGGTGATGGAAGTTATCCACTACCTGGAGATTTGATAGAAATGGTAGAGATGGCGGGGGATGACTTAAACCCAATCCCTACTGGAACTAAAGGGGTTGTAACTTCGATTAAGAGTCATAATTTTAATGGTGTAGCCGAAGAACATTTAGATGTCAATTGGGAAAATAAAAGGTCATTAAGAGTTTTACTCCCACACGACAAAATAAAAATTATTAGTAGAAATATATGAGGTTCCTTATTAAAAAAATATTAAGAGAGGGGTATAGTGAAGGTATTAATGACTATAAAAAAGTACAATCACAAGAACACGAAGAATATTTCACCAACAAAAAAATATTACCTTTAATAATAAAATATTTAGATAGTATCATTAATATAGATATGATCGTTAAATCGAATGAAAATTCTACAACATATACTGTTTATTTTGATGATGTAGAACCTATCGCTAAACATTATTGTTATGGGTGTAGTGGTACATTCCATTACCCTACAGGTACACACGATATATACACTATGTCACATGCGGAAGATAATGATCAATTTACTAGTGCAGTAGAAGGTGCGTTAATAGATATGTTCGGTGGTGAACTAAGTAACATGGAATTTTATAGTTTAATTTATAAATATTTATTCGATATAATAAAAAAATATATGGATAATGATATGGTTATCAATTATCCTGAAGAACACGATATGGATTGGTAATGAAAAGATTAATTAAAAAAATATTAAAGGAGGAAATATCTAATCCTAAACAAGAGAAATATTACGAGTATATTATTAATAATATAATGAAAGATATCTCAGTAACACCGGAGAAAGTATTTTATACCAGTATGGACACGGCATTAGATAACACTGAATTAAGAGTTTATGTGGAAAATATTATGGACGACTGGAGAGAAATGGATAGAAGAGGGTGGAGAGTAAGTGATGTTGACAATACATCAACGGATTTCGATGTCGATAGATTTATTTTCGATAAACAAGGGTATAGTAGGAAAGAAGGTTATACTAACCCAATAACTAACATATTACCACATAAACAAATGCCACATTCATGGGCAATGGAAGAAGTTACATATGAAGTATTAAAAGAATTAGAAGAAAAGGGTGTAATGGTTCAGTTGGGGGGGTTCGAAGAGTTTGAACAATTTTTACCAGACTACCTAATAGAAATTGGTACATCACATAATTACAATAATCAAATTTTCAGAATTCCTTTATATTATAATATAATAACCCTTAATTACTATTTTACTATATCAGGAAAAGAGGCTATTATAAACATGCTATTACATAGATTAAAATATTTTTATGGTTTAAATGATGATGAGTCTAAAAAAATAGTTGGTAAACTAATATTAAAAATAGTGGGGGAATTAGAAAACGAGTATTCCTTAAAAATAGAAAAAATAGAGCCAGAGTATTATACCTTTGATGTTGGTAGGGTGGATGAGTCTACTATATCTGATTTTATAAGTTTTACCAAGGATGAATTAGGGTTAGATAATGATTTTAGTGTAGAATTAGAAGATGATGGGGATGAATTGGAAACCTTAGCGAGTTATGATATAGAAGATAATAAAGTAAAAGTGTTATCTAAAAATAGATCATTACCTGATATTATAAGGTCTATTGCACATGAATTGGTGCACCATAAGCAAAATCAAGAAGGGGTATTAACTGGGGATGAAGATGAAGGTGCTGATGGGTCCCCACAAGAGAATGAAGCCAATGCGAGGGCGGGAAAAATAGTTAGAAGATTCGGAAAGAGATATCCAGAGATTTATGACTTATAAATTTTATCACCTACCTGTATACCATTATTTTCACAAAAATCTAGATTAACCTCTAAATTAGAATCTGCAGTTAGATTATTAGAAATGTTTGTAACGTCATTTGGATTAGCGGGTATTATTTCTGATATCTCATCTCCGTTAATGAAAACCATTTCTAAGGGTATTTCTACGTCCTTCATCCAAAAACCATTATCTACTGAATCAAAAAACATTCCACTATTTTTACCCAAATTATCTCTATACATTAACCCCTGAGCTCGTTCTTCAACGGATGTTGGAACTTCACAATTAACATTTATTTCCTCACCTTTACCATTAATAATGGTGATGTTACATCTATTTGGGAATGGTATTCCTAAGTTCTCTAATAATAATTCATTTAATTTCATACTTATAAATATTTGACATTTGTATTAAATATAAGTATAATTTAATTATTAATAAAATAAATAAAAAAATATATTATGCCAAAAAGTAGACATAGAAAAAACCAGAAGAAAAAATCCAGAGCAAGAACAGAAAAAGTGTTATCACAACAGAAAGCATTTCAAAAGAAAATGGAGGTGGAATTCATGAAGAAAATGGAAGAAGCTCAAAATAAAAATACTGAAATTCATGAGGTTACCGATGGTGACACACCAGATGGGGGTAGTGTTGCTTTTGATGAAATTAAAAAATAGTTTTATATCTTTCATTATATTTATATGAAAAGGTTTAAATGAAAATTATATTAACAGAGTCACAGTTAAAAGAATTATATAAGTCTACTTATAATAGTGCTGCGGCCAAGTCGGTAGAACAGGGGAACGATGAATTAGCTTTAGACTTCCTTCACCACTCAAATGAAATGGGGATACCTGAATTAAATGGTGTTTATCCACCTGACGTAGATAACGATGGAGATACTGATGCTGACGATGCAAAACATTGTACATATTCTGACCATTGTGATTACGATATGGATGGTTCTATAGATGACACTGGAGAACCAACAAGAGACTATGATTTTTATGGTGTTGGTACTTCTGATATGGACGCTGATGGTATTCCTGACGATGAAGATGATGAATTATCTGTAGATAGGTTTGACATTAGACAAAGGATACAAAGTGAATTAAATACTATGTTAAATGAGGTAGGCGGTTATGATTCTCAGGATATAATGGGGATTCATGGTGGTAGAGTTCATGGTGAAATAACTAGAATAGTTACCGATACAGTGGGGTTAATAAAACACTTTAGCGAACATTTAGTTAGTGGTTCCTTATCTAAGAATGATATAATGCTCGGAATTTTTAATTTTTCTGAAAAAGTTCAACATGATATAAAACGATTAAAAGAATTATCAAGTGAAATTTATATAGATGACGATTTTAAGTCATTAATGGTAAATTATATACGAGCACTACAAAAAGTTTTAAAATATTTTAAATTATTAAGCAATTTAAGTTCAGGAATAGTGGGTAGGAAACCACAAATGTTTAGTGCTGGATTAGGTGTGGATATGAGCCATAGTGAGTTATCTTTAAAAATTGCAGAGAAATTATCTAGCTTGGGTGAACACATAGAATCTTTAGGTGAAATGTTCCAAACAATTATGGGTAGATTTAGTAGTCGAATGCAGGGTAATCACGATGATAGTGAGGATATATTTTAGATACCCTTTAAAATTAACTACATTAACATTACTTTTATTAAAATAAAGAATTATGAACAACGATCAAAAAGCAGAATTATACCATTCTTATCTATTAAGACATGATAGATTAGAATCTCAGATAGCAGATATTAAATCTGAGGCAGCAGGAAGAGATTTAAACAAAGAGCAAAAAAATAAGATTAATCTTATAGAATCTCAGAAGGCAGAAATTGTTACTGAAACTCAGAAACTTTTCGAGTCATACTAGTATTTATAATAGTATGTCGATAAGAACTACTATTAAAAAAATACTTTTAGAAAATAATAAACGTTATAATAAATTCGCTTATAACGTAATTAAATATGCGTATAATAATATTCGCATTAATCAGTACAGTGGTAAAGAAGGTGAATTTAAATCTAAATTTGGGAGTGTTGATAATTGGATTAGAAATATTAAGTTGTATTTTTTTGAGCCGATGGAAAAACAAAAATCTATGTATAGTTTAGATAAGGCTATTGATTATGGAAACAACCCACTCATTGACGGAATCAAACAAACAGATATAATAAAAATGTTATCAGAATTTATAGTGAATTTTGAGGAGTCTGGTGAAAAAATAGAAGTGGACGTAATTAGTGGGTTTAATTTTGATGTATACTTGGAAAAAAATTATTTTAAGTGTACTAATGAATTTTTTGAATTTGTATGGGACGTTTATTTAAAAGATGCTAGAAATCATTGGAACGAGAGTCCAAAAGATAAGTATTGGGAAGAAATAAAAGATGGTGTCATCGAAAAAATGGAAGATGTGGAGTGGCAAGAGGAAAACGGTGTTTCATTTGATCAATTAAATAACGAAAAGGAATATTTTATGTCATATTGGCATTACCCAATGGACTCTTTGGGTTGGGATAGGGATGATTTATGTGAATTTTATAAAGATATGTTATCTGAAAGGGGAGATGAAAAATTAAGAAAAGTAATCGAGTATCACGATAACCAATTTATAAATACAACTATAATAGACCATAACCTTTATTATGTAATTGACAGGGATAAGTTCCTATTTTAACCTTTTTATACGTCTTAATGCGTTTTTTGACTCATTTGTTACCTTACTACCCTTACTTAAGTTCTCCTCATAGGGTATAAACCTTAAATTTTTGATGTTTCCTACCTTTTCTGGTGGGATTTTCTCTTTAAAACCCATCGCAATAGGGTAAATGTGATCTAAATGATGGTTTTTCCATCCTCTTTTGTCAGAATTCTCCAATAAATAGAGTTTTTGTCCTTCTGTAACCTCCCAAACCATAGCATAATACAATTTCTTCTCTAAATCCTTAATTTTTTTGATTTTTTGTTTGATTTTAGGGTGTTTTTTGGTAATTTTACGTATTTTATACCTATTTTTATCCCTTTTTCGTTGATTTAAGGGTGTTTTAGGGGTATTTTTACCTTTTTTAGTATTTTTGGGTGGAATATTCATATATTTAAATAAATAACTATATTTATAAATATGAAGATAATAATTACCGAAAACCAGTTAAAAAAAATACTTTTAAATGAAAATCAATATACAAAAAGTAATGTAACTTTTAATGATATATGGTTTTGTAATAAAGTAGTTAAATGTGATGAAAATCAAGATAGGGATGATAGCCCACTTTATTTAGTACAACAAAGATTAATAGAAGAGTTAAATAAAAATCCGGAAACAAAAAAATGGGTGATAAAAAAGAACTTCACAGCAGATAAATCTTTTGGTCCAACTACCGCTAAGGCAATTGGGATGTATTATACTAATGGTGAAAGTGAATTTGAGTGTCCAGTTAATATCGGACCAAAATTATTAAAAAAGTTAGGTTTTGAACCACCAGAAGAATTAACAGAAGATGAAAAAATATTGGCAGTTACATTAACTATGGAAATGTCTAGTTACAATGAAAATGAAATTAAAGCAATATCTAATGTAATTGCAAATAGATCATATATACGTAATAAATCTGTGGTAGATATAGTTAAATCTTGTAATAAGAAAAACATTTGTCAATTCTCTGGGTGGAATGATTATAAAGGTGAGGATGTCGACACTGTTATATGTAAAGAAAGATCGTATGAGGATGATTCTTGGGAAACTGCGGTAAAGTATGCGAAGTTATTGTTGTCGGGTGCAAACTTTTCAGATAATACTAATGGTGCAACACATTATTATAACCCTAACAATCCAGACGTTAAAAAAAACCCACCTAATTGGGGTGAAGGATTTGATACTTGGGTACCACATATTAAATTAATTCATTCATATGGTAGGGATACTACAACTAATTGGGCAAAAAATCCAGTTATAAGAAAATAATAAAATGGAAAGGGAATTAGATTACGCCTATAAGATATTCGTTTTTGAACAAATACACAATGCAACTGCAAGTGTAAAAAAAAGATGGATAATATACGATAGTATTTTAGGTGTCTTAAATGATATGAGGGAAATGGAATTAATAGATGAAATAAAATATAGAATAACTGACAATGAAAATGATGTAAAAGTGTTCAAGTCTTCTCTAAAGAAGATAAAAAATAAAAATGATACTTTAAATTTGTTAATTAATTCAATTTAGTATATATTTATAAATAAAAGTTAAGAGTATGAAATATATAATTAGTGAAAACCAATATAAGATATTATTAAAAGAAGATAGGGTTACATTTTTAAAGACAAATAATGTAATTACAAAAGATGACCTTAAAAAATACCTTAAAGGTGAAAAAGAAGTATCCCAAGATCACCCAGAAGGTGGGATGAAGAAAAGAATTAAGCTTGAACCTATTCAAGGTCATGATGGTATCGATATAGGTTATATCGTAACAAACAAAAAAGGTAAGGTGAGTATTAAAGTCACAGAGGAGGTTTTTGATAACATGGTTGACTCTGACCCAACAAATAATAAATCATTTGTCCAGTGGATGCTAGGGGTGTTTAGTCGACACCTTAAAGATGGTGATACTGATCAAGCAGTTAGATTTTTATCTGAAGATTTACCTGAAGCTAATGAATATCTTGAAGTTTTTGAAAGGGTTAGAAAGAAAAAAGTATTTAAAACTGGTGCACCTAATAGACCTAACGCACCCGATAATGTTACCGACATAAATCAATATAAAGATTTGGCACATCTCTACTCCATTGTTAGCCCATTTATCGGCGCTGATGAAGAAGATGAGGATGATGGAGTAAGCCCTATATGGAAAAAAATGAAAAAGTATATTGATCTTGGACATGCTAGGTTAGCGTATAGAGATAATGACGTATTAGTTTATATTCCAGATACTATAGAATCTAGTTGTGACCCATTAGGTAATTTAGCTTCATGGTGTACGAGAAGAGAAGGGAATTCTTATTTTAAATCTTACCGAGAAGGGAATAAAAAACCAGATGGTAGTAATTCAGATTTATATGTAGTTATACCTAAAGAAGTTTTTGAAGGTGATGACGTTGGTGGGAGGTTTCCATTACAATTCCATTTTGAAACTGGACAATTACATGATAAAAACAATTCATCTATAGAAAATGATTTTAATAATTTAATGAGTAATTATAGTGGGGCAAAGGAATTCTTTAAAAGAGAGTTAGGGGTATTAGCAACTGGAGATATTGAGCAAGGATCTGGATTAATGGATAGTAGGTATTTAAAGTACCTTAATAAGTTCGGTGGTAAAGCAAAAGATGTAATGACTGATGCTACATATAAAAAAGGTGTAGAATCTATTAGAAAATTAGCATCAGAACAAACAGGACAACTTCAAAATAATAAGTATTTAAAGTGGTTAATGGAAAATACTGATGGTGTGCAAATAACGGATTATTTGGATCCTAGTGTGGAGGTATTAGATTTTAGTAATATGGAATTAACAGAGCTTCCAGACATCTCGAACTTCGTCAAGGTAACTAGACTTTCAGCTAATCAGTGTGGGTTAGTTAAATTACCACCTGTTAATTATTTACCTAAAAGTATTGAGGTTTTAACTATGACAGGAAATCAAATTAAAGAGGTTCCACTGAAAGATTATGGGACATTAACTAATTGTTTTGTAATGAATTTTGGTGACAACCCAGTTACAAAAATAAATGTGGAGGTACTGGAGAAATTGGTTAGGGAGGCGTTAGCTAGATTTGTATTAGCAAGTGTTAACTTAGATAATCTTTCACCTGAAAATCTTGCACAATATAGGAGGTTTGAGGAAGATCCCGATAGTATAGGATATTTAGTGGCGTAAATAAAATTTTTTTATTAATAACACTATATTTATAATATAAAATAACATACTTTATAAAAAACATTAATAATATGTCAAAAAGAAAGAAAAAAGTGGTTAGGTTAACAGAAACAGAAATGGTTAGCTTAATTGAAAACATCGTTAACGAAGTAAAAAGAGAAAAGAAAAGAGAAATTACAGAATCTAGAAATAGAAAACCTGTAAGTAGAAAACCAGTATCTAGAAGAAGAAGATAATCCAAAGTTAAAAAAACGTATGTCTAAAAATTTATCAGAAGAAAGAATTAGGATGAGAAAACTTATGGGGTTTACCTATGAGGATAATTCTCATGATGTATTGGCGGAACAGAATATTGGTAAATCTATAATTTCTGAACAGGGGGAAAAAGAAGAAGTTGGAGGAGAAGATTGTGTCACTATTAGTCATGTAGGGAGATTCCCAGTGGATGGTATTGCAGGGTCCGGTGCATTTACAACGTTTATGGATAAAATAGAGACCACTATTAAAGGTAATGCTAAATTAGCGGATAAAATTACAAAAGGTTTTGTATATGTAACAGATTTTAGTCTTATTGGTGGCGCAAGTAATCATTATGAGGGTCATTCTGTGACACCTGAAAAAAATAATGACCGTAAAAGTGATTATAGTGGACAAGATTATACTGAAGATAATAAGTCATCTCACTTTAAGAAAAATAAAGAATTATCAGTAAATCGAGCTAAAGGTTTGGCAGATGAATTAAACGGGGAGGATGGATTAAAACGTATTAATGTTCAATTCGATGAGGGTATTTTAGATAATGCTAAAAATAACGCACAAGGATATATTATAGATACAGGGGGAATTAATGATAAACCTAATAAATCAAGCTGGACAATTAATGGTGTAACATACCAACCCGGTCAAGTAGTTGAAGTTAGTATGACTATTTGTTACCAATCAGAAAAACAGGAGGAAAATCCTGAAACAGGAACCACAGAAACGGTAATAACCAAAGAACAGGTAACAGTACTAAAAAAGTGTTTTAATGGTGCCACAATTAAAGTAATTTATGACCCAAAAGATCTGAAGAAAAGAGGGCTTCCAGACCATAGTTGTAATAAAGCAGTTTATGATATATGGGCAAATGGTTATAAGATAAAAAGAACACCAACGTTAGATTACGCTAGTTTAAATAATAAAGGGTATTTAGATGATGCTGAGAAAGAAGGGCGGAAAAGGATAAATACGTTTACTTTAGAGATAGATGGGGTAAATAGTGAGTTCTTTAATGAGGATATTATAGGTAAACATAGTGGAAGATTAGTGATTACGGCAGCATGTAGGAAGACAAAAGCAGGGAAATGGAGATCAAAAACGTGGAAGTTAAATGGAAAGAAAATGGATCCAAGTGACTGTCATTATGGCGTAGGGAAAATAATAGTAGATACCGCTGAAGGAACCGACTCTAAAGTAGTGGTAACACCTAGTATGTGGGGAGTAGAGAAAAATGTTGCAGAATTTCCAGCTTGTGAAAATATAATTACTGAGTTAATGACTGATAAACCTAAAGTTATAGAAAAAATAAAAACTTGGTGGAAAAAAATAAATAGTAAATCGGATAAGGAAGAAACAAAAAAAGAAGTAACAAGATTCTAATCAACTTTATTATATAACATTTTAATTATTTCTTTATCCAATTCCGAATATTCAGTTACGGTAGAATACCCTTGATAAAAAATACTATTATCGTACTGGTATGTGTCATTCCCTAACCCTAAACATTGTGTTATTTCTTCGCGTAGTATATGTTTTTGTCTAATAGGGTTTTTTACTCTACCAATATCTACAAATGCCTCACCCCCATAAATATTATTATGTCTACCACAATATATAACACCAAAACCTTGAGTATTACCCTTTGTATGTTCATCAAATTCCATATTAATTTTAGAGAATTCTTTTCGTGTCCCTAAAAATAGTAATAGATTAGATTCATCATTATTAGTAGTTATCGATATATTGATAGGGCTAATAATGTCATTTAGTTCAGATACAACCTTTTCTAATTCTTCAATTAAATAATCTATTTTTTCTCCCTTAACAAATATTTTAACGTCTTTTTTGAATTTTTTATGTGATTTGGCACTGGAAGAGTATTCTCCATAATGAACTATCGTATCATAATAATTTATTATAGTTAGAGAATCTATTTGTGAAACCCCATTTAAAGAGGTTAATACGATTAATAATGTGATTAAGTTTTTCATAGTTGTTTGATTTAATACAAATATACGAAAAAAATTTGACTTTACCAAATATTATGCGTAATAATCTCTATTCTACTACTTTTACCTCTACCTTTTCCTTAACTTTACTATAAGAAATCATAATAGTTTGACCTTCCTTAACATTACCTTTTAATATTTCTTCCGATACAGGGTCTTCAACATACTTTTGTATTGCTCTATTAAGTGGTCTTGCACCATATTCTTCATCATAACCCACTTTCGCTAGAAAATCTTTTATGGATTTGGTTAGTTTAAGTTTGTAACCTATTTCTACCATTCTTTCTTGTAGTTTAGCAATCTCTAGTTTTACTATTTGAGCTATTTCTTCTTGATTAAGTGAATTAAATATAACAACATCATCTAACCTATTTAAAAATTCTGGTGGAAAATGTTTTTTAAGTTCTTTCTTTAATACATTTTTTCTATTTTCATCTGAATCACCTTCTAACATTTTAGTTGTGAAACCTAATCCAGTACCAAAATCTTGGAGTTTCTTTGCCCCCACATTTGATGTCATTATTATCACACAATTTTTAAAGTTAACTTTCCTACCTAAACTATCTGTTAATTGCCCATCATCCAAAAGTTGTAACAATACATTATATACATCTCTATTGGCTTTCTCGATTTCATCAAATAATAATATTGAGTAGGGCTTTCTTCTAACCTTTTCGGTTAATTGACCACCCTCATCGTGTCCTACATATCCTGGAGGTGCGCCAATTAATCTTGAAACTGTATGTTTTTCTTGATATTCCGACATATCAATTCTTATTAGTGATTCCTCATTACCGAACATATACTCCGCCAATTTTTTTGCTAAATGTGTTTTCCCAGTACCGGTCGGTCCTAAAAACATAAATGTCCCAATAGGTTTCTTTGGGTTTCTAATACCTACCCTATTTCTTCTTAAAGATTGGGATATTTTAACAATGGCACTGTCTTGTCCAATTACACTACCTTTCATATCACTTTCCATATTTAATAACCTCTTCCCTTCATCTTCACTTAATCTACTTAATGGTATCCCTGTCATAATGGAAACCACATCACTAATATCTTCTGGTGTTATAATGGTTCTTTTTTTATTTAATTTATCTTTCCAAACCTCTTTCTCCTCTTCAAGTTTTTCAGTTACTTGTCTTTCTTTATCCCTAAGTTTTGCAGCCTCCTCATATTTTTGATTCCTAACCACATCATTTTTTTCTTCTTTTATGTTAGTAATTTCACCTTCTAATTTATTGATAACTTCAGGGGGTTTTGCGTTAACTTGTGATCTAGCACCAGCTTCATCCATAAGATCAATTGCTTTATCAGGAAATTCTCTGTCAGTAATATATCTATCTGATAGTTTAACACATTGTACAATTGATTCTTCTAAATAAGTTGCCTTGTGATATTCTTCATAAGAATCTTTTATTCTATTTAATATTGTAATCGTATCTTCTACTGATGGTGGGTCAACTATCACTTGTTGGAATCTTCTGGTGAGTGCACCATCCTTTTCAATGTGTTCCCTAAAATCATCTAATGTGGTTGCACCAATTATTTGTAAATCACCTCTAGATAGTGCTGGTTTAAATACATTTGCTGCATCCATTGATCCTGAAGCATTTCCTGCACCAACCATATTATGTAACTCATCAATGAATAATATAATATCATCAGTGTTCATTAATTCATCAACAACACCCTTAATTCGTTCTTCAAATTGACCCCTATATTTGGTTCCTGCAACTAATGAAGTTAAATCTAAAGAAATAATTCTTTTATCTAATAGTGTTCTTGGGGCATCTCCCTCATATATTTTTAAAGCTAAACCTTCAATGATTGTTGTTTTACCGACACCTGGGGGTCCAATTATAACAGGGTTATTCTTCTTTTTTCTTGAAAGTATTTGTGCAACTCTTTGTATTACATCATCTCTACCGATAACTGGGTCAATATTTCCTTCTGATGCTTTTTTTGTTATATCATCAGAAAAATTATCTAGTATAGGTGTATTAGAAGTTGTTTTTCCTCTCTTCTTGGATGGTCTATTAAATATTTCTTCTGGGTCATTAGCAGATTCAAAAGCATTATCCATATTATCGATTAATGATTTTTTAATTGTATTTTTGTAGTTTTTATAGTTTACCCCCATAGAGTTTAAAATTTTTGTAACATTATTTTTTTCTTTTAGTGTGGATAATAAAATATGGGTGGTGTCTAAATAAGATTCTTTTAATTTATCACATTCATTTTCTGATCCCTTCATTATCTTTTCTGTATGTGCGTTCATTGGAATGTGTTTGATTATCGTTCTACCATCATCTTTCTTTTTTACTATACCCTTCTCTAACTTTCTATGTAAATCATCAATATCTATGCCCATCTCTAAAAGAAATTTTATTGATTCATTGTTAAAATCGTTTATTAACGCAATGATAATATGTTCTATCTTTATTTCGCAATCATTATAAAGTTTGGCTTCATCGATTGACTTGTTTATTATTTTTTTTACTTTCGGTAATACTTTTCTCATGACTAAATTTGTTTTTTTAAATAAATATTATTATGTTTGTTAATAAATTCATATATAAAATATAAATAATGAAAGACAAATATAAACTTTATTTAGGAGAAACAAAAGAAATAATTTCTAAAATGGTGGAAAAGAACGAATTAGTGGATATGATATTCACTTCACCACCCTATTATTCGTTCAGAAAAAATTATAGTGGTAACGGAGATGGATCTGTCGGATCCATACATGTGGACGAGTATGCAGATTGGCTTTTAGAATTTACAGAAAAGTTTTTACAAGTATTAAAACCTAATGGTAGTTTTTTCCTAAATATTAACGACAAAATCGAAAATGGTGTTGTTCACCCAGTATTAGATGAATTAAAATATAAGATGAGTAAACAAGGTTGGTACTTGGTTGCAAAACCTTATATATGGTTTAAAAAACAATCTATGCCCACTAATTGTAAATACAGAGCAATTGATAGGTATGAGTATGTGTTCCATTTTTCAAACTCTACTAAACCAAAATTTAGAGCAACTAATTGTAGGACACCTCATTCTGAAGTTACAAAAAGAAGAATGAAGCGACCAGTACCAACAATCAATTCTAGAGATGGGGTTTATGAACACACAAAAATTAAATTAAATTCTGATGGGGCATTACCACATAATGTTGTTATTACACCCGCAGAATCTAACCCCAGTGTATTACACCCAGCTCCTTTTCATGTGGATTTAGCTGAATGGTTTATTAAGGTAGGGTCAGATATCAACGACATTGTTTTAGATCCGTTTGCTGGGTCTTCAACCACAGGTGTGGCAGCAATTAAAAATGAAAGAAAATACGTTGGTATTGACTTAGTAGATTTTAATATTAACTTTGGGGAAAATAGAATAAAACATTTGTTAAAAACTGGAGATTGTTATATACCTAAAAATAAATTAACAACTTATGGTATTGATGTAAACTATTATAAGGTAAAAGGTAAAAACATCAATAACCCATAATGTCATTTTGACATAAAAACTAATATGGTATATGTTTTGACAATGGATTATTAAATTTCAAATAATAATAAAAAAATAAATTAAATTAAAAATGCGAAGAGATTTTAACGAAATAATAAAAGATTTGTTTACACATGACGATTACTTATGGAGTAACTCCACAATAACACCCTTTTTAAATAGGATCACTGAAAATAATCCTTTACGTAAGGATAGAGATTATGCTCAAAACCTACCACCTACCAACATTTATGAAGATGAGTGGTCGTATAGGTATGAGTTATCAACACCAGGGTTTATAAAAAACAATTTATCTGTGGAACTAGATAATAGTGTTCTTACAATAAGAGGTGAACGAAAAAACACTAATAAAAAAGAAACTGGTGAATATATTGCTAAAGAATACCACTCCAATAAATTTTATAGGTCATTTAATTTACCTGAAAATATTGTTGCAGATGAGATACACGCAAAGGTAGATAATGGAATTACTACTTTATTTATACCAAAAGAAAAACCAACAAAGACCAAAAATTTAACAAAAACTATAGAGATATCTTAGCGTATCTAATATATTTAAAATAATATTTAAGCCATACCTTTACAGGTGTGGCTTTTTTATTATATTTATTTTAACAAAAATTTGATTTTTAAATAAAAAAAATATATAATTATATAAGTTATGATACCATCAGCACCAAAGTTTAAAAAAATAGTATTACTAATAAAAAATGAAAATAGTAGTGATCCAGATATAAAACCCACAATTAGGGTTGAGCATAGTGATTGTGCAATGATCATAACTGGAGATTATGTTATTATAACAGAAGATGAGACTGGTAACAATATTGATACACCTTCAACAGTAAAGGGGAAAATATATGTATTAAAAGAAATAGACTCATATAAACTTTTTAAAAATTAAATTATGGTTTTAAATAAACACGAAGAGAATGGAGCAATCGAAAACTTGTACGATTCAAGTAATATACTAGCTTCAAAGTACGATATCAGAGGTAAGAAGTTGGCAATAATTTTTAATAGTGGTAGACAATATTTGTATCATGATGTATCAAGAAATGATTATGATGTATTTGAGGGTGCTGAAAGTCAAGGAAAAATTTTACATTCAACGATTAAAAAATATAAAGTAGAGAAAGTAGTGGACATTGTTGACACTACTTTAATTATCGAGCAGATACAAACACTGAAAAATTCATAAATGGAATCAAATAAAAATCAGAGATTATTATCTAAACTATATGAATGTCAAGAAATAATTCTTGCATTGAGTGGTGACACTATTAGTGAACAACATATTTTAATGTCTGAAATAATAAAAGAATTAGAATGTGATATAATAGAAGATATTGGCTATATAGGGATTTAAAAAATAAATTAAAATGAAAAATAATATAACAATAATATTAACACTACTATCTTTAAACCTAATAGGTCAGATAAACTATGATGTATATAGGGTAGTTGCTCACAGCAATGAAATGTATGTGCATTCAATTTCAAACACAATTAAAGTACCCCAAGAACATGCTATATTTGTTCCAAATGTATTCTCACCTAATAATGACGGAATAAATGATTATTTCCGGGTGATGGGTAAAGGTTTAGATCATATTACAATCGAAATATATAATAGATGGAGTCAACAAGTATTCGAAGCACCTCACTTAACAGAGATTTGGGATGGGACATACCGAGGTAAACAATGCCCCATCGGAACATATGTATACCAACTTAAAATAGATAAAAAAATATCCCATTCAGGGACAGTAACATTAATAAGATGAAAGAAGTAGTAATATTTAGTTGGGTATTTGCAGGTGTTATATGTGTTTATGCGTATTATGTTAAACATAAGAAAAACCAAAACAATTAAATCACCATTAAATAATTAATTTCCCCAATAACTTTAATTTAATAATTAATGTGAGTATTTATTATAAAAATACTTATGCGAATTAAAAGATTAAAAGAACAAGAGGTAAGTGATATAATCGCCAAAGAAAATATTGACTTATCATCCTTTAAAGTAAAAAAAACATTAAACCCAAAAGTATTCGACAAGGATAAAAAAATGCATAGTGATGTTCGATCTAGGTTACTGATGATTGCTGATGATTTTTTTGAAACTTTGGATATCGGTTGGGTTGATCTGGATGATGTTATATTAACTGGTAGTTTAGCTAATTATAATTGGTCAAAATTTTCAGATGTTGATCTACATATATTACTACAATTTGAAGATGTGGATGAAAATGTGGATTTGGTTAGGGAATATTTTAACTCAAAAAAGAATTTATGGAATGAAAAACATTCTATTACCATAAAAGGTTATGATGTGGAATTATATTTACAAGATACTCATGAATCACATGTTTCTAGTGGTGTGTATTCTGTAATGTGGGATGGATGGGTTGTTAAACCAGAAAGAGGTGATAAGAAAATAGATGCGAAAAAAGTAAGTGAAAAAGTTAATAGTATTGTTGATGCAATTAAACATGTTTATGAGATGTATAAAGATGGGGAGTATGATAAAGTAATTAGAAGTATAAAAACACTTAAAGAGAAATTAAAGAAAATGCGACAAGCCGGATTGGATCGTGAAGGTGAATATTCTTTTGAGAATATTGCATTTAAAGTTCTTAGAAGAAGTGAGTATCTAGATAAATTAACTACAATAGAAACTAGGGCGTATGATAATTCATTAACATTGGATGAATCTATAAAGCTTATAAAGTATTAATATATAACTATTTTATGTTTTTTTATTAAAAATGCAATATTTATTAATAAAATAAAAGAATGGGAACATATTTAACGGGAACATATTCAGTAATTCATACTAGTGGTACTACAGATTTTAATAATTTCGTATATAGTGCGGTGTATTTTAATACTACAGGGCCATTTACAATAAATGGTACCAACGTAGTTGGGTCAATAGGTGAAACATTAGATATTGTTGTAGATGAAAATACTACAATATTATCTACAGATTTTCTTTTGTTAGGAAATCCAATTGCACCACAAACAAAAGTTCAAACTGGTTTAATATCTGGTGATTCACATAACGAAGTGTGGCAATTTGTAAATATAAAAACTGGATTACCAACAAACGGATAAAAATTAAAATTAAAAATATAAAAAATAAAAAAATGAGAAAATTTACAAACCCAAAAACTCTAAAAGGTCAAGATAAAATCAATAGGATTACTGATCTAATGAGTAGAATGACAACACTAAATGAAAGTACTTCACTTTCAGAAATAGATTTCATAAAAAAGGGACCAAATGGAATTGTTTATGGTATTATTAGAGAAAATCATAACTACTTTATTAAAACAACTGAAAAAACATCTGGAACATTAATTGCAGAAGATTTTGAATACGTTGGTGGTGCTAAAAATAAATACATTGAAAGGTATAATACATATACTGAAGCATTAAAACAATTAAATATGAAATTTGATATGTTGAATGAGTCATATGGTATTGAAGTGGGATCAAATCTTTTTGAATCCGATGGTCATGAGATTCAGGTATCCAACGCTAGTGGGGTAGTAGTTAAAGAGACTAAGGTTTCTGACCCCGATAATGATGATGATGGTAAATTAGAGTTAATAAATGATGAAGAGGAAGATGTTGAAGAACAAAAGCAAGTAATTAGGGTAAAAACACCAAAAGCGCCAGTAGAAGATACAGTAGAGGTAGATGAATTTGCGATGGATGATATGGAAACTGCTGAAGGTGGTGGAGAAGACCCATTCGCTGCTGAAGATGGTGGAGAAGGAATGGATGATGAAGGAATGGATGATGAAGGAATGGATGATGAAGATGGGGACGAAACAACCAAAAAGATACAAAAACTTACTGGAAAAGTCACACAACTAATGAGAGATATGGATGACCCTGATTCGGAGTTAGATAAATACGTCATTAACTCAGTTATTTCAGCAATTGATTTTGAAGAAATGGATGAGGAAGATGTTGAAGATGTTATTGCTAAGATTGAGGGTGAAGATGAAGAAGCTGGAGAAGGTGATGAATTTGATACGGAAGAGGTTGATGTTGATTTAGATGTAGAAGAAGTTCCTGAAGGTGAACCGTCAGAAGATCAAATTACTGAAGATTCTGAAGGTAGGGAAACTTTTGACTATGGTGAGGATGAAGGTCACGACCATAAAGAAGAAGAAGATTTAAAAGAGAAAGAAGAAATGTCACCACAAGATAGGATTAGTGAAATAAAAAAACATCTTGAAGCCCTTGAGTCTGATATGTCTTATGATGAAGACCATGAAGATAGAGAAGAAGAAGGTACCGAATTTAACGAATCAAGGTCATTTTCCAAAAAACAATTAATGGAAACATTTTTAAGAAAAAATGTTAAAAATTCACTAAAAAAAGTTTTAAAAGAAAACCACTCAATGTGTGAAGAATGTTTGGGGGAAGGTTGTGAGTCTTGTATGGGAGAACATCATAATTTGTCAGATACTAATTATGGTAAATATAATAGAAATGAATATATGTTAGAAGATGACGATATGGATATGTTGGCTGGGGATGATGTACATGAAGATATAGATTATATGGATACTGAAATGTTAGGACAAGATGTTTTATACCGAACCGGAGAAGAACCTAAATTTGATAGGGATGGTGATGGTATATCTAATGAGTATGATGTAGATAGTAACGATGATGGTAGTATAGATTACGGAATGGGTAATAAAATGTATGATTGGCCAGAACGCACTTTTGGTAGAAAGGGTGATAGGGATTCTGACGGTATCCCAAATACAAACGATGACAATCCTGGAACACCTAGTTGGGAAGATGACGGAGATGATTTTATAGAAATAGATTTTGAATCGTTGATGGGAAATGCTCCGGTTAAAGAACCGGGTGTCGCACCACCAACAACTACACCAAGTACCACACCAGGTAAACCAAGATGGAAAAAAATTAGGAAACCTGAACCAGGTACACAGGGAAAACCTAAAGCAGAAGTAGCAAGAAGAAAAGCTACTATACGAAAAGGAAGAATGTATTAAAAATGAAATTAGTATATATAAATAAAATAGGTCAAAACTGGAAAGGAAACTACATTTATGAGTTTCTTTTTTCAGATATAATAAAAGATATTGACGGAGAGGGATGGGATTCGTACCCATCTTCAGGTAACCCTGAACCACCAGAAGTAAAATTTATTAAAGAGACTGGGGTGTTAAATACTACATTAAAACTGGATTTGGTTCAAGAATCCGATTCATTTGCAATGTGGGACGCAGTTGATGGTGTTGTTTCTATGGCTTGGGAAAATATGGAAGGATATGATGAATATCCAGAAAAAAGATTATTCTTTTCTTTCGGGGAGGATATTAAATCAGTAAACGATAAACTATATGAAAAAGATATAGTATTAAACTATAATAAAGAATTAATAAACACATAAAATGAAAAAGAAAGTTAAGATATTTGGTAAGGAAATTAAGCGGGCAACCAGACGTAAATTAATGGAGAATGTTATGGAAAACTGGGAAATGAAGGACACTTACAGTAAAAAGAAATATAAACAAACCCCTAGAGAAGGTGGTATTGAGAATGTATTTGGTCAATATGCTGAAGATATGGATCCTGCGGTAATTAGATACATGAGAAAAAATCCCGATGCGATTCTAAGAAGAATGGCTAAGTTGTATCCAGAAATTTATATGAGACACCTACCAGAACAATCACCAGTTATGGATGATTGGGAATTTGAAGAAAAAGGGGTAGACATAGTAGATGAAACATACTATGGTTTTGAAAACTCTGGAGATATACCTAGTAATTTCAAACCAGAACAAGATGACACAGTAAAAGTGGGTCCAAATGCAGTTAAAACAGAAAGTAAGATTAAAACTGTAACAGTTAATGAAATTAAAAAAATGTTAGGTAGAAAATCAAAAAAGAAGAATAAATTTAGAAGATAAAATGAAAAAAAAGGATATTATAAAAAGTTTAATATCTGAAAAGTTTGCATCCAAAGCACAACAAGCTTATCTTTATGCAAATGAGCCCGATATTGCAGATGAATTTGCTTCTACAATGACCGATGAAGATTACGATGAATTACCCCAAAAAGTTAAGAAAAAAAAGAAAGGGAGTAAAAAATCTAAAAAAGAATCCATCAATCCCAGAATGAAAAAAAATGATTTACTGGAATATATAAAAAATTCATCAGTTAAAAAAAAAAGTAAGATAGTTGAGTCTCGGTATGATTTTCCTTACCTAAGAGAGGTAGACCCACAAGAACGAAGGGATATAATGAAATACTTTGAGATGATCCGACAAAGTGGGATTGTTAATATGTTTCAATCACCCCCAATACTTAATTGGGCAAAAGACGATCTACATAGATTTTTATATGGAGAAAGAAATGATCCAGAATCTATTGAGAGGAGTATTGAGGAAGAAGAATATGATAATGAAGATGGGGAAAATGATACTACTATCTCCATATTAAAGGAAAGGTTAGTAACTATAAACTATTTATTAGATAATAAACAAAAGATTAGAGATATATTAATCCGAGCTGCATTTAACAGAATAGATAATACCAATGGTAACCATGAAATGAGAAATGTACAACATATATTCGAAAAGATGGCTAAAGAATCTTGGCAGTTTTGGGTTGGTATACAAAGTATAAAATAAAACAATAACTATGAGAAAGAAAATAAATAGAATAAACGAAATTACTAAACTAATAGTAAAGAAACATTTAAGAGAAGCAATAGAATACGACCCATCTCATAGAGAAAGAATGGATCAAAGTATTGAACAAAGTTTAGGTCAAGACACTCACCCATTTGGTGGTAGTCCTTCATTACCAGGTACTGGAACATCTCAAAAATATTCAGAAAAACTTGCTAGTAAAAGATTTAAAGATATTGTTAATATGGTTAAAAGATATCATGGGGTAGAAAATATTGATATGGGGATGATGAGACAAATGATGCAAATTATGCAACAAGTTGGGGAAATTGAACAATCAAAAAAAGCACAATTAGAGCAGTTGGCAATTGATATAGTAAGTGAGGAGTTTGATATACCGGAAGATATGTTAAGACCAAATCTAGTTCCACCCGGATCAGAATTAAATTTAGATGATGATAATGAGGAAGAAGGAGAAGAGGGTGAAGAAGAAGAATTCAAACCTAAAAGTGCTGAAAGAATGAAAGAATTAGATTCTGAAGTTGCTAAAAGAAATTCACTTAATGCTATGATGCAAGGGGCAGCAAAGAAAGGTCACTATATATTCCATCAAGTTGCTGATGAATTAGATAAGATAGACCCTCGTTTAATGGGTCTTTATGGTAAATTAATGTCATTGGCAGATTACCAATATTGGTTAGTTCCAGAAAGTGCTATGGGTAGTGCTATTGGTGGAACAGAAAAAATTAAATGGGAAAAACCAAAAAAACCTGAAGATGAAGAAGAAGAAGAAACAGGTATAAAGGAAGAGGAAGAACCTATAATAGAAGCTAAAGCGTGGATATTCCCTCTTTTAGTACATGAATTAATCAAAGGGGTTATGGAGTTAGCTGCAATGGATTGGGGGAGAAAACATATGGATTCCGATGAACTGAAACATGTTATTGGTAGAGCTGATACTATTAGTGGTGAAATATGGGGAATGAGATTGGGTCCAGGAATGTGGGAGAAATTTCTTGAATGTATTAATGATGAGGATTATAAGATAAAACATTGGTTATTCCAACAACTATCTCAGTTACCTGCAGATAAATTTCATAGTTTTATGAAAGAAATACTATCCTCTACTCATGAATGTGAAAAAGTAATTGACCACCTAAGAGAACTACATCAAGAAGATGAAAATGATAGCTTAGAAGATATTGTAACAGGCGATGAAAATACTTTCGATGCGGGATTAGATGATTTATTAGATGATGTGGGTATTGCACCTTCACCACAAGAAGATACTCCCGAAGATACGGCAACACCAGAAGATGTCGATTATTCTGAAATGTCAAAATCTGAAATCCAGAAGTTAATAGATGATGCTTTAGATGCGGGTGATATTGATATGATGGATAAGTTATACAAGTATTTGTAAATTTTTAATACTAAAATAAAAAAACTGTAAAGATAATATTAGAATCCCATCAAGGTGGGATTTTTTTATATACATAAGATATTTATATAAAAAATAGATAGGATACCCCAAAGGTGTGAAATTAACATTTAAAAATATAATTACAGAAGATATTAGGAAATCCCCTAAACTAGAGAATGCCATTTTTAAATTTCTTAAAAGGAAGGACGTTTGGCGAGGGAGAACAGAAGACGAAGATAAAAGTAGTTTGCAAGCTTCTGATGATGTAGAAAAAACATTTGGTTTGGATGAATGGGATGCTAAGTTTTTTACATTTAAATGGTTAGTTAATAATGGTTACGACACTCTAGATAGTGATGGTGAGATTGATTATTGGGTTAAAAGTACTGATGACAAATATCAATTTTTAAAAGATACTGGATGGTGGGGTAAATTTTATAAACCATATAAATTTATAGATGTAGTAGAGAAGGGTGAAGGTAATCAAAAATTTATCCTTGTAGATTCTTATTATGAATTTAAACCATTATTTGATAATGAATGGATAAGTGATGCAATTTTTGGTGGCGATTATGTTGAGATATTTGGGTGGTATAACTACCCGCTAGAAGAAATGTGGGATAGCCTTGATGATAAAGGGTTACAATCTATAATAGAAGTTCTCCCTTCATATACATCCGAAGATGATTTATTTCATAACGCCCCTGAATCGTTTTTAGATGTAGTTGACCCAGATACCGGTAGTATCCCAATGGATAGAAGAACAATAAATTTTATTAAAGATGGGGATACCTCTTCATTACTTTATGATTTGATTAATGAGTTAGATGAATTTGATGAATTAAAAAGTGATATGGTAAATCTTTATAATGTAGCATATAATGATGCTGCACATTCAGAATTATTCAAGGGTGCAATGTCAGAGTTGGAAAGTTTTTTCGGGGGCAACCCAAAATGGGTGCAGGTTCCGGGTCCAGATAAAAATAATGAGTTAAATATGTTAGAAATCCCCATCAAACAAGAAGATTATGACAATTTATATAAAGAATGGTTGGACACCTTTTCAGATTTCCCAGAACATTCTTATTCAGAGTATATAGAATCGTGGGGAGAGGTATTAAGAGAAAGTGGGGATGAGCTGAGATTTCCTGACTTACAATATTTTTATCCAGACCATAATATAGTGAATGATTATTTTAATGATTCATTACGAGATAATTTATATGGTGGTAACTAATATTTATTAATATGAAGATTATAATAACAGAGTCACAACATAGGAGAATAGTAAAGGAAGAAACCAAACAGATGGAATTGGCCAATAAAGTAAAACAAGGGTTGTCAAGTGCAGACCTAAAAACAACTATGTATGAAATCACTACCTTATATTCATATAGTGAAGAAGAAATTATTAATAATTCAGTGTTAATGGAGTTAGTTAAAGAGAAAATGTTAAAAGAAATAAAGGATAATTACTATATATCTAAAGATTTAAGAGATAAGTATGGAAACTATTTTGGTTTGGTTGGGCAAAGCGCAGCTAAAGAAATCGTTCAAGGTGGGTCAAACCCTTATTCTAAGTTTTTGCAATTAGATGCGGTTTTAAAAACTATACCCCGTGGTTATTCTATAACAGAATCAAGTATAGAGATAGTAAAAGAAATGAGAGATGGGTTAACTTATGATGCGATACAATATCTTTTTGATAACTTTGAAGTCGCTGGTGCAATTAAAAGGGCATCAATTATGAAAGATAGGTCGGGTAATTATGATGAAATATACCCCTACGTTAAAGAATGGGCGATTAAACATGGTATAACCTTATTTGAGAAACATAGGGGATTAACATTTATAAAGAAAGATGGTATGATGCAGTCTTTGGTTAACTACCTAAAGGATGTTAACCCCAAAACGAAGTCGGGATTTTTGGATTATATTAACTCCAGGGGGAGATCAACAGGTCAACATGCGTATTTTTGGAAAGCAGCCCAAGAATCTGGAATTATTACCCCTGTTAGAAATGGTAGACAGATTACCTATCAGTTAGGTCCCAATTATGAAGCTTGGAAAAACGATAATTTAGTTGCATTTTAATAGTTTTATTCACATTTTTATATTTATTAGTAAACTAACCTTATGGATAGAGCAGAAAAATTAAAAATATACGCACGTTGTTTAGGTGACCCTACATATGCAATTGAAACGTTTTTGAAAACATATGATTTAACACAAAAAGGATTTGTTCCCTTTAAGTTATATATTAAACAAAAAAAAATAATAGAATCATATGAAAACCACAATAGAAATATTGTTACTAAACCTCGTCAGGCAGGTGTATCTACTACTACTGCTGCATATATCGCAGTAAAAATTGCTTTCGGTGACCCTAATAACCCTTGGAAAGTATTGGTATTAGCAAATAAACAAACTTTAGCCCAAGAATTTCTTAAAAAAATAAAAGATTTTTTAGATCAAATGCCTGCATGGGTATGGGGAGTAAAAGAAGGTGACTCATATTTAGATATTGAAGCTAAGGGACATATAAAAACAAAGGGCACAAAATGTGAGGTTAAAGCTTTGGCAACATCTAAAGATGCTCTTAGGGGGTATACCCCTACATTCTTAATAATGGATGAAGCTGCGTTTATCGATAATGGTGCTGAGGTATTTGGTGCTGCATTAACCTCTTTGGGTACTGGTGGTAAGGTAACGTTAATATCAACACCTAATGGGCAAGATGCGTTATATTATAGAACGTATGACGGTGCAAAGAAAGGGGACAATAATTTTAAAATTATTGAAATGAGGTGGCATGAAGATATAAGATATAATAGAAATTTAAGGTGGTTAAGGGGTGAGGAAGAAATAATTGTTTGTGAAAGTATCGGTAGAGAAAAATTAAGATGGGAATATAGTGGTAACACATATGAAACTGATAGTATCCACATAGATGATTACACTATAATGGTTAAAGATGGATGGAAAGCATCCTCCCCATGGTATGAAGAAATGTGTAGGGATATGAATGGGGATAAAAAACAAATAGCCCAAGAATTAGATGTGTCATTTGTTAGTTCTGGTGGTAACGTTATAGATGATGAATATATCGAATACCAAAACGATAATTATGTTAAAGAACCAAAATATATGGCAGAAATGGAAAAATCTATGTGGATATGGAAAGAACCAGAAGAGGGTCATAAATATATTATGGGTGTGGATGTATCTAGAGGAGATGGAAAAGATAGTTCCACTATAGTAATATTAGATTTTGATGGTTTAGAACAGGTTGCAGAATTTCAATATAAACTACCACCTGATTTATTAGCGGAAATAGTTTATAAGTATGGTAATCTTTATCAAGCATATACTGTTGTAGATATAACTGGTGGTATGGGGGTTTCTACAGTAATGAAACTTCTAGAAATGGGTTATAAATATCTTCATTATGATGACCCTAAAAGTAGAAGCTTAAGTGAAAAATACGCAAAAAGTGTATATAAACAAGGTGATAAGGTTCCAGGTTATAATGTAGGGAACACAAGGTTACAAATGGTTAGTGATTTAGAAGAGCATGTAAGAGAAAGTAAAACAATTATTAGATCAGTTAGATTGATTTCTGAATTAAAGACTTTTGTGTATAGAAATGGTAGGCCAGATCATATGGATGGGTATCATGATGATATAATTATGGCATTGGCAATGCCAATATTTATTGTACAAACAACATTTAAAAAATTAAAAGCCATAGAAAAACAAACAAAAGCAATGTTAGATAGTTGGGTTACTGTGTCTAGTGGTAATGAAACAGATAAAATAGATAAACCCCACGTTAACCCTTTTTATACTAACACCCCAACGTATCACCCAAAAGAGGCATCTAACGGAAATAATGATAAAGGTGAATTTAATTGGTTATTTGGGATTAGATAATATTTATTTTTAATAGATATTTATTATAATGGTAAAACAATATATAAGATAAGATGGCAAAAAAAACAATATTTCAACAGTTAGGAGACTTATTTGGTCCTGAGATAAGTCAGAAACAAAGTAAATCCAGATATTCATTAGGTAATGAAGAATTACTTAAAACACAATCTAAAGAAGAATACGATCATAAAAAGTTGCAAATGCAACAAAATAAATATCTTTCTGATATGTGGTCTAAGGTTGATAATGAGATATATCAGCACTCGATATATTATGAAACTACACGATTAGCTTCATATGCAGATTTTGAAGGGATGGAATTTTTCCCAGAGATAGCAGCGGCATTAGACATTTTTATGGAAGAATCTACAACTCAAAACGGGGAAGGTAGAATTTTAAACATATTTTCAGAAAGTAAAAGAGTTAAAAGAATATTACAAGACCTATTTTTTAATAGGTTAGATATACACACAAATTTACCTATGTGGGTAAGAAACACATGTAAATACGGTGACAATTTTTTATTTTTAAATATAGATGGTGAAGAAGGTATAACCAACGTAAAACAATTACCCAATATAGAAGTAAGTAGAAAAGAGAATGATGGGTTCGGTGAAAATTCTAGTCTTGAAACTGAGGATAAATTTAACCCAGTTAAATTTGTATGGAGTAATAAGGATATAGAATTTAATGCTTGGCAAATAGCACATTTTAGATTATTGGGTGATGATAGGAGATTACCTTATGGTACGTCAGTATTAGAAAAAGCGAGAAGAATTTGGAAACAATTACTTCTATCTGAAGATGCAATGTTAATATATAGAGTAACTAGGGCACCAGAAAGAAGGATATTTAAAATATTTGTTGGTAATATCGATGAGGCAGATGTTCCAGCATATATTAATAAAATTGCAGATAACTTTAAAAGAAGTCCAGTTATAGATCAAAAAACAGGTCAAATAGATACTAGATATAATCAAATGGCTCAAGATCAGGATTATTTTATACCTGTTAGAGACCCTAACGCCCCTAGCCCCATAGATACTCTTCCTGGTGCAACTAACTTATCAGAAATTGCAGATATACAATACCTACAGAAAAAATTGTTTACAGCTCTTAGAGTACCTAAACCATTTTTGGGTTTCGAGGAGGTGACTGGTGAAGGTAAAAATTTAGCACTACAAGATATTAGATTTTCAAGGACAATAAATAGAGTACAACAATCGATAATACAAGAATTAAATAAAATCGCAATTATTCATTTATATGTTTTAGGATTAGAAGATGAATTAGAAAACTTTACGTTGTCACTTAACAACCCTTCTACTCAAGCGGATATGTTAAAAACTGAACAAACTCAATTGAAGGTAACTCTTTATAAGGATGCAGTATCAGATGCAGGTAACGGTTTTGGTGCGTATTCTATGACTAGAGCTAAAAGAGATATTTTAGGGATGAGTGAAGAAGAAATAAGAAATGATTTAGAACAACAAAGAATGGAAAAAGCTGCATCTGCAGAAATGGAACAAACTTCTACTATAATTAAGAAGACTGGTATATTTGATAGGGTAGATACTTTATATGGTGAATTCGGTACAACACCAACTAACGCAGCTGGTGAAGAAGGTGGTGATGACATGTCCGGTGGAGATGAATCATTCGGTGGTGGGTCAGACTTTGGTGGTGGCGGGTCAGACTTTGGTGCTGAAATGGAAGGTGGTGCAACCGCAGAAGCGGGAGCTGAAGCTGGTGCAGCAGAAGCACCGGTAGAATCTACAAATAAGAAAGGTGATTTAATAGTAGAGGAAAATAAATCCAAACTAACTAATAAAACCAAAAAATATCAAAACATTTATTTAAAAAGATTAATTGAGAGTATAGATAACGATCAAAACATAATTAATGTGGATAATGGTGTAGAAAGCATAAATTCTAAGATCGAACAAATGTCAAAAGAGATAGATGGTTTAATACGAGACGAAGAAAAATAGACCTTTTTATAAAATCTTAATATTTATTAATAAAAAAAGTATGAATAACTTTGGAAAAATAAAAGATACCTTTAACTTAATTCTAACAGAATCTATCATTAAAAAAGATAGTGAAGGTAAAAAATTATTTATTAGTTACTTGAAAGAACTAAAAGAAAACAAATCATTAAAATCACAATTTTTACTATATAAGAATTTAAGTGATAAAAAATTTATTAATGAGTCTGATGCCAAATACTATATTAAAGAAAATATCGAACTATTAAAAAAATTAGATAAAAAAGAAATTAATAGTGGGTCAAAAAAATTAGTATCTTTATTAGAGGGTAAAGAATTAGTTAAAGAAAATATAGAATTATATAACCATATTAATGTATTAGTAGAAACTAAAAAAACAGCTTCCTCTATAGATAAAATTCAAGAGTCAATTAATTTCATCACAAGAAAGATGATGGAAGTAGATGAAGAAGAAGTTGAACAATATGAATCTCTAAATTTACCACCTAGTGTATTAACTAAATTGGCAATTAATAGATTTAATTTAAAATATTCAGATATTACAGAAAGTGAAAAAAAAATAATCAAATCAGTTTTAAACGGCACAGATGAAAACAAAGAAGATGTGTACGTAAACCTTAAAAAAGAATGTATTGATTTAATCGATAGTAAATTAAATGAAAATACTGATTTGGATATGAAAGATAAGTTACTCAGAGTAAAAGACAAACTATTGAGTATGGCTTATAATCCAGATGAATATGTTGGTGACATCGATAAGGTTTACCAACTTAAACAATCAGTGGCCACTGATTAGAACCAATAACAATTATATAAAAACGTGATTATGAAACAATTAATTTTAATGTTTGCGCTATTTGTTTGTTCTTTTGCAGGTTTTTCTCAAGAAAAGGGATCAACTCAATTAAGTACTTTATCAATATCTTCAACAGAAAATGTTATTAATGTTTCCTCTCCTAGTATTACTCATTTTTTCTTTGAAAATGTGGGAATTACTTTAGGTATGGCAAACTTTGATGATATCAATGTTGGTGCGAGGTATTATGTTAAAGATAACAATTTTGCATTCGCTGGTTATGGTACCAGTTCAGAATCTTTTGATTTAGGTCTAGGTAAGACCTATAAATGGAAAGATCATGTAAACATAGAACCAAGATTAACCCTTTCGGATGTTTTAAACGATGAAAGAAATCTAGGTCTAAGTATACATTTAAACTTAGTATTTTAACCAATAACAAAAATTAAAAAACAAAATTATGGAAAAGATATTTGGAAGTATCAAAACATTTTTCTCTGGAGTTACGGATCTCTTAATGACATTCTTAACTGTAGGTATCTTAGTACAAGTACTCTTCGGTGAAGCAGTATTTGGAATGGATGTAGTAGGTAATGTTACCGCTCTAATTGAATCTTTAGGAAACTCAGGATTCGTTGGACTGTTAGCAGTTGTCTTACTAGTGAAATTGTTAGATAAAAAATAGGTATATTTCAAAATAAACCAATGAGATTAAACCCACCCAATAAGGTGGGTTTTTTCGTGGTTGACAAACCTATATATATTTAGTATATTTTAATCATAAATAACATAAAAATAAAATATTATGAATGAAAAAAAGAGGAAAAGAAATAACTTTAGATGTAGATTCAAGTTATAAAGTAAGATTAGGTACGGTTGACAATAAAAACCCAAAGAGTATATACATTAGTTTATGTGCTTGGGGTGAGCCAATGAAAGAAACAGAAAATATAAATTATAATAGCGTAATAAGTAATTTAAGAAAACAAATAAAACATAATATAAATTCTACTATAGATGTAAATGACTTTCACACCGATAAATATATTGTAGATTTAGATATGAGATCTTCAGGTATAAGTGATGGTAAAAGAAGTTTTATGTCATGTGAAATAACACTATTTCAAAAAAACAATATATCAGTTACTAAACCAAAGATGATAAACACCGCAACTGACATCGTAAAAAATGTGATAGGTAGTTGTTTAGAAAAGCAAGAACATTTTACTTTTTATAAAACTAAAAAATAAAGTTTTTCTTAACATAGATATATTTATTAGTAAAGTATGTCACTATGTTAGAAATATTAAAGAGTAATGAAGTAAATAAAAAAGGTATTCTTGTAGAATACGATTCAGGATACATCTCTCCAAAAGATAATAAACATTTTATTAATGAGGTAAATAAATTAACCAAGGGTGGAACAATAGTTGAAACTCCTTTGGTTGTTTATGCTGTAATGCAGAAATATGGTGTTGAGAATAAGAACGAAAGGATATACCCTGAAAATATTTTAAGAAGAGAAGCAGAAAACTACCTTAAACTAATTAACGAAAGAAGAGCAATGGGTGAGGCAGATCACCCGGAGAGTTCAATAGTATCGATAAGTAGGATTTCACATAATGTCACAGAATTATGGTGGGAGGGAAATGTCCTAATGGGGAAATTAGAAATTATAATGTCACCAGGATTTGTCAACCAAGGGATTATTTCTTGTGAAGGAGATTTAGTTGCTAATTTACTACGTAATAATTTAAAGATGGGTGTATCTTCTAGAGGTGTAGGTTCCCTGGAGAAGGAGCATGGTAAAAATATAGTTCAAGATGACTTTGAATTAATATGTTGGGATGTGGTAACATCACCGTCAACTCCCGGTTCTTGGATATATAATAGAGAACCAAGTAAGGAAGAACAAATGGCAGAATCTAAAGATAATTCTGATAAGAATTTACTTATTGGTTCTTTAGATGATTTTTTATGTGACTAAAATACCACAAAAATCATACTTTTCTAATTTTCTATATATTTATTAAAAAACATGGTACATTAGTGCCAAAATAAAATATTCTAATAATATAAAATAAACAAAAAGAATTAAATGGCTACAAAAAGAAAATCAATCATCGAAGAGGCTTTGCTAGAAGCTAAGTCTTTAGAGGATGCCTTAAAAGCCAATACGAAAGAAATACTTGCCACTCATATGAAGCAAGAAATTGAGAGTATCGTAGAGTCGTCTCTGAAAGAAGAAGACGAAGAATTTGAAATCGATATAGAAGGGTCCGATGAAAATGAGGATGGAATGTCAGTTGACGATGTTGTAACTGGAGATGATTCTGAAGAACTAATTAATTTAGATGCATTTACTGCAGATGAAGAAGGTGACGCAGAATTGGAATTAGATCTTGATCTTGATTTACCTGATGACGGTGAAGAGTCAGATATTGATGTTTTGGAATTACCTATGGATTTATTAGGTGGTGATGAAATAGATTTAACTGGTGCACCCGATGATGAAGTACTTAAAGTTTTCAAAGCAATGAGCGATGATGACGAAGTAGAAGTAATCAAAGATGAATGTGGAATTCACTTAACAGATAACGAAACAGGTGCTGAGTATTACATTAAGGAAAGTATGGAAGAACTGGATGGAATGGCAGAAGGTTGTGATGACTCTTTGGAAGAAGGTTGTGAAGAATTGGAAGAAGAAACCATTTATGAAATAGAAATGGATGATCAAGGATACGATGATAAAGAAGATGAATCTTTAGGTATGAGGACCGGTAAGGAACTTGAAGAAGAAGAATCATATTCAGATCGTAGAGAAGATTCTTACGGAAAATGGGGGGATCGTGACGATGAATCTTTGGAAGAAGATCATACACTTGCTAGGACTAAAGGATACCAAAGAAAAGGTGGACATAGAAATAGGCAAGAAGAATCTCGTAAACCACGTAAACCAATCTCTGAAAGGAGAAATTCACGTAAACCAATCTCTGAAAGGAGAAAAACACCTAAGAATGTAAGCAAAGTAGCTGACTCTAAAATAATGAAAGAATACAAAGAACTTAAGAGTAAAAATGAAGAATACAAAGGAGCTCTTAACGTATTCAAAGATAAACTTAATGAAGTTGCTTTATTCAATACAAATTTAGCATACGTAAATAGATTGTTTACTGAACACTCTACCACTAAAAAAGAAAAAATGAGCATCTTAAAGAGGTTCGATGAAGCTGATAGTGTTAAAGGTTCTAAATCTATTTATAAAACTATTAAATCAGAATTGGATCGTAAATCACCAATTACTGAATCAGTAGAGAAGAAAGTAAACAGAACTGTTAAGTCATCGGCTTCAGATTTAAACGAATCTACAGCATATGTAGATCCACAAATCGTAGCGATTAAAGATTTAATGAAAAGGATATCATAATAATAATAATATAAATTAAAACTCAAAAAAAAATGGGACATTTATTAAACTCAGGTGAAGTCGGAAATATCGGACTTGAACACTTGAAACAAATAAGATCTAAAACTATTTCGAAGTGGAACAAAATTGGTTTCCTAGAAGGTTTAAAAGGTCACGTAAGAGAGAACATTGCTCAGTTATATGAAAACCAAGCATCGGCTCTTTTAAACGAATCTACGAGTTCAAACTCATCAGGTTCATTCGAAACAGTTGTTTTTCCAATTGTAAGGAGAGTATTCTCTAAATTATTGGCTAATGACATCGTTTCAGTACAAGCTATGAATATGCCGATTGGTAAATTATTCTTCTTTGTACCGAAAACAACTGGTAGGAATCATGCAGCCTTAAACGGACCAGCATTGTCAAATCAGGAATGTGTATTTTCAGCTTGTGGTGGTAACACACTATCAGTATTTCAAGAAAAGAATCTTTATGATATCTTTTATAATGATGGATTATTTGATGCGTCTAAAGGACAATCAACACTATTTTCGGATGGTGGAATTGATCCAGTTATCTTAAGTGCAAACGGAGAATCCGTTTCAACAATATTTGCTGATCAACCTTTAGCGGCTGATGGTAGTATGAGAAATTTAACTTTCTGTATTACTGGATTTACTGGTACAGGTGCTGGTAGAATGGTTGGTGCAGATGGTAATGAAATGGATACTGAGGCTTTCTTAGCTTCATTACACATAGTAAATGGTTCTGACCCAATTATGGCTGGTGACGGTAGTGGTAATGTAGTTATTGCAGCCAATGCTAACGTACCATTTAGATTAGTAGCACAAAAATATGGAAAAGGTATTGTCGATTACGGTGATATTTGTACTCCAGCAGGTTGTTTACTAGTTGAAGTGGATCTTACAACACCAGCTTGTGTTAGTTGTAGTGCTAATACCTTCGATGGTTACATTGGTGGTAGTGACGCAACAACATCAGCGGCAACATTCAGTGTAAACTGGATGACATATGCATCTTTAGAATATGCAACTGAAATGGGTGAGGTATCATTCGAACTTGATGAAGTTGTTGTTTCTGTAACAGAGAGAAAGTTGAGAGCAACTTGGTCTCCTGAACTAGCACAAGATGTTAGTGCATTCCATAACATTGATGCTGAAGCTGAATTAACGGCTTTATTATCTGAACAAGTAGCAGCTGAAATCGACAGAGAGATTCTTAGAGATTTAAGAGTAGGTGCAGCTTGGCAATTGAGATGGGATTACAATGGTTGGAAACGAACTGCTAGTGGTGGTTTCAACGCTTACACTCAAAAAGAGTGGAATCAAACGTTGATTACTAAAATTAATCAGTTATCAGCTCAAATTCATAAATCAACTCTAAGGGGTGGTGCTAACTTCGTAGTAGTATCTTCTGAGATATCAGCTATTTTTGATGACTTAGAATACTTCCACGTATCAAATGCGGCTCCAGAGCAAGATCAATACAACATGGGTATTGAGAAAGTAGGTTCATTAGGAGGACGTTACACAGTGTATCGTGACCCTTACGCACCAGCTAACTCAATAATTGTTGGACATAAAGGAAAATCGTTATTGGATACTGGGTACATTTATGCACCTTACGTACCATTACAATTGACTCCAACGTTACAAAACCCATTCAACTTCGCACCAACGAAGGGGATAATGACAAGATACGCTAAGAAAATGGTTAATAACCGTTTCTACGGAGCGTTGACTGTTGATGGTGTTGTTACATTTGACATCAATGAGTTGAGATAGTCTTAGTTAGATTATAAGTAACTTTAAAAGGGGTGGATTTATTTCTACCCCTTTTTTTGTTTTATAAGATATTTATTATTAAATTAGAACCAATATGAGGATTAAGAAAAAAGATGTGTTATTAGAAGCTCAATTAATAGATACTACTTCCGAATTTACCCCACAAGAAAAAAGATTGTTAAAAACATTAAAAAAGAAGTTTGGTAAGGGGGGTTATGACTCTGATTATGACAGATTTGTTGGTGCAGCATTTTTAATTGAGGACATGGGGATTCCTTATGATCAAGCATATGACTTATCTTTAACTCATTGGTGGCATGGAGATAAATTATATCAAGAAGTTGATCCAATCTATAAAAAAGAAGATAGAGGGTGGCTTTATAGAAAATTAATACATCAGCTATTATCACCATATATAGAAGGTAGGGGTGAAACAATTGGCGATGCCACCATAACATGGGAAGATCCTAACCATATAATTTCACAAAAAGATTTATTTACTGTTAAAGAAAGTGTTACATTATGGTCCGGAACTTTGGGGTTTACTTTATACATCCCTTTTAGGGGGAATATTTTGGGGATACCATCAAGTGACGTGATTCACGGCGTGAGGCACCGTTACGATATCTCAGATAAAAATACTCTGATGGTGTATATTAAATTTATACCATACGATGAAAAAGGTCACCCTAAAATGGGTACACATGTTAAGTTTGATGTAAAATATGTTGTTGGGGATTCCACGATGAGGCATGAAAATAATAATGAAAAAAATATGATGAGTTTTGATATTCCTATTCCCTCCCCATTAGATAAAGATAATATGTATAAAATTTTTACTGACTCTTTAAAGGATGTATTGGAGAAAATAGAAAGTATGACTTTTACTTTAAACCCACCTGAATAACCAACTTAATGTAATTGATCCACTTGGTTAACTATATTAAATTTAATGGCGTCTGTGAGTGTTTTAACTTGTAAATTAGAGGTTAACTTGATATCTATATGGTATTCGTTAGGTATCATCCAAGAAGTGTCTAAAACGAAGTAATTTTTAAGATAAGCCCTATTAATATCTTCCCACTCAATAACGTTAACTTGTGTGTTCCCTTCCCTCACCCATAACCTATATTGTAAACCATCAATAACTTCACTTTGATTAATGGTGAATGGTATTCTTGCTGAAACTAATATTTTTCTTTTGTCTCCTCTTTTAATCTTTTCGTCCCTTTTAACACCACTTAATGATATTGCGTATTCTATTGGTAGTGATTCATTATCACCGATATTGTAATAATCAGTGTCATCCTTAATTTCAAACTCTAATGATACATTTGGTCGATTAACCCCCCCTATATTAATATCACCCCAAGTATCCATAAATAAACAACCATCCTCTTGCGTTATTGGAACAAATACTTCAGCATAATAAATACCTGTGGTTACATGTACTGTTTGTGCGGTTGTTATTGATGAAAATACGTTACCAGATTCATCATAAATGGTAACACTAGGATTATTATCGAGATTAGTTGGTTCACCACCTAAATTACTATAAAGGTATAACTTATTTGTTTTACCCCTATAAAAGTTTTTTCTATCATCTATAACCGTATCGTTATAAGTAGTTTCTAAAAATGGTTCGTAATACGTTTGGGTATGTCTACTGAAAAACCCAACGAATTGTGCGGGATTTTTAATAAGTATTTCTAAATCTCTCTCAAATGCGATACCATAACCATAATTTGTTGTCCCACCAGTAATTAAACTATTAACCTCATCGGACATATCCATTTCAATATTTTCATTACCTTTATCAAAATGTTGTGTGGTTATCGTAATTGCTGATGGTGACCCCGAATAAACACCTCCACTATCCCAAGGAGTTGTTGTTGTCGCATTTAACCAATTACTAGCACCTTCAACAAAAGTTATGTTATCTGAAGATTCAACTACACCCCTATCTTTATCTCCCGATTTAAATATTCTTTGGTAATCGTATCCACATCCCTCATCCCATGATTTATTAACTCTAAATAATACCAGATCAAATGAGAAAGTTCTTCGTTTACTATCTAATAATTCTTGTGCTTGTAGATCCGCATCAAAAAAAGAACTATTACACATTTTAAGTGTGTGAACCACATTAGATAAATCACCTAGCTCACCATTATTATATTGTGTTTGTAATGTATCAATATCGAAATATAATAAATGTCTAGTATAATTAGTGGCCGATTCACTTCCACCATAATATAATTCAGTGATAGGGTTTCTACCAGTATTAATAATAGTATCCTTAATTAATGTGTTGTTTTTATCTATGTATGTTCTAGTTACCATTTTTATATATAAATATACTAATTACTGTTAATGTTTTTATTTAATATACTATCTAAGTCAAAATTTAAAACATTTATCTTATTAGGTAAATCTGTGGAAGGCATACCATGATAATTATGTATATGTAATGATACATATCTTTTCATTAATTCTAAAAATTCTACTAGTTTATCCCCATACACTAAGGGGTGAGCTTCATTATTTATTTTTTCTTGAACTTCATCAGTAATTAAACTTTCTGGATTAGTTAAATCAAACGTATGGTTACCATCGTGACTTATTAAATTAATTTTACTAGCTACCACATTCAATACACTAGATTTTTTATCTTTATCTGGTATTAATTTAATAACTTTAATGGTTTTTTTAACTTCTTTTTTTGCGCCTTTAAAAAATGCGACTTGATTTAAAACTCCTTCGTCACCCCCATAATTCTTCAACACTTCATTAGCGTTAGATTTTAGTTTCCATTTTCCAGTTTTATATGGTAATATCCAAGCATAAGCAGCAATTAACGCTGCCTCTCTATTGGGGAAGGTGGTGGGTGTCATTGATGCAATATTCACCTTTGTTGTTATATCTGTAACCTTTATTTCTACAATAGTATCCCCAACATTTAAAATATATTCGTTAGGTGTTAAATCCCCAGCTAATGTATTTGGGTCAGTTCCTTGTGTTTGTGTATTAATTTTAACATTTATTAATGTTTTTGCATCATCATATACGTAATTAGTTATTACTTTTTCCTCTGTTGTCCTTTTTAATTGTTCACCACCATATTTAAGTTGTATATACCCAAGATCTTTATTATTAAATTCATTTCTTTCGGGCGTATCTATAAATTTACCAGCTCTTATCCATATTTCACCATTCTCATTTTGTTCCCCCTTATCTTTAAAAATTATATCAGCATTATTTCTACCTTGTAAACTTATGTCTAATTTATCTGGATATGACCCCTTAAAATCCTTACCTACGGGATTACTTAATTTTAGTTGCCCGTCTGCCATTAATGACCTAGCACTTTTTTTAGGGTCAAAATTTAATTTAGTTATTTCAGATACAACAGGTCCAATCCAGAATCTTTGGGTTTGGTATTCTGCATACTTTGCAATGTGTCTACTCTCGTATTGGAAAAGGAAAACTATCTCACCTTCTTTTGGTAATATATTTAAGTATTTTGGTAGTAGGGGTACACAATATGGTAAATTTGCATCGGACACATCTTTATCTATCCCTTCTATTCTACATTGTATTCTTCCAGTTCTTTTCGAGTCTACCGCACTAATAACCTCACCAACCCTTATCATTGGTATAGTTTTATTATCTCTACTATCTTTATATCTATCTCCCATTTATTCTATACCTTTATGTCGTTTGTTTAATATTGTATTCCCTAAATAATATTCTTTTTCTATATCCATTAAATTTTCTAAAAGGGTATCTATTTTATTTTTAAGGGCAATATGACCATGTTTTAAAGATTCTAATTCTTCTTTTATTTTTTTATTAGATTTATTACCCCAATCCATATGCTCTACTTTAATATCCATTACCTTATAATACCGTAACCTTTTATTGTCGCAAAAGGTGGTGTATCATTAACACCGATTCCTATTGGTGGTGATTGACCTGGAACACCTGCATAAACAGTAACTTGAAGCGCATTGGGTGGGATCACTATATCTACTTTTGCGTTGGCAATTAATTCATTTAATATTGCTTCTACCCTAATTCTTTCCATCCTTAAATCTTCTTCTGATGGTACATTAGGAACACCCGCTTGAGTTTTTCTAGTTTTAATCTCATTATACACTCTCGATGGACTAATACCAGTTTTATTAATTGGGACACCCTTCCGTATAATTTCTTTATTTATAGGTATAGGTGGCGTGTATAGTGTCATTAACCCCTTAAAAAATCCAAGTACTGTTTTTATACTTTGTATTGCTGCCATAATTTCATATTTTTAATCACAAAATTTACCATCTTTAGTTTCACCCTTTTTAGAATTACCTAAACCACCTGCTGGGACTGGTAAATTAACTTTATTTAGTGCGGTTCCTACTTTACCCGCAGCATCTTTTACGTTACCCATCGCTTTAGTTATTTTATCTTTAGTTTCCTCCCTTATATTAACATTAACTAATAAACTTTCCAAGGTTAACTTCTGAATTTTTAATTTCTCTTGTATAATCCATTTTAATGCACATATTATTATAGGTTTTAAATTTTTTAAAATAAAAGGGATCAAAAGTTCATATATTAGTTTTCTTAATAGTTCACCTAATATGTTACCGATAATACACGCATTAAACTTTAAAAATTCCCCAGTAGAGGCGTATCTACTTTTATTTTCAACTAAGTACCCCATCATAATTATAGGTACGTTAACCTTGGGTGATAGTGTTAATTTAGTTGTCACAATAGATAAACTATTTAAAAAATTACCAATAAAATCTCTTCTTGCCTTATCTACATCTCCAGAATTAACATTATTAGCGCTTTGTTCTGACATACTCCTCATAGACTTATCTATTTCTCCGGCCTTTTCAGAATTACTCATATTAGGGTCACTTAATTTTTCATTTAATTCTGTTAATGATTCTATACTAACTGATGCCGTTTTTTTACTACAACATTCAGTAAATGGTCTAACACCCTTTTTATTGTTTCTTACTGCCTCCTTTATATTTTTTAGTTCCGGGGTAGAGAATTCAAAAAATGAATCATCTACCACCACGTCTGCATCGTCAAGACCGTTATCTATCATTTTTTCCAAACCTTTCTCAAACTCAATTTTTTTAGTAACACACGCAGTGGACATGTCTACGTTACTAGTTATTGATCCATATAGTAAATCTATGGTTGCAGGAATAACTTTCGATATATCAAAGGGTGGGAACTGACTAGTTATATATTCATTAGTAAATGTGGTTAAAGACTTTCCACTATATGAGGGGTTAATTTTAATATTAAAAACATTATTTCTGGGGTCTTCGTTTTGTTGGGCTCCGGGGCTATTGGTAGAAACATTTGCGGCTTGTTCAATAAATGTAACATCTACTATTGGGTTGTTACTTTTTGGGTCTTCCCATGTGGAAGATGTACCAGCATTTTGGATTCTGTCATATAGAAATCTGTTCATATCATCTCCACCATCATATAAAAATTGACCCGCTATTGAGCTTGGTGCGGTTTTAAACATACAATCTCTATCTATTTGTTCTAATTCTACATTAAACCCAACATCAAATAACCAACTAGGTATTTTAGGATTTATCTTACAAGTGTAACATTTTTTTATTGCTTCTTTTATAATGTCCCCCAATCTTTCTAGTAGAGGTTGTAAATTATTAACTAACCAATCAACAATCAATGCTCTTATCTCATCTATTTTTAAATTACCTAAAACGGCCATAATATCCCTAAGAAAATTAATAACCGCAAAATTTACATTAATAGATGGTAATGATGTATCAATATTTAAAAAAGGTGGTCCAGCACAAAAAGATTTGATGCCTTTTATTTGATCCAGAACTTCTTGTTTTGCTTTACGAATATCTTCTATAGTATCGCATATTCTATTTTGTTCTCCGTCACCCATTTAATCTAAATCATATTCTATATTATCTCTTGATTGTTTTTCATTAAATAACTCTCTTAATGCGTCTTTGTCTTTATCTGAAAATGATTTATCACTAACATTTTCATCGTTAGATGACCTATTATCTGATACTATTTGACTTTGTAACTTTGCTAGTGATAATTTCTTATCAATAGTAGAATCAATTAATTTTAATGTATCATTATTAACCTTCCCAATCATAGATTCATCGTTAACGTCATCTATATCTACTCTATTTTTTCTTTCATTTAATTCTTTACGAGCACTATTCATCATATTACTACAATCATTATAAATTTCTTGCATAAATTCACGCAAACTATCCTTATCTAAATGTATCTTAGTTTTTTTTGGTCTCGCCATAGGTTCCTTTTTACTATAAATATCAAAGATTAATATTTTTATAAAGATCCTTGATCTATCTTAATATTCTTTAACGCAGTATATATTTTTTTAAATCTCCTCATTGATACCCTAATATCTTTAGTAGATAACCCAGATATCTCCCTTATATAGGACAATATTAAATTTTTGTTATATTTATTCCCACTTTCTACCTGCTCAAATATAGTTTCCCAGTCTTCTAACACTACAATTAATGCATTACCTACACGCTTTTCATTTTCAGTAATTTTTAACCCAGATAATTCTTCTTTAATGTTAGAGGATATTTCTAATATGAAAACATCTAGCGGTGTTTTATCTTCATCTTCTAAGTTATATATATAATCATCCATCTTCTCCACTGTTGAGTACATGTCTTCGTATGATAAATCAGATTTCATCTTTTTATCGGATTTTAATAATTGACCCAATAGATAATTTTTACAAATGGTACCAAAATAGGAGTATGCTTTTTTATTTTTAGATGGTTGAAACTTTTCCATCTTTGTGGCTAAAAAAGAAAGGGTGTCGGAATGAATATCTTCATAAGTGTAATCTTTCCTATATAATTTATACCGCCTAATGATTGACTCAATCATCTTATTTAGTGGTGCCTTTAAAAATGTATTATATATTTTATTTCTTTCTTCGTAATCGTCAGAGGTTAAAAATTCAACAACAGCTTTTTCTTGTTCAGGGCCAAAGTATAAATTAGTTGTCCTTTTTCTACCCCTCTTGTTGGTGGGTTTTTCGGACATTAATTTGTTTCTAATTCATATGTTATTTCTCTATCTTCAGTGAAAAAATATTCTTTTTTAGCTTTATTAACCCAAAACTTACTTTCCATTACATCTACAGTGTTTTTATAGTGATCAAACAATGAATCTTTTCTATTGTTAGTATGTTTATACCCTAGTTTTGGTATTACCATAATTGGTATGGATAAGTAACTCATTCTTAATAGGAATTCATATGTAAACGTTAACTTCATATGTGTTTTAATACCACCATGTTCCTCATATAATGATTTATTAACAATCATTCCATCGAAATTAAAATTCTGAATCCTCTGGAGTGTGTTATTATCTAATAACCCCATTTCTTCACTTACATTTTTACCCCATATAGTTTCATTTGTAAAAGAAATAAATTGACCATTTTCATCACATTCAAATACTATAGGTAGGAAAACGCCAACTTCAGGGTATGCATTTACATACTCTACCCCATTTTTGATCCATATTTGGGACATTTCATCATCATACTCTAAAAATGTAAAATACTCAGTATCGCATTTACTAACACCAAAATTCATTTGTGATGGAAACCCATAGTCTCCATTTGTATTCTCAACCACCCTAGTTATTTCTTTTATCTCACCGTAATCAAACTTATCAAGTAGTGTTTTAAGTTTTTTATCTTTAGACCTAACTATTAATAATTCTTTAGGTTTAACTGATTGTGTTGCGATACTAGTTATTGCTCTTTTTAATAAAGTTTCTGTATTTTCTTGTACCTCATGTATTGGTAATATTACTGTAATATTATTGGACATATTTAATTATTTTTATTTTTTGTTATTTTCAATTTGTAATTCAGGGGTAGTATTTAATTTCTCCTGTTCTTTTTCCCCAATGGTTTGCAACTCAACTATCCTTCTACCAAAAATTCTATTATATACTTCTTTAATAGAATTTTTCATCTCATCTTCAGTATATTTAGATTTATATTCTTCCATTGATTCTAATAAATTAGTAGGGATAGCATCCTCTAAATATAATCCAACTACGGTTGCAATTATATCTGGTATTGCATTTAAATTTGCTGTCCATATACCATTATCATTTAAATTTAAATTACCATTTTCATCCACAGCTCCCATCCATTCAGGAACCATTCTAGGTATCTTACCAACAACAGGTGTTCCACATTTCATAGATTCTATTGGGAATGTACCAAAACTAGATAATTCGTCAACCCACACACTTAAAAAGGATTTGGATAATTCCTTAGCGAATTCTTCTCTAGGTAATCCAGACATATCTCTAAATGTGATGAACTGATATTGTGGGTATTTTTGATAAAATATTTTAACTATTTTTAACACTTCTCTTTTATCTCTAGCTGATAATGCAACTGTAGGTATCTTTGGTTTTTCATTCTCTTTGAAATACTCTGGAATTGCCACAGGAACGATTTCAGTAGATAAATTCCTAAATATCGATTCTATATAATTTTTAAGATTTTCATTTGTGGTTATAACCTCATTAATACCAAAATTTTGCCAATTCTCACCAATTTCTAACATCTCAAACACATATTCATATGATTGTAGAAAAACTAATCGTTTACAAGGAAATTTAGATGTTTGTTTCATAACACTAGCGAATGCTTCAGGTATAACAACAAAATCTGATGGTCCAACTTGCAATGTTTGCGATTCGATAGAAACGTGTGGTAAATTGGCGTATTCTTCACCTAACCACTCAGCAATACCAATCCCAGTTTCATCTTCTCTAAGTTTATAATCATTTTTATCATGTAGAATTTGGGCATTAAATCCTAATTCTCTTAATACCTTAACATGTTCATATATAGTTGCAACACCAGCAGTGGGGTTACCTTTCGTATCAAGGGTAAAAAAATAAATACCGAAGTCCTTATCGGTTATTTTTTTTATTGATTCATTTATTGCGTTAATTTGTTCACTCATATTTTTATTTTTTTATAATTCTTTTATTATTCCTTTCATTAGTAATGTATTAAAAGATAATTTAAAGGGTATCGGTAACGAATTTAATGCCATAATCCCCATTTTATCATCTATTATTTCACCACAACCTAATAATGTCCCCACAAGATCTCGATACATTTCGTATTTTGCAACATCTATTTGTAAGGTATTTTGTATGATATTTTCCGATGATTCAACAACTGTAACAGGTTCATTATCTACTTTAACTGCTTCTGACATCGCATCAATGTCTAAGTAAAATTCTTTTCCCCCAATTTCTAATAAAATATTATCCATATGCTTTTTTAAAAAATGTAAAATAAGTATCCCCTTAAGTAAACACTTAAAAATTATTAATTTATATATCCTCAAATTCAACAGTTTCCGTACTTAGTACCTTTTCTAAAGTATTTCTATCGTCTAATAGCTCTTTTAAATCGACTAATGTGTAATCAGAATCTATATTTTTATTATATTCGTTTATTACCTTTATTGATATCTTACCCGATGGTTTAATTTTTAACGTTTCAGGGTTGGCGGTTATTAATATATCAACATGATCCCATTTTTTATCATAATCTCTAACAAATATTATATTATTTATTTTAGAGGATAATTTAGATAAAAAGAATAAAGTTGCTGGTTTGCTATTATTTAACTCTTTGCTAATAACAATTGGTGTATGACCTAAATCTTCAATTATATTATGTAGTTGGTTTAGATGTTCCACACTATTTAATTTAACTTCACCTGCGTGACCGAAAATCTCTAACGCAGCGTCTACATACATAAACTCATTAAGTTCCTTTGTACCACCTGAAAATTCAAAATAGTCTAATAAATCTAAAGTTTTTATATCTCTTTCTGGTAATTCTTCTGTTTCTTCTTCCGATTCATCTATATCCACTGGGTAATATTTATCATAAACTGACTCAAACTTTGTTATGAAATCTCTTATAACACCATCTATTGTAATACCTACTTTCATACCTTTTCTATTTTATAAATTTTGAATATCTCTTTCTTAGGTAATTGTTTAACTTTAGAAAAATATTCTATAGCTAATTCCAATGAACTCTGTTTAGTGGTGTTTATTACTTCACCAGACATATTTTTTAATACATATTTATACATAAATTTACCCTTCTAACTCTTCAAAAACCTTTTCGATTATTTTGATTACTGGGTTTCTAACTACATCGTCAGGGTTTCTAAGTGAAACACAACCAAAACCATCTATACCTTCAAACTTATCAATTACAACTTCTAATGAACTATTCTTAGGGTTCTTAATATCTTTTTGTTTAATATCACCAAGAATAACCATCTTGGAGTTATCACCTATCCTCGTCATAAGGGTTCTCATATTCTGTATAGATATGTTTTGTGCCTCATCAATAATGATAATAGTATTATCTATACTTCTTCCCCTAACAAATGCTAGTGGTTGTATCTGTATTAACCCCAACTCACGTAATTTATTAGTTAACGACTCACCAATAATCTTTTCAAAGTTATCAATAAATGATATCATATAAGGATCCAACTTATCTTTCAAATCACCTGGTAAAAAACCTAATTCTTCACCTGGTAACTGTATAACAGATTTAACCAATAAAATCTTTTTATATTTAGGTTTTGTTTTAATTAGTTTAAGTGCTTCAGCACAGGCCAAAAACGTCTTTCCAGTACCTGGAAGTCCCGAAACTATAGTGATTTCATTATTTTTAATAGACTCTATTACTAACTTTTGGTTTTCATTCTTACATTTAATATTTACAGACATCGACTTTAGGAATTTATCCTCCTCAGCGTTTTTCTTATAAACAAAATTTTGTACTTCCTCTAATTCTTCTTCTGAGAGTTTACCTCGTCTTCTACTTGTTTTTGACATATATTAATAATAGCGTATTAATTAAATATTGTGAATGTTATTTTCTAATATTATCATAATTAGATTCGAACCATTCTATTGTTTCTTTCAAACCATCATATAAAGGGGTAAATTTAAAGTTAGGTAAGTAATGTTTAATTTTACTATTATCACTTGGTTTTCTAAATTGACCGTCTGGTTTATTTTTATCGTATATAACTTCCCCTTTGAAATCCATTAACTCAACAATAACCCCTACTACTTCTTTTATTGATATTTCTTCTGATGTTGATAATATAATTGGTTCATCTTCATTATAATTATCTAATACCCATTCTGTTAATTTAGCCACATCTTTATTATAGATAAATTCTCTTAATGGTTTACCACTTCCCCATATCATTAGTGGTGTGTTGGTTTCTCTAGCGATATAACATTTATGAATTAATGAGGGTACGACATGTCCGTTTTCTATATCAAAGTTATCATTAATACCATATATATTTGTTGGGATAACTGATTTATAGTTTAAACCATATTGTTCTCTATAAGCCCTGATTTGAACATCAGCCATTCTTTTAGCGTAGGCGTAAGCGTCATTTGAAAAGTGTGGTGGACCTAAATGTATTTTATCTTCCGTAAGTGGATATTCTACATTATCTGGAAAAACACATGTTGATAAAAAACAAACTAGATTTTCTATCCCGTATTTTCTTGCGGATTCAATAACATTAGTATTGATCATAATATTGTCATAAAAAAATTCACCTTTATAATTCATATTACCACCTAACCCACCTACTTTGGCGGCACAATGAATAACCGACCCCCAATCTGTAGAATTAATATTATTAACATAGTTATTAAAAATATTTTTTGTTTCACCAATATTTCTAAGATCACAATCTGAAGAACTAAAATAACTATATTTTTCTCCCCTAAATTGTGACCCAACTAAACCGTTGCCCCCAGTTACTAATATTTTACGCATATATAATATCTTTTTCTTTATAGTATTCTAACCAATACTCAATCATTTCATCTAACATAGTTTCAAATGTATATTTAGGTTGCCAATCCAGTTCACTTCTTAATTTAGTGGAATCGCCCTTTAAATCGGTTAATTCTTCTGGTCTCATATGTTTACCTGAAATGGCAACATAATTTATATAGTTTAAATCTAATTTTTTAAAAACATATTCACAAAGTTCTCTAACTGAGTGTGAAACACCAGTGGAACAAACATAATCATCTGGATTATCTGTCTGTAACATTAACCACATAGCTTCAATATAATCTTTAGCGTGTCCCCAATCTCTAGTTGCATCTAAATTACCTAAATGTAAGTTATTTTGTAAACCTAATTTTATTTTAACTGCCGCCTTAACTACTTTATTGGTTACAAAATTAGTTCCACGTCTTGGTGATTCGTGATTGAACAATATCCCATTCCATATTTTCATATTATAAGAATTTCTATAATTCCTACAAATATTATATGAAAATACCTTAGCACACCCATAAGGTGAAACTGGTGTCATCGGTGTGGTTTCTCTTTGATACCCATCAGCATCGATATTGTTACCAAACATTTCTGATGAACTTGCTTGATATATTTTTGAATGTGGAGATACCATTCTAACTGACTCTAATAAATTAAGTGTTCCCAATCCTGTTACATTGGCAGTGTATATTGGTTGATCGAAACTAACTTTTACGTGAGATTGAGCAGCTAAATTATATATCTCATCTGGTTGTACCATTTGTAATACCCTCACTAGTGATGCCATATCTGTAAGATCGGCATATTCTAAATTAATTTTACCTGATGAACGAAGGTGTTCTATTCTTGTTGATTGTGTTTCTGATACAGAGTTTCTTTTTACTGTACCCCATACTTCGTAATTTTTTTCTAATAAAAACTCTGCAAGGTATGAACCATCTTGTCCGTTAATTCCAGTGATGAGACATTTACGACCCTTATAAACACCATTTTCTTTTTTCACTTCTTTTCCCATTTGTATTTATATTGTTTATTTATATTTACTTGTAATTATAATTTAATTGCTTCTAAATTCAAACTCATTAATGTTCCATTTTTTTTATCCATATGTGGGAGATAGGCTTGGCTATAATCATCTATTTCTCTATGTGATGTTTTTCGCCAATCCCATTCTTTTACTTTATAAAATCCAACATCCAACAATGATTTAGTTAGATTTTCTTTAGTAAAAATCATTCCATGATAATCATATTTATTTCTTTGTCCACCTACTAATAATCCAGTTATTAAAGATAAATCATGGGTTTTATTATAATGTTCAATTATTTTATCTAAATCGGGCACTGCCAACCTTAAAATACCGCCAGGTCTTAATTTTTTAAACCATGTTTTTAAAACGTCTTTATATTCATATCTACCAAAATGTTCTAAAATGTGACTTCCATAGATTATATCATAAGAATCATCTTCAATGGAAGAAAGATGTTTAACGTCTTCTATTTTATCTACCCTTTCTTTATTATCAATATCTATATTTTCCCATCCCTCCATATATCTTTTACCGCACCCCACATGTAATTTTTTAATTTTACTAATAGGTGGATTAATGATTAAACTTTTTTCTTGGGTTTTTGTCATGGGAGGATGGTGATGTTTAGACACATGAAACCCTGTTGTAATATCTAAGACTGGAAAATTTTCCTTATTATAATTTTTATCAATAAAAATCAAATTTACATTAGGGATATGAGCAATTAATTCATATCCTCGTTCATTTGCTAATTTAGTTAATGCTAACCCACTAGCTCCGTAAAATTGTGTATTATCCCATTCATGTTCCGGATTATAAGGAACAGTTGTAGATTTTTCCCAATTGGAATTATATTCTACAATAACTACTTTGGGTTTAAATCGTAAATTATCCCATATCCAATAATCACACCCATCTAAATCTAAGGACAAAATATCAAAGTCTATGGGGGTATTAGTCTTTATTAAAATTTCATCTAAAGTATCACCTTTTTCTAATGATACCATTTTATTAATACAGGATATATTATTATATGGTTTCATATTCTTAAGTAGTGTAGAATATTTTTCTTTATCACCCTCTATTAACGTAGCTGACCACCCTTTGGTAATGAGATTATATACATTACTATATTTTATTCCGTCCCAAGCACCTAATTCTACTGAATGCCCATTTTTTATATTTAAAGTATTAAATATTGCTTCTATGATGCCATCCTCTCCTCTTTGACTCCATACTTTCTTTTTATATTCATTTAAGTTTTCCATAATCAATTTTTATATTTTTTTATATTTAGGTGTAATTAAAGTAGGATAAAAATTAGGGTGCCATCCATGCCAATGTAGACCTAATCGAGGGTGAATCATTTTTTTACCTTGACCAGCTCTTTTATGATAAAATATTTTTTCACTAAAAAAAGAAAATAATCCAATCATAAAACTAAAGCTACCACTAGAAATAATTACATATTTACAAGTACTACCAAAAAGTATTGTATCTATTTTATTTTCAACAAAAGGAATAATTTTATATTTTTTAATTAATCCTTGACAAATTTTATGTTCTATGTTATCTGAAGACATATAAATATTACTATATTCATCATTTAAAGAATCTATAATACCTTCATAAAAAGCCTGATCTGGTAATACAATATTTCTTAATGGGTGACTATCTGGATACATATGGTTTGCTCGTATATGAATAAACATATCATTATTATTTTTATATCTATCTTTATATTTATTACGGGAAATAATATTATCACATAATTCATTTTCACTATTTGCAAAATAGTGGGTAATATGTTTAACAATACCACTATCTTGACACCAACATGGTGGATTAAAAATATATTTAGTAGATTTATCTATAGATAAATCACCATCTAAAAACTGTTTTATTTGAGTATCAGTTATTTGTTGGCTATTTTTTATTGGGTGTATATTTTCATCTTTAAATTCTACCCCTAATTCTAAAAAATCATCGGTTTTCCACTGATAGTGGGGTGGTAAATCATAGTGTTTTGGAATTTTTTCGTACTCACTTCCTGTGTTATATTTAATAGATAACAAATAAGTTATCATATTACGAAAGAACACATTAGCAAATAATCCTCCTTGATTGTTATTTTTACATGAAAACATATATTTTTATATTTTTTTATTTAAGAATTTAAAATCAAAAAGCTCAATCTCTTTTGAATACCTATTTTGAATCTCGTCAATTAATTTTTTATCATAATAATAAGAATAATGGTTGTGGGTAGTTTTATTTATATGAATTAAATTTTTATTAAAATTAAATTTTTTATTTAGGTTATCATATTCTTCTTTTAAATCTTTTAAATCTATTATTTTATCTATTATAATATTCCCTTCTAAATCACAGAGATATTTTTCTGCACCCCACGTTGGTCTTATAAGAGGAGATTTTAAATCATTAAGAAATAAGTCGCGATTAAATTTATCATTATTTTTCCATAAATGTAAGGATAATAGGCGCTCATAGGTATTTCTAACGATAGAAATTTTATAATATTCATTAAATTTTTTAGGGTATAATTTTCTCATTTCTAAAGCAGTTGCATGCTTATAATTAAGTGCAAACGAATCCATTTTACTAAATTTATTATAGATATCACCACCTTCTTTTAAATTAACCATAGTATTAAGACCCTTTCTATTAAAAGTACTTATTTTATCTACCGAAAAATCTTTCCACATTACTTCTAAAGAAGATCCTCCTGTTTTGGGAATATGAATAAATATTATTTTTTTAGTATCAGATATCATTTTTCTATTGTTATAATTAACCTATCATCTACTATAAAGTTATTAGTTATATTAAGTGTTTTAAAACATTCATAAATATTAGTGGTGGATATGTTACCCCAGTCCTCATATTTAGTTGTACCAAATAATCTAAAATCATCAATAATTATTATACCATGAGATGATTTATAATGCTTATCTATATGTTTACATTCTTTTATAATGGGAACCTCATAGATTCCTTTACTTGTTATACCACCAGACCAATGACCATCTAACCAAAATACAGTGTTATCAGGTATTTCACTAATTACTTTATCTAAGAGTGTTGCACTATCACCTAATATAAATTCTACATTATTTAAATAACTTAATTTTTTTCTAGTTTTTTTATATATTAACTCAGACACCTCGACAGTATAAATTTTTTTAAATAAAGAATACATCTCCATAACTGTTTCTCCTTGATATGTTCCCGTTTCTACAAAATAAGGATATTTAATATTTTCTAATTTATAATTTTTATTATTAATTATTTTTCTAATCTGATTATATTGTAGGTGAGTTAATTTCATTTCATCTATTCGTTAATACTACAACTGGTTGTAATATCGCAGCTTTTCCAGTATCTTTTTCTAATGCATGATGTGAGAATCCGGAGGAATAAAGAATATCAAAATCCTCTATAAGTTTTCCCCATCTTTTTTTACCATAAATCCTGTGAGCATTCCATATTATTTTATCTCTCCCAATAGGTACAGATAAAAATAATTTCCCACCCTTCTTTAAAATATTTTTTTTAACATTTTTCATCGCTTTTAAATCCCCATCTGGGTCAATATTGTCACCATATCTCCCTAATCCGTCATGTTCAAATGAAGAAATAGAAAATACCATATCAAACTTTGTTGGGTTTTTATCATATTCTGACACAGTTAATAATTTAAGTCTGTTATCGTTAGTAGTGATAGTATTATATTCTATAGTGGTAGGGTATCCTCCATACGCTATACAAACAGATTCATACCATGGTTCTACTGACCCTAAAATGGCTACCGTTTTATTTTTAATGGGGTATTTGGATAAACAATCATATAAAAATTTATCTGTTTCCCCATAATAATTAACTTGTTTTTTTAACGCTTTTTTTATAAGGGCATCAATCTCTTCTTTATCATAATAATTATTTTTTTTATCATTAAGATAATCACTATTAATAAACCAATCTAATTTAGGTATAGTATTATTCATGGTAAATTTATTTTTATCATCTATCGACAAGTTCACCCAATTAAGTGGTACTTTTCTAAAATTATTAATTTTATCAGAAGGATTACTATTCATAATTTAACACTATTGTAGGTATATTAATATTTTTAATGTCTATTATTTTCATAAGTTATATTATATATTATAAATACTCTTTAAGTTATTTTTTTCTTCATTACCAATGGATTTTCTGGTGTTAGTTGACACCCACCAGTTAGGTAAAATTTTACCCCTTTTAAATATGTGTATGTAATCGGTTACTGTTGGAGTTGTGCAACATACCCCCCATTCATCATTAATCTTTAGTGTTTCCCAGTCCCATAAATTATTACATTCTGGTAAGTATTTTAAAAAGTAATCCTTATCCCAAAGTGACATAGTTATAGATAAAAAATGATTTTCACCTTTTAAAGTTTCGTTAACACTAAAATTTTTATGGAACTCAATTATTTTATGTTTTCTATTGTTATTATCTGGTGTTAATCCTATCCTACCAATCTTATCATTCTTTATTTTTTCAATTAAAAAATCTAATATTTCATAATTAAAACTTTTAACTATTGGTTTATCATCCACCTCAATTATAAAATATTTTTCCTCTTTTTTAGAAAAATATTCATATAATTGTTGACATACTTTATCCACACCTTGATCTTCACCTAAACTTTCAAACCTGCAAAATAATGGTTTTACTTTAGGGTTAGAATAACCTAATACACAAACATCACTTTTAGGGTGATATTTTTTATAAAAAGTATCCGCCATTTGTATAGTTGAGTTTACTAATTTATCAGATGTTAAAATGTAAGTCACAATATTTTGTCCCATAATTAATTTAAAAGTTCTTTATAGTAATTTTTAGCTTGTTGGGTGGTTGGTTGTCCCCATCTAGTATTACCAACTATTAAAGAATCAAATCCACTACCAATATCTAATAATGTAATGTTATTTTTAAATTTATGAATATCACTAATTAAACCAGGAGATTGCAAACCAACACTAAATAATATTATACAATCATCAGTTATCGCATTTTTTATTTCTTCATAAATTTTATCCTTTTCATCATAAGCGTTTACTAATGGTATTGTAATGTAATCATCTATTTTTAGATAATTACAAATACCCTTTAATCTTTCTGGGCCAACATATATTTTTTTTCTTTTAGAGTTCGTAATACTTCTATAAAATTCTAATAAAGATTTATCACCTAATTTATTTTTTTGTATCATTAACACTTCAAATGGTGAAATAAAATTAGGTTTTATGTTATTTTCATTATTAAAATGATTAAAAAACTTAAAGTTAGGGAAATCATGCGGGTTTTTTGGTGGATTGCTAGAATACCAATCAGATATGTAAGCACCAATAGATGATAGATATTTATACCCCTCTATATTATCATTACCTAAATCTTTACTGTATTTATGTCCGTCAATATTTTCACCTTCTTTAAATTGCATAGAAATTATTTCCCCATCACCAATTTTAAGAAATACAAAATTGTCGTTATTACTAATTTTATCCGTAAAAAGTTCTATACTCATCATCTATTTGCACTTTTATAAACACCTGTCATTGATCCTTGTTTAACTAATCCGGGTTCTAACCAGTAACAATTAGTATTTAATTTATTAAAAAAATAATTTAATTCGAAATCAAAAGGTAAAACAATTTCTTTTATTTCTTCATAAAGTTTTTTAGCAAATTCTTTTTTTACAACATACCCATCCACACATCTAGTTTTGGCTGGTGTTTTTTTATATATATTATTTTTTATTTTAATAGTTTTTGATAGGTTTGATTTATCTAAATTAAAAATATTAAATGACGAACCAAAAAATATAACATCAAAATCTTCAGGGGTTTGTTTTATTAAATTTTCTAATCTACCATTAAAATCATTATTAAAAATAACATCATCCTCAATAATAATTGAGTAATCTTCTTTTGATTCTGATATTTTTTTTAATGCATCTAAATGGGATAAAGAATTACAAATTTCACTTAATTTTAGTTCTCTAAATCCTATATTATTTATGTATAACCCTTTAGTTCTTTTTTCCCATAATTCTGGGTTTACCTTATAAAATTTATTTATCAAATTGGTGCTAATGGTTTCTCTTTCGTATTGTTCAATAAAACGATATTCTAAATTAAAACTATTTAATTTATTTATTAGATATTCCTTTCTATCTGTTAATTTTTTATAGTGTATAATATAGATCATTTTATTTAATTTATGTTATATAATAATAAAGATTTATCGGTATAGTTAGGGTAGTCTTCTGCGCAATTTTCAATAATAATATCTATAGGGTTAGTTAACTTATATGGTTCTATTTCTAGATTTATTGGTCTCCATCCACCATCAGGTATATTTGCATTTAAAACAGATTTTCTCCAGTCATGACCCAAATTTTTATCTGTAAAGGAAGTTGTTAAAAGATATTTAACATTGCTATTTTTTACATTTTCTATAAATTTTAATATGTTATCATTACTTAAATGAACCAAACAATCTCTAACTAATAATAAATCCACATCAGGTATTTTATCTGTTATGATATTTATAACTTTAAAATCAAAATTGTAGAGACTTTTGTTTTTTTCTATGATTTCAGGGACAATATCTCCACCAATATATTCTATATTAGATAAATCCATTTCTTTCACCCAATTAAAATCACCACATGGCGCATCTAACATTGTTTTTATATTATATTTTTTTAAAAGATTTTGTAATCCTATTCTTAAATCTTTTGTGGTATCTAATTCTGATCCAGCCCCACTAACACTTTCTTTAGATGACCAAGCATTATTTTTAAATTTACTATGAAATATATTTGTTAAACTCATCTAACCCTTTATTAGTTTTTCCCAATATGGAAATTTTAATTTTTCCATATTTTTATTTTCTTTAAAATAATCTTTTTTTGCGATAAGTAAAGTTTCATTTAAATCTTTAAAACTATCTACTATTAAAACTGGTAAGTCACCATATATTTTTTCATGGAAATAACTCCTTTCAATTATAGGTATTACCCCTATATATAACATTTCCCAATTTCTATGGCAATCTATACCATTACCATCGGGGCATAATACAAAATCAGATTCTTTACATTCTTTAAGGTAATTATCAATATTTCCTAACCAACCACCCATTCTTATATAACACCATTCATATTTACTAAAATATGGTGGAATCCACTCTCTTTTATTCTTATTTGTTTTCGTATTAAAATTTAAATAACACATATATTTTTTATCTAAATTCTGAGAACTATACGCCTCAATTTTATTATGCTTATTGCCGTGTTTTCCATGTGATTTTACTGACCAAAATTTTCTTTCTAACCCTATCGGTAGGCTACATATTTCATTTGTATTGACAGCGTCAATATTTTGACCAAACCATTTTTTTATACATTTCGGTATATTGTCTACGTCACTTTGTTTAAAACCCATGTCTCCATTATGCGATAAAAGAATAAATGGTTTTTCATAATCTTTAATAATATTAAAAAAATTAGTAACCCTGTCCGAATCAACATAAACGATTGGTAGTCTGTCTTCTTTAAAATTTTCTATGAAATTATTTAATCTATTAAAATCTAAAGGTAGTTCTTTAGTATATTTATCCCCAAAACCAATATCTGCAATAGATTCGAATTTTTCACCATCAATGTAGTCTTCTTTTTTTATCATTTTGATAAAAATTTATATAACTCTTTAGAGTGGATGTGTAAATTACAAATTGGTATTTTTTTACCGTCATACCAGCAAAATGGTCTTTTAAACCCTTCGGAATCACATTCTAAAGAAATTTTAATATTATTATTAATTATTTCTTTACCGATATATGTTTTCAGTATATTATCACCACATTGGTGGTATGGTCTACCTTTATTATCCCCACCGAAAAATTGACCGTAAGGTGCAGGGTCAAATAACATATTAAATTCATTAAAATTATTAGAAAAAGGTAAAAGTGGAAAATCCTTTATATAGTCCTTTTCTTTTTTTACTTTCCTCAAAAAAGTCATTTCTGATGGGCAACATTCACTATAATTTTCTCTTATATCTTTTATTTTTTCTTTATCATGTAAAATATCATCCATATCACTAACTAGTTGTTTAAAAATATTTTTATTTTTAAAGTAGGTTAACCCAGTAGTAACTCTTTGGTCATCCAATGTGGTAACAAATATATCACCAGTTAAGTTTTTTAATATATTTTTTATTTTTGATAACGACTGATAAATTAATATATCATTTTCAAAAAAGAAAAACTCTACATCGGAATTGATGGTTTTTAAATATTCTTCGATAATATAAAATCTTGCAAAAGTTAAAATCCAGAAATCTTTAGTGGGGAAACTATTGAATATATTATTTTTATTGTCTAGTAGTTTTAAACTACTATATTTTTCTATTTTATTAATGTCTATTCGAATAAACTCAACACCATACTCATCAAAACAAAAATGTTTATTATCCCCTAAAAATATTATTTTTTCATCTTTATTAAATGTCCTTAACTGGCGTATAGTATCGTTTATATAGTCAGGTACTTTCCCTATGTTAACTAAAATAATCATAAATAAATAAAATTTTTTGTTTTTATATCTTTAGGGAAAAATGTTTCATCCTTAGTAAAGTTATAGTTATAATTTAACCATCTATCAGGTGCAATTACTATCTCACTATTAAGTAACCCCAACCAAGACGCCCACCAAGAGAATGTTGATGAACTAATTATTTTATATTTACTATGTAATATTAATTGAAAATCTGTTCTCATATCATTTTGATAGATAGTGTCGTTAGGAAAATATTTTTTAGCTAATGGTTTATTATCTGTTATAACTATAAATTTAATATCTTTATTTATTATTGAGTTAATATGTTCTTTAGCGGATATAAAGTATTTCTTTGGTAGTCGGTAATCTCTTAGATAAGCATCTTGCGCTCTAAAATGAATAACACAGGTATTATCGTCAATAATATTATTTGTAGGGGGTTCCATCTTAAACCATTCACGTATCTTATTCTCAAACCCTTCAAAGTAACATTCACTTTGCCACCAACCATTTAAATGGGTATCATTGTCAATATCAAAAACTTCCGAATTAAATTTATCACCTATTTCTTTGAATACGTTAGTTTGTTTTCTATACGGTTGAATCCCCATGTCGCAATTAAAAAATTTATTACCTAACCAACCACCTTTTACTGTTTTATCCCCGTAAGGTACACCATTAGGTATTGTAAAACCATAACCCAGTTTCTCTGATATTACTCTAGCCATTACGTACTGATATAAATGATTCCCTAACCTACCCTGTAATTCTACTGATACCATATTAAAATGGGTTAAACCCTAATTTTTTATTGTTAGTAGTGTAATTATTTTTTTCTAAAAAGAAAGTTAATGGAGATTTAAAGGAATCATTTTTTAATTTAACACTTAAATTTAAAAATGATTGTACCACATCTTTATCTAAAAATGGGTATCTACTCTCCACACCGAAAGAACCAGTTACGAATTCTTCCTTTTGTAAATATGAAAATTGGGATCCATGATAAAAATTCTCCCAAGGAAAATAAGTGGATATGTTTTCGTCATGTTTAATAGGGTTACTTTTTCCAAAAGTATATGCTTGTATGTTAGACATGATTTCATCAGAACCTTGACCAGATGCCATTATTCTAATGTTTGGGTTTTCGTTTTTTACAGTTTTTAATAGATGATAAAGACCAAGAGCACCAGGGTCATTAAACCCATCTATTGATTTTTTATTATAGCTACTGCCGTAAAAAAATGGTTCACAATTATTACTTAATCCCTCTTTAAGTTTTATCTTATTAATTGAATTGTCTTGTATGTAACTTTTTATGATATTTTCAGATTTCACCCTTTTTTTAATTATGTCTAAATTCTCTTTACCTTGAAATGAAAAAGTGGTATAGGGGATTTTTAATATATCTAAACCACAAGCAATTGCACCACTATCATGACCACTACTTAATGGTAAGATTATATCATGTTGTATATTAGTGAATCGTTTTTTTAAAGATTTAATAAAATTATCTTCCCACTCACTAAAACTATCTATATTTTGTGTTAAATCAAAAACATATACACTTTCTTTTTTTATAATTTCTTTTGTAGTTAAGTCAAATTTTAATGTGGTATTGGGAGGTAATTTAGTAATATTATTAAACCCATTATTTCTTAAAATTGATTCGTAGGTAGACACACCTACACCTGAAACTGATATATCATAGTATATTGGTTTGGTGCTGAATACATCACTAGATATGTATATGACATTTTTTTTGAAGTCGATTAATGTGATTGCAAATTCCCCATCTAATTTTTTAACAAAATTATCACCGAATTCTTTGTAATCATTTATTATATGGTAAACATCACTTTCATATTTTTTATTATAATTATAAATCTCACCATTAAAAAGACAAACAATGTCACCATCAACTATGGGTTGCGTGGTTAGTGATCCTGTTAGTGATAGTAATGTATGTATGAAAGTAATTCCATTAACATCTAAAATAGAAGTATTATCGGGACCCCTTAATTTTAATAGATTAAGGGTACTTTCATTAATGGGTTTGGTTGACACTACTATACCGCACATATTTTATATTTTAATATTCTTTTTATTGTAAATTTCTGAACCAGATATTAGATCATCATTCTCAAAGTTGTAACCAAAATATTCAAAATCTTTTTTAAATCCTTCTATCATTAACTCTATACTTTTTTCATCATAATAATCTTTAAAATGGGTTCTACTAGATTTATTAGTGTGTGGTAAAGTCCCCTCAATTCCTAACTTATTTTTAATGAAATTAAAATCTTCATTTATTTTTTCAAATTTACCTACAAAATCTAATGTGATTGGGCTCTCTAAATCAGAATTTTCTGATAACCAAAGATACTGGGGTTTACAATCTTCATTAACTCTCCATTCTATATATTCTCCATAATTTTTAAATGACTTGATAAGTTTGTGTTGAAAATGAGATGTATCTTTTAACATATAATGATATAAAGAAACTTGCCAATCAAACGGATTTCTTACAAATGCGAAAGTAAAATATTTGATATATTTATCTTTTCCATATTTATCGATATATTTTTTGGGTGGGTCATGTTTATCGGATATAAAGTTTCCATATTTATTTAAGATATTTCTCATAGAAGTACCACCTGTTTTATATAAATGAAAAAATATAAATTTATTATTGTCGGATCCTATCATAATTTTAATTTAATTCTATGTAACACAACCAAGTATATTGTTGTGATTCTTTTTTGAAAATCTCATGTTTATTTTCACTATTTTCAAATATTGGTTTTTTGGTCGGGTATTCGACACCCCATTCATCACCCCATCTTGTTTTTATATCTTTATAAACGGGTGGGAATTCATAATAAAAATCCAGATTCTCTTCAAGATACTTTAAGTTACTATCTTTAGAATCGATAATCTTCTTTAAAGAATAACAATCCCCTTGATTAATAGGGTAATTATCCTCTATGATTATTTTTTTAAAACCTAATTTTTTACATAATTTAATTCTTTCCAACGCATCTTGATGGTCATCGAAAAACAATATAGTATTTTCTTTATCTAAAGAATCCCATTCTGAGGTATCAATATCCTTAAAATCAGTATTAAAATACTTAGCTGATTCAGATATGTATTCCCTTCTACTTAAATTAATATCTATACCAAATACTTTAGATGTCGGTAAAACATTTTCAATCAACCAAGTACTTTGACCCCTCCAAACACCACTTTCTATAACACTACTAGGGCTTATCTTATCTAAAATAAAATAAATGGCAAACATATGAGGTGTAACCATCCCACCCTTATTGTATTTTATTGGTCTTTTAGAATATAGTTCTAAAAAATCTTCAATCTTTTCTGTTATTTCATCATAAGACCACAATTCTTTATATTCCATTGTTTTAAATTATTTTTACGTTATTTTCGTTTAATATTTTGTTCGTTATGTTAAAACTACCTTCTATAGAACAATTTTCTTCATACCATTTTATACCATTATTACTCATTTCTTCCCAATTTTCTTTCGTTATATTATTAATCTTTTCTTTTACCTCTTCCGGGTTAGATGCCGTTATATAATGTTTATTTTCCTCTAATGGGTTATAGAATGTTAAATCGACTAAAGGTGTTATAATGGGGACAACTCCCATACACAGTAATTCAATTTCCCTATTACATTTAGGTCCATACCCACTTAAACATAAACCGAATTTACTTTTAGTCAATAATTTAAGATATTCTTTCTGATTATATTTATATTCACCACGAATAGGCATACTAAAAAGTTCAATATTTTTTGACCAATCAACTTCTGTTCTTTTTCCCAACTGTACGTTATTTTCCACTTTACCCAAAAAGATCGATTCTATATTTCGATCACCCCAGCTCAGTCTTTCTTCTTTTATTTTTTCCATTAATCTAGGTCTCCTACCCCAAAATATCCAAGGCGAGGATTTAGGTAAGTTAGGTACGGTGTTACCGAATAATGCAAAATTATAATTTTGTCCACCATACCATTCTAGTGTTGGTCTATCGTAGAGTAGAACGTCACCATAATCATTTAACCAAACGTTTTTAACATTTTGATACTCTACCTCGCAGAAACCATTTTCTACCCATAGATCAACCAATTCTCTAAAGGTATCACCATTATGTTGATCATATTTAGGTTTTATTATTTTCATTTTTTCAAAAAAGTTACTTCTTGGTAGTTTGGCGTTGTATGTATTATATCATAACCATTATTTTTTAACATATTAATTTTATTCATTGTATCGTTAATTGTAATGGTTGATATTTGATTATGATGAAACTCAACACATATTTGTTTAACGCCCACACAATCAGATAAAACCTCATATTCTGACCCCTCTATATCTAATTTTATGAGTGATGGGTTATAGTCAGTTATTAATGTTTTTATTGATACCGTTTCTACCTCGTGGTAATCACTATTACTTACCATTGTATGGGATGGTGTTGTTGATTCACTAACAAAATTTGGGTTTGTATTTTTATATAATTTTATTCTATCACCATCGACTTTACCTACTGCCTTTTTTATTAACTTTAAATTAGGTAAATTAACACCCTCAATGAATTTATGGCTTTTAATTGTTGGGTCTATCCCCACTATATTGATATCTTTTAATTTATTGAGTTCAATATCAAAAGATATATCCTCACCTAACCCCCCATCAATAATTACATCACCGTCAGAAATGGAATCAACGTCAATTGTCCAACCACCATATTTTGTCCCTAAATATTTTTTATTCATTTTTTATATTTTTTTATTATATTATCTATATATGTTTCTTTTAAATCAATATTACATTTTTTCATTATTTGTAAAGTATACCCACTAGGTATCCCAATATAATTTTCACCACCCTCAATTTTTTTGATAGTATTTTTTTTATTTAATGATATTTGCATTTTTTTAACTATGTCTATGACATTATAAGAAATCGGGTGAATAAAATTAATAATTTTAGGGTGTTTACCATCTAAATTATTTATAAAACAAGAGATATCAGCAACATCTATAATATTTCGATAAGCATTTTTTAAAATTGTGATTTGTTCGTTATTATTTATTGTTTCTTTAAAATAATTGAACATCGTATTGGGGTTTCCTCCTTCACCCACAACGTTGGGTAATCTTATGGTTAAACTATTATTAACACTCTTCATCAACCTTTCTATCTTTAATTTATGTTCAACATATTTTGAATTAATTAAGGAAGAATCATATATACTATAAGTGCTAAAATAAATAATATTTTTATTAATGTCCCTATCTTTAATAAATTCCATTATCATTTCTATTTCTCGATTAAATTCAGTTTTTAAATCCTCATTAGAATTGGAAACCCCTGAAGCAAAAATTTCGAACCTATCCGTAGTTAAATTTTTTTTTAAGGATTTTGCTATTAAACCATTACCTATTATTTTTAACATACTCTAATAATTTAAATTTATTTTCTAACCCAACAGTCCAATTACCATGATGGATAATAACCTCATTGGGTATATTAAAATTTTCTCCATTCCATTGTTTTGGTCCAGTACTTGCTGCTACTGTAAAATATTTATTTTTAGGTAACCTACTATGTTTTATTGGGTGTTTATTGGAATTAAGGAAGTGGTTTATAATTTTTTGATCATCCATACCATTTTTTACTGTATTTAATAAAGTTTTTAAAACATCTTTAAAAAAATTTAATATTTTTTCATTTTGATTGCAGACAAATAATCCAGCACAAACACATACGATATCATCTTGAAATTTTATATCGTAATCACCTATATCTTCTATGATATCTTCTTTTATATTTTTAAAAAATTGTATGTCACAATCTGTGAAAACTAATGGGTTATTATCACTTATATCAACGTTGTTAATTATATGTTCAACTTTACCTATCATTGTTTGATTAAACCCCAATGTACCATATGATACATCTTTTGTAATTTGTTTATAGTGACACCCTAAAAGTTCAAAATCATCTTTCAAATATTGTTTATACGAAGATAAAAAATATTTTTCATATAACTCTTTATGTGAATCAGTATAAAAAGTTAATAATTTTATTTTTTTCATATTAAATAGGATTTACGTAATAGTATGGTTTTTCAACCACATCTTTGTTATTTATATGCTCTTTTTGACCCACCAATGTTTCTTTATAATTTCTTATATTAGTATTATGGGTATGATAAGTTTTAATAATACTACAAGGGTTTCTTAAAATAAATCCCTTATTTTTAAATTCCCAAGCAATTCTATTATCACAACCTAATTTACCTAAATAAAAATCAGAATAATCTAATTCTTTCATTTTACCTAACCATATCCAAGTATCTTGACAATCAGATCTCATTATTTCTACTTTTGGGGTTTCTTTATATTCCCACCTCAATAAAGATAATAACATATTATTATTTATAATGTTTTTAACATCTTTTATGGTTTCATCTAAAAAAATATCAGTATTAGTTAAAATATTTATGTCATCCTCTTTTGTAAATTCATTAATTATATTAAAAAAATCTTTAAATGTTGGTCTTTTATGTGGGATAATTTTTAATTTATTATTAGTAAATGGTACATCATCTGTTTCACTAAGAATATAAATTTTATCAATAAAACCATTACTTATATTCTTACCCAAACAAAAATCAATTTCTTTTTGCCTTTCTGAATTTTTATCTTTATAATATGAAGTAAACAAATTTATCATGCAACAATTTTATTATCTTTTATTTCGAAGTTTTTATTCATTATTTTCATATATAGTTCTTGACTATTTTTATTGGCTTCGGTAGATACTGTTCCATCTTTTTCATGATGAAAATATACAAATAGTGGTTTAGGTATTCTTTTACCTACATACCCCTCTTTCATCATTCTTATCCACATATCATAATCTTCCCAACCAGTTAACTCTTCATCGTAACCATTAACTTTTTCAAAAGCTTCTCTATGAAACATTGAACAATTAACGATAAACGGACCCTTCAGTAATGTTTCTTTATTCCATTCTGGACGTTTTTCAATTCCTTGCATTTGACCAACATGATGTGTATCACAATAAACTGGACTTACATTTTTTTCTCTCTTTAAAATTGCAACACATGTTTTCATATAACCATCTAAAATCATATCATCAGAATCTAAAGGTAATATATAATCACCATTACAATGTTTAAACGCCTCATTTCTAGCTGAAGATGGTCCACCATTTTCTTTATAAACAACTTTGATTTTTTCATTACTTTCCAGTTGTTTTAGTTTTAGTTTCACAAATTCATCAGTTGACCCGTCATCAACCAATATAATTTCATAGTTTGTGTAATCTTGATTAAAAACAGAATTTAATGTTTGATTGATTCTATTACCATAGTTATATATTGGCATTAAGATAGAAACCAAAGGTTCATCCTTCTTTATGTTTTTAGTTTTATATGTGTATGGTATTATTTGTGGTAACTTATCTTCATATTTTTCCACAAATTGTTTTTTATTATTTTCCCATTGTTCATTTGTTTGACCAATGGATAAATGTGTAATTGCAATATCTGATATTACACCCACCTTTACATCATTTAAAAAATTATTAAAACAAAAATCTAGTTCATAAAAGTGAAAACCTTTAATGTCCTCATCGAAATTAGATTTAATATTATTCTTATTTACAATAAAAAATAAACCATCAACGATAATGGTATCCTCTATTTTATTACCAAAAAATTCATTATATTTAGATAGCCATTTTTTACCTTGGTTTTGGTGGTGTACTTGACCTACCGATTCTGTCATACCATTATCCCACCAACAACCAGATTTAGGTAGATATTTTGACCCAGCTTTACCTAAAATACCATAATCAGGGTTTCGTTTAAAGTGTTTTAATATTTTATTACCCCAATTTTTTGTTTCAAAAATGATGTCATCATGACAAAAAACCACAATGTCATTTGTAGTTTCTTTTAAAGCCCTATTATATAATTCAGTTAAACCAAACTCTCCATCATTAACGTATTGAATGACTTCCAACCCCTTATAAACCCCAGAAGATTTCTTTATGTGATCAATGTGAGGTTGGTTATCTTTTCTTGTTGAAAATACGACACTAATCATTGGTTAGGCTCAAGTAATAACCCCTTATTTCTCTACCCAATTCCTTATCATTAGGGTATTCCTGAATTAAATCTACAATGTGCTGACAATCAAAATTCACTTTTCTCCAATATTCATTATCCACCTTTGCTTTTGGTGCGGTATAAGTATTGTCCTTAACTTGTCTTAACTCATTCATCGTTCTTTCTTTTGGTTCTTCCATCATATCTATTTATTTTTATGTTTATTTATTTTAAAATCGTACCAATATTTAAAGTTTATAAGGACATTGTTTTTACCTCTAGGTGGTGAAAGTTTAATTAAATGACTGTCATCCGCTT
>Ga0233411_10000013_pt1 | contig 68325 bp, 46 predicted proteins | sample Na_anoxic_2_MG_FD_179799 | JGI IMG/M metagenome (GOLD analysis project Ga0233411, IMG submission 179799) | Seawater microbial communities from Saanich Inlet, British Columbia, Canada - Na_anoxic_2_MG | ecosystem: Environmental > Aquatic > Marine > Inlet | place: Canada: British Columbia...
TCATTTTTTAAGAGGAAAAGGATGGGTATTGAATGTTTTCAGGATTCCGGAAATGTTACAAAAAGTGGTAAGCTTTTCTCCGGAATGGGTGGCAACTTTAAGCCGGAATTAGTGGCAGGTTTATTCCAGAATGGGTGGCAGATTTGAGCCAGAATCTGCAATTATCATCACATTTTGCGCAAAATCATATCATTACGGCATTAAAAAAAGACAGGGACATGTTATTCTTGCATATACATTAACAAAATAGTAGTATTTATACCGTGATTTTACAAAAGTTAAGGAAACCGAAGAAAAGGCCTTAACGACACGCTTTCCCATTGAGACCTTTGAAAAATGTTCGATTTTGTTCAGGGTCAAGGAAGGCAAAATTTTCAGCCACAGGAATATATTATTGAATATTTCGAGGATTGAAATTTGAGCCTGACGCCGAGATTGGCCAAAAGGGGGCGTTCTGCAAAGGTCTCCCATTGACTGCGTAAAACCATGAGTTTACCAGCAAACTCACACCCCTGATTCTATGCCTGTTTTTGATAGAGGTTATCTTTAGATGACTCATGTTTTCAGACAGCATTTCTCAATAAGGAAGGCTTTTTTTATCCTCGGAGAAGGTGTTTTAATTTATTGTGCGGTATTTATGGCCGCCTTCTTCTTTTTGAAAGAGCGTACTGGTATGACAGACCTGATAGAGATTGTCTCGGTGAAGACTCTTTTAGTGGCTGTTATCACCCAGGTAAGTTTATATTTCAAGGATCTCTATGAATTCAAGGCAAGCGATAACATAGTCGATCTCGCTACCCGTCTAATCCAGGCGATTGGTATTACATGCATTGCATTGTCGGCCATCTATTTTATCTGGCCTGGGGCAATCATTGGAAGATGGATCTTTTTCTTCAGTATTATTTTCCTGCTCCTTTTCCTGGTTTCCTGGAGATTATTGTATGCGTTGGTTATTAAAAACAGGTTGTTCACAGATAATATCATTATTGTCGGTTCCGGTATGCTGGCAAGCGACATAATTAAAGAAATCAAGGATAGAAGAGACATTAGTTATGATGTCAAATTGATATTTGATGATGAAAAAAGGAGGAACTCTTCTATCCGGCTTGAGGATTTTCAAGTTCAGTATGGCTTTAATGGTCTCTGTGAAAAGGCGGCAGATGAATCGGTTTCAGATATTATTGTGGCTTTAGACGAAAGGCGAGGGCACTTTCCCCACAAGGAACTATTGAACTGTAAGATGAGGGGCATTTCTATTGTTGATGGTGAAAGCTTTTATGAAAAAATAACAGGAAAGATCCTTGTTGAGAGAATCAATCCGAGCTGGCTCATTTTTTCTGATGGTTTTGTGAAATCAAGAATCTCCAGGAGAATAAAAAGGTCTGCTGGGTTGTTCCTTTCATCCTTGATGTTGATTATATCATTTCCATTCTTGTTTTTGGTTGCTGTGGCTATTAAACTGGAATCAAGAGGTCCTGTTCTTTTCTCCCAGGAAAGGGTGGGAGAAAACGAGGAATTATTTAGGATATATAAATTTCGTTCTATGAAAGCAGGTGCAGAGGAAGAGACCGGGCCAGTATGGGCCACCCATAATGATGCCAGGATTACAAGGATAGGGAAGTTTATCAGGAGGTTTCGTATTGATGAACTGCCCCAGTTATGGAACGTTCTAAAAGGCGATATGAGTTTTGTAGGACCAAGACCGGAACGCCTGTTTTTTGTAAATAAATTGGTGAAGAACATTCCTTATTATAAGGAAAGATTCACAGTAAAACCTGGAATAACCGGATGGGCACAAATCAAATATGAGTATGCTGCATCGGAAAAAGACGCACTCGAAAAGTTAAAATATGATCTGTACTATATTAAGAATATGTCTTTTATCATGGATCTGATAATTATTTTTCAGTCCATAAAGATTGTGCTTTTAAGAAGAGGTGCACGTTGAATAAAAACATAGCCAGAAATTTTCTGATATAATCCGATCTTTGAAATTATGATCTTTTTAAGTTTATATGGATGAATCAATACTCATAAGTCACCTGAAAAAACACAGATCTGCCGGCTCCGGGGTACTCTGCGGCAGTTGTCTCCCATGTATTTTGATCCATGAATGAGCCAAAGTAAGTGCCATATCCCTTATTAAACAGATTGTTGCCCTGGAGAGAAAATACCCAGTGATCAAACACACGCTGCTCAAGCTTGAGGTCACCAGTCCAATAGGATGCCAGGGTGTCAGCAGGTAAGATTATGGTTTTATCACTGCCGTAATCAATCCGATCACCCACATACCTGACCGTAGCTGTTGCGCTCAAATTAAAATTGGTCCAATATGTAAGTCCCCCCTTGAACAGATGTTCCGGAGTATAGGCTGCCTGGCGTGTGACAAACTGATTTTCCTCCTCTGCATCTGTATAAGTATAGTCAAAAATAAAACTCAGATTAGAAAGCAGGCTTATCTTCATCCCCACTTCCAAACCATTGCCCTTGTAAGTATCAAGGTTTTGTGGTGTCCATACCCAACTGCTGTCAGGCGCCCATTGGATTTTATTTTTAACATCCCAATTAAAATATGAGAGTGTAATAAATAATTTATCATTATAAAAGCCCTGTTCTACGGTGGCACCTGTATGCCATCCTGTTTCGGGCCTGAGATTTGGATTTCCTTTTGTCCACTGAGTTTCGGGCCAGAAAAGGTCGTTAAGCGTCGGAGCAAGAAAGTGCTTTCCGTAGCTCAACTTCAAGACCGTGTTTTCCAATGGATTAATAATCAACCCATAGAAAGGAAGATCTTCTGTCCCGAACTCGGAATTGTCTTCATGCCTTATGCCTGCCAGTGCCTTAAGATATTTACATGGCCTGTACTGGGCCTCTATATAAGTCCCGGTGGTATGCAGGTTTGCCTCTGTTGTTGTTGTCCCGGCAACTTCAGCTCCTGAGGCATTCAAATTTGCACTTTTATTCTCCCAGTCATAGTTTTTGTATTGTGCTCCAAGTAAGATACTTGCCCCGCTAAATAGTTTCAAATTCACATTTCCTTCGGCCCCCAACACCTTATTTGTTGTCCAGAATTTTCCTCCTGTACCGTCAAAACTGAAGCGCTGATACATGTAGTTCTCCAAAGAGGAATAATCTCCTCTAAGATTAAGGGATAGCCATTCTTTGAGTTGACTCTTGACTTGGAAGGCCACGTGTCCATCGTCATCAGTGCTTTTATCGAGCAAACTGGCAGATTCACTGTTATAGAATTCTATGCCGTCAATAAAGTAGTCCTGTGTCCCTGCAGGCGGTTTGACTCCCGGGAGACCATATTCCCTGTCAACGTAATCACCATAAAGGCTAATATTTAAGATATCACCTTTGTCTACCACCAGATTGAGGGAGACATGGTTTTGAGTTAAATCACTGTTGGAACGAAATCCATCGGTCTCACGCCGATTAGCAGTTAAATAATACCCAAAATCACCAAAAGCAAACATCCCTGACTCAGCGGAAATCAGATAGGTATCTTGAGAACCATAACCTGCACTGGCCTTAAGATCTATTTTTTCTTTTTCAGGTGTTTTGGTTATAATATTGATAGTTCCACCCATTGCACCTGAACCGTAAAGAAGCGACCCTGAACCCTTAATTACTTCTATCCGCTCAATAGTATTTAGGGGAATTCTACTGATATCAGCAACACCAAGGGCAGGGGAATTGATATTCACTCCATTCACAAAAACTTGTGTTGCATTGCCGCTCATACCCCTGATATGTATCTCCTCGGGTGCCCCGCCATAATTGCCATATGTCCTCAAATCAATACCTGGTTCATTAGCCAGGAGTTCACCCAGACTCTTTGCCGAAGATTCTTCTATATCAATTTTATCCATGAGTATTACGGAATTAGGTATGTCCTTTCGCTTTTCTTCGGTTTTCGTAGCCGTAACTACTACTTCTTCGAGTGTGGTTAATGGCTGGCCATTTCCCTTTTTCTCTTCAGATAGGCCGACATTTGGGAATGCCAGTAAAACCAACGTTACAAAAACAATCATATTTTTTTTCATTTCAAACTCTCCTTTTTTTATCCGCACAGTCTCATTTCACGGCCAGTGAGTTTAATTGTTGATTGATCTCCGACTTCAGCAAGCATACAAACAATTTTCTTCATTCCTTTTGTCGTTAATAACCACCAGGCATCCATGATATCAAAATGACCTGATGTGGATGATACTATCTCCACCCTGTCTGCTTTGATCTTTAAACTCCTCACTGCCTCTTCCAAATCAATATTTCCATAATGATTTTCCTTTCCCAATACATAGACTATTGCCCCAGTCTTCATCTTTAACCCTCCTTATAAAAATTGGTGTTATGTATTCATGGCCAAGGGCAAAAAAAATCCCCGGACCGAAATTAATCGATCCGGGGATTTCCCTTTTTTATCCTCAAGATCTAAACAAGGCACCCCCATCCACGAAGGTCTCGCCTTACTGTTCAGGTAGGTCTTCTGACTCTCGGATCAATCTACTTACCGCGCCTTCCCGTCAATTAGCTGATAGACCTCATAGATAATAGCTCATAACAAATTGCTTTCTTCATTTTATTACAATCATCTATGAGCCATACTCTATTTACTAAATCCGACAGTGGCTTTTTGCGGCGTTCGTCCCCGACTACAGCGGCGGGCCCATCCCCGATTCTAACGGGGTTCCCTATTAAGCTCGATACGAGCACCTGAACATTGTTTTATGTTTTATAAACTATCCAAAAAAAAGAATAAAAGTCAATATAAAAAACTAAAGTTAGCCATGAGTTATTAAAATAAACTATTTATTCAAAAGTGCCAGTTTCTTCGTAATATTATCTCGAATCCAGTGAGAATCCCACCATTCTATAGGGTTGACAAAAACACCATTTACCATAACACCAAAATGAAGATGATCTCCACCAGCAAGTCCGGTCTGCCCTGTTAACCCTATTATTTCTCCCCTCATGATCTCCTGATCAAGCTCGACATCTATTTTGCTCAGATGTGAATACACAGAGGCAAGACCCTGCCCGTGGTCCAGGACAACCGTAAGACCATATATTCCAAGGCTATCAGCAAAAATCACGCGGCCGTTGTTGGTTGCCTGGATTCCCGAATTGGCCAGTGAAGCTAAATCCACACCCATATGTGTCTGTTCATCAACCTTTTTCCCTTTATAGTAATATAGTCGGCGATCAGCAAATTTCGCCATGTTTGCAGCATTTTTGAGCCGCACCCATGTACCATTCCAGATTTGGCTGGGGCTGGTTTTTGTTCTCAGATTGAAAAAAGTCGTGTTATTTTCTTTTCTCAGATTCCGATTGATTTTAAGAAATTTCTCTATATCGCTAGAACTCGGGTCAGAAGAATAAGATGGAAAATAGGGAAGAATGTTTTCTAAAAAACGATCAGAAATATTCATTTTCTCTGTTCGAAAGGATTTCTTGCGGATATGAGAGGAAAAACGGGCTTTTGAAATGTTACCTGCCTTATCTTTTGCCCAGAGCTGTATACCAGCACGTGCCTTAGTCTTATATGGAATAGCAAAGTAACAGACACGTATTCCTTCCCGAGGGTTTTCACTATCAGGAAAGCCCGGGGAAAAAAAGTTGTCTACCAAAATGCCACTTTCAATGGCATCTGAGGAGGTCTGGTATACAACTAAACCAGTCCCTCCGACATTAAAATAGTTTAACCGGCTTATAGCTCTAATAGCTGGTGGAATTGTATCCACAACCATTTTATGCCGCAGTAAGGACAGATTTCCATCTCCTCCCCTTCTCCTGGAATAATCCCAAACACGAACCAGCAGGTCCACACGCCCCTGGGCCAGCTTTATTTTTGAGAGATCGATGGAAAATGATGTATCAAATACGTGAAGGCCATCACTATTGAGCAGACCTTTGAATGGAAATTTTTTTTCAAGAATTTCTATCTCCCTCCCTCCCTGGTTCACGGCAATATTCAGGGCCTTAAGACCCCTTTCCATATCGCTTATGGTGAGCGTAAACTTTTCGTTCCCTGAGAGGAACTGGGGTAAAGGATGAATAGTTATTTCTGGTTTTTTTCCTTCAAAAATGCTACTGATAAACCAGCCAAAAAAGCCAAGTACCAATACAAGCAATCCAATCGTTAAAAATAAGCCCGTCTTTTTTCTTATTCGCATTTGTCTATTATCAATAACCTCCTGAAAAGTCTATGAAAACAGGTAGATGACCACGCAAAAAACCTATGAAACCATGGACAACCCCATAATTTTTTGAACCGTATTATATAACAATAAATATCTTTCATAGCAAATGTTTTTGTAAAAACGGAGGAAAATATTTTGAAAAGACCCTGTCATATTGGCGTTATCGGAGCAGGCGAATGTCTTGATCCTGTTTATCAGCTTGCCAGAAATACTGGTTTTGAAATTGGAAAAAGGGGATGGGTACTTATCTGCGGAGGGCTTGGAGGTGTTATGGAAGGGGCGGCCAAAGGGTGCTCGGAGGCAGCCGGCATGACTGTTGGCATTCTCCCAGGTCCTGATAAAGAATCAGCCAACCCCTATATCAAAGTTCCTATTCCTTCCGGTCTTGGTGAGGGCCGAAATTTGCTTGTTGTCCGGGCCTCTGACATCCTTATCTCCGTCTCAGGAGGTTATGGGACCCTCGCTGAAATTGCCTTGGCCTTGAAAACAGGAATACCCGTAATCGGCATTGACACCTGGAAGGATATAAAAGGTGTACACTATGTATCTGATCACCATGAAGCAATAAAAAAGGCCGCTCAGTTCCTCGGAGGAGTTTAACGCCGAGAACCCCTAAACATCAATTTTCTTGCTGATGTTGTTCACCGTTTCCATAATCTTGATTGGGTCCAGTGTCTTAAATTCTCTGTTTTTCATTAACACTTTCCCATCTACAATAACATCTTTTACATCAGAACCGTTCGCAGAGTATACAATTGTAGATAACGGATCATAGACAGGACAAAGGTGAGGATTATGAAGATCAATTACAATGATATCGGCCTTCTTTCCTACTTCGATAGTACCGATATGTTTTTCAAGGCCTAAAATAGCTGCTCCCCATATCGTAGCCATTTTAAGGGCCGTTTTTGCATTAAGGCTGAGAGGGTCAAGTTCAAAGACCTTACTAAGTTTAGCTGCGGTGTCCATCTCACAGAAAAGATCCAGATTGTTGTTGGATGAACATCCATCCGTACCTAAACCAACAGTCAGGCCCATATTTATCATGTCAGATATTCTGCCCACACCAGAGCTTAGTTTCATATTACTCTCAGGCACATGGACTACTTTGACTCCTTTTTCATAAAGAAACTTAATTTCTCTGTCATCCAGATACAATGAATGAGCCGTAACAAGATCTTGATTTATCAAGCCTAATTCATCGAGGTAGAAAACAGGCCTTTTACCTGTACGTTTCATTATTTCGCTGACCTCCTCAAAGGTCTCAGAAAGATGGATCTGAATAGGCAAATCAAACTCCAGTGATATCTCGCTCGCGCCTTTTAGTGTTCGATCAGAACATGTGAGAGGACTGTGACAAAAAATGCCTGGCGTTATCAAGTGCGAGAAACCGAGCCATCTTTCTATAAATTCCTTTGCAATCTTGAGGTTTTCTTTTGGATCCTTTACCCCGGGTGCAGGGAAGTCTATGACCCCTTGAGCAATCAGCGCCCTGAGCCCCGACTCATGTACAGCATTAACCGTCCCGTCCTGAAAGAAATACCCATCTGCGAAACATGTGGTACCTGATGCAATCATTTCCAAACATCCAAGCAGAGAGCCCCAGTAGACAGTATCCGGGTCAAGAAATTTCGCCTCAGCAGGAAAGATCTTTTCAAATAGCCATTCTTTAAGGGGTAGATCATCGGCATAACCCCTGAAAAGGGTCATAGCTGCATGGGTGTGGGTGTTGATGAGGCCGGGCATAATAATAGCCTCTTTTGCGTCAATAATTTCTACATGGGAGCCCAAATCGGGGCTCTCTTCATCTGTCTTTCGTATATCAGTGATTTGCCCATCGCGTACAAAGACTTTGGCACCCAGTATTGGTTTCCGGTCTTCCTCCATTGTAACGACAATGCCTCCTTCTATAATCAGATCAGGATCAACATTGTCTCCTTGAAACTCATGTCTGATCTGATTATTAGAGGTCATACGCTAAGGTGGTGTAATTGTGATAAGGATGAGTGATTTCGTTTGATTTGATAAGTTTGATTTAAGAAGTTCTTTTTTCGTAAGGAAGAATAGGGGAATCAGCCTTGTAAGTCAAGTTTTAACGTCCCTCTTCAGGTCTTGGATGTGGGTTATTTTGATGGACTGTTTTATCAGTTGAAAGTCTGAATCGAAGTGTTATATCATTTTTGGTTCAGTTCCAATTTTTACCAATAAGACATTTAGAATTCAAGGAGCATAACATGGCTATTATTGCCCCGTTTAAGGGCCTAACCTATAACTTTAAAAAAACACAGGCTTTCTCAAATCTGGTTGCGCCACCATATGACGTTATCTCGAAAGAAGAACAGGAGACATATTACCGGGCAGACCCTCATAATGTGATCCGTCTAATATTGGGCAAACAAAAGACCGGAGATTCGGATTGGGACAACAGGTATGTACGTGCTGCAGATCTTTTAAAGAGATGGGAATCGGAAGGCATCCTGACTTGTGCCGGCCAACCTTGTATTTATGTTACCTCCATGAAATATAACCCTGGCAACGGCGACACACAAAGAACCAGGTGGGGTATAATTACATTAGTGAAAATAGAGGATCAGGATTCCAAGGTTATTCTCCCCCATGAAAAGACATTTTCAGCACATAGAGACGATCGATTAAAGCTCATGAGGGCCTGTGATACCCAACTAAGCCAGATATTCAGCCTTTACGAGGACCCAGACAATACCATATTGAATGCCTGTAAAACAGCCACCAGTGCTCACCCCCAAATAGCCTTTGATTTAGAGGATGGCACAAGATATCAAATGTGGATTCTTCAAAACCCTGCAGTTTTTAAACAGATATCGAGTTTTCTGTTAAAAAGGCCAATTTTTATTGCAGACGGCCACCACCGTTATGAGACTTCGCGTAACTTTAGAGACATTATGAGAGCCAGGTACGGCAGGAGACCTGCAAATAAATCCTATGAATACGTGATGATGTACCTGTCCAATATGAATGATAAGGGTTTAACAATCCTGCCTTCCCATCGGCTCATCAAAAAAGTTCCCAACTTTCAACTTGAACCCTTTCTTGAAAAGGTGGGGATCAACTATAATATTGAGCATTTCCCTTTTTCCGGCACAAATATCTTGAAAGAAAGCTCTTTTCTGAAAAAGAAACTCGAAGAAGCAGGACATCTTAATACGGTTATTGGCTTCTACCTGCACAAATCAGACATGTTCCACCTTTTCACTCTCAAGCCGGGTGCAAGGGAACAGATGGGTGATGATCTTCATCCTTCCCTTAAAAATCTTGACGTGCTTGCCCTGTCAAGATTTATTCTGCAAAGGGCTCTTGGGTTCAGTAAAGAAGATCTGGATAATGACGATATATTTCATTATCAAAGCAGTATAAATACGGCTGTTTCGCAAGTAGAATCCGGAGATTGTCAGATTGCATTTTTATTGAACCCCACCAGGATGAATCAAGTGAAGGAAATTGCAACCAATTCCTTAACAATGCCCAGAAAATCGACCTATTTTTATCCCAAGGTATTAACAGGTTTAGTGTTCAATAAAATAGATCCTTATGAAATTATCCAGATCCCGTAAAATGAATTGTTCTATCCACAGGGCAGGGCATCTAAATAGTGTCTGAACAAAATATCCTAGTTTTCGTTCGGACACTAATTAAACACCGGAAGCGACCCATAACGTCTGTAAGTCAGGGTAAATACTGCATTTTGTAAAACATGATTACTCGAGCGGCCTTTTTTATCTCCCCACACGGGTTTGGTCATGCAGCCAGGGCATCGGCTGTAATGGCTGCCATGCATGAAATATGTCCCACAATCGAGTTTGAAATTTTCACTACAATCCCTTTGTGGTTTTTTGAGGAATCTCTTTCTGCCCCTTTTTCATATCATTTTCTTCTGACGGATATCGGACTTGTTCAAGATACACCAATGCATGCAGATCTTACCAAGACAATCGAACATCTGGATAAGTTCTTACCGTTCGAAAAACCCCAAATAGCGCAACTTGCACAAATAATAGACAAATTGAAATGTAAGCTTGTCATATGCGATATTGCCCCTATGGGAATTATGGTAGCGAGGGAAGCCGGTATCCCTTCAGTATTAGTAGAAAATTTTACCTGGGACTGGGTTTATCAGGAATACAAAAGCTATAATCCCCGTCTAAATCGACATGTGGACTATTTGAAAACCATATTCGACTCGACAGACTACCATATTCAAACCGAGCCAATATGTTCCTACAGCTCGGCAGATCTCACTACCTCGCCTGTCAGCCGTACTGTCAAAGTGCCTGCCCGGCAGGTTCGGGAAAAATTGGGTATAGCAAACGATACCAGGATGGTAGTAATAACAATGGGAGGTGTGCCGGCACAGTTTAGTTTCTTAAATGAGCTATCACATCAAAGAGATTTTTGCATTGTGATCCCGGGTGGAAGTAACTCGTTGAAAATCAATGGCAATTTGATTCTCCTGCCTCACCACTCCGATTTTTTTCATCCCGACCTGATCATGGCAAGCAATGCGGTAGTGGGCAAAGTTGGTTACAGCACCCTTGCCGAGATCTACCATACCGGTGTGCCTTTTGGCTATATAATGAGACCAAATTTCAGGGAGTCCGAGATATTGGCAGCCTACATTGAAAACCAAATGAATGGTATCGCTATCAAAGAGGCTGAATTTCAAGATGGAGGGTGGGTATCTCATCTCCCTCGTTTGCTGGCGCTACCCGATATTAAGAGAAATAGTCCAAATGGCGCAGAACAGATTGCTGGTTTTCTCTGCAACCTTCTACTTTCTCTTTATGATAACCCTGATGCTGCATAAACACCACGCCTTAGATTATTGCAACGTTAGAGTCTTATTACCTGAAAACCTCAAAAAACTACCGTTCTCCTCACAAATATAAGTGTTTCCCTCCATTTGTTTACACGATTGTCGGCTAAAATACATTTTCGTTATTCAATAGATTATTTTGTATTCCAATCCCATCACAAAAGAAAAAGCCCTTTCCTTTATAACTGCCTGACTTTTCAATCAATTACGGAACAATACTATGTTCCCAACTCAATTCGCCCAATTCCGGCATATCATTTGCATATCTTATATAATAAAATCAGGTTGGATTGCTAACAAACAGCTTAACCTTTAACTTTGGCCAGGTAACCGGTAACTACTAAATAACTTCCTCAAACACAAAAGGCAGAGTCTTTACAGGCTCTGCCTTTTGTCTTAATAATCCTCCCCTGTTTTCCACTCTCTTAACCATAATGTTTTATAAACAACCCGATTCTACTAAAACACTATCAAACTTGAGCTGACTTCGTTTGTTGACTTTAAAGATAGGCTTTGTTAAAAAATTCTATTCTATTCTTTACCTTATTAACGGGATTACGAAATGAAAATAGCCTACCTTGACTGCTTTTCCGGCGTTAGTGGTGACATGTTCCTCGGCGCCCTGTTAGATGCAGGACTTTCCTTTAAAGAACTAAGGCAATGCCTTCAAACTCTCCCCCTCGATGGTTACAGCCTTGAGATGAAACGGGAAGCGCGTAACCAGATTTTCGGCACTCGGTTTGTGGTTAAATTGAAAAGGGGAAAACAGATCTCAAGAAATTTGAAAGATATTCGAGAGATCATAATGCAGGGGAAACTAAGTAGAGGGGTCAAGAAAAAGAGTATTGAGATATTTGAAGATTTGGCGGATGTCGAAGGAAAAATTCATAACCGTCCGCCAGAGGAAATCCACTTTCACGAAATAGGCGCTGTTGATTCTATCGTTGATATTGTGGGAAGCGTTTATGGTTTAGAATCTTTGGGGATAGGGACACTGTCTACCCCCCCTCTGCCTCTTGGTTCAGGTTTTGTAGAGTCTGACCACGGAAGAATCCCGATTCCATCACCTGCTACCCTTGCTCTCTTAGAGGGCATTCCCGTTTTTGATTCAGGCATTCAGCATGAAATGGTTACCCCGACCGGAGCTGCCCTTGTGAAAGGACTGTCCAATTCTTTTGGGGCAATACCTCCCATGGTTGTACGGAAAGTTGGATACGGGGTGGGAAAGAGAGATTTACCCGACAGACCCAATCTGATTCGAATCCTTATTGGAGATGATGGATCCGAACAGGATGTGGATACCGTGGTGATTCTCGAGAGCAATCTGGATGATACCAACCCCGAACACTTAGGATATATGATGGACCGGCTGTTTAATGCCGGTGCCCTGGATGTGGTTTTCTGCCCCGTCCAGATGAAGAAAAATCGACCCGGAGTCCAAATCCAGGTCATAGGGCGACCTGATCAAAGGGATGCTTTTATAGAAATACTATTCAGGGAAAGCCCTACCTTAGGTATTCGATTCCGTTATAGCCAAAGGAAGCTGCTTAAACGAACTTCGGCAGAGATTGAAAGTCCCTGGGGAAAGATCATAGTCAAAAAGATTTTGTATAAAGATGGGACACCCTTCTTTCTGCCCGAATATGAGACATGCCGTGAGATTGCATTGAAAAATGATCGTCCTTTGAGGGAAATATTTTACTGGGTCATGAATTTAAACAGAAAGAAATGATCTTTGATGACAGCCTCCCAAAAACCACGGGGCCAAATCATTCATAAAATTCACACACTGGAAGAATAGAGTTTATTTGTTTTCTGGAATACAAAGCTCAAAATCCCTGACCCAGACCGCTTTTGCAACGCTGCGGTTTCAATTTTTGGATAATATTAAGACGTCGAAGGCACACCGTAATTCAACGTTGGACGTTCAGTGTTGGACGTTCATTTTTTAATCCTGTTTTGGTCATTTGATATTCGATTTTTGTTATTTTCTCGTATTTTGATATTCGTATTTCGGATTAATCGTCTTGAAAATACATCTGTTTGGCCAAGGTGCATTCAACTTTAATGTTGCCCTGATAGGAGCCAACACCTGCTTTATGTCAAATTGCCGGTCTGATATCCCATGTGTTTGGAAGAAATTCAGGCAATCTAATCTTTCCGGAAAAGTAGCACTATCACTGTCTACCTGGATTGGCACTGGACTTCTGCCGGTCATGCCCGGAACTTTCGGGACCCTGGCGGCTGTTCCTCTTATCCTCCTGTTGGACAATCTTGGGGCAATTTACAAATTACTGATCCTGATGACAGCTATTGCCGTTGCTATTTGGGCCTCGGGTATGCACCAGAAACTATTGGATCAAAGTGATCCCCGAGAGATTGTGATTGACGAAGTCGCTGGGTTTCTCCTGACAATGCTCTTTTTGCCATGTTCCTGGCTGACAATTAGTTTAGGGTTTATCTTTTTCCGCTTTTTCGATATCCTAAAACCCTACCCAATAAAACAGCTGGAAAAGCTCAGGGGAGGGTTCGGAGTAGTTATTGATGACCTGGCAGCAGGTTTGTACGCCAATATAATTGTTAGGATAATCCTATTAATATACTGAATATCGGCAACCCATCAATGAATTGTGAAATCATAACAATAGGTAATGAACTTACTTCAGGCAGGACCCTTGATTTGAATTCATGGCATGCTGCAGGGAAACTTATATCCCTGGGTCTATGCGTGACGCGAATTACATCAGTGGGAAATGATTACAAAATGGTCTCTGAGGCACTGACAAAGGCTATAGACACATCACGTTTTGTTGTTATCACCGGGGGCTTAGGCTGTACGGATGACGATAAAACCAATAAAATAGTAGCTAAGGCCCTGAAAAGGCCCCTTTCTTTGAACAAACTGTTGTTCGAACAAATCAAGAGTCATGCTGAATCCAGGGGAACTGTTTTAACACCTTCTCTTGAGAAAATGGCATGGATTCCTGAAGGTTCAAGAATACTGAACCCTCAAGGTGCTATATGCGGCTTTTCCATCATAGAAAAAGACACCCGTCTTTATTTCCTCCCTGGTGTGCCTGATCAAATGCGCCATATTATGGACAAATATGTACTTCCCGAAATCTTGAGCCTTTATGAGACACTTCCTGTTATGCAACAACGCGTTTTGAAATTATACGGTCTTGACGAGCCGCGTATTGCAGAGATTCTAAATGAACTAAAAGGGAAAACAGGAGACATAATCTTTGGATTTTACCCCAGTTTCCCTGAAAATCATATTACTTTAAGCCTGTGGGGCAAGAATGATCCTGCATTTACCAAACAGTTGGGCAGGGTTGAAAAAGAGATAAGGCACCTCATTGGGTCTTACATCTTTGCCACCGATGATCAAACAATGGAAGAGGTAGTAGGTCACACACTCAAGAAAAAAAATATGACCATATCTATTGCAGAATCATGTACAGGAGGACTGATTGGCCATAAGCTAACAAATGTATCTGGTAGTTCAAAATATTTTTCTGGCGGGGTCGTTGCATACAGCAATCAATCAAAGGTAGACCTCCTTCACGTATCTACAAAGACCCTTGAAAATCATGGGGCTGTGAGTGATAAAACGGTACAGGAAATGGCCAGGGGCGTAAAAAAATATATAAATACGGATTTGGGACTGGCAGTCACAGGAATTGCTGGTCCGGACGGCGGCACAAAAGATAAGCCAGTAGGGACTGTCCATATCGGGCTTGCTGCGGGGGAAAATATCTTTTCAGAGAAATATCGCTTCTGGGGTACGAGAGAGCAAGTCAAGTTAAACAGTGCAATAATGGCGTTGGATTCGGTTAGAAGGCACCTCAATGAAGATTCGTTCCTTCCTGGCATTTGAGCTGTCACGGGAAATTAAAGAAATTATTTCCAGTATTTCTGAGGATATAAAAAGATTTCCCTTGGATGTGCGATGGGTCAATGCAAGCAACATACACCTAACTATGGTATTTATGGGGAATGTTCTTTCAGAACATCTCGAAGGGATAGATGGTGAAGTTTCAAGGGTTTGCAAAAGGTACGGACCATTTAATGTCTCATTAAAAAGTATAGGGGTTTTTTCTAATAAACGCAATCCAAGAGTCATGTGGATCGGTATGGAAGGAGATATTGAAAGGATGTCTTATTTCAGAAATGCACTACAGAAAAAATTGAAACCTTTTGGAGTAAAAGAGGAAAAGCGGCGGTTTAACCCACACCTGACTCTTGGAAGATTCCGCAAGTTTTCCGGCCCCAGTGGATATCTCGATGATCTTCTGTCAAAATATCATGACTTGGTCAGTTCAGCATATACCCTTGAAGAATTGATTTTGTTTAAAAGTGATTTAAGCCCCAAAGGGGCTGTATATACAAAACTGAACACATGGCCCTTGCTTGGAAAGTATTAAAGGGTTATTTTTAAATTGAATTATTAATCCTTTAGCGATAAAATCCAGTGAAAATGTGCAAAAAATTTAGAATTGGTAAAGGTTCTTTAGTCTTTTAGGGAGGAGAAACATATGGATAGAGACAGAGCAGTAGAACAGGCTATTTCCCAGATAGAAAAACAGTTTGGCCGGGGATCTATCATGAAGATGGGTGAACAATCGATCGTTGACATACCGGTTATCCCGACAGGATCTCTTGCGTTGGATCTGGCACTTGGAATAGGTGGTGTTCCACGAGGAAGGATACTGGAGATATACGGACCAGAGTCCTCCGGAAAAACAACATTAGCACTGCATATAGCTGCTGAGGCCCAGGCCATGGGAGGTATGGTGGCCTTTGTCGATGCTGAACACGCCCTTGACACTGGTTATGCCAGGAAACTCGGTGTAGACGTAGACAGTCTCCTGGTATCACAGCCCGATGCTGGTGAACAGGCCCTTGATATTACGGAAATCCTTGTCAGAAGCGGTGCCATTGACGTCTTGATCATCGATTCGGTCGCTGCACTCGTACCTCGGGCTGAGATTGAAGGGGAAATGGGTGATCATCACGTGGGGTTACAGGCAAGGCTGATGTCCCAAGCCCTCAGAAAGCTTACGGCAATTACCCATAAATCCATGACCTGCGTCATCTTTATTAATCAGATCAGGATGAAAATCGGTGTCATGTTTGGAAACCCTGAGACGACCACTGGCGGCAATGCATTAAAATTTTATTCAACACAACGGATGGATATCCGACGTATAGGTGCCATCAAAGAAGGTGATCAGATCGTGGGAAACAGGACACGAGTAAAGGTTGTAAAAAATAAAATTGCACCCCCGTTCAAGGATGCTGAGTTTGATATTATGTACGGATATGGAATTTCCAAAGAGGGTGATATTACGGATTTGGGCGTTTCCCTGGGAATTATTGAGAAAAGCGGATCATGGTACTCCTTTGGAGGAGAGAGAATCGGACAGGGCAGACAAAACGTCAAACGTTTTTTAGCTGAAAATAAAGACATCACGGAAAAAATCTCCAGCCTGATCAGCGAAAAAACAGGTCTTAAAGAAACAAAGGCAGAAAAGGGCAAAAAACAAGAGGAAAAAAGCGGCAAGTAAACTAAAGGTATGGATAATATAATGAATTTCAGGGAAATTAGACATAAATATTTAAAGTACTTTAAGAAATACAACCATAGAATTGTGGAAAGTTCCTCCCTGATTCCTAAGGATGATCCCACATTGCTGTTCACGAATTCAGGCATGGTCCAGTTCAAGAGACTTCTTCTCGGAGAAGAGAAAAGAGGCTATAACAGGGCTACCACCTCCCAGAAATGTGTGCGCGCAGGAGGAAAACACAATGATCTTGAAAATGTAGGTTACACTGCAAGACACCATACTTTTTTTGAAATGCTTGGCAACTTTTCCTTTGGTGACTACTTCAAAGAAGAGGCAATCGCCTGGGCATGGGAATTGCTGACGGAAGGCTACAACCTGCCCGGAGATAAATTGTATGCTTCCGTCTATAAGTCAGATGATGAGGCCTATGGAATATGGGAAGAAAAAATCGGGATACCCGCAGACAGGATCGTTCGTTTGGGAAAGAAAGATAATTTCTGGTCCATGGGAGATACAGGCCCCTGTGGGCCGTGCTCGGAAATTTATATCGATCAGGGTGTCTCTATGGGATGCGACCGTCCGGATTGTAGTCCGGGGTGCGACTGTGATCGATATCTGGAGATTTGGAACCTGGTTTTCATGCAATTTGATCGGGCCCCGGACGGGGAATTGTCTCCTCTCCCTAAACCCAGTATTGATACCGGAGTGGGGCTTGAAAGACTAACAGCCGTGGTTCAAGGGGTGAATTCAAACTATGATACGGATATTTTCAAAGGCCTGATAAACCGCATCGAAGAACTCTCCGAAAAAAGGTACGGGGAAAATAAAAAAAACGACGTGGCTTTCAGGGTAATCTCTGACCATGCCCGGGCAATCGCTTTTTTGATTAGTGATGGCATCATGCCTTCAAATGAAGGCAGGGGCTATGTTTTGAGACGTATTATCCGCAGAGGGATACGCTTTGGACATGTTCTTGGCCTGACAGACACCTTTTTATTTCCTGTTTGTGCCAATGTTATCGAATTTATGGGCAAGGACTATGAGGAGCTTATCCAATCAAAAGGTCTCATTGAAGGGATTGTAAATAACGAAGAAAAGCGATTTGCGGACACACTTCATTACAGTATGAAAGTACTTGATGAGGAAATTGACAGATTGAAGGCCAAAGGCAGTCACATAATACCCGGCAAGATCGCATTCAAGCTTTACGATACCTATGGTTTATCAGTGGATATTGTAGAGGACGTGGCTCGGGAGGAAGATCTTACAGTTGACATGCCTGGTTATGAAAAAGCCATGTCAGGGCAGCGCATTCAATCTCAAGAGTCATGGAAAGGGAGCGGTGAAGAAGAAATTCCGGAGATCTACCGGAGTTTCTTGACACGTGGAATTGCCAACCGATTTCTGGGTTATGAAGCCCTTATTTCAAAGGCAGAGGTAGCCGCAATAGTTGTGGAGAGAAAAGAAACACATTCAATTGAAACGGGTGCCCGGGCCGAAATTGTACTGAATCAAACGTCTTTTTATGGAGAGGCCGGTGGACAAGTCGGGGATACAGGTCTTCTCCTAAATAGAGAGATGAGATTTGCTGTCACAAATACCAATAAAATCAGCCAAGACCTCATTGTTCATAAAGGGCACCTGGAAAAAGGAATCCTTTCCGTGGGTGACGAAGTAGAAGCACAGGTCAACGAAGATAAAAGAAAATCAACGTCTCTGAACCACTCTGCAACACATCTTCTTCATGCTGCCCTCCGGGAGATCCTGGGCGATCACGTAAAACAGGCAGGCTCCCTGGTCTCACCGGACAGACTTCGTTTTGATTTCAGCCACTTCACTCGAATAGATCCGGAAAAACTGATGCATGTCGAATGCATTGTCAATAAACACATCCGTGAAAATCTGGAGGTTCAAACGACGGAGATGCTAAAAGAAGAGGCTATGAAAACAGGGGCAACGGCCATTTTTGAAGAAAGATATGGTGATACTGTTAGGCTTGTACGTATTGGAAAAGGTGTGAGTATGGAATTATGCGGTGGGACTCATACGGAACGTACCGGTAATATTGGCCTTTTTCAGATCGTAAATGAAAACGCAGTTGCAGCAAATATGCGACGGATCGAGGCCATAACCGGAGAAGTTGCACTAAGACATAACCAGAGACAGACCGGTGACTTGAAAACCGCGGCCTCACTCCTTAAAACAGCCCCGGATAGAATTAGAGGAAAACTTGAACAGCTCTTAAAGGAAAATAAGGATAAAGATAATGAGATCGAATCTTTGAAATCGAGACTCCTTTCTGAAAAATCGAATGATATCCTTTCAGGAGTAAAAGTTATAAATGGCATTAATGTCATAGCACGGGAACTGGAAGCTGCTTCCCCAAAGGATCTCCGCAATTCCGTAGATAGAATAAAAGACAAACTCCGCTCCGGCATTATCCTTTTGGGTACAAAAAAAGATGACAAGGTGATGCTGACCTGTGCAGTCACAAAAGACCTGGTTGCACGATTTAAAGCCGGAGATATTATAAAAAAATTGTCAGGCATCGTTGGGGGAACAGGCGGTGGTAGGCCCGATATGGCTCAAGGCGGCGGGAATAAACCGGAGGAATTAGGGAACGCCCTTGAAGCAGTGTATGACTTATTGAAAGGAATGGGTTAGTCTATACCACCAGGATTTTTTAGAATCTTTTTCGTTACCTTTTTCCTTGGGTAGTTTTTCCACACATTTTCTCAAATATTCAAGGGCTATGTGATATTGCCCGAGATCAGGATAGTTTTCCAAAATATATCGATACCTTCCCATAGCTGCTCGATAATTTTTCTTCTTATAGTAAAAATGCCCCACATATAGTTCATAATCAGCCAGATTCACATAACATTCTCTTATTTTTCTACGTCCCATGTTTGCATATTCAGTTTTGGGGAATTTTTTAACTAACCGTTCGAACTCCTCCTTCGCCTTAAGGGTATTCGATTGGTTCCTGTCGATTGTGCCACCCTGGCTGAAATGACACATACCCTTTTGGTAGACGACATATGGTATGTTGGCATTCTTAGGATGCAGCCTTTCAAATTCACCATAGGCATCAAAGGCTTCATCAAAAAGATATCTTTTATATAGGGCATCGGCCATCTTGAGCTCGGCATCTATGGCAAACTTGCTGTATGGATATCTGTCTTTAATGTTCTGAAACTCTTTGGTTGCATCTGTTAAATCTCCCTTTTCAAAATTTTTTATGCCATCTCTCATAAGTTCTTCAGGGGATCTATCTTCTTTCGGAAAAAGACGGTCCCATACGGCACAACCGCTAAACGTAATAACCACAAAAGTAACAATGAAAAACCATCTCACTATAAAATGTGATTTGCACATACAGACCTCGTAAAAGCCATTTATTTAGTGACTGCAATCCCCATAGTTTTGAGGACTTTGCTTAAGAGTCGGACATCAGATCAGTCTGGGTTATGAGGTTCAATCGTTTTAACCTCTGAACCTTCAATCTGAATCTTGAGAGTGACTTCGACTATACTTCATCCCTCAAGGTATTTTTCAGCCGCAAAAGCCGCCATAGCACCTTCACCTACGGCCGTGGATACCTGGCGCAACAATTTTGACCTGATATCTCCGGCAGCAAATACACCCGGCACAGAAGTTCCCATATTGTTTTCAGTCAATACAAAGCCTTGCTCATCCAGTTTTATAAGGCCCTTTACCAAGGCATTATTAGGATTGTAGCCAATAAATACAAAAACTCCACTGACAGGAAGCAATGAAACTTCATTAGTCTTTATATTCTTCAGTTCTATGCCTTCAACCTCATTCTTCCCCACGATACGTACGGGTATTGTATCCCATACAATTTCCATCTGTTTACTGGCCAATACCCGCTCTTGAAGCAGTTTTGTAGCTCTCAGTTTATCTCTCCGGTGTATAAGATGAACTTTACTGGCAAACCGTGTCAGGAAAAGGGCCTCCTCTACGGCCATATCGCCTCCTCCTATAACAGCAACCTCTTGATCCCTGTAGAAAGGGCCATCACAGGTAGCACAGTAAGAAACCCCCTTGCCTGTCAGAAGAACTTCACCTTCAATCCCCAGCTTTTGAGGCGTTGCACCGCATGCCAGAATTATAGCCTTTGATTTCAGGTCTTGTTTTTCGGTTACCACGATATTTTCTTTCGAAGCAAAATCCAATTTGGCGACCTCTTGGGTCCGGATTTCGAGTCCGAATTTTTCAGCTTGGCGTTTCATCCTGTCCGCCAATTCAAAGCCTGAGATCCCTTCCGGAAATCCAGGGTAATTTTCCACGAACTCAGTTGTCAATATTTGACCGCCGAGTGTAAGCCTTTCAAACAGGATGGTTTTAAGACGTGACCTTGCGGCATAAAGCCCTGCGGTCAATCCGGCCGGGCCGGCCCCTATTATAACCAGATCTTCCATTTAAAATAGCTCCCCCATCAGAAATAAAGGCCCTGCCTATTACTTTTCCTGCAGGGCCTTAGTTTGAAGATAAAGATACTTATAATAATTTTTTCAGTTCATCATCGATATGTTTCTTGGGTTGTGCACCGATAATCGTTTTCACAACTTCCCCTTTTTTGAAAAGTATAAGTGTCGGGATATTCCTGATACCGAATCTTGCAGGAGTCTGACTATTCCCATCAACATCCATCTGTGTAATCTTTATCCTTCCTTTATACTCTTCCGCAAGTTCCTCTACTACAGGTGATACCATTTTGCATGGGCCACACCACTCTGCCCAAAAATCAACCATAGCCGGAACATCGGAATTAATAATTTCCTCATCAAAATTCTCGTCGGTTATCTCTAAAAGATCAGCCATACTGAGTCTCCTTTTCATGAACTATGAATTTGGTGACCTATTAACATATTAATGCTGCTTTGTCAATGAAAAGGGCATTAAAAGGAAACCTCTCCTTCGGAGAGGATTTCCGGTTAAAAGGTGTTAAAGAAAGAGGGTGTTATGGGAGATATAACGAATATTTATATGAAAGTTATTCAGAAGGCGTTTCTTCCTTCTTTTCCAAAACCTTCTTTAAATTATTAATAATGGTCACCGGGACCGGACCAGAGTTAGAATAGAGTTTCAAGACCGCATGAGACACCTTAATTTCTTTTTCTACCGTATCCCAGCCTATTTCTTTTTCCTCTATCTTGTTCATAAGCTTGATAAGTTCTTCAGAATCCATCACCAACCTCCTTATTTTTTGGATGGTCTTAAGTCTGGAGGATAGATATATTTAGTATCCATTTCATAAGTCCAGGGAAGTCCCCAATATTGCCATCCATAATGTCGTCTATGATTAAAACCGCGGATTTTATTCCTTTTGGCAAGTTGCCTGTAAAATTTAAACCTGTTGCTATCCTTAAAGTATGGGAACTCACGTCCTTCAAAACCATCTTCAATATCAAATACATTCTTAAAACCAGCATTCATAAGGTCCTTAGCAGCAAGAGCACTTCGTGTTCCCTCCCGGCAGATGATAAGCAAATTGTCCTTCTTTTTTACTATTTTGCTTATCTCCTGGATAAAGGAATTGTTTTTAATATTGTATTGATATCCGTATCTCTCGCCACTCTTGGCTAACTCCTTTGTCATAAACATATAAGGAAACAGGTATGCACCAATAGGATGACCTACAAACTGATATTCAGCCCTTGTCCTGACGTCAATGAGGTATGTATATGGAACAGTGTTGAGCATATCATATGCCTCGATGCTCAATATTTTTTTTGGTTCCTGGGCAAAGATATCTCCCTGTGATATAAAAAGGAGGGCAAAAACAACATAAGTTAAAAACAATGTCTTTTTGTTCATAATATCAACTTTAATTTATTGGAACCTTTTATTTGTAAATTACTAAAGAATCTGTTATTTTTTAAACTTATAAACTGAATAATCCAACATCGTTTTTCTTGTCAAGGAAAAACATACATCGATGGATAACTTACTTGACAGATAAACCAGGAATACTTAATATATATCGGCACTTAGACCATGCCGGTAAAATGAGACCAGTCAAATGGGCAATCATTTAACTTCGTTAGAAATAGAGGTGTTTTATTATGTCTTTCAGTAAAGTATATTTTTCAGATCTCAGGACATCCTATAAAGAAAACCTCCTTTCCAAACTTGTAAGACTTATGGACAGTGGCGGACTCGAAGAAATTATCACACCACGAAGTCTAATTGCCATTAAATTACATTTCGGTGAGAAAGGAAATACCGGCTTCATCCGGCCACTATTTTTCCGACGGATCGTTGACCGGATCATTAACTCGGGGGCATCACCTTTTCTGACAGATAGTAATACCCTTTATGCCGGGGCAAGAGGTAATAGTGTCTTCCATCTTATTACTGCCATTGAAAACGGGTTCCCCTTTTCTGTGGTTAATGCACCTGTAATAATTGCTGATGGACTGAGAGGTGCTTCCTTCTCAAAAGTCAAAATCAATATGAAAAACATTAAAACAGCCTATATAGGAAAAGAGATTGTTGAATCAGATGCCCTAATCAGCGTGGCCCATTTCAAGGGTCATGAGTTGGGAGGATTCGGGGGTACAATTAAAAATCTCGGGATGGGTTGCGCATCAAGAAAAGGGAAACTGGAGCAACACTCTGGTCTATGTCCAAGAGTCAAGATCAAAAAATGTGCTGGTTGTGGTGATTGTGTCCGGTATTGCGCACAAAAGGCTATTTCACTGAATGAGGACAAAGCGGTAATTGACCCGGACAAGTGTGTGGGATGTGGTGAATGTATCTTGATCTGCCCAAATGGTGCGATAGATGTTCAATGGAACGCAGATATCTCCCTCTTCCAAAAAAAGATGGCGGAATATACCTTTGCTGTGTTAAAAGGGAAAAAAGAGAAGGCGTTTTTTGTGAACTTTTTAACCGACATTACTCCTGCTTGTGATTGTCTCCCTACCAGCGATGCCCCGATTGTCCCTGACATAGGGATTTTGGTCTCCAAAGATCCAGTGGCTATTGACCAGGCCTCAGCGGATTTAGTCAACCACCAGGTAGGTAACGAAAATTCATGCCTAACAAGTTCGAAAAGGCCTGGCGAAGATAAATTCAGGGCTATATATCCCAAAATAGACTGGAGCATCCAATTGGACCATGCTCAAAAGATTGGCCTTGGTAAGCGTGAATATGAGATTGTTACAATATAAATCAAAAGTTACTTAAATCTACTTCAAGAGGACATATAATGATTCCAACTATTGAATGGGACGGGATGCATGTCAGGATGATAGACCAGAGAAAAATACCGTCCAGAATTGACTGGTATATCTGTCGGGGATATAGAGATGTTATTAAGGCCATTGAAAAGATGGTAATCCGGGGGGCTCCAGCCATTGGCGTGGCAGGTGCAATGGGTTTAGCCCTTGGCGCATATTCCATCAGGACAAAATCCAAGCATGCTTTCCTGAACAGATTTAAAGACATTTCCAATGAAATGCTTCTTGCACGCCCTACTGCGGTTAATCTCCGATGGGCTGTAGAAAGAATGGAAAGCATAGTGAAAAAGATAGCAGACCGACCGGTAAATGAGATTAAATCCGTCATAAAGCAGGAGTCTGAAAAAATCCTGGCTGAGGACATTGAAATTAATCGAATGATCGGGAAAAATGGTCTAAGCCTTATCCCTAAAGGAACGACCATTCTTACTCACTGCAATGCAGGGGCATTAGCTACAGGTGGTTATGGGACGGCCCTGGGTATGATACGTGCAGCCTTTGAAAATAGAAAGAACATAAAAGTTATTGCTGACGAAACCAGACCGTGGCTTCAAGGTCTCAGATTGACAGCCTTTGAATTGATGGAAGAAGGAATCCCGGTATCTGTTATTGCTGATAATGCTGCAGGATCCCTAATGCGCAAGAAAATGATTGACCTGATTATTACCGGCGCCGACAGAATTGCTGCAAACGGGGATGTGGCTAATAAAATAGGAACCTATCAGGTGGCTGTGCTGGCCAAAACAAACAGAATCCCTTTTTATGTAGCAGCTCCTATTTCCACCATTGACCCCACTATTAATAATGGAGACATGATTCCTGTGGAAGAAAGGAGTCCTGAAGAAATTGTTAAATTTGGTAAACTACAAATCGGCCCTCCAGGGGTCCATGCCCTAAATCCTGCTTTTGACATTACCCCGGCTAAATATATTTCTGCTATTATTACGGAAAAAGGGATTATCAGACCACCTTTCACGAGGCGGATCAAAAAATTGCTGGCTGCTTATTAAACGAGACTTTTAATATCTTTTTAACACCGGGAGTCACCTTGAAACGATCATCAATTCTGATGCCGCAAACCCAAATTATGGTTTTTTCGCAAGTCAATATCGGGATTTGCTTTCTAACCTCAGATGAAATTTTGAGGTCTATAAAAAAATCCTTTAGCTTCTTGTGACCTGTCATGCCGAGAGGGACAAACCTGTCTCCCGGCCGGAAATTCCTGAGAATTAGAGGATATGTAATGTGATCTGCATTTAGAAATGCAGTCCAGGGAAATCTCAGTTTTTCCGGTAATGCCTGTTCTTGTATTTCCTTCAGCAAAACCGCACACCCCAAGACTTTTAGTTGAAATGTACCTGGACCATTGAGAAAATAATTGAAATCTTCAGGTTCTTCTTTTTCCGTTATGTTAAAGACCATCTTATCATAAATCTTTTTTACTGTTAATCCATTAGACAAATTGACTTGAGCTTGTGGTTTTTTGCCACTTGCCACCCGGTTGACAGCCTCTATATGGCGCAGACTTACGCCACGAAGATCACCTTTTATAATTTTTATGGCATACCTGACAACACGGTTCTTGAAAGCGCAGGGAAGCTTGAAGAATGAAGACAAAGGAATGTGGATTTCAGTCTCCGCTTTTTTTTCAGCCTTTACTTTTACCCAATCCGCCGCTTTTTCCTCGAGCCATGCCTCATCATTTCTCATGATCTCAGCCGTCTGCCCCAAGAGTTCGATGATCCTCGGCTGATATCTTTTGAGCCGGGGGAGAAGCTCCAGACGAATTTTATTCCTCAAATAGCGTGTTTCAAGATTGGAAGAATCAGTCACATAACTCAGCCCTCGTCTATCAAGATAGGACTCAATCTCATCACGGCTTATTTCAACCAATGGCCTTATTATCCCCTTATCTCTACACGGTGGGATTCCCCCTAATCCTGAAGGCCCACTTCCACGTAAAAGTCTCATTAGTACGGTTTCTGCCTGGTCATTAAGATTATGGCCCACAGCAACTTTCTGCGCCCTTAACCTCTCTTTCACTTCCTCAAAAAACTCATATCTTGCATGCCTGGCAACTTCCTCAAAGGAACTGTTCTCATTCTTTATGTCCAAATTTGCCGTTTTTTCCTCAAAGGAAAGATTATAGGAGCGCGCCAGGGATTCTACGAATCGAGTTTCAGCCTCATCCTCATCAGGCCTGAACCCATGATTAAAGTGGGCTATCACTAATTCAATTGCCAATTCATCTTTGAGTTCGTAAAGGATGTCCAACAGGCAGACTGAATCCGGGCCACCTGATACGGTCACAACTGTAAGGTCACCGCGTCCTATCATATTGTACTTAGTAATTGTACGCCTGACCTGCCTAATTGTTTCTTTTTCAGCCCCCACATCTAACTCCAAAAATATCTTTTTTTTGCCTGCATGAAAAATAACATTATTTTGCGATAAATTCAATCCGTCTGAATCCGTTCCCCTAAAAAGGCCTGCCGGCCTTCAAATCACCCATCACGCCGAGAGAGACGTGGTTTGATGAAGCCCCCTCGAAAGGGGCCTATTTCTCAAACTCTTTTTCCTTAGCACACACTCGTAATAATCGGGCAACTTATTGACCCGGCGAAAATAGCCACATCCCGTCATGCCGGACTTGATCCGGCATCCAGAGATTTTAATTTGCTGCCACCTTCCTGGATTCCGGCCTACGCCGGAATGACGACAGTGAGGTATTTAACTGCCGAAGTAATATTGCCTCTTTTTTAAAGGATGGCAGTGAGCATTTTATAATTTCCCGAAGAAAAAACTGTTCGTGTCCCGCCGAAACGGTCAAACCTTTTAGGGTCGCACGGGCATAGCCCGTGGTTTAATTAAAAGATAATGAGACACCAGAGAGAACTGGTGCCATTCTTGAAAAAGTCCTCCGGGCTGAGAGGCTTTTGCATCGTCAAATTGGGATGCATTTAGATATTAACAAGAGGATGGTCAGGAAGAGAATGGAATGGGTTAAATCCGGTTCTTTCTAATTTAATTAGATATAATTCATGATATAATCTTGACAATAAAATATATTACGGAATATTATGTCTTTTTATGAATAATATCTGAATATGGAATGCATATGGATAATCTTGATCGTAAAATACTTCTCGCATTGCAGCAACACGGGCGTGAAACCAACATCAAACTGGCACGTCAATTAGGCGTTGCTCCATCCACCATGCTGGAGCGTGTCCGCCGATTAGAAGAAAATGGTTTTGTCCAGGGATATCGTGCCATCATCGATTCCAAGGCACTGGGATTGAACCTGCAGGGATTTGTAGCTGTTATTTTATCCCGCCATGACAGAGAATTTATTCGGGATTTCGAGGATGGGGTCCAACAGATCACGAATGTGCGCGCATGCTATCATATTACCGGTCGCTTTGATTATTTACTGCACGTAGCTGCTCGAGATCTTGTTCATTGGGGGGAATTGGTGAAAGAACAAATTGCATCCATCAATGGAATTGCAAAACTCGAAAGTTTTCTTGTGCTTTCGGAAATAAAACAAGACAAAGGCTGGCCTGTTGAAGAAGGGGCGGCGGAAATCAAGGTTTGAATTTTAATTCCAGTTTATCTGATAAGGAGGTTTATTGTGGCAAAGAAAAAGATGATACAAAATTTTTATGAGATGAAGAAAAATGGGGAAAAGATTACCTGGTTGACTTGTTATGATTATCCAACCGCACAGTTTGAGGAGATTGCAGGGATTGAGATGATCCTGGTTGGTGATTCCATGGGAATGTGTGTGTACGGTTATGAAAGCACTGTTCCGGTAACAATGGACCAATGTATTGTCCATTGCGAGGCTGTCCGACGTGGTGCCCCAAACACCTTTGTTATTGGCGACATGCCGTTTATGAGCTATCAGAAATCTGATGAAGATGCAGTTGTAAATGCTGGACGTTTTCTAAAAGAAGCCGGTATGGATGCAATCAAATTAGAGGGCGGGAAACGCGTAATTAGCCGTATTAAGGCTATCCTCGATGCCGGCATAGTTGTATGCGGACACATCGGTTTGACCCCGCAGAGCTCCGGCCAATTGAGTGGACATAAGGCACAGGGACGGACCGTGGAGTCTGCACAACTTGTTATTGAAGATGCGCTGGCAATCGAAGAAGCAGGCGCACAGCTACTGCTGTTGGAAGCCGTACCGCCGGAGGTAGCTGCATTTATTACCAAGAAACTGTCTATTCCGGTACTGAGCATTGGTGCCGGATTAGAATGCGACGGCCAGTTATTGATTGTGTCAGACCTAATAGGCCAGTTTCAGGCGTTTACCCCGAAGTTCGTGAAGCAATATGCCAACATTGCCGAGGTTACAACCAATGCGATTAAAGGGTATGTCAAGGATGTTAAAGAAGCATCCTTCCCCGCTGATGAGCACTGCTATCATATGATAAAAGGTGAAGAAAGCAGGTTCTTGGATATGATTAAAGAATTTGAATAATAAGATGTTTTAAAACAGGGAGGCCAAATTATGACTGATTTGCGTCAACAATTAACGATCAGTGAGCAACGTTTAAAAGAGGTCAATGAATTTATCCTTGATCCGGACAATGAGTTAATCAACGGACTTCTTGATGTTGTGGGAAAATACGGCGGGCCGGAAGAGATCAACCGGAAAGCAAATGAAGCCCGCAAACTGGAAAATCTTCTTGGACGGCTGAAACATGAGAATTCCCCCTATCTGACGGATTTGGAATGGCTGATTGAAGCACGGGATTCCGGGGCATTTGTTAAACTTGCAGACTATCATAAAAAGATATTAGGTGATGCTGCCGGGGGAATGGTCTTTAACAAGGAAAATGCCGTAACCCTGGAAATCAGTGCATTGAATTTCTTTCCGTGGCTCATCAAAGAGGCCAGACAGGCAATCAAGGAACAGGAATTAATGCCTGGAAGATTTATACGTGTACGAAATATGAAGGAACAGATGAAAGACAATGGTGATATCCTGGCAGTGGCTGCGGCCATGCAGATTGTGGGCGCAAGCTATGTGGAAACAATGGATACCAAAGGAACAGACGGTTCCAATGTCCATCTCGGAGGGCCGGATACGATTACAGGATATTTCGGCGGAATAGGGCAGCCCAATGACTATCCCCTCAAATGGGTGGATGAATACCTCTATTACTATACAAATTACGGCATCCGACAGGTGCTTAATATAAATCCCGGGACGATTTTTATTGCGTATATGCTATACAAACTGGGTGTTGACAATGAGTTCAAAATATCGGTGTATATGGGCAATGACAACCCGTTTGCCATATTTTGGACCCTCATGGCGGCACGATTACTTTCACGTGAGGATGGAACTACGAGTCTGATCGGTTTTAACTTCTCAAACTCCGTGAACAACGATACCATTCGGGCCAGTGACAAGATCCGTAGTGCCATGGGCCTGACCGACGTAGTTCGCTTCGAACACCATATTACAGAAACCTGCAAATCGATCGTGGTCCAGCCATATAACCGCCGTGATGAGCTTGTAGAAATTGCAGGGGAAGTGTCCAACATCTCGGCCAAACACGAGGGAGGCGATCCGGAGATCGAAGAAACACGGGAACATCCCAGTGATATTTTAGAATATTTCCTGCCAAAAGAGGAGATTCTCAGCCAGGGCCTTATGGATTCTCTTGAGCAGAACTATCTGGATAAACACAATGCGCTCAATAAGACTGCAGACGCACTGACCCGTGCAGGCATAGCGGTTATCTGCGCTAAAAATCTGCATAAGTAGTGCCCGAAATCTCAAAATGTTTCAAAACCTATAAAAATGAATGACATAATACAACGGCTATATTCAAAGAATACTTTATCCATGAAACACTCCTTTATCAGGGAAATCTTAAAAGTGACCAAAGGGGTGCCCGGTATGATCTCTTTTGCCGGTGGCCTGCCGAGCCCGGAATCATTTCCAAAAGACATCCTGACAAATCTTTTTTCCCGGGTAATTACCGAAGAGGGTGATGAGGTCTTGCAGTATGGTGCAAGTGACGGGGATCAGGTCTTTAAAAAGATAATCAAGGATTTCGAGGAGGTTCCATACCTTCCCGAAGAGGAGCTTATGATTACTGTCGGCTCCACAAACGGAATCTACTATTTTACACGAACCCTGATTGACCCTGGAGATATTATCATCTGTGAAGCCCCGGGTTTTCCCGGTTCACTGGCCGCCATGGAGGCATGCGGTGCACACTTGATCGGCATTGAGATGGATGAGTTCGGCATGGTACCGGAACAATTGAATGAGGCACTGATTCAACTGTTTAGTAAGGATAGACCTGTTAAGTTTATCTATGTCATTCCTGAATTTCAAAATCCCAGCGGCAGGACCATGGACCTGGATCGCAGGCGTGCGATAATTGAAGTTGCCAAGGAATTTAATCTCCCGATCCTTGAGGACCAGCCCTACAGGGAACTCCGTTTCAATGGAGAACGGGTCATTACTTTGTGGGAATTGGCCAGAACGGAATTTGAGGACCCCAAACTGGTCACTATTGCCAAGTCCTTTTCAAAAATAATCGGGCCGGGATTGAGACTGGGATTTGCTGCAGGACCGTCGGAGATGATCGAACCCATGGTCAAGTGGGCTCAAAAAACCACGGTAAGCCCTGACTGTGCTACCCAGCGTGTTACCGCCCGTTTTATCGAAAAAGGGTATTTGAAAAATCATATCCAGAAAATAATTGACATTTATCGCCCCCGAAGAGATGCCATGCTGGAGGCATTACAAACTTATATGCCCGAAGATGTCCAATGGACTGTACCGGAAGGAGGCATGTTTATTTGGGCAACCTTTGATAATGGCATTGATACTGATAAGCTGTTTAACCGGGCCATTGATAACAAGGTTGCCTTTATCCCCGGAAGTAAATTCTACCCGGAAGGTTCCGTGAAGACGAATGAAATGCGTCTTAATTTTTCATATCCCAATGAGGAATTGATCCGCGAAGGCATTTGGAGACTGGCAAAATTGCTTTAAAAGAAAATTTGTGAGGACTGATCTTTTACAAGATGTCGTGGTTGCCGGATTAGTTCTGAATCCTTGGACAGAATATGTTGCAGGCGTGAGATACGAAAGCCATCTTAGTTTTACCCAATATTCCAGCCTTAAGGATATCATAGGCTTTTTGGCCTGCTAATATGCTGGTTCTTGTCTATAACACACGGGCGGGTAAACAAAAGATATGGAATCAGATATCTAAGGTTTAATGAATTTTCCCGACTTGAAGATACCTCAGGTTTTTGAACTTGATGATATGTTTGGATATTGTCAAGGTATGTCAACCTGCTGAAATCATGAGATATCATCTGGATGTCAACAGTTCAATTCAAGCTGCCATCACCAATATCCATTATCATTTTCCTTAATCATTTTTTCAGTATCAAGGCTGAAGTATCTTAGCTAATAGCGCTTCACCAGGGAACCGAAAGGCGGTCCACAACATCCCTCCGCGCCAATACACGTGAACACAATTCCCACCGATCTTTGTCAGGATCGATGGTTTCTTGATATCTCATTTCGAATACGTTTTGGGCTTGGTGTCGAAGGTGGATATATTCATCCATCATTTCCTCCAGCTTTTCGATACTCTCAATCCAGTCGTCTTCGATGGTGTCCGGCAGGCCGCCAAAGATGTCATAGCGGTCTTTCATGCGACGTGAAATAACCTGGTATACCTTTTCATCCTGGGTGTCGTGATAAACAAGATTGAGCATGTCCACGGTTCGCCGCGCCTGTCCGAACCGCTTAATACGTCCCAGTCGCTGTTCGAGCCGCGATGGATTCCAAGGCAAATCAACATTAATGAGGGTGCCGAGGGTTTGAAGGTTCAGCCCTTCGCAGGCTGCGTCGGTCGCCACGACCAGGCGAATGTCACGTTTCTTTACTGCGCCTTTTATTTCTTCTCGCTCGACGGATGCAAAATCGTTTCCACGAAATATTCCACTCTTCCCCGTGCCGGCGTAGACTCCCACGGGCTCGCCTGGCAGAGATCTTGCCAGGTTCGCCCCTACAGAGTACACCGTGTCGTAATACTGGCTGAAAACAATACAGCCATGCTCCAGCCAAGTCTTGCCGGCGGTTCTATGTTCCGTGAGAAAGTAGCAAATTGCATTGAGCTTCGGATCACGGGCTTCAGGACGTGAGAGCTCCCCCACAATGGTGCGAAGGTGCAACGCCTCTTCAGGCGTGAGCGCACTCAGTGTGTCTGCCACCAGCCTCATTTGTTCTTCATCATCAAAATTCCCCCGTTGCAGCATTTTTTCTGCCGTGGATCGACCCGAGGCAAAACTCGAACAAATCCGTTGCAGGAGCAGCGTCTTCATGAATCCGGACGCCTTTGTCCTTTTTTTCAGCGCGGCAGTAAAGGCTTCGGCTGCCTTGTAAGCAAGATCAAAGGGAAGATTTGTCAAAAGGCCGAGGCCATTAAATCCCACTCCACTGTATGCTGTCGGGGACGCATCCGGGTCCGGGTGGATATCCACACCGACCTTCTCCAGCAGGCCAGCTTCTTCCAATGTCTGGCGACGGCGAAGCACGGTATGACGGACGATGGGGTTATGTTCGCGCAGAAAGCCGGGATCAAGGGCTTGTCCGACCGCCTGTTGTTCCAGAAAGCCCAAGGACCCGAAGCCACGATCCGAAAAAAAAGAATGATCGGATAGACCAAGTTGCAGTCGCAGCGTCGCAAACAGTGCGTTTTCGCTTGCAGGTGGAAGCGGATTTTGGAGCCATTCCCATGCTTCCCTGTCATCTATGGGGATCTGCGTGCCTTTTACCACAGGGAGTGCTTTTCCCCAGTCCAACCAATGTCCGAAAGGTTCTCGGCCCAGCACGACATCTGCACCCGCATTGAGAATATGTAGAAGGTCCCAGAGCTCATGTACCTCTGTCTGAATGGGTGTGGCTGTTCCAAGAAGTAAATTTCTGGTGCGAGGGCCGATTTTCAACATGAAATCAAGCAGATTGTTTGGATCATTCTTCTTCTGCCCCAGCCCACCATGACGGCGCGCCTTGTGGGCCTCGTCCAGAACGACTGTTCCATACTTACGTTCAAGCAGATTCTGGCGTTCGTCCGAACCGTGGACGATCAGCCCGGTCGATACGATGGCAATTCGAAAAGGGCAACGTGCGATGTCCTCGGACCCACGTGTTTTGATAATATGCCCCTTGGGATCGACCCACACTTTCTTTGTCGACAACCAAACCACGCTCGGTATGCCAAGTTTATCCGTCAGCTCCACTTGCCACTGCAACGTGAGGGTTGAGGGGCAAAGGATGAGCACGGGACCATCTTCCAGCAGTGCGGAAAGCATGGCGCTTGCGGCAAGTGCCAATGTTTTGCCCACACCCACTTCGTCGGCCAGCAGCAAACGCGCTTTGCCGTAGGTCTCCCGGTGCTGCAGAAACATCGTTACAAATGATCGCTGCCATGTCTGCAGTTGTTCTCCGCCGCGATAGATGGGACTTTCGGCGAGGGCGGCTGAGGCCAGATCCTTGGACTTTGCCTCCTCGAACCGAATCTCCACACGGTCGGCAACGCGTTTGATTTCTTCAACAATGGCATCGGGCAGGGGATAGGCATCATGCCAGAGGGCGTCAAACTCCTCTTCAACCCAGGCGACACCTTCGGATGAGGGGTCCTCCCAAAGGATCTCGTAGTTCTGGGCAAAGGCACTCTTGGTCTCGTTGATTGAACCGAGGAAGCAGGTCTTTACGCCGTCAGCGGCCTCAATAACTCCAGCCTTGCCATGGATAAAAACGCGGTCTTTCGGCACTACCCGTATCTCGACCCGCCCGCTGGTCAAGAGATCGTGCAGCCGCCGGTAGCGAGCCCGGTGGAGCAGCGCCTCAACCTCGGCAGGGGCCTCATTCCAACGTTCCTTGAGTGCAGTTTCCCGGACATGTTTCGACACGGTCACATCGGCCACGTCAAGCTCGCTGTTACAGACAATCTGTACATTGGGGATAGAGGCGATCTCTTCGCCCACCAGCTCGAAGATCGAGCTGCGGAAATAGCCGGCGATGCGCTTATAGGACTTTGCCCCCCGAAGCCGATCAGCGAGAAAGGCATGGTCGAGTCTCTGGCGGCGTGATGAGAAGCGGTTGATAGTGGTTATTTGTTGAGTATTTTGATCCATCTTACTGCCCAGGGATCTCTATCCCACCCTTTGGTTCATAAAGAAGAACCTGCACATCTGGCAGATCCTGAAATGCCTCCTCGATTCTCGCCCGGACATCCCTCCAGCATAAACCTCCGAGGCCACAGCCAAGGGGAGGGATGGCAATGGAATGGATGCCTCTATTAGCCACCTCTTCAACCAGCGCCTGCAGGCCTGTCTGGATGTCCTTCAGACTGCCCTTGCCTTTCCAGTGGCGTTTGGTTGGGAAATTGACTACATAATAAGGGTTGTACAGCCGGTTGAGTTCGTAGATGAACATCTTTCCCGGCTGCAGTTCCTTCCTTTCGCACACTGCCTTGTAGCTTTTAAAATTATCAGGAAAGACTTTCTTGAATTGGAGAGCGAGCCCGCGGCCCATGACCCCGACACAGTTCACGGTGTTCACCAGTGCTTCGGCATCAGTCTGCAGCATGTCACCTTGTGTCAATTCAATCATGAGTATCTCCTTGCATGCTTAATAATGCCACGTTCTTTCGATTGCCGCAATAAAACGATATTAATCAAGTACCCATCAAGTAAGCCAATTGCGAATAACATACTGTTATACCTGGTTTTTCTATTCTTTTGGTTGTCGAAATTCCGGTCTCAGTCAAGTACCCATCAAGTAAACATCAAATAACCTCCAGCCCTCCTTCTGCTTGAGCACGCAAGCGAATCATGATCAGCCATGACCTTGTTCCGGTGCGGCCCACCAGGGAACATATTTCATCAGCTTGGGCGCCGCGGTAGGATCATATGGCACAACGGCGCGGGCATCGGCTGCCTCCCGGATCAGTCGTGAGGCCACCGAGCGATTTTTTTCCTCGATCCCGAATCGTTCTCGAAGCGAGGTATTTGTCAGGAAATCCCGCTGAACATATTTCAGGCAGGCGTGCAGATAGCAGGCGCGGACACGGTCTTCCTTATCCATTTGAACCAGCGGCCGGTGAGAAAAGAAGACGGTTCGGGTGAATCCTTCCGGCGCCTCGAAAAGGGGAGCTGGAAGCTGAAAAATTTCGGTCTGGGAAACAACCTTGTCAATGCCGCTGCCGCGTTCCTCACAGATGCGGAAACGTCGCATCAGGGAGGCGAGAACCTCATTTCGTGATTTTGGAGGGGTGTCAAGAAAACGTTCGGTGGAAACCAGTGGCGCGCCGGGGTTGGTAATCTCGACCCTATCCTCAAATAATTCCACCATCGGTCCCGTGCCGGTAGCAAAGAAGTCCTGATGGATAAGGGCATTAGCCACCAGTTCCCGGATGGCCAGTTCCGGATACATGGGCACCGTTTTGCGTAGAGCCCGTTCGATTACCTCGTTGGTCGGCACCAAGGCCATAATGAGACTGATAAGGTCTTCAAATCCGGAGGCATACCCTTTGCCGCCACCCTGCTCACGTTGCGTTTCAACACGGCCCTTCCCCTTGTAGAGAATAACGCGTATGGCTTTACGCTTCAATTTTAGGAAGTCATCCAACTTTCTGGCAAATAGAATCGCGCCAAGATTGGTGATGTTCCAGCCGCCAGCCTCGCATTGTTGAATGAGATTGTCTTCCCTCAGTGCTTCAAGAATGGCGATCCGCCCATCGGAAAGGGGTAATTCCAGTAATTCAAAATATGAGGGCGCGTTGAGAAGCCGGAGCACTTCATCGCTTTCAATATGTTCTTCGGCAATGCCTGATTCAAAAGGCGCTTGATCAAGACTGCGCCACAAGGCCCGTTCCTTTTCCGGGAAGTCCTTCAACTTCTTTTTATAGGAACCGACCCTGATGAACTCCTGATTCTTGAATTTTACCGGATGACGGAAGGCCGCACTTATCTCAAGCAAAACGATCGGCTTTTTCTCCACAGCAAAAGAAAAGAAACGAAAATTGATTTTTGGATCAAGCAGCTGGAGGAGCCAGTTTTCCAGTGCCTCATTGCCAATCTTTGATGAACCGGGAATAAAACGAGTGCCCTTGATATCATGGGATTTGTCATCAATCCCCCAGACCAGGTAGGCGTTTGCTTTCCCCATCAGCGTCGCAGAATTTGCCAGTGCGGAGATATACGAAAGCCATCTTAGTTTTATCCAATATTCCAGCCTTATGGATGTGAGTTTAGCTACGAAAAATCGATTTCCTATTGAATTGTTACCAACAAATGCTCGCGTGCTCGGGTTGAAGCAACATATCGTTCACATCTCTCCAGCAGTCCGGCATGGTCCAGCCCGTTCATCGGGTCTTGCTCATCAGCACAGGCTAGAGCCACGCCACGAAATTCGAGCCCCTTGATGCGTTTTATCGTCCCCAACCTTATGCCCGGGATATCAGAACCAGGGTCATCTTCCCGTGGTTTCAGTTCATAGGTTGGGATTTCTACAGCCGTAAAAGCCGAACGGATTTCCGGTTTATACGGGGTGACGCAAATATCATGGGAGGAAAGACCGTGATCGTCAAGCAGTGTCTGCGCCCAAGCAACAATGGCCTCTGCTTCATCTTTGGATGACTTACATGCCTCAATTATCGGTTCCGGCCCCTTGAAAGCGGAATGGTCACCGACAATAACGGCCATACCGCCGTCAAGGTCGTCAATCTCAACGCCTTTCAGGATACCTTGGGCGAATTTCCGGATCTGCTCACTGGTGCGGTAATTGATTTTCAGTCGCCGCGACCGGCCTCTGATATTGATCCCGGCCCGGCTCAATGGGATCTTGGTCCGATAAATTCGCTGATGTCCGTCTCCCGCTGTGCAAAGAGGATCCCTTGTCCCTTCATCAATGGGACTGAGCGCCTTGATAAGCCTTAGCGCCTCCAGACTGAAATCCTGAATCTCGTCCACCAGAACATGCCTGTACTTTTGAAAATTTCCCTGATCAAGGGCTAGGCGAGCCTGGTGAATCGCCCCTTCAAAAGTGAGCAGGTTGCGCTTCTTCAACCCCCGTTGAAATGTCCTGAATATGGGCCAGGAAGCCCGTCTTTGTTTGCGGCTTATTCGTGGCCTTCCCGATCTCACAGTCGTCAAATATACCTCTTCCTCGTCAATTCCATTGGGATCAATGACCCGGTAATATTCTTTTTTCAGCTCTTCCCGCGGCATCGGTAGTTCAGCAAGGTTGGGGTCCAGCCACACCTCTTCCCATATATCCTCAAACTCTTCATCGTGAGCGATACGGCCGCGCCATCCTGATCGCAAACATATGGTTCGGGCAAGGGCATGAAGGTTTGTAACTTCAATCCTGTCTGAAACGTCGGGGCCCAGCCGGTGTATCATGTTTTTGATTGCGATGGAGAGATTTGTGGTAAAGGTTGTGAGTAAAACCTGATCTTTCAATTCCTCCATTTTCCGAGCCAGAAAAACAGCCCTGTGCATCAATGCCACGGTTTTACCGGTGCCGGCTGCTCCGTTGATATTCATTGGCCCCTTGGTTTTCCATTCAACCAGCTTTTTCTGGTAGGGATGAAGGAATATCCGCCATTCCTCCATGGAGGCACTCAAAATATCTTTCAAATGCTCTTCGCCTTCCACCAGTACAAGATCGAAGTTAGGTGTTTTATCGATATTCGTAAAATCACCACCCCCTTCAATAACGGCAGTTCCCGTTTCCGCCAGTCCAAGCATCTCTTCAAGGGCGTCATCAATGGTCATCCCGGAAGCCACGCCAAACAATACATCTCTGCAGTCAGGGGGAAGGTATTCCGTCAAGGATTCCAGAGAGCTATCAGATGCGATAGCCCGCACGGCAGGAATCAACGGTTGTGGAACCCCAATTTTAAACAATTCATCATCAGAAAGTTCACAGAGGGGGTAGACGCTGCCTTCTTCCTCTATGGCATCTTGCTCCCGGACAGCAGCACTGGTCTCTTCCACATCGAACAATTGAAACACGCCTGTGGCGCCATGCACTTCAAAACGCTTGTTCTTCGCCCAATCGTATGCTTTGTCATGTGCGTCGATATGGACCAGAAGATAGGTGTCCCCCTTTTCGGGAGCAACAACGATGGCCCTGTACCCACCGGGCAGATCACCTCCCCTGACTTTGGGATCAGCCATCTTCTCTTTCAGTGAATGCAACCCGATGGAGGGATCATTGGGGTTCTCCTGAAATATATCGATCCATTCAGCCACCCGTTTCTGTACTTTGGTGGGGAGTTTGCCGAAGTTTTTTAAAAGATTGCGGTGGAGCATTAATTTCGCCATGGTTATTCTCCTTTGGCGTTTTTCTTGACAATTTCTACCAACCAACTGCTTCCTTTGACCTGCAGTTCATCCAATACAATCACCTTCCAGCCAAGTTTCTGCCATTTACCGGCAAAGTCAGACTGGTCACCGGACAGTACCGCAACAGGCGGTGTGCATTCCGGCCAGGCCAGTTCCGCGAAAGCGTCATCATCGATATGATCGTTATAATGCTCCACAACAGGTACGGGGACTTCAGCTGCGGCAAGAACCGATACATAAAGCCGCAAAGCAGCGATTGTTTCATCCATCACTTCCTGCCACTTGTTCGAAAGTGTCTCCGGAACATCAGCAGATATATCCGGCGCCGTACCTTCTGCAACTTCAGATACCGACCAGAACCTGAAATTATCACTGAACTGATAAAGATTGATACAGGCCAGAAACCGTCGCCATCGCTCTTTGAAATCACTGCCGGTCACTTCCGTTTCATTGTCGCCCAACCGTCCAAGGATGAAGGTATTCTTCAACCGATGACTCAAAATATCTTCCACGGAGATATACGCAACAATATCTTGATTAAGGCTCGCCTTGTCATTATAGACCCAGTCACCGTCCTCAACATGGTCAAGGGGGGACATAGCATCACCCTTTCTCCATCCGCTCAGAGCCGGTTGAAGGTCAGCCATCAGCACTTTCCTTTTAGTATAAACAAGCTGTAAAGGCCAGAACCCTGCAAAGTCAGCCAAAGTCTTCCAGCCGGCGAAAATCGGTCTTTTGATAAAAGCCTTCAACTGCTCCATACCATTGCGGACAATCAGCCCGGCATCCGGAAGCGTCATCCCTTTTGCTTTGCCGGCATATTCAACCAGAGTGCCTGCAACGGCCTGATGACACACCATAACATGGTCAGGATGTTCTGTTGTCAAATCTTCCCAGGTAACATTCCATACATGATATTTTCCGCTTTCAACGATCGCACGTCGTTTGTTCATGTCATCCGCTAAACGGTTATTGGGAGAGCAATGGAACTCAAATCCGTCTGCAAAGATTGCTACGGGTTTGATATGGTCATCATCACAGCTAAGGAGAAAATCAGGTTGGGACTGCACCGACACCCCTTGGGCAATTCCAAGACTTGGCTGCAGCTCCAATTCCCATATCCGGTCAACGTCGGGCAGGGTAAAACGGAAACCTTGCCCACCTTTGATGATGGTGACTTCCCATCTCCCCTGATTCTGAGTAACAAAATCACGCAGGCAGTCAACCACTTTTTTCTCAAGTACACTGTCGAACAACGAGTCTGGCTTAATCGTATCGAGATCCTTTTCCCTGACCCGTTTTTCACCTGCCTCGATCAACCGGCCCAGCAGTACGATGCCGCGTTCCCTGCTGATCTGGTCGGCATTGTATTGCAAATGATAGGTTCGGATACATCGGTAACAGCCATCTGTGTCGTCCGCCGAATCCTCCTGCATCATTTTCCGGCAGGCGCAGGTCTCAAGGGTATCTTTCGCAAGCCGCAGAACCTCAAGAATCCCCTCTCCTTCAAGGCCGGTTTCACTGTTCTTGGCCTGATACAGGGTCTTGAGATATCCTGTGCCGCCGGGAACAGCATCCATGAGCACGAGAAAATGTTTCTCCAGACCAGTCGCTGCATCCGGGATGATCTGCGGTGCAATGATCAGGTGGGCGGGGTTCCCTTCAAAACGAAGACGCAAGCCAAGATAGAAACAGGCGATGAGGGTATTGATATCTTCGGTATCGGTCAACGGCAGAAGCAGACGAATGGCTTCTGAGCGAAGCTGTCGGTACAGGTATACATTTTCCCATTTAAAGGGATTGCCGTTCCTTCCTTCCTGCTGCATTTTTTCATACCTGCGCCGACCGTGGCAACTTCTCCTGTGCTGCACATCTTCGAGGGATGCGCCGGAAGGGAGTACGACACCGCAATTTCGCCATATCTGGAAACCGTTATCGGTTCCTTCCTGATCCGGTCCGAAAGGCACGGAGGCTGTCTCTTCGAAATAGCCCACATTGATATCGCGTCTGATCATTGCCGCCCTGTATTCGATGCCAAAGGGAAGTTCATCGTGTCCAACCGCACCAACCGGGGCCTCAATGGTCTGGTCAAAGCTGGTCAGGACCTGATAGAATTCACGTTGCCTTTCCTCGTTGCGGTCACCGGACATGCTCTCATAATGTTCCATGAAAGAAAGTGCCTGGGACTGAACAAATTCAACAAACTGTTTCTGCTGACCCAGGTCGAGCTGGCTTTCCTGGTCCCCGCCATGGCCGCATTGGGGGCAATTGGGAGATGCACCCGGTTCTTTCAATTCCTCCACCCTGCGCATATGGCCGCAGCGGCCGCATATCCCCCAGGACTCAATGATCGGCTGCTGTGGGTTGCCGATTGCAATCTGCTGGATGTCAAATTGCCGACTGTGGGTATAAAAAATATTGTGGGGCGCCAGTTCACGCAGTGCCGTCCCGGCTGAACGGGAGAGTTCTACCGGCTTGTGCTCCTGTTTCCCCCCCCGGTGTTTATTGTATATGGCACCGTAAAAACGGACTCCCCGCTCCGGAAAAGCATAATTGGGAAGCAGTCCATGATCCGTCAGAATCTCCAGAGCACTCGTTCTGCCAAGGCTGTTCATCCGACCCTTTATGATCCGCAGTTCCTGTTCGATCTCCCTTTTGGCATCTTTTTCTTCTTCACCCAGTTTCTTCAGCTGATCCCGCAAACGACCTCTTGCATTGGCGAGATCCCGCCGCATCCGGTCAAAATCATTTGCGGCCTTATGAATCCGCTGGGTCAGGAGATCGGTTTCTGTCTCCACAAGAAAACGATCCCGGGTATCCAGCTGCACCACCGTCAGGCCGAAACGCTTCAGGAACCGGCCGGTCAGCTCAGTTTCATTCCGGGTGACCCACCCCATCATGCCAACAATCAACCCCTTGGAGGAATCAAGGTCATCAACAAGCTGTTTGCCCGTTTTAGGAAGTTCCGGCAGGACCCCTGCATGGGTAGCGCTGTCAAAGCAGAAACCCAGATACTGTCGCACCAGGACCGCCGAAGCATCAAGCCAGCAGCCGGGTGGTTCCACCTTTCCTTTCAGCATTTCCGCCGGTCTGGCATAGAAGAACAGATCGTGGGGTTTCTGGTTCACAAAAGAAACAATGAGCGCCGTGCCGGTTGCCCTGCCGGCCCTGCCGATCCTCTGGAGATAACTTGCAGTATTGGGCGGCACGGAGCAAAGCAAGGTGCTCGACAGATCCCCGATGTCGATCCCCATCTCCAGGGTGCTGGTACAGGTCAGGATATTGGGATCATCGGCATGCTTCATGGCGGCAAAATTTCTTTCCAGATCTTCCCGCTCATCGGTCGCCAAAAGACCCGTATGCTCCTGGGCGACAACCCTCCGTAAGGCGCCCTTTTTGTATCGGTTCTGATAATAGAGCTGTCTCGGAGAAAAAGAGCCTACGTGATAACGGCCACTGTTTGCGTAATACTCGATGCTGGGGGCATCTTTCCAGAATTCGGCCTCCGACAGGGGCCGGAAAACCGCCCGTTCGCTCTCGCTGCAGATGAGATACATCCCCTCTGAATAAAGGATCCCCGCATCAGCAGCAATCACATAATACGCTTTTGGCCCGTCATGGTGGAGACACTTGAGCAGCCCTGCCTCAGCGCCGCTTTCAAGAAAAAGCAGCAGCAGATCAAGAATGCTCCCTTCAGGAACCATCGGTTTACCAAGCGCGCGGTAGGACCAGACGATATGCCAGGGCGGCCGACTGCTGCTGGATGGGGCCAGGATAAATTCATGTCCGGTCTGCCGCTGGGTCAGAAGCATTTTTGGCTTGTAGCGGATCGCCGGAGGATATATCTCACGCCCCTCAATGGCCTTTCCGAATGGATACTTCCCCCAGAAGTTCTGTCTGGCATAAGGCAAAAGATAAGGATGCCCGAGAGCGCCCCGTTCCCGGTAGCGATGCAGCATGCCATAGATCCACCGTTTGATTTTATCGTCAGACAGTGTCACAAGAACCGGATCGATCCCGGGAAGCTTTTCCTTTAAAATACCGACGGTCCCATCAACCCGCTCTTCATCCCAGCCCATACAGGCACTGCCGGAAAGCTCCATGGTACGGCCATGGGTCCGCATCAGGCCGAATTCACTGACAGCCTCCCAGGTAAGTCGGACCGCCACCTCATCCTGCAGTTTTTTTGGCGGAATTATTTTCCCGGATTTCCTGAACTCCAGGTAAGATTGATACTGATGGAGATCCGGCGGCAGCAGCGCTCCAATGGCCTTGCCAGGGCCGGGAAACCCAATTTTGTCCTGCGACCAGTATTCAAGGAGTTTTAGGCCGGTTTCTTTAACGGGCAATCCCTTGCCGCCCGCATCATCAATTAAGTGCTGCAGGGCCGTCCGGAAGGTGAAATGATAGGTGCGGGATGTGAAAAATCCGGCCCTGTGGGAGGCATCCTGGACACTGTCCGTAAAGGCCAAAAGCTTCGGATCATTGTTTAAAATTGAACCGAACATCTCGTCAATGGCCACACTGGACAGCGTTGCGGACTGGCTGCCGATAAAAAACAATCCTGTCCCTGAGCCGCATCGCGGGCAGCCCTGGTCCCCAATCACTTTGCCCCGTTCGGTCGTTTTGATACGTCGATCAACTTTCACCCTGAAGCGTTGGGTGTTGTCCGTCAATGGGCAGGGACCGTCCCCTTTTCGCAGCACCAGACTGGTGGGGCAGAGAAAATCATGTGCTGCTTCTCCAAGTGTCTTTCTCTCTTCGGGTGTCTTTCCTTCTTTCAGATCGGATAAAGATAATTGTTCAGGGCCTATTTCATGCACATCATCGCTTTCGTCCCACGGGCTGATGACCACAATATACTGGCTTTTGGCGCCACCCGGGCCAAACCAGTTCCGGTAAATATGGGTTGGGTCCCCTGTCAGTTGAATACCGCGCACACTCTTGGCGTTGATGGCACTGTCTTCAGAAGGATCATGCAGGGCAATCCAGCCGGACTCACCACATTCACTGCAATGAAAAGCCGGCAGATTATTTACCCCCTGTACGGGTTCATCCAGCCAGCCGAAACAGGGTTTATGGGAGACAATCCTTCCCAGACGTCGCAGCTCCCGAATCCAGAGCTGTACCTGGGTGGGTACCAGGGGAAACGGTTTTTTGCTTCTCAATTCTCTGGCATGACCCACCATGGCAATGAATGAGGCAATCAGTTTATGGCAGTCTTCAATTTTGGGGAATTTCCCAAACGCAAGCTCTTTGCGGCTCAAACGGTCAATGAGGTCCATCCAGGCAAGGGGATCTTCCCGCTCCATCTCTGCCCGGTGAAATATGTCAAGCAGCAGTTTGAATAATTTCAGCTTCTTCAGCCACCCGCCCAGGTCAAGGAGCCATTGGTCTTCTTTCGCCGCCTTTTCCTTGTGTGTAACTTCTTTAAAAACAGGACCACCCCATAATGTCGATTGCCGTTTTGCATAGGTTAAGGCATCTTCACCTTCCCGGGGCTCGCAGTCCGCAGGATCAGGAAGCTCTATCTCGTCAAGGTCCGGTAAAACAATCTCTTCAACTTCAAGCCGGTCCTCACCAATCACCGCTTCGGGCGGGATGTCTTCTTCAAACAGAGTCCCGCTGAACCGGGCCAGCCGGTCAATCCCTGTTTCTTCCGCGTCGGTTGAACCGTCGGTTTTCCCTTCCCTTGCCGGTTGTTTATCGTCGAGTGTGGCGCTGGTGCCGATAACGCAGAGTTCTCCCTTTGGGATCGACAAGCGTTCTTTCAAGCGCCGGATCAAACAGGCCACATCAGCACCCTGGGCGCCGTCATAGGTATGCAGTTCGTCCAGGACCAAATACTGCAGCACGCCGGGCTCATTAAACTGCCACAAATTCTGGTCCTGGGGCCGCATGAGCAGAAAGTCGAGCATTTTATAGTTGGTGAGCAGGATGTCCGGCGGATTGTCCTGTTGCACGGCATGGTTGGTTATGCCGTGATAACTGTCGCCTTTTTTGCCAAGCGTTTTGGTACCGGAATCTTTTCCCGCCCCGGGGTCTGATGGGTCATAACGCCCGGTATAGTTGCCGACCCGGATACCGGCGGCTTTCAATACGGGGTCGGTCAGAACCACCTCGGCAAAACGCTTCTCCTGGTCGGCGGCCAGGGCATTCATGGGGTAAAGGATAATCGCCTTGATGCCTTTTTGCCCTTGTTGTTTTGCCCTCAGGCAGTGGTCAAGGATAGGGAAGAGAAAGCACTCGGTCTTGCCGGACCCGGTTCCGGTGGTGACAATGGTTGATTCAGGTTTTTTGTCTTTTCCGGATAACCGTATCCATGCCTGATACTGATGCAGAAACGGGTGAAAGGGGCTGTTGATATCAAGGGGGAAAACGGCCCCCTCGGGAGCAGGCCGGAAAGGCCTTCGGATCTGAATCCACGGGCCTTTAAAAATCCCTGTTTCCGGGTCTTCCAGAAAACGGGTGAATGCTTTTTCTACCTGTTTATCGCAAAAGGAGAAAGTGGATTGCAGGTAAAACAGGACTTGTTTTTTGATATTCTCGGCGATATGGGCCGGCAGCATTTTTATGGTTCTCCATTTCGAGTTTCCGGGTTCCAGTCGGATAAATCCGCAAGCAACGCCACCCCTCGGCTACTCGATACTGAAAACGCTACTTCACCTTTTCCACGACCCTGTACACATGGGTTCCGGTTCTGGACGGCCACCGTTCATCCCGTTTCGTATCAAGGGCCCTGGCGCGGTCAACGGCGTCATCAATCCTTTCCGCAAACTTGCCGAGGTCAAGCCTGGAGCTATTATATCCGCCAAGAAGATCCCGCAGTTTTTGCTTCATTTCGTTTGATTTTATTGACTGGTGATCCAAATCATCGTGATGCAAATAGAGCCACACTTCAAAACAGGGGTTGCTCACCGCCAGTTGGAATTTATTATGTCCGGCCTGAGCCGCAACAGTAGCAAAATGTTTATTTCCCCACCTGTCAACATCAACCATCAGCCATAGTTCATCATCGTCTTTAAGTTGGAATTCTTTTTTGAAATCTTTAAGCTGCCGCAGGATATGGGCTGGAGCAGACTTGTTGTCTTCGTTGGGAATCACCCGCACCTGGCATCGCTTATTGCCAAACATGGAAAAGTACTGTTTCTCCGTCTTTCTGCCTTCGGTAGCAATAATAAACAGACGGGCATCCCGGTGCGGCACCGGTTTGCTTCTCCTGTCGATCGGGCGTCTTCTTCTCGATGTTAATGCCATAGACCCTACCCCCCTGCCGGACGGTACGGGAGATTTTCAAGATCACCCAGAAAGGGAATCGCACCAAAACGGCCATCGAGATACCCTTTCCCAAGTTTCAAATCATTGCGCACTTTATATTCAGAAAGGGAATAGAGATGGGAGCCACCATTTTTGTCTTTTTCCGCAAACCAGATTTCATCCCTTCTTAGAAGTTTACGGTCCAGCAAATGACTCTCATGGGTCGTGACGATAAGCTGCCCCCTGCCGCAATTTTCGTCATTGAGGTAGGCCTGCAAAAACATCCGGGAGAGCAACGGATGCATAGAGCGGTCGATTTCGTCAATCAGATAGACCTTTTCACTGCTTTTTGACTGAAGGAGCGCCGGCAGAAGATCCATTAACCGGCGTGTTCCGTCTGATTCATTTTCAATTTCAAAATCAATATGCTCTGTTGCATCCTTAAGATGATGCCTAGCCTTGAGTTTCAACAGGGTCAGATCTCCGCTTTGTTCCCGTATCATGGCAAACCGCCTGCCGTCAGGCGTGGCGAGCAAGATCCTTTCATTGGCGCTGATATTCGTGAGCTTTGATTTCAGGGGTTCCGGAAGACCCGGGAAAAGTTTTTCAAAATCAAACTCAACCTTTTCCGTCACAATGCCATCGACACCGGTATCCGCTGCTTTCAGAAAATCTCCCATGAACTGAAGGAATTGTTCATTCATGTGGGCATCAAAGATAAGATCCCGATATTTTGATTCCGGCCCAATAATAATCAATACCGTTCGAAACCAATCAATGAGCGGCATGATTTCCGCCACATTTTTTTCGTATAGCTCGTGGAGAAAGAGGTTGTTGGGACGGGTGCCTTCCGCGATAAACTTGATAAACTGGCGTTTTTTCGTTTTCTTCCCGGCTAACGAAGGGCCGATCTCTAACTTGATTTTTCCTTTCTTCGTGGTCAACCGCTCAAAAAGAAGAACCTCCTTGACGTTATGGATGGCAAAAAGCCATTCTTCCCGGATCTCTTTCTCGTCTACCACAAACCCATACCTATAGATGGTATCCTGATAATTAATATCGAACTCAAAACGACTGGGCGACTGCCAACATGACTTGTCAAGCTTGAACGGGGTGACGTCAATCCGCTGCTTGGGACGGGTCCCATCAACGATCAGAACCTGGGCAAAGGCCATGGCCCGGATTAAATTGGATTTACCGGAACCATTGGCCCCATACAAGGCGGCCGTACGCAGCAGGGGTTTTTTCTTTTTGTTGGGCAGCAGGTGGTGCTTGTGTTTGCTGTCGGTGGTGGCCAACATATTGAGTGTATTTTCTTCCTTGAAGGATAGAAAATTCTCTATGGTAAATTGAATGAGCATTTTAATCGTTTCCTGTTTCAGGGTTAAACTCGGTCAAAAAATTGTTCAAAAGACGTTAAACATAAGATAAAATCACATTATCCATGCTGTTCGTACGATATTTTTTCAAATAAGTCAAGTTTTTAACGCATAATTCTCAAAAAAGTATAAAAACTCAACATTTTTAATTTTTTCAAATTTTTATCGAAATATAAAACGCTTTTTTTTACTCTCCGTATCGTTCGTTGAAGACCTTATAGGCCCTTTCATAATCGGCTTCGCGATCAACTTTGGTGAAGGGGGGGTAGAAAGTTTTGGTGACGTTCTGGTTCCCATTATCGATTTCCCAACTGACGGTTAATGGGCTTTTGACATCCCAGTTTGCTCGGGCTTCACGGAATTGTGTAGCACCTTGGTTCTTGCGGGTAGTGTTTGGGGTGTGGCGACCTTTGGCATCGTATTCGTCAGCAAGTTCATACCCGCGCATTACTGGGAACTGTACGCGATAAATGGTCAAAAGTTCGTCAATGGTGAGACCAAGAGTCAGGGCTACCAGAACATCAATTTCAAGTAAGGCCTGACGCCGTGCAAAATTAGAGCGTAACGGAGTCTTCCATTCCCATTTATCAGGGCTTAATTCATGCCAGGGTTGTTCCAACTCATGACACAGACGGGGATCAGCAGTTGTCCAGGAATCCTGCTGAATAACTACAGGAACAGCCTCACACCAGAGATCGGCATAATCTTCAGTGAGACAAGTAAGGCGAAGGGCTCTGGACATCAAACACTCTTTCCCCTTACTGTCTGACAAGAGAGGGATAATGTTTGTTGTTGCCACATTGACATGACCCTTTCCAATCAGTTTTACAAGCGTATCAATCGGCAAAGATGTTGTACCAGCCCAATAGAGAACCAAGTCCTGTATTTTTTCAAAGCAAATAGCAAATACAGTATTTATATGTGTAGCCCCTCTCGGGATAATTGCACTGATCAAAGTCCTCTCAGCAGAACAGCCAACCATTTCTCGATTGACATAACGGTATCTAGCCGTAATAGGTACTGGCAAGCGCTGGATTTCTCGCCCATTCGGAATACCTTGCCTCACGGTTATCTTGTCACAAATCTTTTGATACTCCTCCGTGGTCTCAGCCGCTTCATCACGAGCAAGAAGGGAGAGAGCCTGGCTGATGGGGCCTTCCATTTTTGAAAAAAAAGCGAAATCACGGGCAGAGCCGCAGCCCGATTTTTTTCGATCGGCGCTATAGATACTTAAGGGCTCGCATAGCAACCGCTCCCAACTCTCTTTTTCTCCAGGGCTGATAAGGGTGAAAGGAGAATCGGAAACTCGTGGCCACTCGCCAATGGCCCTATAAAAGGTGTCCCGGCTGCCATCCACCCCGCCTGGTCTATAGACCGCTCGGGGCAGATAATTATCTGGGATATCAGCCAAATCGATGTCGTCATAAGCATTGTTATGGGTGCAAGCGACTCGACATGATTTGTTGAATGGTGTGCCTACAAAAAAATGGGGACCTGATATAATCCATTCTTCAGAATTTTCCGGTTGAAAAGAGGGATCATCTAAGCGGGTAATAAAACTGTCACGTTGACTATTTGACTCATGAAACATCCCGGTAGTATAATATTGTCCTTTGAGACTGTTTAAATGCTTCGTAAAATTTGCTGTTTTCCGAATAAAACCTAAAACTTCTCTCGCGTGTACTTGTGGTAACCGGGCTTCAATTGCCCTCGATCCTTCATCTTCAATGAGATCAGCAAAGACAGACAATTCTTTCTCTGTTATTGTAATTATTCGATGAGAATGAGGTCGCGTATTCCAATTACCATCGTCATCCTTGATTCCAGGAACCGGAGCATGTCCATCCGAATGGGCGAGGCAGGCCGTGACGGTCTTGGGGTGAAAGAGATTAGCGATATGACGGAAACATACTGATCTCGAGCTACCAGCAAATATATTTATGCTGTAGCTTGTAAGATGATGTACATCCGCAAAAAGCTTCAATTCATTGATGTGTTGGTAATGGGCACGGAGTCTCTGATAATAGAATGCCCTAAACTTTCCATTAGTATCTTCATATGGTCCCTCAGGGTGCAGGAGGCCGCCAATACCCTGGTCTCCAAGTATATTCCATGAACGAACAATAAAGTTCTTATAAAGATTAGCGTGAGTCCCAAACAATTCTGAATATTCATGTCCACTGTTCAAGAAAGCAACCAATCCTTCACTTTTTCGGAACATATCACTATAGTAAGATCGGCTTCTCTGATTAATCAAGATTGTCCGTCTTGCACTATTATAGGTTGCACTTTTTGCTTCTTTCACGCCAAGAGTTACATTAAGCTCATTCAACAAAGATGCATCTGCCCAACTCACTTTTAACCATGGAGGGTTCCCTAGTATCAGATTAAAACCCCCTTCATTTTTTTGTGGTCCTATTACTTCAGGAAAAATCAATTCCCAGTGGTGAAAATTCTGCTCATCAGATAAACCCTGCGTTACTCCAAACCACAAAACAGCATCAGCAAGGTTCTCAGTATCAGGCACTTTTTCTCCTGCCGATTTAACCAACACCGCCACTTCAAAATCAAGTCGCGCTGAAAGCAGCGACCATAAATCCTTGTCCGGTGCTTTATCACCCAGCAACAATCCGGCAGCAGCGAGAAAGCTTTCCCTCCTTGGCAGCTCTCCAACTTCATCTAAAGGCCAGAACCAGAAAGCACACCATGCATCCATAAGCAGCTTCAAGCGCTGAAAGCTCCCGCTGGTGGCCTCCAGTATCTCACAAATGGTTTCCTGTTCAGAAAGTGACGGCCCTTCCGTCAAAGCCTTTTCACTGTTTGACGGCTCCGGCCAAACAGTTGCGGTACAGGCAGTTTCTTCCAACGCATCTTCCCGCTCATCGGCATATCTCTTCCAATGAATGTCAATGAGATCACAAATGGAAAGAGCCTCTTCCAGTTCAACTTGCGTCCATTTCGTTTTGACCTGCTTGTTGATCCACTGCTTGGCGGTTTCGCATTCATCCGGCCAGAAATCCCTCATCAACCTGTCCTTATAGGCCGGAACCATATCCTCATCAAAAACCAGGAAATGATAAATCTCATCTTCTTTCCGCTTCTCCCCCGGTTTCAACAACCGCGGTACATCGGAATTCTTGCCGAACTGCTTCCCTTTGGCAAGCTGGGTAGTGGTCCAGACAGCCCGCCTCGCGCCGATCAGTGAATTCCCGCAGCGCAAACGCAGGCCAAACCAGGGCGTGGCGCCCGGTTGATAGATATCCTGATCACCGTTTTCACCTTCCCGAACCAGGAGCCGATGAATGCTGCCCAGCCAAAGCGACAATGCTCCGAGCTCCACAGCCGTCGCATTGAGATCGACGCCATACACATTGCGGGTTGCCATATAATGCTTGGCCCGGCGTAACTCATCGAGATAGCGGGACGGTTCGATGGTCCGGCCAATCTGTTTCTGCTTCAGTTCCAGATATCGGGCTGCCAGCTGTTCCGTTGCCTCATTTAAAAAAGCGCCGCTGCCCATGGCCGGTTCGCAGATCTTCAGTTCCAGTATCCGGTCGGCATCCTCCGGGGTGTAATCCTTTAACAGCTCCCGCAACGCCTCTTCCACCAGGCACTTGGTTAGAACCTCAGGCGTATAATAGGAGGCGGACTGCTCACGGTCGATGCCGGAGAGATGCAGGATAAAACTCCCCATGGGATAGATCCGCTCTTTGCCGTCCTTGAGCCGTTCCACCTCATCCTTTTTGAACTCTTCAAGCCGCTTTCTGGGAACAAACCAGGTGGGGGTCTTCTTATCCGCGAAACTTTTTTTGGCCGGTTTTACCTGAATCAGGTCCTGGTCCGCGAACAGTCCTTTATAGGACAGCAACCCCTCATACACAGCGCCCAATTGGTTGATACCCAACTCCGCGTAATTCACCCGGCCAATGGTGCGTGATTTTTCATCCTGGCTGAGGGACAGCCTGAGAATGACCTTCTGCAGGCAGAGATTTGTCAGGTTGGCATTGTCCAGCAGGGGTGTACTCTTGGGGTCAAAAAGGGTCGCGGTCAGGGGCTGGACGGAAAAGGTCTTCTTCGTTTTTTCTCCCCCGATCCTGAGCTGCTTTGTCTTGTCGGTATGCGGGTTAAAACCTTCGTTGATAATGGCAAAAAGCTTCCGCAGATGGATGTGAAAATATCGCCCCTCCTCGGTTGCCGGGGTCAGCGGGACCTGCTCCAGATCACGCAGGGATTCCAGACTGTATCCCAGGCGATAGGCCTCATCGGTGATCGGCAAAATCCCCAATTCACCTCCGCGGGCCTCGGCATAAAAACAAAACAGCAGGCGATACACATACACCAGGGCTTCATGGCGCAAATCTTCCGCGGTTATTTCAACGCTACCGTCAGGCCGCGCCTCATCGGGCTGCAGTTTCGTATAGGAAAGTTTCCGCCGCCGCCGGTCTTTCACCCATTCGTTGGCCAGAAGTTCGATGGCCTCCCGCACCGCGAACTGCAGTTTTTCCGTAACCCCGTGGGCAAAGCGGTGGCTCTGCTCCTCCAGTTTATCGTGCAGCACCTCATCGGATTCCCCGTCCGGGCACAAGGTCTCTTCTGATAGAAAAGCTGCAATATGGTTGAAGGTGTTCTTTTCCTTACGCCCAAATGCATCGTCGAGATCAAAGGCAAGATAACGACCCTGGGCATAGGTGTGCTGATCCAACAGTAGCATCTGACTTCCGGCCAGGAACATAACCCAGCGAGGCGCATCCTCTTCGGTAAAAATCTTGCCAATGGCACGATGCCAGTCCCCTTCAACAAGAGGGTTATCCCGGTCCAGCAAATGCACCGCCAGGGGAACCATATCCAGGGGATCTTCCGTGGGCATCCCGTCTTTAAGGCTTGCGTACGGCAGACAAAAACAGGTTTCACAAATGACCAGCCAGGGTTTGTTGTATCGATTGACACGCCCCACGGCCGGCACGTAAACCGTATTGCCGGATACCGGCAGGTCGAGTGACGAATAGCCGGAATATCCCAAGGCTTCAAGGAGGTGTGCATGCCAGCCAGCAATATCACCAGCCTGCCAACGTTCCTCCGGTTTATCAAAATCGAGGGCAGCAGATTTGGCACTGAAATACCGCTGGGACAAAGCCTGGGTTTTCCTGGGAACAGACTGCGAACCCTCATCCTTCCATTTGGAGATCAAGCCTTTCAGGTCCTTGGCAAAGGTTGAATCCAGGTAATGGGAACTGTAGTATTCACCGACGTTGGTGATGCAGGTATCGAGAGACATTATTCCTTCCCTCCAATGACAAGCAGCAACTGTGTGGAAGGCTCTCTGGCAGCGGTGAAGTGGGTATCCCGCCAGTTCTGCTCCCGGTCCCTCAGATAATCCTTCATTTCTTCAAGCATGAGCCGGTACCGTTTGGCTTTTTTGCTGTTTTCACCCAGCTGTTTGATCTGGTTTTCCAATAATTCCTGCCGCCGCTTCCGCCATGCCCGCAAACGTCTTTCTTCCTCAACCAGCAGGGGGTTTAACTCTTTTTCTCTGTTTAACAGGAGCAGCTTCATATGATACAGGCTCTGGTCAACGGCTGAGTGAATCAGCATCTGGGCGGCCTGCAGGTTGGGCTCCTCCCCGGTGTTGATCATTTTTTCAAAATCAGCGGTTTTTAAAACTTCCCGAAGCGATCGCTTTTTATACGTTCCCCCTTTATGAAACGAAATGGCATGGGCGTCTACCACCAGTGGGGTGCCGGCAGCCGAGCTTACCTGGCCGATGAAGCAGAAACAGAGTTCGCCCGGTTCAAAATTACCGGAAAGGATGAATGGCGCTTCACCCCGCTTTACCTGCATCACAAGGCGCTCCGTAATCCACTGCATAATCGGGTGAGCCTCGCTGCAGAGAAGCTCTTTGGCCCAATACCCGGAAGTATTCCTGGCAGCCTCAATGGCCGTATTCACCTGGGCAGGATCGTCGGCCAGCCGGAATTCACTGTTTTCCGGCCACGACTCCGTTGGGATAGCCGTGGCGCCAAAGATAACATCACCCCTGCTGTCCGGAGCCCCAAGCCGCCGCTTCAGATCGTCAGGCGCTGTTATCTTAATGAATTTCCCCATCTCCTTTATGGGATGATAACCCGGGTTACGTTCTGAAAGGAATCGATACCCTTCCAGTAAGAACGCTTTATCGGAAAAAAGCCGCATCTTTTGTGAATCAACAAGTTGATCCGGTTTTGCGACGGCATCCTCGGCCTCTGCACTGCCGTCATCACCGGTTAGGAAATCAAGGAAATCATCGTGACCGGTCTGGCTTGCATCCCGGAGTATATCTTCCAGGGCGGCGGTTTCCGGTGAAGCGACAGCAGCCGCTTTTTCCAGCACATCCGCATCACCCGGCAGAATGCCCTGACCGGCAATGTACGCCTCCTCTGCCTTGGGATCGTACAGCTCGAGAACGGATTCCCCCGTTTGCCGCAGCCGGTTGATCTCCTCGACTTTATCAACCAGCCGTTCAAAGATGGCGGCATCCCCTTTTATCACGCCCTGCCCGGTATTAATCATGAGGTAGCGAAGCTCAGGTGCCTCTTTCTGCCCCAGTCGATCGATTCTGCCGTTTCTCTGGATAAGCGTGATGATCGACCAGGGAAGATCGTAATGGATAATATGGTGGCATTCGTGATGGAGATTGATACCTTCCGATGCCACATCGGTTGCCAGCATCAGGCGTACCGAGGCAGATCCGGTAGCGAATGCCTCAACCGTTTTCATCAGGTGGATATCCGGCGTTGAGCCGTTGATGGTTGACAACACCTGACAGGGCTGGTCTTCAAATTTTTCGCTGTATTTGAACTTGAAATCACGGGCCAGGGCCGGTGCAAGCGCCCGTTGTGTTCGGGGTGATTCCGTAAAAATGAGAACCCGGGGACTGTTTTCCCGGCCGGTCCAGCCTATTTCAAGAAGTTGTATCTTGAGAAGTCGGTACCTGGAGGAACGCGATATATCCAGTTTCCCTAAAGCGCTTTCAAGACGATTGAGAAAAGGGATCTCCGGGCTATCCGGGGCATCCTCCTCAAGATGCTTCAACCGCCCCTGAACCGTCTCGATACAGGCCTCGGGACTGGACAGGAAAAGTTTGTAAAGCACATACTGCACCATGACATGATGCTGCCAGCCTTTAAGTGAACCACCATCTTCCCCCTGGGGCTGTTTTGCCTGACGGCGCAGGTCGCCCAGTATTTCATACACCGCTTCCTCCTCAACCGTGGCATCCGCAGTTGTTTTGGCAATGGGGATCACCTCCCGGTCCGAGAGCAGGTCCCCTGCATCTTCGCGCACATCCTCTTTAAAACGCATGAGGAAAAAGCTTTTGATATCTTCTGCGCTGTACTCTTTGAAGTTCGGATCAGGAATAACAGAAGGGTCAAGAAGTGATATGAGACGGCCAAAGGTCTCCCGTTTTCCGTTATGGGGCGTTGCGGTGGTGAGCAGGATACTGTCCGCCCGCCTGGAAAGCTGGCGTGCCAGACGGTAGCTTAAGTTTCTTTCCGGAACACTTGCCCCCGCCACGTTATGGGCCTCATCGATCACCACGACATCCCAGTGGGTGTCCTTGAGAAAATGCTCATACCGGGCAACATTCTTGAGGGTATCAATACTGATGATGACCCGTTGATAGACCTCAAAAGGATTCTTGTTGGCCGGTATCCTTAACCGCAGTCTGGCAATCCCGGCAGAATCCAGTCTGACCAGGGGAATGGCAAACCGGTTCCACAGCTCCGCCTGGAACTGGGTTAGCATTGATTTCTTGGCAAGCACCAAAATACGGTTGGCACGCCCACGGCGCATGAGCTCCGTAAGAATCATGCCCACCTGGATGGTCTTTCCAAGGCCCACAGCATCGGCCAGCAGAAGTCGCGGTCTCAGCTGCTTCAAGGCCCGGGCCACCGTCTCCACCTGAAACTTCATGGTCTTGAAGACGCCAAGCCCGTCAAGGTCCGGTTGAATACCGGCGGAAGGCATCTGTCTTAATTGCGCTCCGAGAAAAAGTTTTGACAGCTTATATCCGTTTGATTCGTCCTTAATGAGTTGGGTGTTGCGGGGATCAACCGGAATAATATCATCCAGCTGGGTCAAAAAAATAGCTTCATGCCCACGCACAAGATCGTCAACACCAACACAGTGTACAGCATGCTCAATGGGATCATGATTCGTGATATCAACGCGGGTCACCAGCCACTCGGCATTCCGGCACAAGACACGCAAACCCGGCGTAAGAGGGCTTTTAGCAGACGAATATCTGGATTTTATAACGGGACTGGGAGTTTTCTTTTTTGCTTCTATTTCATGGAGTTTAATACAAAGGTCCTGACGTTCAGCAAAAACCAAACAGGCATTAAGCACCTCCACATCATCGTCAAAACCAATAAAGGAGTTGAAATCGTCTTCTTCATCATCACTGGATGTGAAATAACGCATCATCCCTTTACACCAGTGCTGCGCCAGAGATGCCATACTGTCCCAATCATCAGCAATAGCCTTAAAAACATTATAAATCGCCGCTGCGACCTCGACATTGGCAATCCCATTTCGTGCATGGGCCTGTTGCACTTTTTTCACATGTTCTTCAGCATCAACTAATAACTCTTCTAATGGATTACCCTTAGTGCCTTCTCGACATTGGTCCAGGGCCAAAAATACATTTTTGGATAACCCCGTAGGGTAAAAAAGATTTCCGGTTCTATTTTGCATGATATCGAAATCCGACTAAATTCATATTAAAGACAACTCATAGCAAATATTCTAAATGTCTCGTTTGTGTTGGGTATGTTTTGATCCGTAACTGGGATAAGCATTATCTCGTCTCCATTTTTTATGGAAACAAGGTGATGGCGATAAAAACTATGGTAGATTCCAGGTTGTAAGAAAAATCCTCTTGGGCAGTTAAATCCAGCAAACAAAAACTCATAACAAAGCAGGTATTTCCCATGATTTCTCGGATAAAAGGAACGAGGATTAATTTCAATGAAAAAACAATCTTATCCGATGTAGGGTTGCGTAAGCGGTCCGAACACACCATGGCTATGACCAGGTAAAATCGTTATATCCGTTACCCTCTCAAGACCAAACAATGCCGATTTCAAGAAGTTCCTTTCTCAGCTGCCATAAAAACCAAAACCCCGCTCTCTATCTGTCCGGAGTAACGGGGTTTTTATGTGATCGCAGATCATTTTAAATCCTCTTTCTGTAGCGGGTCTAAAGAAGAAACTTTGTTCGGGAATATGTTGATTGTTGTTTATCCCTAACTCCTGTAAAAGTCAATGGAAACCCGGCCTGTTAGCAATTGGCTACGCTATGACATGCAGATACGATAACAGATGAGTTTGACATATGCGGTCACAACTGGAGAACTTTTTTCAAAAAAACATAGAAAGATAGAAAAATTTTTTGACCGAGAGGAAGCCTGTTGGCACCCTTGCAAATCTCGGGTGGCTGTTTTCAAATAGATTCGAGACAGAACAACAACTATTCTGCTAAGTATCTGAATTTATTTTGTTCGAAAAGTTTTTGGGACAGAACCTTGAAGAATTGAAAAGCTCGCTATAACGCTCGTTTTCTTCCTATAGGTTTCGCATTCGCGTAATATCTGACTGGGCAAACTTGCAGGCATACCGAACGATCAGATCCAGTTCGCCGGGTTATATTTTTTGCATAAGTCACTTGCCTCAGATCAGGCAAAATTACTCAAGATTGCCATAATTTCAATTGACGAATTATAATACAGGGGTATAAACAATTAAGCACATGTCCAAAAAAGAAATACTCCATAAACTGAAAAGCCTCTTCAATCCTGAAACCGTTGCCGTTATAGGTGCTTCCGACAATCCCGATAAATTAGGTTTCCACGTTATGAAAAGCCTGACAGATGGCGGTTTCAATGGCGAGATAGTACCGGTAAATCCCGGTTCGAAGAGGATAATGGGCATCCCTGCATCTCCTTCTATCATCGGGGTCCGTAATCCGATTGATCTGGCCGTTATTGTCCTCCCTGCCGATCTTGTGCCCGAAATATTTGAAGAATGCCATATAAAGCGCATAAAAGGAATCGTCCTTATCACAGCCGGATTTAAAGAAATCGATGACCCGACAGGGGGCAAAAGACAATCCAAATTAGCTGAAATAGCTAATAGGGCCGCAATACCCGTAATTGGTCCTAACACCTTTGGAATAATCAACCTTCATAAGAATCTGAATGCCTCTTTCACACCGGAATTTTCATGGCTGGAAAAGGGGGACGTGACCTTAGTAAGTCAAAGTGGCGGCATTTCCCATCTATTGGCCTTCATGGCCATGAGGCGGAATATGAGGATCAGCAAAATCATAGGCCTTGGTAATCGCCTGAATATAGGTTTTGCCGACATGATAGCTTATCTAATGGATGACCCTGAGACAAAAGTGCTTGCCCTTTACTTAGAGGGCGTAAATGAACCACGACATCTCGTTGAAACAGCAATAGCCAATCGGGGAAAGAAACCGATTGTGGCCTATAAAACAGGAAGTGCCTCAAAAGGAGACCAGGAATCTTTATCTCATACGGGATCTATGGCTGGGAATCAGAAAGTTTATGAAGGGGCCCTTCGGCAAGCCGGGATCTTCTGTGTAAACAGTACACAGGCACTGATTGATCTATCCCAGACCCTTTCCGTATGTTCTCTTCCTGAAGGCCGGCGAATTGCAATCCTCACCGGCCAGGCAGGGCCAGGGATGGCGGCCTGTGATGTGTGTGAGACAGAGGGATTAGAGATCGCCCCCTTCAAACCTGAAACGCAGAAAATCATCAATGAGTTGCTTCCGCCATTGGCACTTAGGACCAATCCTGTGGATATGGGACCCGCCTGGTATAACTCCGACGCTGTTCATGGTATTGTAAGGGCAGTCATGGATGATGAAAATGTGGATGGAATTATTTTGCTCACAATGTTTGCCTCCGCTAACAGAGATGTAGTACCAAATCTTTCCAGGCTGTTTATTAAATGGAACCAGAAAAAACCTGTCATAACCTGCTTTATTTCACCGCCTGGAATATGGGACAAACATGTGATCAGCCTGGAAAAAGCTGGAGCTATTATCAACCTTTCCTCTCCTGAGCGTGCCGCAAAAACAATGGCCTGCCTTTGGCAGTACAAAAAAATGATAAAGGGTGCCTGAACGAAAACTCTCTAATAATATTACAAAATTTCTTTTTTTCGTATGTACACTAAATAGAATATGAATACCCGCGGATCTGCACCTGCTATCCGGAAAATCTAAAACCTACGAAAAACGATAAAAATCGAAGAAAACAGGAGATTCTGATTACTGAAAAGTCTATTCACTTAAAAACATATCTGAGAAACCCCCCGAGTTTATTAATGTTTTTACCTATAAGAATATTTCCTTTGATAACAGCATATTACAACACTATAATGAAATAAATCTAATGATATCATTTAGTTAACAATTAACCAAAAAAATATTATATTCTACTAAAATACTCTGTTCCTTGCCCTTGACAGGGGAAAATACATCTCATAAAAATATGATGCTTAAAAGTTCACTGGTATTCTATATTACCTGAAACCTCTGGAAAATCTCCAATTTTGCTCAATGCAAAGGAATTCAATCCGGTGCCCGGACACGTAGACGCTGGATTTCATTGATTCTATGTCATTTTTCGGAGTTGCAGAGCGGGCACGGAGACCGGATATCAGGCCAATAAGTCCCGTGGGCTGGAGACAGCCTCGGAGAGCAAAAGGAGGTGTTTTTCAAAGGTCTCATAATCAAAGGCATGAACCCCGGAGCAAGCTCTGGACTCAAAAGGAATCTTGCTTCGCTCGTATTCCTAACCCCGCAACAGAACTACGAGGAATTCTTTGATTAACGTTTATACTATATATAGTATTTTTTTTAAAAAATTATACAATATTTAGTTGACAAGCCTTATTTAGTAATATAAGTTAATGATTAGAGAAAATAGGCTTCCCAATTAAATGGAGATTCAGTCATGCAAAATGTATTAGTTATTGACGACGAGAAAATGATATCTGATATGCTTCAGATAGCCTTAACTCAATTTGGGTATAGTGTTGAAACTGCACCAGGTGGCAAGGAAGGCCTCCAAAAGTATGAGACTGGGGATTTCAATCTCGTCATAACAGATATTCGCATGCCTGATACTGACGGTAACGATGTTGTGCGACACATTAGAAACTCGGATAAACCGCATACGCCAGTCATTGGCATGTCAGGAACCCCATGGCTACTGGATGGTGATGGATTCGACTGTACCCTCTCCAAACCCTTTGGAATTAAAACGCTTATCAGCACTGTTAATGAATTAACGTCAAATCACAAAAATTCTGATCAAAAGATAATTCCTTCAAACAATCCTCTGTGATTCTGTTCTATTTTCTCTTTCATATCCAGCACATAATCAGGTTTTACACCATCTTCCCAGCGGGGGTAACCGCCTAAGCAGACATATTTAATCAATTCCTGAAATGAATTTCTGCTGAACCTGTATACACCAATATCGATTTCCTGCCTCTGTTCATCGACAGTAATGGAGATTTGGGCAGGGTCTGCATATTTTGTAATTATGTCCTCCACAACAGTCCTGTTCTTAGTCCCATCGGATCTCTGTTTGAATTCCTCAGGTTTTTTCGGAAAAGGGAATCTGGCATAAACTTCTCCAATAAACCCCTTATAGTGAATTCCGTGTATAGCCCCCATCAGATCGCCTATATCCTCTGGAGAAGAAATCTGGTAGGCCTGTAAATAAATATTCAGGTCTTCATTTTTTCTTTCGGTTATTTTGGAGATATTTTCGCAGAATTCAGTGGAAAAAAAGAAGTATTGATCAAGAAGCAGCATATCCGAGTCAATATTAAAAAACCCAAATGCAATAGTTCCGTGGCTGATGGAATCAAAGGTTAAAGGCATGAAATATTTCCTCCCTATTCTCTTAATATTTTGATGATTTATGTTGACCCACCTGTTTAAATGATTATTTTATTATCTTAAAAGAATCTCCTCCCCCTCATTGCGATCCGGAGGCACCCGGGGATGGAAAATTATTAAGGAGCAAAAACATGGAAAAAGAAAATACTCCAAATACAAAATTTACCGGTGCATCAAAATATATCCTGGATGAAGAACTGGCCCAAATCGTTAACATTTCAATGGCACTGGAAATGCCCCTGCTTCTTAAGGGAGAACCTGGAACAGGTAAAACAATGCTGGCACATGCCATCGCAGAGGCCCTCAACATGGGTCTTATTGTCCTGAACGTCAAATCGAGCATGAAGCTTATTGACGCGCTCTACCAATATGACACCCTTACAAGACTAAATGACAGCCGCTTCGGTGATTCTACCAAAGATGTCAGCAATATCGAAGAATACATCAAGATGGGTAAGATTGGCCAGGCATTTATTACTGATAAAAGGCAAATCCTGTTGATAGATGAAATTGATAAGGCTGATACGGATTTTCAGGATGACATGCTTGATGTGCTGGACCAGATGGAATTCGATATCATTGAGATCGATAAAACCATGAGGGCAAAGCACCGACCGGTGATTATTATAACTTCCAATGCCAAGAAGGATCTCTCTGACCCCTTTTTGGGCCGCTGCAACTTTCATCATATCGCTTTCCCCGAATCCGACATGATGAAAAGCATTGTACAGGTTCACTTCCCTGATATAAGCGGGGATTTGATGAAACACGCTGTTAAGGCCTTTTATCGAATGAGAGAATTTAGAGGCATTGAGAAAAAACCTGCAACTCGAGAGTTAATCAACTGGATCCGGGCACTGAAGGCAGACCCTGATTTCAAGGTCAAAAAACTAATCAAAGGAGACGCCCCATATCTGGGTGTTCTATTCAAAAAAAGCCCTGATTATGCTATTGCACGAAACGCTGTCTCAAGAATGAGACTTTGAGATATGTCATGTTCACGAAATTCTTTTACCTTTTAAGACAAGTGGGTATTCCCGTATCTCCCACCTCCTTCCTCCGGCTTCAAAAAGCCCTATGCACAGGTCTGGTCAATTCGATTGATGACTTTTATACCGCTGCACGGGCAATACTGATAAAAAGTGAGCGGTATTTTGATCTTTATGATCAAGTATTTGCCCATCACTTTGAAGGGACAGAACTCAAGAAACCCGATGAATATGAACTATCTGAAGTGGCCCGGGCCATGCTTGACCAATGGCTGAAAGATCCAAAAGGCATTGCTGATGCCTTGGGAATTGACGAAGACTCTCTCAAGAAAATGAGTCCGGATGAATTGCTTCAGTACTTCCTTGACCGATTGAAAGAGCAAACAGAGGAACACCATGGTGGAAGCAAATGGATTGGGACAGGAGGCACATCGCCTGTAGGACATTCAGGCTACCACCCGGGCGGAATGAGAGTTGGAGGAATTTCCAGAAACAAGTCGGCCATAAAGGTTGCCATGGACAGGAGATATCGCGATTATTCGCAGGATGGCCCACTCACACAGGCTCAGATCGGGGAGGCCCTGAAGAGATTAAGAAATCTGGTGCCGATAGGCCCCAAAGACGTGATCAATATTGATGAAACTATTTACCAGACAATGAAAAACGCCGGGGAGATAGAGATCATCTTTGAGAGAAGCCTGAAAGATCGCCTGAAGGTTATTCTCGCCATAGATAACGGTGGCTGGTCCATGGAGCCTTTTATTGATATCGTTCAGACTGTTTTTAACTATGCCAGGGCTCAGTTCAAAGAGTTGAAAACCTTTTTCTTTCATAATACCATTTACGATAGTATTTGGGAGGATCCCCCCAGGTTTAGAAAACCCTTTAAAGTTGATGATTTGATTCGTCTTGATCCTGAGACCCGGTTTATCCTTGTAGGTGATGCAAGTATGGCCCCTTATGAGCTGATGGCCACTGACGGCTCGATCCATATTGAAGAAAGATCAATGAAGCCAAGTTACCAGAGACTGCAATTTATCGCCGAGACTTTCCCCTATTCTGTCTGGTTAAATCCTATCATGGCCGATGAGTGGCCTTACACTCGTTCCATCAATGCCATCCGTGATATCTTCCCTATGTTTGAGTTGACCATTGACGGGCTTGAAGATGCTGTAACCTACATGATGCACAAAAATTGATATGTGTGACCCATCTCTAAGGAAAAGCAAATGAGCAAATTGATTGAAAACGACCAGTGGGTATGGGTAGTTATCCAGGATCCAGGCGGAAATGAGCTGTTTCTTGGTCAGCATGACCAGGAAAAGAATGAATCCTTTATCCCCACCTTCCTCAAAAAAGAAGAGGCCCAGCAAGGACTTGCTCTTATGGCCCGCAAAAAAGGCTGCAAGTATGAGGTTCAGGCCATTCTATTTGAAGATCTTTCACATCGTGCATCTGAGAACGGGTTTATGATTTTCATGCTAAATAGTGAAATGGAAATACTTGAAAAAATCAATAACCCCTGTTAATAGTCTTGCAAATCCAGAATTATTGAATAAAACACCCTTTTAAGTTGTGATATGTGAACGGAGGAAAAAATGAGCTGGCTCATAACCACCCTCAACAGTTCTATTGGAAAGAAGTTATTGATGTCCATTACAGGCCTTGGCTTCATCTGTTTTCTGACAGTTCATCTTATCGGCAACCTTACTCTTTTTAGCGGACAACTCCTTTTTACCTCATATGTCAAACACCTCCATTCACTTGGCCCGCTCATCACCTTAACCGAATTAGGCCTTTTGTTATCAGCATTAATACATATTTTAGTAGGCACACTTCTTTTTTATGAAAACCTAATGGCGAGACCAGTTCGGTACAAGGTTAATAAAAACGCCGGCGGCCGAACTATTGGGTCGTTAACCCAGCCATATACCGGTTTTATTATCCTGGCCTTTGTTATCATTCACCTCCTCGATTTCCACTTTGCCGAACATACGGATGAATCACTCTATATGCTTATATCCTCGACATTCGCAAACCCCATATATGTGGTTATTTATATAATTACAATGATTGTTGTTGCCTTCCATGTCAGTCACGGTTTCTGGAGTCTATTTCAAACACTTGGTGCTAACCATCCAAAATATATGCCTGTTGTCCAGCGATTCGGTATTGTCATTAGTTTGATTTTCGGGATTGGTTTTGGTTTTATTCCGCTCTTTATTTCTTTTATTGTATAAGGAGAATACATATGCAGCTTGATGCAAAGATTCCAGGTGGCCCGCTTACGGAAAAATGGGACAGGCACCGTTTTGAATTGAAACTTGTCAACCCTGCCAACAAGAAAAAATTCAATATCATTGTTGTAGGTACCGGTCTTGCCGGAAGTTCAGCATCGGCTTCCCTTGCTGAACTCGGATATAATGTAAAGACCTTCTGTATCCAGGACAGTCCACGTCGCGCCCACAGCATAGCCGCTCAAGGAGGAATTAACGCATCAAAAAATTATCCTAATGACGGTGACAGCATATGGCGACTCTTTTATGACACAATAAAAGGTGGTGATTTCAGATCACGTGAGGCCAATACCTATCGCCTTGCACAGGTAAGCGATAATATTATCGACCAGTGCGTTGCCCAGGGTGTCCCTTTTGCACGCGATTATGGGGGACTGCTTGCAAACCGTTCATTTGGCGGCGCCCAGGTTTCAAGAACTTTTTATGCCAGGGGCCAGACAGGCCAACAGCTTCTTCTTGGCGCCTATAGCTCATTATCCCGCCAGATAGGGGCCGGAAAAATTGAAATGTTTCCTCGCCGGGAAATGATGGATATTGTCCTTATTAATGGGCAGGCTAGAGGAATTATTGTCAGGAATCTGATCAACGGTGATTTTGAAAGTTATGCAGCAGATGCAGTTATCCTGGCAACTGGCGGCTATGGGAATGCATTTTTTCTTTCAACAAATGCCACATCATGTAATGTAGGCGCTGCCTTTAGGGCATATAAAAAAGGCGCACTCTTTGCCAATCCATGTTTTACTCAAATTCACCCCACATGTATTCCTCTATCGGGGGAATATCAATCCAAACTGACCCTGATGAGTGAAAGCCTGAGAAATGACGGCCGTGTCTGGGTACCCAAAAATTCCGGAGATGAAAGAGATCCCAACGATATCCCGGAATCGGAAAGAGATTACTTCCTTGAAAAAAAATATCCGAGCTTCGGAAACCTGGTCCCCCGTGATGTAGCGTCACGCAATTCCAAAGAAATATGTGATGCGGGAAGAGGCGTGGGACCTACCGGTTATGCAGTATATCTTGATTTCAAAAAGGCCATTGACAGAGATGGCGTTGATACGATCAGAAATAAATATGGCAATCTTTTTGATATGTATGAAAATATTATTGATGATAATCCATATAAAACCCCCATGATGATTTATCCTGCATCACATTACACCATGGGTGGACTATGGGTGGACTATAACCTTATGAGTACAATCCCGGGACTTTTTGTCCTTGGCGAGGCCAATTTTTCGGACCATGGGGCAAATCGCCTTGGTGCCAGTGCGCTAATGCAGGGACTGGCGGATGGATATTTTGTCATCCCTTACACTATTGGCGGCTACCTTGCTGAAACACCAATAGAGGAAGCAGGCATTGATCATCCTGCTTTTAAAGAAACCGGTGAGGAAGTCATGGCCCACATCAAAAAACTCCTTTCCATTAAAGGCAAACGTACTGTTGATAATTTTCACAGGGAATTAGGGAAAATTATATGGAATTACTGCGGCATGGCAAGAAACGAGGAGGGCCTTTCCAAGGCGATGAATCTAATTCGGGATCTTCGAAATGAATTCTGGGAAAATGTTATCGTTCCCGGTTCAGACATGGATTTTAACCTGAGCCTTCAAAAGGCCGGCCGTGTTGCGGATTATCTTGAATTTGGGGAATTGCTGGTGACCGATGCATTGGCTCGAAAGGAATCCTGCGGTGGCCATTTTAGAGAAGAATATCAAACTGAAGAAGGTGAAGCAAAACGTGACGATGAAAATTTTTGTTATGTTGCTGCCTGGGAATATAATGGCCCTGGTAAGGCCCCTGATCTTCACAAAGAGCCGCTCTCTTTTGAAAATGTCGAATTATCACAAAGGAGTTACAAGTGACAGACAAAACCGAAACTATAAATATCATACTGAGGGTCTGGCGCCAAAAAGGACCCAAAAACAAAGGACATCTTGAAACAATTCCCGTCAATGATGTATCTACGGAAATGTCATTCTTAGAGATGCTCGATGTGGTTAATGAAGGACTTACCCTTGACGGAAAAGAACCGATTGAATTTGATAATGACTGCAGGGAAGGTATTTGTGGAATGTGCGGGGCTGTAGTCAATGGCATTGCACACGGACCTGAAAAGGCAATGACTCTTTGCCAGCTTCATATGAGAAAATTCTCAGATGGAGACACGATTGTCGTTGAACCATGGCGCTCAAGGGCATTTAAGGTTGTCAAAGACCTGATAGTAGATCGAAGCCCATTAGACAAGATCATTCAGGCAGGCGGTTTTATTTCCATAGCCGCCGGCGGCGCACCTGATGCAAATGCTATTCCTATACCCCGGGAAATTGCGGAAAAGGCTATGGATGCAGCTGCCTGTATCGGGTGCGGTGCATGTGTTGCTGCCTGTCCGAATGCATCTGCCATGCTTTTTGTAGGCGCCAGGATTTCACAACTGGTCTTACTGCCCCAGGGAAAACCTGAGTCTGCAAAACGGGCATTATCTATGTTAAAAAAAATGGATGAGTCTGGTTTTGGAAACTGCAGCAATGAGACCGAATGTGAGGCAGTATGTCCAAAGGAAATCTCAATTACCAATATCGCCCGATTTAACCGGGAATTTGTAAAGGCAAGTTTTTGCTCATCTGAAGAATAAAATGGCCTATACCGACCATATAGTTGGTCAGATACTGGCCAAGCACTTTTTTGAAAAAGATCTGATTCCTGGTAAAGAGGCCCCTGTTCGCATTGACCAGACCCTTACACAGGACGCAACCGGCACACTTGTTTACCAGGAATTTATGTCCCTGGGGATACCCAGGGTAAAAACAAAATTTTCCATCTCATACGTAGATCATAACACCCTCCAAGTAGGCTGTAAAAATGCGGATGATCATCTTTTTCTGCAATCCGTAGCAGCTCGATACGGCGTAAACTTTTCCAGGCCCGGAAACGGCATCTGTCACCAGGTTCATTTTGAGCGATTTAGCGTACCTGGTCAGACTCTCCTTGGATCTGACAGCCATACACCAACCGCAGGCGGAATGGGGATGCTGGCAATGGGAGCAGGAGGAATGGACGTTGCCCTTGCCATGGCAGGAATACCATTTCATATAACAGTTCCAAAGGTTATTCTTGTTCGCTTAACCGGCAAGCTATCTTCCTGGGCAGGTGCAAAAGATGTGATCCTTTACCTGCTCAAAAAACTTTCAGTCAAAGGTGGCCTTGGAAAGATAATCGAATATGGAGGCCCCGGAATAAAAAATCTAAAGGCTCCTGAAAGGGCCACTATTACCAACATGGGCGCCGAGTTGGGAGCGTGGACCTCGATCTTCCCCTCTGACGAAGAAACGAGGCGATTTCTTGTACTCCAGGGTCGGGAAAAAGACTGGGTACCGATCTCAGCACATGACAATGCAGAATACGATGAAATAATTGAAATTGATCTTTCCACAATAGAATCTTTAGTGGCTTGTCCATCAAGCCCGGATGCGGTCAAACCGGTAAGTGACCTTGCAGGCATAAACGTTGATCAAGTAGTAATTGGCAGTTGCACAAACTCATCCTATCATGACCTTAAGCTGGTAGCTGAGCTCTTACGTGATAAAAAAGTACATCCGAATACAAGCATGGTAATTGCGCCAGGATCTCGAAATGTCCTGTCCATGCTGGCGAAAGACGGGAGTTTATCCAATATGGTTGATGCAGGTGCGAGGATTTTGGAAGTAGCCTGTGGTCCTTGTATTGGTATTGGTCAATCACCTCCTTCCGGCAGCATCAGCGTCCGCACTTTCAATAGAAATTTCCCGGGACGTAGCGGCACACCCGATGCACAGATTTACCTGTCAGGCCCACAGGTGGCTGTTGCAGCAGCCATTACCGGACAGCTTGTACACCCAGATAAATTAGGTCATCCTCCAAAAGTGAAAGAGCCTGAACAGTTTCTGACAGACGATTCGATGATTATTCCCCCTCCGCCTAATTCTGAGAACATCACCATTCGTATGGGTCCCAACATTAAACCTTTGCCGGAATTTGAGACCTTGCCGGATTCATTTAAGCTAAAACTGGTGTTAAAACTGGAAGACAATATCTCAACAGACGATATCTTACCAGGGGGCGCCAAAGTAATGGCGCTAAGGTCCAATCTCCAGGCTATTTCAGAACATGTTTTTGCATTGAAAGCACCTATGTTTATCAAAGAAGCTAAAGCAACAGATACAATAGCCATTCTCGGAGGTGAAAACTATGGTCAGGGCTCCAGCCGCGAACATGCGGCCCTGGCTCCTCGCTATCTCGGTGTACGGGCTATACTTGCCCTGTCATTCGCTCGCCTTTATCGAGCAAACCTGATCAATTTTGGTATCATCCCTGTACTGGTCAAAGAGGAAGAATATAACCAGCTGGAAACAGGAGATTGGCTTGAATTATTTGATATACGGAAATCACTTCTTGAAAGTGCTGAGATAACTATAATGGTTCCGCAAAAAAATCTTGTGCTTAAAGGAACTCTTCAGTTTTCAAGGCGGGAGAAAGAAATTCTGTTAGAGGGAAGCTGCCTGAATTTCCATCGACACAGACTGACTGAAAATAGTTCACCACACTTGGCAGGATAACAAGACAAACATGACATGCAGTGGTTCAGCCGCACAATCACAAAAACCACAAAATGGTGTCTTTTGACTGTTTACGGGTTTATTCATGTTGATCCCGTAAAAAAATGGGGAATGATATGCCAGGAAAGAAAAATTCGGGGCAAATCATAAAATGGGGGCCGGAGAACAACCCCATAGTCCCGGATAACCCCATCATTCCATACATTCAAGGTGATGGAATCGGACCGGATATCTGGGCTGCCGCACAACCTGTTTTTGATAGAGCAGTCGATACTGCCTATAAAGGGAAAAGACGGATCACCTGGCATGAATTATTGGCCGGAGAAAAAGCGCAAAAGACTCATGGCCAGGAAAACCCATTGCCTGAAACAACTTTAAAAGACATCCGCCAATACGGCATTGCCATTAAAGGCCCACTTACTACACCTGTCGGAAGTGGGTTTCGATCACTTAATGTCGGTCTTCGCCAGAAACTGGATCTTTATGCCTGTGTGCGCCCGATATCTCATCTGACTGGGA
>Ga0233411_10000015_pt1 | contig 65001 bp, 61 predicted proteins | sample Na_anoxic_2_MG_FD_179799 | JGI IMG/M metagenome (GOLD analysis project Ga0233411, IMG submission 179799) | Seawater microbial communities from Saanich Inlet, British Columbia, Canada - Na_anoxic_2_MG | ecosystem: Environmental > Aquatic > Marine > Inlet | place: Canada: British Columbia...
AAAAAAAAAGAAAAAAAAAAAGAGCATTGGCAAAAATAAAGGCTAATGCTATAAAGGCTAGTGAAAAAGATATGGAAAGCTATTACGCTAATCAAGCTAGAAGAGAATCTGTGTTACGTGTGGCAGCGCGCGGTTTATCTGGTGCCTCAGCAAAACAAACTGCTCGTAATATGACTAGCTCGAAAATGAATAATATCTCTATGAATTCTTCATCTTTAGCAGCAATACTTCCAGAAGCTCCAACACATACCCCGGTTATGGCTTCAGCTGCTGCATCAAAAAATAATAATAATGGTAAGGTTGCTGTTTCTATGGGAGGGCGTAGAAAAAGAAAAACTCGTAGAAAAGGGAAAACTCGTAGAAAAGGAAAAACTCGTAGAAAAGGAAAAACTCGTATTAAAAGAAGACGTTAAATACTGTTTTAAAGATTAGACTAGTATTTAATACAAGAATGGGTAATTTATGTATGATAAGTTCAAATACGGACGAAATAAGATATTATAAATGTAGAAAATGTCACGATACATTTCGAAATAGTTGTGGTGGATACTCACAACGAACCTCGTGCAGATATCACGAGTTAGATAATAACGGATATTGTTCAATTTGTCGCCAATACAATCCTAGAGGTAATTGTTATCATATTAAAAAATATAGTTGGTTTAATATTTAATAAATATACTTTAAATCTCTCCAACATAAGAATATATGAAAATATTTCTACTTATCTTTCTTTTTTTAATATCATTTGTTGGTGCAGATGATAAACCTCGAGTTTGGGATAAAATTCCACAATATTACGTAGATCAGAGAGTGCAAAATTTTATTAATGAGAATGGATTAACTAATTGTTTTGAATTTATTGAGAATGATAACTATCTTAAACTGAAATGTTGGAGAGATAATAAATTAACAAATGTAGACATAATGATAAATCCAGACAAACCGAAAAAAAAGCACTATGATTTTCTCATCATTCACACCAAGTATAGGTAACAATATTATCGCTATAATCAATATATATATTACTATTTTGCTCTAAATAGATAATAAATAAAAGTTATTAAAAAACAATATAATAACAAAATAAGGTAATATTATAAATGTTAAAATTAAATTATTTCAATGGAAAAGGTATGGGCGAAACCTCCCGTTTGATTATGGTTGCGGCTGGTGTAAAATTTGAAGATTTTAGATATCCCATCAAGATTATTGACTGGGCTACTTATAATATGGAAAGGAAAGAGTTTGACGATGATAAAGCTGCAGGTAAATTGTGGAAATCTCTTGGAAAACTACCATTTTTAAATATTGGCGAGGGTGTAATTTCGCAATCAAAGGCAATTGAAAGATATCTAGCTGCTCGTTTTAAAATGATGGGGGATACAATGGAAGAAGGGGGTTTAATTGATAGCTATTGTGAATATATTCGAGATTTCAAAACGGCATATCAAGCTGTTAAACGCAAAGAAAATCGCGAAGAGGCATTGAAAGAATGGTTTGAAACTACTTTACCTGAAAAACTCATTGCGTTTGATAAACTTTTGTTTGGGAACACGGATTTTCAAAATATGGTTACACCACCGTTTCGCCGCCGATTTGCGGTTGGTAATAAACTATCGTTAGCAGATATTGTTATTTATTCATTTTTAGTAGACTTCTTTGATAACAAAGAAGGTGTTGCAGCGGCTTGTGACAATTGTATGGTTTTGAAAAACATTGTAAAAAATGTTAGTGAAAATCAAAAAATCAAGGAATGGGTTGAGAATTGTAAACAAACCCCTTTTTAAAATTTTTCCGTTGTAGTTTAACATATACTTTTTCATTAACATTAATGGCAAGCAGTCATTTGATTCGTCTACTAATCAACTCGATTTTCTCTCTATAGTAATATATGCCTTGTAAAGCTTGTGGAAAGAAATTGGCTTTAAATACTCCTTTTACTCGTTCAACGACAACATTTAGAATGGGGTTTACAAGATTTAGAACAACTCAAACTACAACAACAACAACAACAACAACAAAAACAAGACCAAAGGCTTTTACACTTGGATTTTAAAATCTAATATAATATTATAATGCCGAATAAAGGAACTACCAATGCCAAAAATCGTGCCTTGAAGAGAGGTATATACTTACACACAAGAGAGACTGGTGGTCTAGCACCTACTGTAGGCAAAGCGGGTCGAATGTTGGGAAATAGTGGTCTTTTACCATCAAGAGTGAATGGTACAAAACCAACACACGGAATGAGAACTTACGGTGCTTTCAAAACATTAACTACTGCCAATGGACGTTAATTATATATTTTTTTAGCAATAATAATATATAATGAGTTTTAAATTTAATTTGTTTCCCACACAACCACAGAAATCTTATTATCCTAAGGGACAGAGAGATTCTACATCAAATAGTTTATTTCAATTAAGAGAAAATAAAAAACAACAAGCAAACCAATTTCAACTTAGAAAAGATAATGGACTTGGAGTTATTGCACTGCCCGGAGGATATAAAGTTTCGTCAAAAAAAAATTCTAATCCTAGATTATTTAAAAAGATAGGATCTTCCAAAACGTATAATGACGGCACAGGAGGACGTTTAAGAAGATTGAAAGCTAAAGCAACTACTAAACCGCTCCCACCAACACCCGTAAGCCATAATTTCGGTATCACGGCGGAAACAAATGCTGGTGGAGTCAACATTGAACCAACTCTTATTGGAAATTATACAGTTTTCAAGTTTACGGAAGCCTCAACTTTCACAATTCCAGCTGCCGCAGAAGGAGGGACTATTGAATATTTATTAGTTGGTGGTGGTGGTAATGGTGGGGCTTGCGAGAATGCCACGGCGAAGGCCGCAGGTGGAGGTGGAGGAGGAGGATCTGTTCTTATTGAAGAAATTTTACAGGCAGAAAATGGCACATATACTATAGTAGTTGGGGCCCCGGGTGGGAGCACTGTGATGACGCTTCCAGGACCAACCACAAAGACGGCCACAGGCGGTTCGGCCCCCACCAATGTCGTGAACAATTTCTCTAATGGCGGTAATAGTGGTAGTGGCGGTAGTGGTGGTAATGGTGTGGGTATAGGCGGTGGACAGGTCGGTGGTGGTGGTGGAGCCGGATATTTGACTAATGGTGGAAATGCTACCCCAGCACCTCCCCCTGGCGTGGGAGGTGCTGGGGGTGCAGGATTAGATATTGGAGCATTGGGTTGGGAATCATCTCCTACATTTGTTGGAGCTGGAGGAGGTGGAGGCGTTAGTAGTGGTACTGCAGGTGCGGGCGGCTCGGGGGTAGGAGGAGACGGTGGTACCAATAGCGTTGGTGCAGCTGCGGTTGCTAATTCCGGTAGCGGTGGTGGAGGAGCAGGAGCAGGAATTGTTGCTACAAGAAACGGAGGCGCTGGCGGTTCCGGAGTAGTTTACATTCGCTATCTTTCCGTTTTCTAAAAGATAATATTTACATAATATAATGTTATTAAGACTTCCCAATGAAGTAGAGGAACTAATTTACGATTTCCTTTTTTCTCCACTAGATGTAGTAAAAATATCCAGTCTCTCTAAATATATGAAAAATAAGATAGATAATGTAGTTTTTGTCAAAGAAAAACGAAAACTACATAATAGATGTCGTATGTTTATGGAAGACAGTTCTTGCCATCATTGCGAATGTAAAGAAATTTCTGATGAATGGGAAAAATATTATAAATGGAATTGGCCTAAAAATCGCGCAGAAAAAGTATACGATTATTCTCCTTTATGGAAAGTAGGAATGTTTGTTGATGTTTTAGATAAAATTAATGTATGGGGAAGCGGGATAATTATAGATAAAATTACTGATTATCTTCCTGCTACTAATGAAACCATTGTTAAATATAGTGTTCAATTTCTAGGTTGGTCAGACAGTTTTAATGAAGATGTTACGCCAGATAAGATTGCAAGATTTGGCACAAAATGTTTAAATCCGAGATGTAAATTTGATTCTTTAAAAGGGGACTATAAACGCTGGGTTTTATTTAATGATTCAGGAACGTGGAGACTAGATGCTCTTCATATAGACATAGAACGTAGCACTGATGATAAGATATTTGTAGAAATATATGGTAGAGAGATTGAAATAACGAGAAAAAATATAGATTCACATATGCGTAGTGTTAGTAATGCTACCGTATTTTTATCTAATGCTGAGCGGCGTTTCAGACCTAAAAATAGAACCTTATATTTCTAATTCATTTGACTGATGTGTGTTTTCAAGATACTCATCATTCCATTCTCCGGTTCCCAACCTTCCCAACGATCATAAATGGTATTAAAACATTGGCACATTCCACATTTACATTTGCTTTCAGTAAATTCAGCTTCTTCATCTTCATCCGCGAATTCTACTTCTTCTTCATCATCACTGTTTACTTCTTCACCAAATATTTCTTGTTTTATTGCTTCCACTTTTTCTCCAGTATCTGTTCTGCGTCCGAAAAGGAAGGCTTCCAACATCATTCCTCTTTTTATATCTTCAATAGTAACTACATTGCGTTTGCAATGCTTTACATAAATAGCAGCTGACTTTAGGGCATTTTCCATAAAATGAACTAGAATGGATGCAATATTTTTTTTCATATCCTCCTCATCAAGAGGAGAATTATCAAAACCTGATTTCATAAAAGAGAAGTCGCTATTTTCCATTATGGTTTATTATAATACTTTTTATTTATATCTCCTTCAATTTTATTCTATTGTTATTTTAATGAGTAAACCTGAAGGTGGTTGCAAACAATATTCGCGAAATAAAGATGAATGTCTTGGAATCGGTTGTACCTGGTGTGGTTGGAATTTCAGAAACAAATGTAGATGGGAACCTGGGCCTTTTGCTTGTGTAGGAAGAAAAACTGCTGGTTTATTAGAAACCGATAATCTGAATAGAGAATATAATAACAATGAACAAAAAAAAGAGAATCGTTCACAACAAAACGAACAAATATCGCCTAATATAGGCCATATTATTGGTAATCAAATATATAAAACATTGTTTAAAAAAAATGATTATACTTGTTTTCAAGATGGTTCATTTCTTTTTCGGGATGATAATCTTAAATTATTCAATATATTGATGAGTTATGTTGGACCTGGGGCAACATCGTATCCAAAAAGTGATGATGTTCACGTAATAAAACCACTGGGTCAAACAGCAGGCCCTCTAACTCATTTGATGTTTTGGCTAAGAAACAAAAAAAACGGTGTTTTATTGGAACGTATGAAATTACTTTTAGATCCCGCCGGTACTTCGAGAACAAAAAGCGGTGTCACTAACACTCTACACCCTGAAAGAGAAGGAATATGGAATAACTCTCCGCAGCAAGTGGAAATAATATTTCATGGTCCAGATGATCGCCACACTATGACTATAACAAGCACCAGCTCTCTTCCAGATTTAAAAAAGTATATAGCTACGAGCGTAAGGCAATATGAAAGAATAATAACTCCAGATTATAATATTGATTGCACACCTATGTATAGCAAATCTAAGCAAAAAGGAGTAATAAAATTTTATTCATATACTATTCGGCTAATTTTGAATACTAGAAATAGCAGTTACCTAACATATACATTTGTTAAATTTGAAAGCAAAGCAGTTCGAGATGCGCCGGTACAACACGCCAAACGTTCAGCTGAAACATTGGCTTCAAAATATGCTCCGGCAGTTATTTCCGGTAAAAATGGTAAAAGACCTAATAAAAATCGGATAGATTCCGATACTGTTAACCAATATACACGATTACAAAATACACCAGTTGATGGGGTTCCTTGTTATGTAAAAGATAGTAAACCTGATATTTGTTATAGAGCTGAAGATGTAGGTCCACGTCCAGAGGATAGTAATTATAATGAGTGGAAAGAAGCTTATAATCCTAAGGAAGATAAGGAATATAAATTTTTACGTATCGGACAAGAATATTATGTATCTCAGTCTCAAACAAATCAAATTATTAAAAATATTATAGGTGCAACAGTTCGTAAGTCCAAAAGAACACCAAAATCATTTGACCCTGTTAACTCGTATAAGATGCGAGGAGGAGGGAAAAGAAGAAAAACTCGCAAGCGGAGAAAAAAGAAAACGCGCCGAAAAAGAAGAAACCGAAAAAAACGCACCAGAAAGAGATAATCTCAAGATAATATAGAATGCATCATTATTCTATATTAGCTGTTTTATCATTTAGTATATTAACTACAATTACGTGGACATTACGAAAAACAATATTAAAAAAACAAGATGTCACCTCTTTTGTGGTTCTTGAAACTTTTTTTGTTTGTGCAGCGATACTTATTGGAAGTTACTTTATTTTAGGACATAAAAAATTTACAGAAGTACCTTCATCTTTAAATAAGGAACAATTTGCATATATGTCATTACTAGGAGTTCTAATTGCTGGAAGTATATTTTCTATGAGATATTTGATAAAATATGAAGATATATCAAGACTATCGCCAATGATAGGCGGAACAAAAACAATTATGGTTGCCCTTGTAGGTATATTTCTCTTTGGTGAAGAAATTACTTCTCGGAAATTATTAAGCATTGCTTTAATCGTTTCAGGTCTATTTCTATTTTTAAATAAATAGTATATTATATATGAATAATAAACTTCCAGATAAAGCTAAAAGAATAGATACGACAAACGTTTTAACCAATGGTCGATTCAAAGTTTATTTGCATAATAATATAGTTTACAAAAAAATTATTCTAGAAAAATATAATAAATTTGCCAAAACTTTTAGAGAAAAGATGAAACTTGATTTTATAAATTATAAAAAAATTATTAAAATAGCTCATAAATATGAATGGAATCATACTATACCAGCTTTTGATATAGAAAGTAATGGAAATTATAAATCAGTATATATTGCTGGTCCAAGATTAGATAAAGTTGGTGGTTATTTAAATAAAATTAAAAATAAGAATTATGCAATTAAAATGGCATCACAAATAAAAAAAGCTGTAATGAAGTTGAAGAAATCAATAAATCTTCATTCAGATAAAATTACTGGTGATTGGGCACTTCATAATTTAATTTATTCTGTTAAATATGATAAGGTATTTAATGTTGATATAGAAGGATTTTTCACTTATCAAAAATTACCAGACTGGGGACAAATTAGTGATATAAATAGATGGTTAGATCAGGTAATTAGAGTATTGCCCTAGTTACCACATCTTTCCTAATTTTTTGATTATATTGTTTCTATTAGATTCTCGCAATCCTGTATTAATTAAAAACTTAACGCCTCTATCATAAGGTTTTTTATATATGTATTTATTTTTTTGCATAAATACATCTAGTTTTTTTCTCACTGTAACCAAATCTTTAAAATTAGAAATAGGTATTTTCATTAAACTCTGTAAATATTGCACTCTAGGTATATGTTTGCTTGTTTTTGGATTATATTTTTGAATAAGAATGTGATAAATTAAAGAATATAGCTCATCTTTGTAATCAGGTGTATATATAATCACACCAGTTTTCAATGGAAGTTTGCTTCTACGATTTATTAAATCCTGTTCCCATTTTGAATCTACATAGTTATCTCCTACAAATCTAATATCAAAAGGTATCTCTATTCCGCCTATACTAATTATTGATTGAATAGAATAACCATTATCTCTCTCTCGCATATAAAACTTATTTCTACTCCTCGCGCCTGTTAAAGATTTGAAATAATAATAATCATTGACTAATATATCTATATCATTCGTTCTTGTTTTAAACCATTCTGGCAAATTCTCTATCTCTTGAAAAGATCTTAATATTGTATATTTCAACTTATTGTGTTTGTTAAGATGTGTAAAAAAATCATTAAAATCTTGAAATGTCTTTCTCTGTGTATATTTCATTAAATTTAAAGGTTTCAATACACAAAAAGCTTCTTCTGGATTGTATGAACCATGTATAGAACCAGTGCTTCTTAGTGAACCACCTATTTTAAGTCTCATATCTTCTTTTAAAGTTTTCATAGTTTTGTTTAAAACTTGCCAACAAGTAGTAGCTTTTTCAAATGAATATATTGGTTTTGTATCTTGTAATACAAATAAATGGATTGTCGAATTTTTTACTTTGCTAAATCTAGAGTTATTATATATCGATTTTGCTAATGCATATTCCTGTTGTTTTGATAGTATTATTTTAGAATTATATAAAATCTTAATATTTTCCAATGATAAATTATTCATATATTCCTGTGCTTTTTCACCATTTTTTTTTCCATCCCATACAATAATCGTATGAATTTCTGATGGCCTTATACCATTTATAAAATCTAACTCTTCCATTTATATTATAAAAAGATAAATATTTTTCAGATACATGGGTAAAATTGAATTAAATATTATTCTATAATAATATCTAATAAAAATGACCAAAATACAATTTAGATTGTTGGACTTTCATGTATCAAATGAAGAACAACAAAAAGAAGAAGAATCGTCAGAAGATGAACCTGTTTGGGATGAAAATCAAGGACAATACGTTGGTGGTAAAAAGGAACGAAAAGATAACAAAATATTTACTATTGAAGCATTTGGTAAAAATGAAAAAGGTGAAACATATTCTCTGTTAATTGAAAACTTTGAGCCGTTCTTTTATATTCGTGTTGGAGACCACTGGACCAATTCAACCAAAAATAAATTCTTTAATCATCTTGTTTTACATAAGGATTTATCAGGATATTATCGTGAATCTATCACTGAATGCAAATTAGTAAAACAAAAAAAACTATACGGATTTGATGCTGGTAAGCTACACAAGTTTATCTTATTGAAATTCAAAAATACAACTATTATGAATAAAGTAAAAAATCTATGGTTTACAAAAAATAAAAATTATCGCAAACGTAGACTATATGAGAATGGTTATAAATATAAAAATGAATTTTTGCAACTGTATGAAGCAAAATTACCACCTCTATTGAGATTCTTTCATATTACTGAAATTAGCCCTTCTGGTTGGGTGGAAGTTGATGAAGATGAAGTTGAAGAACTAGATGGATTTACTACTTGTGATTTCCAGTATGCAACGAATTGGAGCAATGTTAAAGCACTCCAAAGGGAAACTATAGTTCCTTTTAAAATAATGAGTTTTGATATTGAGGCTAGTTCGAGTCACGGGGATTTCCCTCTAGCAAAGAAAACCTATAGAAAACCTATTGGAGAAATGATAGAATATTATACAAAAAATAAGAAGAAAGTTCAAACATTAAAAAGAGATGAAAGACGTCAATTATTTAAAGATATGATGTTATGTGCTTTTGGTTATTGTGATAAATATAATTTTATGAGTCAAGTTTACACCAAACGTTCGATTAAAAAAGAAGAGGTTGATGCAAGAATAGAAAAAATATTAGAATTTAATTTGGGTAAACTTCTTAAAAAGAAAAAGAAGCTTGTAATGGAAGAAGAAGAATTGGATGAAGTGGAAGATGATGATGAAATTTTTGCAAGGAAAAAGAAATGGCATCCAACTCCAACGGCATTTCATAGAGTAAAAAATAAACCTGTGTTTGAATGTTTGTTTTATGATTTTGATAGTGGTGATAAATTAGATATTTTGGATAGAGCACTTGAATATAATCCACAGGAAAAAGAAATAGCAGGATATCTCCCACCACTAGAAGGTGACAAATGCACATTTATTGGTAGCACATTTCTGAGAGTTGGTGAAAAAGAACCATATTTTAATCATATGATAGCATTGAATTCTTGCAATAAGATGACAGATGTTGAAAATAGCAAGGTTGAATCTTATAGAACTGAGAAATCAGTTTTATTGGCTTGGCAAAAGATTATACAAAGAGAAAATCCGGATATTATTATTGGATATAATATATTTGGTTTTGATTGGGCATTTATGATTGAAAGAGCTAATGAATTAAAATGTTTGACAGCATTTCGTCAATTATCCAGAAAAACTGATTTTGATTGCAGAATTATTGATACAGAATTAAAAGTTGCATCAGGGACACACGAATTAAAATATATGAAAATGCCTGGGCGAATTCAAATTGATTTATATAATCAATTCAGAAAATCTGTAAATTTATCCTCTTATAAATTAGATTCTGTTGCATCTCATTATATTGGTGACTATATTAAAAAAATAGAATGTGTTGAAAATAAAACAATTATATATACAAATAATTTAACAGGTCTTAAAAATTCGCACTATATCTGTCTAGAAATTATTGGAAATTCAACTGATATGTATAAAAGAGGTAAAAAATTCAAAGTTAAAAATTTAGATAAAGAAGCCAAATGTTTTGAAGTTGATGATATAATAGAATTATCTGGCAAAAAATCAAGATGGTGTTTAGCCAAGGATGATGTATCACCACAAGATATTTTCAGATTAACCAATCAAGGACCAGCTGAAAGAGCTATTGTAGCAAAATATTGTATTCAGGATTGTAATCTAGTTCATCAACTGTTATTAAAAAATGATATATTCAGTGAATTTGTGGAGTTAGCTGCAATTTGTAGCATTCCTATGGATATGGCTATTATGCGTGGACAAGGAATTAGACTTCTTAGTTTCATTGCAAAAAAATGCAGAGAAAAAGAAACCCTAATGCCTGTGGTAGAAAAACCATTGCGAGATATTGGTTATGAAGGTGCTATATGTTTGCCACCCAAAACAAAGCTATATACAGATAATCCTGTAGCGTGTGTAGATTATAGTTCTCTATATCCGAGTTCCATGATAAGTGAAAATATTTCACACGATAGCAAAGTATCTACTATAGAGTATGATTTGGATGGACAAATAGAAGAGGATGCATATGGAAATCCAAGTATTTCAGGTGAAAGAAACAGTAAAGGAGAATTTATATATGATAATTTACCTGGTTACGAATATGTGAATATTACATATGATAGATATGAATGGGTTAAAAAGACTGGTAAAAAAGATGTTAAGTCTAAAGTAGGAACAAAGACGTGTAGATATGCACAACTCCCAGATGATAAAAAATCTATTATGCCTTCGGTTCTTAAAGGATTACTAGCAGCAAGAAAAGCTACACGAGCTAAAATAAAATTTAAACGTGTAACTCTGAAAGATGGGTCAACATATGAAGGAGTTGTTAGTAAGAATTCAGATACATATACAATTCAAAACATTTATTTGGATAATGAAGAACTAAAAAAAGATAAAACCGAGGTTTCAATCGATGATGTAGAAACCATTGAAGATGCATATGATGCATTTATGAAAAGCGTATTCAATAATAGGCAACTTGCTATTAAAGTGGTTGCTAATTCGCTTTATGGTCAATGTGGTGCTAAAACAAGTAGTTTCTTTGAAATGGATATTGCTGCCTCTACTACAGCTACAGGACGAAAGCTTCTTATTTATGCAAAAAAGGTAATTGAAGATGTTTACGGAGATAATACTGTAGAAGTTGAAGGTCACGGAAAAGTTAAAACAAAAGCCGAATATATTTATGGTGACACTGATAGTGTATTCTTTACATTTAATTTTGAAGATTTATCTGGAAATCCTATTCGTGGAAAAAAAGCCTTGGAAATGACAATTATTCTAGCACAGGAAGCAGGTGAATTAGCTACTAAATTCTTAAAAGATCCACACGATTTAGAATATGAAAAAACATTTATGCCATTCCTACTTTTGTCAAAGAAGCGATATGTTGGTATACTATATGAATTGGACCCCAATAAAGGTAAAAGAAAAGAAATGGGTATTGTGTTGAAAAGAAGAGATAATGCACCTATTGTAAAAGATGTATATGGTGGAATTGTTGATAGATTGATGAATAGCATTAGTATTGATGATGTGATATCTTATACAAAAAAGGCACTAGTTAATGTCGTTAAAGGTAATGTTGATTTAGATAAATTAATTATAAGTAAATCATTGAGGGGTTTTTATAAAAATCCTGATAGTATTGCACATAAAGTTTTAGCTGAGCGCATAGGAAAACGTGATGCTGGAAAAAAACCTTCTGTAGGTTCGCGTGTCCCTTATGTATATATTCAAACAAAAGGTAAGGTTAAATTGCAAGGAGACAAAATAGAATCACCTGAGTATATTAGAGAAAATCAATTACAACCTGATTATATTCATTATATAACAAATCAAATTCAAAAACCTGTAACACAAATATTTAGTCTTTTACTGGAAGATATTCCAGAATTTAAAAAAAAAATAAAACAATATCATTCTCGAGTAAGAAGTTTGCAAAGAGAATATAGAGATAATGAAAAAAAATATGTTACAAAATTACAAAAATTAAAAGATGATTATGTTGCAAAACTAATATTTAATAAAATAATAAAATCAGGGCAGTGTGGGGTTACAAAAATAGCAATGAAAAATTTCTTTAACAAATAAAATAATAAGATATACTATATGTCATTGCACGATAGATTGAAATTTAATAAAGGTTTAAAACAAAAAATATCGGATAAAAATCGTAACTTTTTTATATTTAAGAAATGGTTGGAAAATGGAGGTGCAAATTATCCAGACCTTTTTTTTAAAAAGTATTCTGGTAGTGAGAGAGGTATGCACGCCAAAAAAAAGATAACGTCAAATACTGAAGTAATGTATATACCATCTAATCTACTTATTACAAATGATAACTCCAGTAGATATAGCACTGATATGGGTAGTAGCTTAAATAATTTGAATAATACAAATCTTCTTAAAATTGCTTTATATATTTTAGATACAATTGATGATGGCAATAATTTTTACCAACCTTATTATCAAGTTTTGCCAAAAGATATTTCACATTTACCTATTTTTTGGGATAAATCAGTATTAAATCTTTTAGAATCTAGTGATTTTTTAAATGATATTTCAGCAAGAAAAAAAATGTTGACAAATGAATATTCCAATTTATGTAATTTGTCTGAAAGCTTTCGCAGAGAGATTTCACTTTATGATTGGTTGTGGGTTAGGTCGATTGTTGGTTCAAGAAATTTTTCAATAAATGTTGATGGTAGTCGAAAATCCGCAATGGTTCCATTGGCTGATATGTTAAACCATTATAGACCCGCTGAAACAAAATGGGGATATGATAATAATAAAAAAGGTTTTACAATGACGACATTAAAAGGTATAAAACCACGTGCACAAATAATGGATTCATATGGAAGAAAATCTAATAGAAAATATCTTTTGCATTACGGGTTTGTTATGGATGATAATGTTGAATCAGACGGAACCTGTGATGATGATATTTTAATAGAAATACCTAATGCCAACTCTTCTAGAAAAATATACGTTAATAAAGATAATTTTATAGATAAACTGATGCCTGTATTAAGAAATATAAATAAGAGTAATAATGAATCAGAAGCAGGTAGTTCTGAAACTAATCAAATCATTTCGCCGCGAAATGAAGTAGCATCATTATTAAGTATGGCAAATATTGCAAGAAATATGTTATTACAATTTCCCAAAACATATTCTCAAAATGTATTGGAACTAAAAAAATTAAAAGGATTTTCAAAAGAAAGAAATGCTATAAATTTTGTTAAAAAACAAAAAGAGCTACTTTTATTTATTAAAAAATTAGCTGATGATATGATACCTATTGTTGGACTTGAGGATATATCTAACGAGCAAATAAATAACAAATATAATCTATATGCCAATAACTAATCAACATCATTTGGTGGAGGTGGAATATTCCCTTCAAAACTTAATGATGCTGTATTACCTGAAATATCTAAATTGATAGAAGCTAAATTATTTAATTCATCTAATGGCATATTTTGAATTAGATTTGAAAAGAAGTTTTCAGTAAGTCCATCAATATTGGCAGCATTTGTAAAATTATTAAAAATACTTGCTACATTATTGAAGGATAAATCATTTATAAACTGGGTTTCTGCATTATGAGTAGGGAGAGGCGGAGTGGGAGATGATATATTGGGAGGTGACAAACTAGGAGGTGGCATACTAGGAGGTGGCATACTAGGAGGTTGCAAACTAGGAGGTGGCATACTAGGAAGTGGCATACTAGGAAGTGATATACTAGGAGGTTGCAAACTAGGAGGTGTTATACTAGGAAGCGACGTTGATATTGGTGGAGGTGGAGGAGGTGGTGGAACTGGAATAGAATTATTACTACTATTATTTGTAGTATAATTTCTAATATCATATCTACAAAGTGGGCAGCGTGGATTATGTTGAAACCACGTCATTATATTATCTCGTCTAAAAATATGACAACAATGTCTAATTCTTACTACACTATCTCCTGTATTAATAGGTTCTCTATCTATAGGACAGTTTCTATGTTCATTTGAATTATATAAATAAGTTTCAGTTGCATTTTCTATTTGTCCTAGTGATGGAGAGATTCTTACGGGTGATAACATACTTAAAATAGTTTGTAAAAATATATTTGGTTGTGTATTTGTTGCTGTTTGGGTCGCATTTGTTGTTTGTGTTGAATTTCTTTGTGTATTTGTTGCTCTAGTATTTTGACTGCGTAATCGAGTTCTTCTTTCACGATTTCTATTACGTTGGTATGTATTATGAGTTGGAAAACTATTACTAAATGCCCTGGTATCTCTATTTCTAACTGGACTACTTCTGTTTAGACTAGGTGGGAAAAATGATAATGTATTATTCCAATTTCTATTAAAATTCGTATCTCGATATCTAGGAGCAAAAGGATTTACATAACTATTAATTAAATTTCTGCTAGACAAATTTTGACGATTTATAGTTTCTAATATATTTATTAGTATTTGATTTTGTTGTTCGATATTTGTGAGATATCTCTCTATCATGTTGCCTTCTTGTAAGTATCTATTCATTATATAAACTATAATTGATATTTATTTAAACGATATAAACCTATTAATATTATATAAATTATATGTCATCAAAACCAAATACAGTATACGGTAATTATATAGATAAAGGGCGAACAGGTTTGGCCAATTTGGGAAATACTTGTTTTATGAATAGTGTTTTGCAATGTTTATCTCATACGTATGAATTAAATGATTTTCTAAATAAAAAAGAGTATAAAACCAAATTAAGGAAAAAAGAAGATTCATTAATTTTAATGGAGTGGGATAAACTTAGACTAATGATGTGGAGTGAAAATTGTGTTATTTCTCCCGGCGGTTTTTTTGATGCTGTTCAGAAAGTTGCTAGAATTAAAAATAAGGATTTATTTACAGGATATGCTCAGAATGATTTTTCTGAATTTTTAATTTTTGTAATGGAATGTTTTCACAATTCTATATTGCGCGAAGTCGATATGACTATTAAAGGAGATATTTTAACTACCACAGATGAATTAGCTCAAAAATGTTTTAATATGATAAAAACATTTTATAAGAAAGAATACTCAGAAATATTTGAACTCTTTTATGGTATTCACGTTTCGAAAGTAGTTAGTACTTGTAAAACATATACTAATACTACACCTGAATCATTTTTTTTACTAACTCTTCCCATTCCTTGTAAAAATGCAAATCTAATGCAATGTTTAGACGAATATACAGCAATAGAAACTTTAGATGGTGATAATATGCTTAAAATTGATGATAAAGGAACAAAATCTATCTGTAAAAAGCAAATCTTATTTTGGAGTTTTCCAAAAATTCTTGTAATTATGTTAAAAAGATTTGGTAATAATTTAAGAAAAAATACAGACCGCATTGATTTTCCTTTAGTCGATTTGGACCTTTCAAAATATACTATCGGTTATGATAAAAAAAAGTATATATATGATTTGTATGGTATCTGTAATCATAGTGGTGGTGTTTTAGGAGGACATTATTGGGCGGATGTGAAAAATGCAAATGGTAAATGGTATAGCTTTAATGATACACGAGTTAGTGAATTGAACGAAGATAATTTAATAACTGAAAAAGCATATTGCTTATTTTATAGAAAAAAATATTAACCTTTTATATATAAATGAATATCGATGTTTCTCCTAATAGTGGTTTAGCGGGCTCATATGATTCTGTTAATAATATGGCATCAGGAAATCCTGTAATTATAATTGTTTTATTCATTATTATTTTGTTTTACTACATATTATTCAGTTCATTAACTCCTAGTATATCAGCAGGTGTTCCTGCCCCTCCTAAAAGTGCGGGTATTACCCTTTTAGAAATTATAATGTGGGGACTATTTATTTTTTTAATTATGATTAATGGAGTCCAATACTTTTATGGTGTAGACGTAAAAGCTGGCATTAAAAATCTTTTCCAAGGAACACCCGAAGTTGATTTAACAATTACACCAGAAACAGAAGATTCTAATCTTATTCCGGGAAATGTTCCTGAACTATCTACAACTGAAGTATATAATATTCCAGGAAATAAATACACTTATGATGATGCTCAAGGATTATGCAAAGCATATGGTGGCCGTTTAGCAACTTACGAAGAAATTGAGAAATCATATGGCGATGGTGGTGAATGGTGTAATTATGGATGGTCTAAAGATCAGATGGCTTTGTATCCTACTCAAATGAATACGTGGAAAAAATTACAAAAAATAAAAGGTCATAAGCACGATTGCGGAAGACCTGGAGTTAATGGTGGTTTTATTGCCAATCCAAATGTTAAATTTGGCGTAAATTGCTTTGGTCACAAACCTAAAATTACTGATGAAGAAAAAAAACTTATGGAAACTGCTAACCCATATCCTTTAACAGCTGAAGAACGAGAGATTGACGCTAAGGTAAAACATTACAAAAAATATTTGCCAGAAATTTTAGTTTCTCCGTTTAATTATGATAATTGGAGTCAAGTATAAATATTTAGTTTATAAATTAAATATTTATTTATTTCGTTTTATTGTTGTTCGATTTTTGGGCCTTTTATATTTTTTTGTCTTTCTATTAGTATTTGAATTGTTTTTTTCAAAAAAGTGTTTTTCTATTTCTTCTGGAAGCATTTTAGCTCCATCATCTTGTGGAATATATGCATTAAATAAATCATTTTGTTTTTCTCTAGTTGCAATAGCCTGATTTAATAATGCTAAACCAGCTGGGATAACTAATTTATTTGAATTTGATTTTTTTCCTGGTATATTACCCCCACCTTTCATTGCTGGTATATTCAAATAAGGTAATACAGAATTAATAGTATACCCCAAAGATTTAATTTCACCTCCTTCTCCTTTATATAAAACCATATCACTTTCTTTATTCATATACTTCGTGGTCATATATATATATAATTAGGAAGTTTATTTATATGTTTTTCACTCCATTCAAACTTTTTCTTTTTTCCCCCATACAAACTTTTTTTCTGCTATCACTACTGTATTTTTTTCTTGCACTGATTTTTTATTTTGTACTACAGTGGTAGAATTATTAATATAATTATCTTTTTTTATATCTATCCCTCTTGCTAATTCTGGACATTCATGGAAAACAGTTATATCCGCTTTCAAATTTATATTATGAAAAATTAAATGAGCTAAAGAATCACCTTCCTCTGCATTATAATCCTTACCTAAAATGCCAGGAAAATATGCATCTGCATTTTTTTTCATTCTCTCATAACATCTTACAATTGCTTCTCTAGGTAAATAATCGAAATCTAGATTGTGTTGTTCTTCTAGATATATACAAGTCTTGGGATAGTTTAAAAAATCATCAAGTTCTAATGTTTTTACATAATCTGTAAAAGAAATTTCATTATCTTGAATATTATTTTCATAAACTGTTCGTTTTTTTTTTATACACGGCATTAGTGTTCTGAAAGGTTATATATAAAACTTGCTATTTCGTCTTTAAATATCTTTTCATCTGTAATTTCATAACGATAGTGTTTCAAAATTGTTCGAATATCGTTTATAAACCATTTTATAAAATTTACATTGGGCACATCATCATCATTATATTTCTGCAACCATTCTTGAAAATTCTCTCTTCGATGCCTTTGTCTCATATCTCTTAAACTATTAAATAAATTAGTGGTTCTTGTATCAAGAGGTTCATCACTACTCATAGAAATTAATTTAATTTTTTGCTCCATTTTATGTAGGTAAAATGAAATATATTTAAGTTAATTATAAAAACGTTTAATTTCGGATTTAATATTGCTTTCTCTCTGAGATTTTATATATTTGATTACTTCTTTTGCTTCATCTTCCTTAAAATAACGTTGGAGACATTGCTCTACTAATTTATAAGTTAATGGTGCTGTCACCTTTGTATTATTAAATTTAAGTTTACCATCTGTAATCTGTATAACAGCGTGCGCAAGATTATTATCTTCCGCATAATCAAAAATACGTTCTGTTAAAGAAGAACGCTCATCACGCAACTGCTTAATCCTCTCCGAGTATGTTTTAATTTGATTATCTTTCGATACCCACTGCTTAATATCTTCTTGAAAATCCATTTTTATTATATGATATAAACTTATTTTTATATCATATTCCTAAACTTAAGACAAAACTTATTTAATGTTTACCACAGCTTGAGCCTCCGCGACCGCGGCGTTTACGGCGTTTACGTCCACCATGCTGAGTTTTGTTGTTGTTTTTGTGTTTGTTTCCACCTTTACGAGTTCGCTTCTGCATATGTTTCTGTGCTTTGAAAAGCAAGAAAGGCACTAAAGCGGTTTTAAGAGCAGCTAATGCACCTCCTTTACGTGCACGACGTTTTTTGTGTTTACGAGTGTGTTGGTTTCTTTTACGGCGTTTGCCAGCAGTTTGGTTGCGATTATGCTTGTTATTAGTCATTATATACTATATTAAGATAATTTTATGGTTGCTTAAATAAACTAAATTTATTACGCAATAATATTATAAAAACTCCTAAAATAAGTAAAAATGAAATAAATACGAAGATTATTGAAATGAAAATATAAGGATAGATTTCTTTTAATAACATTTGAATTACTGGTTTCATTAAGTCTACAAACTCTTCTTTTACTTCTTCTCTTTTAAATATTGTTAAACATTGTTGCAATATCGTTTCCTTTATATCCTCCATTAATTTTAATAAAATAAATTAATTTCTTGGTTTTTGCGTACTAATTCGTAGCCTTTTTTCTCGTTACCGATCAATGAGTAATGTAATTAGTTCTATTAATAATTTCGATTTCGATTGTCTCACTTTAGGAAATACTCAAAGTATGCAAGGTGGCGGTTATTTTACACGATTACTTTTTAATGATGGTCCATTTATTTTACAAACACCTAAATGTTACACCAAAAAAGGTATGTGTAAGACAGGCAAAAAAATTTATTGTGACTTAAAATATTCCATTCTTGAAAAAAATGAATCTAGTTTTATTGATTGGATGGAAAAACTTGAAGAAAAAACTCAAGACCTTATTTTTGCAAATAGAAAAGACTGGTTTTTAGAAGAGCCTACTCGTGAAGATATCGAATATATGTGGAATAGTTGCATCAGAAGTTATAAATCTGACTTTAGACTTGTAAGAACATTTGTTCAAAAACCTAGACAATTACATAAAGCACCTACTATTACTATTTATGATGAAAATGAAGACATAAAATCTATTGATGATATTACCGGGGATTCGCGTATGATTACTATTATTGAAATTTTAGGTATTAAATGGACTTCACAAAGTGCTCAGTTAGATGTTTGTTTTAGACAAGCTATGCTTTTAGAGGATAAACCTTTATTTACACAATGCTTAATTACTAACAATTTTAATAATTCTAGTTCTAGTAAAAATAACGAAGAAACTGAACAAGAATTAGCAATACCTGATTTACCAACTCCTGAAGATGATTCTAATAAAGTTGGGGAAAAAATACCACAAACTGGTGATAATGACAAAAATTCATTGGATATTCAGCAATCCACCAACTTGTTTTTGGATATTAAGGAAAAATCTGATACAGCAAAAGATTCTGATACTGCTCAAGATTTAAGCAACAAAATTATGAATAAAGAAGTTTTGGATTTAGAAAAAAATAAAGAACAAGATATAAATAAAAATGAGATTGAGACAAATGTCGATATTGAGAATTCTACTCCAAAGAATTTAGAAAAAGCTGATACTGATATATCAGATAATGAAATTGTTATAGATTTAGAACCTTTAGAAAAAAGACAAGAATTGCACGAAATAGACATAAAATTTGATGAAGTAAATGATAGTATATCATTGAAAAATCCTAATGAAGTTTATATTGAAATTTATAAAGAGGCAAAAAAAAGAGCTATGCAAGCTAAAAAACTTGCTATTGAAGCTTATTTAGAAGCAAAAAGAATTAAGTCCGTATATTTATTAGATCAGTTTGATTCTGAATCAGAATCAGATTCACAATTTGAAGATGATGAATTAGAATTATCTGAGGAGCAATAAGTGTTTAGCAAAACAATAAAATAATATTTCAAAAAAATTATTTTATACAGTAAATTTATATAATGAACGTAAGCAAAATGTTGAAAAAGCTATCAAGTAATCATTTAGTAATGATTCTTGCTGCTGCAGCAGTATTATATGTCCTTGCTAATTATTCTTCTGGAAAAGGCACAATTCTTTCAGGAATGATGAATCAAAATGGAGGTGACCAACCTAGCAATGTTAAACTTACACAATATCCTCAAGGTGATGCCGGATGTTGTCCAGGTGTAGGTGGACAAAACTACGGTCCTTCCCAGCCTTTAGGACAAAATAGTTCCCCAGGTAGCGCGAGTGGAGTTTCTACTAGTGTTCAAGGTTTACCACCTAGTTGTTCCCAACAACAAGTTGTTGACCCAAAAGAACTTTTACCCAAAGATAACAATAGTCAATTTGCACAAATGAATCCTATGGGTGCTGGAGATTTGCAGGATGTCAGTTTACTTAAATCTGGTTATCATATTGGCATTAACACAGTAGGTAACAGTTTGCGCAATGCTAACTTGCAAGTCCGCTCTGAACCTGCAAACCCACAATTGCAAATTGGACCTTGGAATAACACCACTATTGGACCTGATAATAGACGCCCTATGGAAATTGGTTGCGGTCCTATGTAAATTAATTTTAATAATCATATGATTATATATATGGCTATTAAATTCATGGATATTAATGCTTTTGGATATATGATGATTGTATTTGTTGTTGCTATTGGACTCAAAATATATTTTGAATCTGATGCATTCAATCTTAAATGCATTGTATCAGATGTTGATGGAAATAAATATTGTGTTAGAGAACGAGCTAAACTTGAATTAGCCGCGGATTTGCTTGCAAGAGTTACTAATAAATTAAAAGATTTGGTAAAGTATATGGGCGAAAATTATCCAGATAGAGAAAATGTAAAACGTCTTGTTAAAGGTTTTAATCCAAAAAAAATAAATGAAATATTACCAACAAGCAGTTATACAGCATATTCCGAAAATAAAGGCGAAAAATTAGCTTTTTGCACGACAACAACAAAAAAAGGTAACAAACTAATTGATGATAATACCTTGACTTTTGTTGGTATACACGAAGTTGCACATATTATGACAAAATCTATTGGACATACTAAAGAATTTTGGCAAAATTTCAAATTTCTACTTAAAAATGCAGCAAAAACAGGTATATATACACCAATTGATTATAAACGCAAACCTAAGGAATATTGTGGTATGAAAATTACAGATAATCCTTATTATGATATGTAATTAAAATGCGTGCAATCCAGTAACAATTATTCCTGGGTCACATACTTCACGTTTTTTCCACGTTGTAAATCTCAAACCAATATCATTTTCCCATACTGGTTTTGTTGTGTGGTAAATGTAGAAATCATTTGGTAATTTCGGAAAAAATGTATCACATTTATACTCATTCTGAATCTCTGTAATATACACTGTATCTATCAATTCCTCTTCCAAAAACTTTGAGTATATTTGTTCCCCGCCTATAACAAAAATATCATCATATTTTTTTTTATTGCATAATGCATACAATTCAGAAATACTTTTAATTGATTGTGTATTTGGTGTTGTTATATCGAGATTATTTCGAGACATAACAATTTTATCCCTTTTAGGCAAAGGCTCGTGTATTTGAGAATCAATACTATCCCACGTATTTTTTCCCATTACAACACAGTTGTTTCCTTTACCCTTAGTAATATTTTTAAAATATTTCATATCTGCTTTAACTTTCCAAGGCAAACTATTTCCTAATCCTATCCCTCTACTTTTTGAGATTGCCACAATCATTTTCATCATTTTATATAATAAATATTATATGATTTATTTATATATCTATGACTAATATTATTGAAGTTTATGAATTAGAAGGAAGACAAGTATCAAAAATTTATCGCTTTGCGGGAAATAATACAGATAAATCACCTTCAAGTAAAAGTAATATTCCTACCAAAATAGTAGACCAATATATTCACCACGATGATTCTATTTCTACTGTAAAATATAAAATTTTTAATGCATTAGATGCCAAAGTATCAGTTGAAGAAATGTATTTATTTTATCAGGAAAATACTTTTTTACACCCTAGACAGGTATATAATATACTAACGCAAGACGAAGAATTCCCAATAATAGGAACAAATGTTTGCAGTTTTATGAAAAATATACATAAGAAAATTAAGTGTAATCCTGAAAATGAAGATTATGAATATGATTTTATTTTAGATAATATTGACCCTGATAAACAAGTTAAAGTCGATACAGCAATTGGAACAAAATGTTTACTCAAAAAAAAATATCCTTTTATTGTTAATCCATTTAATTGTAATATTATAGATTCAAAAATTGCTGAAGATGATTATAATATTGTGCAAACTACAAATTCAAATTTATTATTTCAATATCCAAATGTAAAAAGATTATATTTATGTAAAGCATCTATGGTATTGAAAAATGCTTCTGTTTCACAAGATTATTTAATCAAATTGTATTTTCCTTTACTATACAAGAAAAAAATTATTTCATCTGAAATATTAAAAGAAAAACAATTTGAATTATTAGAAAAAAACAAGAATGAAATACAAACAACTAATTTTAAATTATATAATGATAAAATTAATTTATTTTATCAAATGTTTTATGATAAAACATCCGAATTAGACTATTTATCATCAGGAATTACAAATATTAAATTTACTATACATCCACGAAATACCGATATATTTCCTATAGATATTCTATTTAAACTTATACATTCAAAATCAGATATTCCTTTCATCAAATACAATCCCGGTAATAAAAGAGAAAATATTTATCGATTATTTACTGGGGATAATATTGCTAACAATGGAAAGAAAATTCCAATACTATATACCGAATATGGTAATAAAAAAAATAAAATAAAACAATTGTCAAAAGAGTTAGCTACAAAAAAACGCGTAGCATTTTATATTAGTGTGCCAAAAGATAGAGGTAAGCAAGAAATTATATGTGAATTTTCTGATAAAGGAGATATTTATATTTCTATTGATTTTTCCACCCCGGTTGATGTTAACCATATCGAAAAACTGATACGGGATTCTATTAATGAATCTATTCTTGAAAAGATTTATGATTTTTTAGCTCAAAGTGGATATACATTCGTATTATTCCAAAATCTCTCTGACCCCAATATTGAAATTAATAATATTACATATACCAGTTCCATCGCACATAACAAAAAAATAGACCTTAATAAGTTTGCTTCTTGCATTGGAAGTATTTTTACTATTAATAAAGGTATAATTAAAAAAAGTGATGACACGATTTTACTTACTTATAAACGAGTTTCAAACTATAAGAAAATGGATGCAATACAAACTTTCATTTCTGATAATTTAAGAGAGGGTAATAATACATCTAGTATTATTCAAAATATTGCAGTTCAGTTTGATAAAAGTGAATCTGAAGCAGCAACACTCGTAGCTACGTGGATATCAGAATCGCAAATTTTAGTAGATGCATTTGAAAATAAAAAAATTTTTAAAAACTCGCCTGGATTTCCTATATTTATTACTAGTGACAAGGTTTTAGATAAAAGTATATATAAACAAACATCATTGGTTAGAGTAGAAAATATTAATAATTTACATTATCTACAATTTTTGGATATTTATATTGATTCATTAATGAGATTAGTTATTGATAAAAAATCTACATCTATACCAATTCGTAAAATAAATAGTTTATGCAATAAAAAAAAAGCCAATGATGATATTGAATTACCTGTTGTTATGGCAGATGTAGAAAAATCGCTGTCCACAAAAATAGAAGAATCAAATGCTGTCGCTCCACAAGCCTATCAAGATGATGATAGTGATAGTGAGGTTGATGATTTATTCGGTATGATGGATGATGATGATGATGATGATGATGATGATGATGATTTCGAAGAAGGAGAATTAGAATTAGGTAATTTAATAATGGGAAATGATTTAGAAATTGAATCAAGTCCCATATCTAAACCACAGAGCATATCTAAACCACAGAGCTTATCTAAACCACAGAGCTTATCTACCTCTAAAGAAAAATCTCTCGAAAAAGTAAATTCTAATAAAGATTCTTCTGACACAACAAGTGAAATGGATATAGATTGGTCTGGAGTATCCGTTTCAGGAGCTAAAAATCTATTTATGAAAAGACTTGTTGAATATGATAAAGAACTTTTTTTAAAGAAACCACAAGGAAAGTTTCACGCTTATACTCGAACTTGTCCTTGGCAATATAGAAAACAACCGGTTGTTCTCAATAATCGTGATAAAGATTATATTGACAGAATGGATAAAAAGAGCGGAATTAAATCTTATGATGAACATATAACATATGGTTCAGGAGCAAAAAAAAATCATTACATTTGCCCTAGATTTTGGTGTCTACAAGATAAACAAGGTAAACAGCGAAGTATAACAGCTAATGAAATAAATGAAGGTGGGTGTGGTGGATGGGATGCACTTATCCCAGGAAATGCGAAAAAAGTTCCAAAAGGGAAAAGAATTTTCCAATTTACAGATGAAAGAATGCATAGAGAAAAAAAGAAAGACTCGGAAAATAATTTACTTATATATAAACCTATGTATCCCGGTTATATGGACCCCGCTAAACATCCAAAGGGATTATGTATTCCTTGTTGTTTTGAATCTCCCCGAGCTACTATTGATTCTGAAGGAAATATATGGGAAAAAATACGTGGTCAAGATTGGCGTGAAGGTAAGTCAAAAAAAAAGTCAAAATGGATATTTTATTGGAAAAATAAAAAAACTGGCGAAAAAAGTCTTGATGCACCTGATATTGAATTAAAAGGAATGATGTATAAAGCTAATCCTACTCCTACTTATGAAATGAAAGATGGTAAAATTATTGAAGATAGTATTAAAGGTATAAAACAAACAAGACCTTTGGTTTCAAAAGGAAAAAGAGATAAAACCTGGGAATTATGTGATGATAAAAAAAGTAGCGAAGATGTTGATGAAACAAATAAAAAAAATGTTTTAGACGAAGCTCCTATTACTAGTTTTCCTTTAAAATATAATCAATTAGGATATTTATCTATTTCATTGCAAAAGTTTTTAGAATTTAATAATAATACCTGTAAAATATCTAAAACTAGTGACCCACGATTAAAATCAGAAACAGAATGTTTACTAAGAAAAGGTGTAAAAAATAATAAAAATAAATCATTTCTTGAAGTTATTTGTGATATTTATTGGTTTGTTTTAGATGATAAAAAAGAAGTAACAATGAAAATTAGTAAAGATAAAATTTTAAAACTCGATGAATTAATAAAAATTATAAAATCTAGAATTACACTAGATAATTTTGTTGCATTGCAAAATGGAAGTCTTGTAGAACTTTTTTCAAAAGAAAACCCAGTTAATCCTAATAATTATAGAGAAACTCGCTTATATAAAATGAGTTCATCTAGTGAATTAAATAAAAAATATTTTCAAAAAGTTGCATCTGCATACGAAAATTTTATTGAATATATATCAGATCCAAATTCAGTTATTAGTTATCAATATCTATGGGATTTTATTACAATGCCTTCGATGTTGACGTCTGATGGATGTTGTGGTTTATTTCCAGATGGTCTAAATTTAATTATTTTGAAAGAACCTGATGACGATGTCGTATCAAAAATGGAATTAATATGTCCAACGAATCATTATTCTGATGTTCTTTTTGATGAAAACAAACCTTCTCTTATTTTATATAATAAATATTCTTATTATGAGCCCATATATCGAGTAACAAAAAAATCTAATAATAAATATACTCTTAAAAAATTATTCTTTTTTAATGATTTACATAGAGATGCTCCTGGATTAGTTGATATACTATCTATGATTAAAACACGTATTATTAATAACTGTAAACCTTTACCTAGTTTACCAAAAATTTATAAATATCGTCAGAACAAAAATCTTAAACAAATATTAACCATTCTTAACGAACATAATTATTCTCCTGTTGAATTTATAGCTAATTTTAATTCCAGGATAATAGGAGTTACAGTAACCTCTAGAGCTGATGATACACCATTATTTGTCCCTTGTTATCCTTCACCTATGTTTTTAGATAGCAAAATCTCTATTAAATTTTCACACGAATTTTCAGGCATCGGTTGTAAACAAACTTTAGATTATCTACAAGATATGCAATCTATTGGATTATTAACAAAACCCATACAATTAATTATTAATGATGAAATGATTGTTGGAGTTGTTACTCAAACTAATCAATTTGTCCCTATTTCTCCAGAAGCATATATTTCATCTCCTTGTAATATGAAAGGCAATAAATATAAATTATCTATAATTAAAACTTACTCTAATAATTATCTCAGTCTTGATGCTGAGTTATTAATGGATGATTCTGTTGATACAACAAGAATAGAAACAGTTAAAAAAATAAAATTAGAAAGTAATTTTTTCAATATGTTTCGCAATTATTTGAGAATTATTTTATTGAATTTTGAAAATCAACAAATCAAGCGAGAGATTATCACTATTGTTAAGGATATTACCATTAGTTACTATGAAAAGCTAGATAAGTTAATCGTTATTTTACAGTCTTTATTAAAACCATTTATTGAATTTTCACTTTATTCTACTAAATCCATATATGATATTGAAAAAATATTTTCCTGTTTAAATTTATCTAATGGTGATTGCAATTCAAAAAAGAATTGTATATTCAGCGATGGTTCTTGCAAGATTCATATTCCTAGAAAAAATTTGATTAGTGGAAGTGAAAATAGAGAGATTTATTTTGGTAGAGTTGCTGATGAATTAATTAGATATCCCAGAATCCGAAATTTTATTTTAAAACCCAAAGCCTTTTTATCATTAAATCCCATTTCATACGAATTAAATAATAATGAAATTATCTTACTTGAGCAACTTTTATTAGAGAAATATTTTGAAGATATTGTATTGAGACAGGAAAATAAATATGTAAAAACTAAAAGAATATATGAATTAATTAATCCAGACAAATCGGAAAACTATTCAACCAACTTTAAATATAGTAAAGAATCGGTCGCAAAAAATATTAATCCTTGTATAATTACTGATTCTAGACAATCTGCTTTTGAAGGAAAACAAGGTAGTTTTACAGGTGCAGGTAAATTTTGGAGGGATTTGGGTTTAGATTCACAATTTATAATGAAAGAATTTCGCTCTACACCAAGTTGTTCTTGGGATGTAATAAAAACTATTTATTCTGATTTCTATAAACGTGATATTTCTACTGAAGATTTAAAAACCATACTGAAAACTAAATATACAGATTTATTTACATCTAACGATGTATTAATTGGTAAAATTTTAGCAAGTCTCAAATGGAAGAATCGCTTTTACCATTCTAAAAATATTCTTAGAGAATATGATGAAATATTTGATGGTGATTATTATTTAAGTTTTCTGGATCTTATCTTTTTAATTTCTGAATTAAAATTACCAGTAGCCATACTTAGCCGTTTATCATTACCAACATTCAATAAGTTGCCCAGTGGTAAAGGACATACTAGAAAAACATTATTATTAAATACAACAAATAATGATTCTATTTATATTATATTTGGTTCAAGATGGAAGCAAGCTCCATTATTACCAGTTTATGCTCTCATTTCTTATAGAGGAAACATTAAAATAAATATTAAATCCTTTCCTGATTTATCTAGTGAAATTATAAAAGAAACTATTACATTAACTGATTATTTACAAGAACAAACGTGGCATCTTTCTAAGAAAAAAAAGAAGAAAAAACTTATCAAAATCTTAAAAAAATAAATGTTTAAAAACGATAAAATTTTATAAACATTTATCTAAAACGCATTCTATTTCGCAAGGTTCCTGAACTATAAAGCGAACTTCTATACGTATTTACAATATTATCCGTATCGGTTGAATTACCCCTATTTGTAGTATTATTTGTAGGAGTTCTCGGTAATTCATTTCTGGGTCGAAAAACTATTGAGTCATTAATATTTAAATTTAAACGGTTTGTTAGTCTATTTCTTGAAATTTCATTTACTCCAATTCTATTTCTAATATGAGATAGATTTATATCCGTATTTGCACTGGGTGTAAAACGTGACATTTCTAATGCTGGCGGAGGCTGTGTAATACTAGGCAATCTTATTCTTTGTGGAATCTCATTAATCTGTGATAGAGATGCGAGAGTTGTATTGGTATTTGTTGTTACTGGTATAGAATATCCATATCTTGAATTTGAAATAGTAGTTGTTCTATTTCGCCTTCTGATTCTATATATTATATCTTCATTATCCGGTTCTTCTATGAAATTTTTTAAATCTCTTACTAATTTTTCTTTATTTTCTGTTCTTGTTTGAGGATTGCACGATAATGTGGTAAATAAAAATAATAAAACAAAATGTTTCATTCTTGATACTATTTCATCTTGTTCTGTGCGCGTTGGAAAATGTGCAATATATATATCACCAACTTCATCTTTTAGTTTTTTTAACATTGTCATAATATATTCATATATTTCATAATTACTTGCTTCTTTGTAGTAAAGAACTATTATTCTTTCACGAAGCAGTGGCAAATAATATCGTTTAAAGACTTTTAAATTAAAATTAACTCGAAAAACAGCACCAATATCTAATGGGACTTGATAATAAGTATTGCAAATACCAAAATATAGATTATACAAATTATGAATTTTAAATACTTGATTCGTATGTGGATTTTTTGGATGCTGTGGTTCAGAAAATAGACCTTGTCTATGTAATAATGATGTTGCCCATATATTTATTATATCGCTGATCTTAAATCTATAAATTGTTTTGTTTGATAAAATTGATACAACGTGTCTCTTAGGCAATTCATCTAACTTATGTATCATACAAAGGTCACTATCCCAATCATATATACGCGCCTTTTTCCATTTGTAATGTCTTATTAATTTTGTAAATCCGTTGGATATTTTTTTTGCAGACAAATAAAAATCTAATAGATTTTCGCTAGTATCTATTATACTATAATCTACATTTGTTTTCAAATAGTAATAAGATTTTACATCATTATCTAAATTATCTATATTATTCAAACATTGATATGATAAAATAATATTTTTATCTATTTTTTCCTTCTCCAATATTCTATTAATAAAAAAAGTTATTAATGGCATTGATATATTACAAGATTTTATTATTCTATAATTTTGTAATATTACTTAGAATCCTGGGTCATAGTCATCATCAATTTTGCCCATATCTTTAGATTGAATATATTTAATATCTCCCCCAATATCAATATTTTGTTTTGAACAAATATCAGCAGTATCATCCACCATTAAAGCTTTTTCTAATTCAACTTTTTCTTCTAAAGATTTTTCTCCCAATTCATTCATTTTATTTATGTCCAACATTACCTGAAATGCAGAAGTTCCAAAATTTCCTTGTTGTCCGCACATAATATTTGCAGAAACTCCTGTGAGAGGGTCTAACTCCGCGTGTCTAGCGGCGCGAAGAAACATTTCAGGTGTTTCTTCAAATGAAGCTTTTGCAATTGGACCTATATTATCATTATTAATTCCGTGTCTAAATATTGATGTCATTTTCTCATTGCATGTCATTCTGTCACATAAAAGTTCTAAGTGATGAGAATTTATATATGTTCCATTAAATTCAAACGATTCTAGAATCTCATTATAAATAGTTTGCCTTGCAGCTTCAATACCCAAAACTCTATTTGTTTCATGGATATGATTACTATATGTTCTTGTTGCATCTATTCCTTCTGTGCCTAAAATTCCCAAAAGATTCGTTCCCACCGTATCCAATACCCATGAATCCTCTAATTTATAAGAACCATCTATAAATCGTAAACTATTTGTCATCTTACGAATAATAATTTTTGGAATATTTTTAATTCCTCTGAGTTTTAATTTATCTAAAAGATTATCCTGGATATTTTTCAACATATAAATTTCATCTGATTGGTCTAGACTTTGTTTATTACTTTTAGTAAGAGAATCTACCAATCGTATTCTAAATATTAATTTATCTGAGTTCAAATCAGAATACATACACATTACTTCTTTTTTAAAACTATTTTTTATTGCAAAATGCACATCGTCCATTGATATATTTTTATCTAGCATTGCTTCTCTATCAAATACGAATCGAATAATAAATTTAGACATTGAATCTTTTTTGTCATCTTTTTCCAACTCAACGTTGCTACATTCTTTTATTAACTTTTGAAATTCAATATATTCTTCCAATAATTGTTTGTCTTCCTCTATTACCGTTTTCACTGGATTAGGTTCAAAATAAATATTAACATTTTTTGTAATATCACGCATACTTGTAAATTCTAAGTCATGCTTTAATTCTAAAGCCTTTTCGTGATTTGTTTCATTCAAATGAGGCAAGAAAATTGTTGTCGAAGGTTGTTTTGGATTATCTGATATAGACAAGATTTCCTCAATCCTAGGCACACCACGAGTTACATTACTTTTACTTGCTACACCAGCAAAGTGAAACGTGTTAAGAGTCATTTGTGTGGTAGGCTCACCAATACTCTGAGCAGCAATAATTCCAACCATTTCACCAGGATTTACTATAGATTTTTTATAGATATTTTCTATTTTCTCTGTTAGTAAGATAATAGCCTTGCGATTAAATCGATGAAACATTAATAAATTCTTTGGAGTCAAGTAGTAATAATAGACAATTTCAAATAATTTAGTTGGAGCAAGGCGTGGTAATCTTTTAAGTTTATCAAGTGAAAAGTCTAAAATTTTATAAATTTCAAGTGGAGTAATATCTACCATTGAGGTTTTCTGAATATTTAATTGATGCTGAAGATTTTGCATTATTCTTTTAAAATTTACTGATAAATGAACATTATTTTTATTTGTAAATTTGAATACATTTTCAACAAGATGTTTTCTATTTATAATCATTTCATTTATCATTGTCTCTAATTTTGCATTTAATGCTCCTTTTTGACGTTTTAATCTTTTGACTGCTTCTTTTGTATAATTTGTAGTAAACATTTCATTTGTAGTATCATCCAAAGGAACTTGGAAATGAGCATATACTTCTTCAATTGTCATTTGTGCCAAATCTATTATTTGACTTTCTATTTTTGTTGTTTCTATATTGTCACCACCATATTTATATTGAATAATTTTATTTTTATTGTTTCTTACTGTCATATCATACGCTACCTTCAAATCTTCGTTACCTTTAATTAATCTTCTCTGAATATATCCTGTAGTAGAAGTCTTAACAGCAGTATCAATTAAACCTGTTCTACCACCCATAGCGTGGAAATATAACTCTTCTGGAGTTAATCCCTGAATAAAAGATGACTCTACAAATCCACGAGCTTCTGGTGAATCATCATATTTATTATAACAAGGTAATGTTCTATCTTCATAACCATATGGAATTCTTTTACCATCCACATTTTGCTGACCCAAACAAGAAACCATCTGAGCAATATTTAAAATAGAACCTTTTGAACCAGCATTTACCATAATAACAAATCTATTATCTTTATCCAAACTTTTTCTTCCAATTTTACCAGCTTCTTCTGCTGCTTTATTCAAGTAAATGTTTACTTTTGTTTCAAACTCTTCCTCATTGGATTTTCCTGTTTTATTTTCAAAAGTTCCAATATGCAATTCGTCAATAAGACCCCTTACATCCATTTTTTTCTGTGTAATTGCTGTATTAATTTTCTGATTTGTTTCATTATCTGCAATTAAATCATTAATACCAACACTATAAGCACTTATCTTCATATAATCTGTTATAATTGCTTGAATATCATCAATAAATTTAGTAGCTGCAGCACTTCCAAAATCATTGAAGATGGAATGGATTAATCCTTTTGAGCCACCCCCCAATACACTTTTTTCCATTTGTCCTCTCAAATATTTTCCGTTTGAAATCTCTACAATATTATTTGAAGTTTTTTTATCTTCCTCTTTTTCTATAAGTTTATTCTTAAATTTACACGACATTGGTGGCAATATCTGTGATAATATATCGAAATTAGTAATTTCTGCATTTTGTTTAAATATCGCTGGATTAATTGTTTTAATTGCCATAAGTAAATTCATAGCAGCACGTGGTGTGAATTTAATATCTTGTCTTGTAAATCTATAAGCACCTAGAAGGGAATCCTGGAAAATACCAACAATAGGAGAATTACTAGCTGGACTGATAATTTGCTTAGGAACAGCAGCCAAATATCTTAATTCTGCTGCACTCTCTTCATCTTGTGGAGCATGTAAATTCATTTCATCCCCATCAAAATCTGCATTATATGGTTTTGTATCAGCTACATTCATACGGAAAGTTTTTCCTTTTTTCATAATACGAACAATATGACACATCATTGACATTCGATGTAAAGTAGGCTGTCGATTAAATAAAACTGGGTCGCCATTGAGAAGATGTCTATGAACAACATCTCCTTCTTCTAAAATAATCGAATTCCTATCTGTATGACGAAGAGATCTATTATAACCATTATTTTTTTCTAAAATATTTGCACCCGGATATTTATCTGGACCATTGACAACAAGTTTTGTTAGAAATCTTTTATTACGCCTATTTACTGTTGCAGGAAATGTAATATTCATTGCAATATCCAAAGGAACTCCTAACTCTTTAATTGATAAATTAGGGTCTGGTCCAATAACAGACCTAGCTGAATAGTCAACACGTTTTCCCATTAAATTTCCCCTTACTCGACCTGTTTTTCCTATCAATCGCTCTTTTATTGATTTTAAAGCACGACCAGAACGCTGGGCTACAGCCGCAACGCCTGGAATTCTATTATCAATCATAGTTGCTATATAATATTGTAATACTGTATGCCAATCATCGATCACCTTGGGTGCGGCATTCTGTTGAATTTTTTGCTGTAATGTTTTATTTGCCTTTATAATATTTACTATGATATGGGAAATATCATCTTCACTTCTTTGTTGTGCATCGTGCATTACAGATGGTCTAACAGCTGGAGGTGGGACGGCCAATACCTGACAAATAAACCAATCAGGTCTAGACCAGATTGGACTAAATCCCATAAATTTTACATCTTCATCCGAAATTCTTCTAAAAATCTTTAGCACTGTCTCTGGAATAAGTTTAAATATATGTTTTTCACTTTTGCTTTCTGCGCTACTTTTCTGTTCATCCCATTCAGCAAATATTGTAGCTAAACCATCTTTTTTTATTCGAGATGGTTGTCTACAACCACACCCATCTTCTGTTTCCTGTCCACAAGTTTTAATTTTACTAGCTCTGGCAAATACATATTGCCATCGTTTTCTACTATCCATATTCATTATGTGAGCATGATTGACTTTATTAATTAATAATTTACTACATTTAGTGCATACACATCGCAAAATTTTTAGAATGGTATTTAAATATTGAATGTAAAATACAGGTCGAGCCAGATTAATATGTCCAAAATAGCCTGGCGTTTGCATATAATTTAATCCATCTGTTGGGCAAACCAATCCAGGGTCCAGAATACCCATTCTGGGATCAAATAGACCACCAATTACTGGTTTATTATTTACATATGTATCGCGCGATGTAATTTCGGCGACAGAACCTCTCCTTATTTCATCTGGGGATAATACACTAAACTGAATCCCTATAATTTTTGAAGGTTTTTGTTCTATTGGATTCCTAGCTGACGACATCTTCTTATATTTAGCAGAGACATTTTTAGATTGTTTTTCTTCAATTTTAATAGTTTTGATTAGTTTTTAATTAGTTTTTGATTACTTTAACAAAATTGAACAATCAAAAAGATTTAAAAATATTTTCATTATACAGAATATAATGGATAATGAAAATAATAGCAAACCAAAATCTAAAGGAAAATCTCCTAAAAAGAAGGCAGAAGATAAAAATAAATATAATTTGCGCAAAAAAAAACAGACCTCGTATAAAGTTCAAGAAGAATCATCGGATTCTGATGATAGTGATTGGATTCCAGGAGACACTGTTTATATGGTAGAAGATGATGATGATGATGATGATGAACAATCAAGCGATAGTGATGATGAATATGATGATGAAGAAGAAGAAGAAAATCCTGAAAAAATGGATACAAGACAATTGCAAAAATTTATACAAAAAATATTTCCTTCTAAAGCTGGTAAAGATAGAGTTGAACAACTTGATAAAATTGATAAAATGTTACAAAAAACTGAAAACAGGAAAAAATGCAAAAAATCTAAGCATAATAGAAGAAGTAAAAAAAATAATATACCAAAAGAACTTGTCAAGAAAATTAAGAAAAAAAATAAAAAACTTGTCAAAGAAGATGTTGTTGAATCGACCGAAGAAGCAGAATCAACATCTGAAGATGAAGGCGATGATATTGACCATAATGAAACCTTATTTGACATCGAAGAAGAAGATGAACAACTAGATGAACACGAACAAGAACTACTTGAAAATAATATGAAATTTAATATTGTATTTACAATGGGTGGTGATAGAGGAATGTTTGCTCCTGCAGATATTTATGAAGAAGATATGGAAAATGAAGAAGATGATGAGGAATTTATTGAAAAAATGAAAGAACACGAAAAAGAAATGAAACGTGAAGAAAAAAAATATCGCAAAGGTGCTAGAGTTAATGTAAAACTAGAAGAATGGGATAAATCATATAAAGGAGTGATTTCCGGTCTTAAAAAAGGTAAATTTAATATAAAACTAGATAAAGAAGAAGATGATGATGAAGAATTTGAAGAATTGAAAAAAGTAAAACGGCAATATATTCAACTCATTCCTGAAGAAGAATTAAATGAAGAAAAAATTATGTTAGAATTAAAAGACCTTATGCAAGTGAGAAAAACTAAAGGGAAAAAAGCTATGGCAGCACAGTTTGAAAAAATTTGTAAAGTGCAAGAAAAATATGATAAAAAGGAAAAAGAAAAAAAAGATAAAAAAAAACAAACAGAAAATGTTTCAAAATTTAGAAAGTTGCTCCGCGAAAAAAATATTATGAATGATTTTAAATATTTTAGGTCAATGCCTCTCGAAAATCAGGAAAAAGTTATTTCTCAACTTGAAGAGGTCAATAAGTTTACAACAGTCGAAAAACCTTATCGTTTAGCTCTTTTGGAGTCAGATATTCCTATTGAGTTTAAAGCTAAGGCTCTTAAAAAAATTAATATGTTAAACTTTATGGACCCTGGGACAGGAGAATATTACAAAATAAAACAGTGGGTTGATACTTTTATGAGAATTCCTTTTGGTATTCATAGAACACTGCCGGTAAAACTCCAAGATGGTGAAGATAAATATAATGAATTTATGGAAAATTCTAAAAAAACTCTTGATGATGCTGTTTATGGTCTTGATGATGCAAAAATGCAAATTATGCAACTTGTTGGACAATGGGTTTCAAATCCAAAATCTGTTTCACAAGCTATTGCTGTTAAAGGTCCCCCGGGAACTGGTAAAACAACTCTCATTAAAGAAGGTATTAGCAAGATTCTTAATAGACCATTCTCATTTCTAGCTTTAGGAGGTGCTACAGATAGTAGTTTTCTTGAAGGACATTCTTATACATATGAAGGTAGTATGTGGGGGAAAATTGTAGATGTTTTGATTAATAGTAAATGCATGAATCCTGTATTTTACTTTGATGAGTTAGATAAAATATCAGATACCCCAAAGGGCGAAGAAATAACTGGCATTCTTACACATCTTACAGATACTACACAAAATCAACAATTTCACGATAAGTATTTCTCCAGTGTAGACTTTGATGTTAGCAAAGCGCTATTTATATTTAGTTATAATGATGAATCGAAAATCAATCCTATTTTGAAAGATAGGATGTATAGAATACATACTGGAGGATATGTAGCAAAACAAAAAATTACAATTGCAAGAGACTATTTGATTCCAAAAATAGAGAAAAATATTAATTTCGGTAAAGATGAAATAATAATTCCCGATGAAACTATTACACATATTTGTAATACATTTACCGAAGGAGAAAAGGGTGTAAGAAATCTCAAAAGGTGTCTTGAAATTGTTTATACCAAACTTAATCTTTATCGTCTTATGAAACCTGATAGTAAATTATTTGAAAAAGAAAAAACAATCAAAGTTAAATTTCCATTTACTGTTACTAGGGAAATTATAGATAAACTTATTAAGAAAAATGATATGAATAACAATATTCTAGCAAGTATGTATATCTAAAAAAATATAAATAAATAATATATGCTGAAAAAAATTTTTATTTTGATAATTGTTTATACCATTTTTATCTTTTTTTTCAAAGGATATTATGCTTTTTATCCTACAATACCTGTTTACCCTAATAATAAAGATGAAGCTAAACAAGTTGAAAAATATATTGAATCTCGAACACAAAAAGATATTGATTTTTTTTATAAAACAAATAAAAGTGTTGTTTTTGCTTTTAAACCTTATGTTAAAGAAAGTTTGGAAGAATTATCTCAAATAGAACTATCACAAGATTATATTATTTTTGCTTTTAAATATCTTATAAATAGAGCTAGACCAGAACAAGTATATCGCACCATAAAACCAATTAATTCTGATACAGCACAAACACCTTCTTATCCTGCTGGGCACGCATACCAGGCTCATTTAATTGCAAAAGTTCTATCCAAACGATATCCAAATAAAAAACAAATGTTTGAAAAAATTGCAGAAGAATGTAATATTACCAGAGTCAAAGCTGGATTGCATTATCCTAGTGATGGAATTTTTTCTAAACGACTTGTTGATATTTTTAATAATTAAGATATTAAAAACTATATTTTAATTATACTATAATGGATTTTTATATGTATAAAGCCAAATGTCCACGTTGGTATGGAGGTCACGATGATATTAGACACGTTGTTGTTGATAAAAATACTTCGGAAGAAACCGTTGTTAAAGTTGCCCAAAAAATTTCTAATGGTCTTACTGGTTCAAAAACGTGCGATATTCAATTATTACAAAAATATCATATGGTTATTAATGCTGAAAAAAGCTATCCAGCGTTAACCGGACTTAGATTTCATGATACTATTGGTAAAAATGAAATTAAAAAAAATGATATTATTGTAGATGTAGAAAATTGATTTTATCTATTATTTATTTAATAATGATAAAAATAATCATGAGTTGTTTAACTAATTATATGATAATACACCTAATAGCAACACTAATAATATCTTCTTTAGTTGGAGTTTGTATTATACAAATACATAAAATGTATAATTATAAAAATAATGAAGCTAAAAATATAAATAAAAAAACTGTTTACACTTTCGAAGAAGATATTATTTTAAGAGATAAAGAAGATGGTCCTATTTGGTTTTAACTTTATCTCTTAATTAGAATCGCGAGCTTTTTTTATGTCTGCTTTGATATTATTAACTAATTTGCCCATTGCATTTACCCACTTATCGTTAGGCGGTTTCCAATTGTGTTCTTCAGCTAAAACATTCAACCAGAGAATTACTGCAATAACCGGAGTTGTATCTTGTCCTAACCAACCTTCACCTATTTTGAAACAAATATTAGATCGTCCTATTTTTATTCTTAGCAAAGGGGGGTCGTTTAAACTGCTGTACGGTTCTATCACGTTGGCCGGTTCTCTACCCGGTGCACTCTTAAGTTCATTAGGGAGATATTGGCGGGTTTCGATAGATCCAACCATATTTTCACAGGATGTCCGTTGACTACTTGCACATAATCCTCCACCTTTTTTGTTTTTCCTTTTTTTCTTTCTTGTTGTTTTTCTTTTTTTCCTTCTTGTTTTTTTACGTCTACCACCTTTATTCGATTTACTTGCACCTCTAACTGATGAGTTTTTATTTGAATGTGGACTATTTAAACCCATCACTTTTCTTCTTATTTGGGATTGAAGACTACCTCTGTCTCCTGTTGTAGTTATTTCTATAAATATTTTTTTTAATGTTTTTGATAATTTCCGTGGTTGAACTGGTTTGTCATGTCTAAAATTATTTCCATCATAATAATCTTTTCCATATGCAAGTAATCCTAACATTCGTTGAATATCTGTTCCGTCATCATATTGTTCCCCACCTACTAAAGCAATATATAAAGAAAAGGCAATAGCCAAAACTTCATTATCTTGAAGATCAAGATTATAACTGCTAATCAAAGTTGCAATATCAAGTAGTAACTCTCTTGTTCTTGCTCTGTTTTGTTTTAATTCTTTAATTGCCCTAGGTATACTCCAATCGTTATTGACACTATAACTTGCACGATTAGAACCCAAACCGCTATTTGAATATTCTTCTAGTCTACCTAGTATAATATTATATAAAGTAACATATTCAATATCATTTCGAGCTGTATTATTTCCTATTTCAATTCCACCTACAATCATTGCGCTGTTATTTTTTTTGCTTGTATTATTACTAGCCACTTTTGACACCTTTGCACCACCAGCTCCACGTTTCAGGCGTCTTCTAGTTTTTTTTCGTTTACCACCGCCTACCTGAACTGCACCTGCACTGTTTAAACTATTATTAGCAAAATTTGCTAAATCAGATGCTACCCTTTCGCCTTCATAATCGCGAACTTTTTTGCCTCCCTTAAAATGTCTTACTGTAGGAAATCCATCAACTTGTGTGTCCATATCTAACTGTGCGTGATATTTATCTGACACATTTGCTACAATACCATTTCCTCCTTTTAATTTTGAACGCATTTTTTTTAATTCGGGTTTCATTGCTTTACAATGACCACACCACGGAGCAGTTAATGCGACAACAGATTCACCCCCATTTTTTGCGTGCTTATTTAATTCATCTAAAGCTGGTTTATGATTATCTTCGGTAATTTCCAAATATTTCATATAAACTACCATTAGAAAAAGAAATATTGTTCTATAATATATGAAATATATTGCGATTACTATTTTATTTTTATTGGGTCTTGTTTTTTGTATGTCTTATAGCAGCAAAGACTTTAAAGAAGGATTTGATTCTGGAAATTGTCCAAACTTATTAGTGCAAAAAGGTTCAGAAATACATTTAGTAAATACAAATAAGGCTGAAGTTCCCGGAGTCAATCCCATCACCTTTAAAAATTTAGAAGAATATGTGGAATATATGCAATGGATGAAAGCTAATAATATCAATTGTCCCGTTCTATATTTACAACAAACTTATAATACACAAGGACAAAGAGGCTATAGAATATTACCCGACCCCTTAAATCCTCAAGCCGGTCTTCCCAGTAACGTAGAAGGTGGATTTGCGATTGAACCAGTAACCAAACTTCTTAATGCTGATAGAGATGACCCACCTTATAACTCAAATAATTTTCCTGGATTTGACCCACAGAATCAATATAGTGGATTATTTACCCCTATTGACCAAATTGAATGCACTAAAGAACAAGGTCAAGATAATGCTATGTGTGGAAATTGGAACTCTAAAAAGGCATTGAAAAGTTTAGCACAAGGGAAATATTTAGAACGTTCTAGGCCTGATGCTGATAACAATATGACTACAGCTATCCAAAGTCAAAATTTGGGTATTAATGCTAAAACATCAAATAGTATTATGGGTGATAGAATGAAATTACAAGCTAGACCAAATGATTTTTTATCTAGAACGAATCCTATTTCTCAGAGAAATTCGGTTGACAATCTATCAGGAAATATTGAGTCAAGAAGTTCTGATAGAGAGATTAATACGCCTCAGGAACGCGCATTGTATGCAAATTAAAATAGAAACTATTTATATATGTCAAAACATAAGTTAAAACAATTTTTATTTGGTATAAATTCAAATAAAAATGATAAAAATAGAGAGCGTGGTGAAGGCAAAGAATATTCTGTAGTTGTTTTATTATCTGGTTATCCATATGCATTTTATGATAAAACACAAGAAACTTATGAAGGATTTGCTGTAGATATTATGCGAAAACTTTTTAAAGATTTAAAATTAAAACCAAAAATAAAGTGGGTACAAGAAAAAGATGTAAACTTTAATCAAACTGTTAACGATGTTGCATCAGGAAAATATGATTTGGCTATAGGAAATTTTGGTATGACAGCAGACAGATCAAAAAAAATAAGTTTTACACATCCTGTTTATTTAACTGATTCATCTTTAATTTACAGAGAAAATGAATCAAGTTATCAGAATCTAATAAAAAATATTTTAAAAATGTGGATTAAACCATTTTTTATCATTTTCATCTTAGCTCTAACGATTGGTTTAGTTAGTTATTTTTTAAAAGGTAGATATAAAACAAAAAAACACAAACTCCGTTGGCATATTTGGGGGACTCTTGCAGCTTTGTTAGGAGAACCTGGTACAGTTATTGATGAAAGTGATGTAACAAACAATTTTTCACTAGCCATAGGTTTATTTATATTAGCAATTGCTTTTTACATGGGAAGTTATTTAACGGCTATTACAACAAAAGCTGCCTTAAGACATACTGTCGAATATGATCCTTTTGACCCGAATACTTCACACGGAATTAAAAATAAAAGGATTTTAGTAAATAAAGGCACTCAGTATATTGATAAAATTAAAAAAAATGGTGGAATTCCTATTTTGAAAGAAAGAAGCACTGATGGTGTTGAAATATTAACTGATAATAAAAAGATTGATGGTTATCTAAATGATACTGGATATATAATTAAAGAAAAAGAAGATAGGCCCGATTTTCAAGTGAGTTACTCAAAATGGACAGAATCTAAGATGGGAATAGGAACCACAGCCTTTGTACTTAATAAAAGCAAAACAGAACTTTTGAGAATGTTTAATAGACACATATTAAAATTGCATAAAAGTCGATTTCTTGAAATGGAGTGCACTAAATGGATGGGTACAAGACCCAACAAGAAATTATGCCAATTATAAAATTATATAAATATTATTTATATATATATATGATTCCAAAACAACGTGAAATAATCAATAATAATAAGATTAACAATAAAAAAAAATTAAAGTAGCGATTCTAGGAACCCCAGATGAAGGTAATGGTTTACGATTTAATATAAAGATATGGAATATTGTTAAATCTAAATTGGAAAAAGATGGTTATGAAATTACTGAAACTGTAATAAAAAATCCAAATTATACCAAAGAAATAGAAAACTTTACTAAAAATGGATACGATATGGTTGTTGGATTTATTTCAATGCTTTATTCGAGAAGTAAATTTGGTAACTATACACACCCTATTATTTTAGACCAATTTGTAATTGGTTTTGAACCAAAAGATGCATATAAACAATCTTATGCATATCAAATAAGTAAAAATATTGGAATAGTTTTATCTATATTTTTCATTTTAGGTATTTCATTAAGTTTGATTTTATACTTTATGGGAAATCATTATAAATCAAAAGGAAATCGGTTGAAGTGGCATTTTTTTGGCGTATTTGGAGCATTATTAGGAGAACCTGGGTCAATTGTTGAAAGAATAGATGTCACTAGTAATGTTGATTTAATGATAGCATTTTTGATATTAATATTTTTCTTTATCACAACTCTAATTTTTGAAGCTATGTTAACCCAGAAGATTGTAGAAGATGATATCTCCTCTGAAAAGGACCCTATTGGAACTGATATAAAAGGGCAAAAATTTTTCGTCTCTAAAGGGACATCTTTTGTTGAAGGGGTTAAAAATGAAGGAGGTATACCAATTGAAATAGATGTTGCATATAATAAAATTCAAGATCATTACTTGAAAAATAAATCTCAAGCTAGTGGCTTTATTACCGATGCAGCTAGTTGGGGGGACATTGATAAATCTAATAAATACGATACGTTGATCAAGTCACAATTCCAGTTTCCTTATGATGAAACTGCGTGGTTAGTCGAACCAAATAATTATATTTTATTAGATAAGGTTCAACAAATTTTGAGAAAACTTCACGAAGATAAAACTATTAAAAAAATGTGTTTAGAACAAATGCCATATATGGAACTAATTAATTGTGGTATTTAAAATATTTTATTAATTATATGGATAATTCATTGGTTATCAATATAATTTTAATTTTATTCTTTATCTTATTTCTTTACCTAGCTTCTATGAGTTTTTTTAATTATTTATCTACTACCTCTCCAAATCTGATGGATTCATCTACATCATCTATGAATTCAAAAATTAGGACAAAAGTATATTTTAAACAATAACTAAATTCTGGTTTTTATTATACTACAAAAAATATTTATATACTCCTATGATAATCCATAAACCATTAATAATCAAAGGTTGATATACCCGTTTCTTATAACATACGCCAATTAATGCTCCTGAACCCAGTGTATTAAATAGAAAATTATTATATTCATTTAAATTTAACAAATATGCTGACAATACAAAACCACTACCTATCCATCCAATACCTTCAATTGTGTAATCTACGCATTTTGTCTTACGCGTTTCATCACTGGTCACAATGTCTCTATCTATATTATTCATTGTAATAATATATATTTCATTTCTTTAAATATTTCTTATTTTCCATCTACAAATTCCTCCAATTCATTCAAAACAGTTAGTAAATTAATAGAATCTTTTGCTTGTTCTTTCATTTTTTTCTCTTCACCAACCATCACTCCTTCGACAATGAATTGTTTCATTGTACGCTCTTTCCACGAATCAATTAATGCTATCAAACTATCTTTATTTTGGGTTACATCTCCACCGTGATCATTTAAAGTTGAAATAGCTTTATCATTTATCTTTTTTAACTCTTCTAGTTTATTTTTTATTTCATCTTTATTGCTTAAACCCTCACGAATATTCCCCCCTAAAACACTACCAATAAAATCATTATTTACTTTTAAAATTACGGTAATAAAGTAAATTAAAACTAAACCTAATACAGCACATCCTAAATATTTTAAAAACTCTTCTGTATTCATCTATATTATTACTTGATAAAATTATGTTTCTATTTTAATTACATTTGATTTTTGATACAACAAATATTGCACAATATTTGCTATACTGGATTTTGATATGCGCCGTTTTTGACCCTTTTTTGTAATATAAACTACTTCATCCAGACAATGTTGGTCTTGTTTTAATTCATTTAATAAATTATATAGCGAGCCAAATTTTTTCATAATAGCTAAAGAAGTAATGGAACTTATTCCAGGTATTTGACTAAGAATAATCTCTCCAATATTCTCTGGACGAATGTTTTTCTTTTTAACTTTATTCACTACCTCACAATAATTTTTTGGTTGTTGAATCTGTTGTTTATCTTCTGAATAAAAATTCTTTTTATCCGGTGTTCTCATCATCTTATCTAATGTAAAAATTATATACTCTGCTGTTTCAGATATATCTTTCGTTTTTATAACAGAAAAACCTTTATAATATTGCAGACAAAACATTGTAACATAAAGAGTTTGTGGCTTGATTTTAGTATATCGATTCGAATATAGAGAGATATCACCTTCGATTAAGTATACGATATTATGATTATGCACAGGATTATTTGTTAGTCTATATGATTGTTCTCTGTAGCGACCATCTTTTAGTGAGGCAGCAAGATCATTTACACTCTTTCTTTCTATTATTATTCGTTCTGTGTCATCATTATCACATAAAATAATATCACCTATTGGAAGTTTTTCAACGATAATCTCAAACTTAAATGCATACATATCCTTAAAAGCCTTCATTAATTTAATTAATTTTTTCTCACGGTAATCAATCTTTAGTTTCATATATTTTAATAAAAATGTGAAATATTTAAATGAATTTTCTTATTGTTTTGCATTTTATTCTATTGCAAAAGATTCATTAATCCAGGATTCTGATAAGAACCAAGATAATCTATTCACCTTTCTATTTTCTTGAACATTTTTTATGTTAAAATGTCTACCAATTATTATACATTTCTTTTTTGCTCTTGATAATGCTGTATAAAATAGTTTCTTTTTCTCTTTTAGTTGTTCTGTCCACCACATCCAACATTCTAACCAAACAATAACATTATCAAATTCGGCACCCTGTGCCTTATGAACTGTAGTGCAATAAGCTAGTTCAATCTCTTCTCGAATATCAATATCTCTTACCAATTCAAATTCTTTCGTATCATACAATACTATTCCTGTATATGTGTAGCTTGCGCTGTCTCGTGTAAAATCCAAAACAATATTCTTTTTTCTTCCTTCTTTATCAACATTATCTGATGCTATTGATACTTTATTAGGGACTGCATACACTGTTTCATTGCCTATTTCAATTTGCGTTTCATCTGATATGACTTTTCTTAATTCAGGCGATTTTTGCACACACATCTCGAAATTTTTTTTTGTTAATTTAAATATATTACCTGTATCACCATTTGTTAAATAAATTCCTTGTGCTGTAGTAATATTTTTTGTTCTCACAATTCTATCATTATCATAATAATTAGTGTGAATTGTATTTCCTTTTTTATTTGTATATGCATATTGATATATTTGCCGTTCTGTTTTCTCTTGAACTGTAAGATTTTTTAATAAATATTGATTTTGTAACCACGGATTTAACTTTTCATCTTTTGTAGCATTTTGTGCGACAATTATTCGATCTCGTTGTATATTAAATTCTATACCATCAAGAAGTTTTATCATATTTCTACTTGATTTGAATATTTCTTCACCTAGATCTTTAAAATCGTTTAAATCTAGAAACTGAAAATCATCCGTATTAAAATCGCGACGTGTAAGTCTTAGTTTTCCATCATTCATTTTTTTTATAGCTTTCGCAATTCCACCACTATTTCGCATAATTTCGGTTAATTTGAAACTTGAAAATAATTCACTCTTTATAATATTTCCCAAAACATTGCCATAACCAACAGATGGTAACTGATTGTCATCTCCTAAAAGTATAATTTTCGGGGTTCTATTTGTTTCCTTAAAATATTTTATATGAACTAATAATCTGTAAAATATATCCATATCTGCCATAGATATTTCATCCACTACAATTATATCAGGATATAATCCTCGATATTTTTCACAATTAGGATCTCGAATAAGTTTATAAACTCCATAACATAGTTTATGCATTGTACCATATAATTTGCGACTTGAATCATTTAGAACATCATCACATCTTGAACTAAGATTCTTTATCGCTGCCCCTGTAGGTGCTGTCAGAGATACTATACATTCTTTACCCGATTGTTTATAATAATCACCAAAAATCTTCATTATACATTTTACAATTTCGGTTTTACCTGTTCCTGGCAAACCTAATACGATACTAAACTGATCTTCCATACACTGTTTTATTGCATCTTTTTGACCACTAGTAAAACGAAAACCTTCTGCTTGGTCGTTCTCGTAATTACTAATTAATTCTTCGCTATTTTCTATTATAAATGTGTGTTTTGAATCTTTTAAATCGATAAATTCACTTAAGTATTCATTTGATTTATTTTCCATTTCATAGATATAGTTTAATACGACACGGGTTTTATCATCGATGATTACCTCATTGCATTCTGACTTTACAATATCAACTAACAGGTCTTTATCCTCCCGCATATAATTACACCAAATGGGCAATTTGTATTGTTTCTTGCTTCGTGTATCTTGAATACCATTTTTATAAAATCCTTTAACATTAGATTTATCTATATATGGTGTATTTACTTCACTCTTGTGCACTGTTGTAAGTTGATATAAAAATGCACAAAATACATCCCGTTTTTTATAGTCTAAACTCAGCTTTTCTGTAATTGAACACGCTTTGTCAAATGAAATATATCTCTCAGAAGGCATAATGAATGTGAATGGTCTTTTTAATATATGAATGGGAGATAAATTGAAGATTTTGCACTTATCCTTCTCATATTTAAAAATACTCTGCATTTTTTCATAAATTTTTTCTAATGACTTAATTGTTACGCAATATGGTTTACTTACTAATTCTGTAAGAGTATCTTCGCTTAACCGTGCTTCTCCATATTTCAGCAAAATTTTAGATTCTTTATCTCCACCACCATCATTTGCTGTTTTCATAAGTTTGTTACGAGTTCTTTCAAATAAATTTTCAAATTTATCTGCCAAATCATTGATAATATTTCTATCTCGTTTTGATATCTTTCCTTTTCTACTATTATTTTTTTTCCTAACTTTTTTCTTTGTTGATCGTGAAGCTAGGGAAGACATTATGTTAATATAAAAACTATTATCTTTATATTACATCAATTTTTACGTTATGTTGAGTGTTTGAGTTTAATTACTTACGTTTTGTTTTGCGTTTCTTTTTTTTTTGACGTTTCTTTTTTGTGAGAGAGTTATATACTTTCATACCTGCAGCACCAGCTAACAAAACTAATTCGTGATGTCCACCTTTCTTTCTTCTTCCTTTTCTTTTTTTGTGACGTTTCTTAATTGTGCGTCTTTTCTTATGCTTTTTTCTCTTAATTTTTGTTTTTCTTGCACCACCCCGTTTGTTTTTTTTGGCACCAGACTGCCTCGTTTGTTCATTCAGTTTTTTTTGCAATCGTCTATTAAAATCTCTCGCCCGTTGTCCACTATTTGTCTTTCCAACTCCATATTTTTTCGCCTTTACACGTGCTTTTAGCTCTTTGTCTGTAAACATCCTAACTCGTTTTTTTTTATTATAACGTTGTCGTGTATTTAATTCTGCATTTCTTTGTGCATTTGTAATTTTATCTTCCCTGTGATTTTTCATTATGTTGCGAATAGCACGAACTGGTTCAGGTGGTCCGTGTATTGGATGCTTACGCACATTATTTGCCCAATCTGGTTCACGATTGTTAATTGTCGCATTGTTTTTCATAGTTGTATTTTCCATTTTTTGAATTACATTATTTTGTTTTTTACTCATTTATAAAATATAAAGAGATAATTAAATTCAGGACTTTTTAAGGCCTTACAACTTCAACGCAATCAGGTATATTTAATCCTTGCTGAATATTATCATTTAACATTTTTATAAATATATCTTGAGATATATCTGTTATATACACTGGTGCTACTGGTTTTTGTATTTTGAAAATTATCCATAATAAAAATCTTATATAACGATTGCCGACTATGATAATGCTTTTCTCTAAATATTGGATTGGTTGTTTTTTCAATTCTTTTATGAATGATGCCATTTTAAAACAGTATTTTGGTCCCATCATACCCATATTTTGGGCATCAAAAATAAATGTGAATTTTGTATTTCTTTTATATAATTCTAACCATTTATGTGTAAATTGTGAAAAATCGTTGTCATTTCGAACCACGCCGGTAAATTTTACTTTTACTATAGGATATTTGACCTCATCAAACGTCACAAACATATATTTTAAAGAAACATATTAAATACAATATGATTACGTAGTATATATGTCTGAAACCAAATCTAAAATTGCAGCTGATGGTGATGTTACAAAAGACGATGGTGAACTTGTTTTTGACCCGTTTAATCATAATAATAGAGAAATAACACAAAAAGAAGTGCAAACTATTTTAGAAACTTATGGAATTCCAGGTAAAGTCCATAATTTTAATCTTTATCGTAGAGCATTTATTCACAAAAGTTATGTGAAACGACCTTTCCAAGAGAATGAGAAAAATGGTATAGTTATTGTAGATAAACCAAAAGATTGTATGCCGTTGAAAACTAAATCTAATGAACGTTTGGAATTTTTGGGAGATGGTGTTTTAGAATGTATTACAAAATATTATCTATACAGGAGATTTCCTAAAGCCAATGAAGGATTTATGACAGAGAAAAAAATTGCTCTTGTTAAAAATGAGTCTATTGGAAAAATGGTTTATGAAATGGGGCTTAACAAATGGTATATTTTGTCTAAAAATGCTGAAGAGAAAAAAACTAGAACTAATTTGAAAAAACTAGGATGTTTATTTGAAGCTTTTCTAGGAGCGCTATTTTTAGATTTCAATAAGATAAATATTCATGATACGGATAAATGGTTTGATAATGTATTTGTAACTGGTCCGGGATTTCAGATGGCACAAATATTTGTAGAAAGTATATTTGAAAAACACGTTGACTGGATTGCACTATTACAAAATGATGATAACTATAAAAATATTTTACAAGTGAAACTACAGAAAAGTTTTAAAGTAACACCAGTTTACTTGGAAATTACACACCAAGATGAAGATACCGGTTATCATATGGGTGTATTTTTACTTATTTCAATACCATTACATATTGCCAAAACTAGTAAAGCTGACCCATATAGCAAATACGATACATTTGACAACATACACAAACATTTAGAAACAAATGATGGTGTATTTATATTGCTAGGAGAATCTAAACATAAAATTAAAAAGAAAGCTGAGCAAATGGCTTGTAAACTTGCTATTGAAACTATTTCTCAATCTGAGAAACTATAATAGTCTTACTTTCTTTATGAACAATTGTAGGGGATTTTGCTTTTGTATCTATTTGTTTAAACTTTTTACGGGGAGCAGTAGGAATTTGAATTTTAATGTATTCCTCAACTTCGGATTTTATTTTTAATTTATCCATATAGATATTTATATAAAACTTTTTTATCGTTTAAGTTTATATATGGCTGAATCACTTTTTAATCGATTAGAAAAAATACCTGTTTCCAATAAAAAACAACGTTTCGCCGTTAAATTTGGTATTCAAGGCAAGTCTGATAATAAACCTAAAACAAGAATTGTTAATAAAACACGTGAAGATTTTAATAGAAATGCTATTTTAAAAAACTTAAGAAGACGTGTTGCATTAAATAAAGCACCAAATGCACCAAAACCATTGGAACCACCTCCCGAAGTTTCTTTGCCTGTTATTCCTGAGGAACCCATTGTTGAGGGTAAAGTAGATGTTACTGCAAAACCTAAAAAAAAGAGTAAAAAACGTAAAAAACGAATTAAAATTGTTAGATTCAAACCAGGCAAACATACAACAGTAAGTAGAAAAGCTGCTAGAGAAGAAACAAGAAAAGTTCAAGTAACTACCAGAGATGGCGATGTAATTGAGATTGATCCCGAACGTATTAAAATAGATGATAAGTTTATTGAAGATAGATTGCCACCTAAAATGGCACCAGTCACCATTAGAAGTTCTGATTATTATATGAATAATAGAAAAATTTTCTTGGAATTTATTACCAATTTATTTCAACCATATCGTGAAGAAATACTAGATAGTGAAAAGGAGATTTCTTGTGAATTATTAAGTGAAAACAGAGGTGGTCCTTTTCAATTACTTACACACCAATCCATAGTTAGGGATTATATGACATTATATACACCTTATAGAGGACTTTTGCTTTTTCACGGATTGGGTGCCGGGAAAACTTGTGCTTCTATTAATATTGCCGAAAGTATAGCTGCTATATCAGTAGCCGAAGGTATCAAAAATCCTAAACAAATACTTATTATGACACCAGCTTCATTAAGAAGTAATTATGTAAGTGAGATAAAAAAATGTGGTGACCCATTTTATAAGAAAACGCAATATTGGGAACCAATTAATATTACACAAAATCCGGCACTAGCAAAAGCTATCGCTAATGTTTTTAATATTAGTCCATTATTTTTTACAAAAACTAATAACGGCATTGCTTGGTTAGTAGATAATTCGAAAGAATCCAATTACGAAACTCTTGATAATGAACAGAGAGTTTCTCTTAATAAACAAATTAATGAAATGATTTTATCGAAATACCAATTCTTAAATTATAATGGTATTCGTAAAAGAAATCTTGATGAAATTTCAAATAATGGAACAGAAAATCCATTTGATAATAAAATAGTAATTATTGATGAAGCGCATAATTTTGTTAGTAGAATTGTAAATAAACTTAAAAAACCTGAGTCTCTTTCAATGATTTTATACAGATATATACTCTCTGCTCAAAATAGTAAATTCGTATTTTTGACAGGGACGCCCATTATAAATTATCCTAATGAAATAGGAATTATGTTTAATATGCTACGTGGTTATATTAAAACTTTTCAATTAAGATTACAAATACATTCTGGCAAAGTTGACCTTGCAGCTATTAAAAGATATCTTAAACCTATTCGCGAAATAGACTATATTCAATATAAATCGCAACCACCAACACTAATTGTTACAAGAAATCCTCACGGTTTTATTAATAATGAAAAAGGAGATAGCTATTTGGGTGTATCATTGCGAGAATTTGGAATGTTATCTGATGTTGAATTTATTGGAAGAATTAAAGGTTTATTGAGTAAAAATAATATTGATATTATTCACCAAGTTATTCAACCATATACAGCACTACCTGAAAAATTAGATACATTTAATTCATTATTTATAGATGATGTTACAGGAAATATGAAAAATACAAATATGTTTAAAAGGAGAATTATGGGATTAACTTCTTATTTCAGAAGTGCTACAGAAGGATTAATGCCCGATTTTGATATAGATAAAGACTTGAGAGTAATTGAAGTACCAATGAGCGATTATCAATTCAAACTTTATGAAGATGCAAGAAAAGCAGAAAGGGATAGAGAGACAAAAAATGCCAGGAAAATGAAAGGACAATCTAATACAGATGCACTATTTTCGGAATCAACAAGCACATATCGTATTTTCTCACGTTTATTCTGTAATTTTGTTTTTCCGCGAAAAATAGGAAGACCTATGCCTAGAGACGGAGAATCTGTTGAAAGTGCTATTCAATCAGACTCTATGTCCGAAGATACAGTAGATGATAAAAGTACTAAAGAGATGCAAGGAATTGGTCAAGTGCACGATGCCGATGATGAAAGTAAATTATCATTGGAAATTTCAAAAACTAAAGATGAAACATACAAAACAAGGATGATAAGAGCCCTTGATAGTTTAAAGCAACAAAGTGCAAAATATTTAAATTTAGATGGTGAATTAGATGTATATAGCCCTAAGTTTTATGCTGTAATAGAAAATATTTTAAGTGATGAAAATATTGGTTTAAATTTAATTTACTCACAATTTCGCTCATTAGAAGGTGTAGGTATTTTAAAATTAGTATTAGAAGCTAATGGATTCGCTGAATTTGACATTAAAAAGAGTTCTAGTGGTGTATGGGAATTAAATATTGCCGATGAAGATAGAGGAAAGAAAATGTTTGCTCTTTATACAGGAACAGAGGATAAAGAGAAAAAAGAAATTGTTCGCAATATTTACAACAATGATTGGGAAGCTGTTCCTCCAACCATCAGAGAAGCTTTAATGCAAATTCACGATAATAATTTGCACGGAGATATTATTAAAGTGTTAATGATTACTAGCAGTGGAGCTGAAGGTATTAATCTTAAAAATACTAGATATGTTCATATTATTGAACCATATTGGCACCCAGTAAGAGTTGAACAGGTAATAGGGCGTGCTCGACGTATTTGTAGTCACAAAGATCTCCCACTTTCTGAGAGAAATGTTAAGGTATTTATTTATTTGATGAGTTTTACACAGGAACAATTGGACGATGAAGCATCTGTTAAACTTAAATTAAAGGATATTGCTAAGGATGATAATGGTTTTTTTACGAAAGGTAGACCCCTTACTAGTGACCAATACTTATATGAAATTTCCACTAGAAAAGAAAGAATCAATAGGCAAATATTAAGAGCCATTAAAGAATCTGCTATTGACTGTGCTATACATAGCACAGCTAAATCTAAAGAAAAACTTAAATGTTATTCGATGGGTAACCCTACACCTGCTGAATGGGCATATGTCCCTTCATATGAAGGAGAAGAGCGTGACCAAATCACTAAAATTAATCAAAGGGAAAAGAAAATACGGGCAAAGCAACTTACATTTAAAGGTAAAAAGTATGCTGTTGACCCTGCTACCAAATTTGTATACGATTTAGATAGTTATTTGCAAGGTAATCCAAGAAAAGTGGGTGAATTAATTGTTAAAGGTAAGCGATCCGGAATTAGATTTATTTAAATGTTCCAATATGATTGCATTTTGTTCCATAAGTGTTTTTTGATTTTCTATTATTTGTTGCAATAGTTCTCTATCGGAACTATCGCTGCGGTGTTTTAATCGACCGAAAAATGTTGATGTATCTGGCTTTTTTTCTTTTTGTTCTTCTACTTCAAATGTTACTTTTTTTTGCACCTCTTTTGCGATTTCTATAGGTTTTAATATGCCTTGTATTTCATTTTTAATTTCAATATTTGATGTTTCTTTTACTACCATTCCCCCATTTGCTTTCCCACCATTTGTTAACCAGTTTTTCACATCTTTCTGGTTATAATTTTGTGTAATTGAATTTAATTCTTTTTCTCTCTCCTCTAATGTTGTATCAATAAGCGAATTCATCGTTGATATCGGTTTATCTATTTTATCCGAAAAATCAATTGATTTTGGTATTTTACCATCAATTAATTTATTAAAGTTTTCTTGTTTATCTCTTAATCGTTTTTCAAATGTTGTTGTATGCTCTTTTTTTGTTGTAAATTTATCATAATTTCTAGACACCATAACATTTCTTTCTTGTCTTTTATTTACTTGTTGCACGTTTTTAGTCGCCTTTATTTCAATTGTGCATTTTGTTAAATGTCTTTTTGATTCTGATAGCAAAACTTTATTCATTTGCATTATATTGCTTTTGTATTTGAATCTATCTTTATGCAATGTTTCTGAAATATCGTCTAAAAATGTTTTCATTCTTTGCCGAATAGAGAGATTATCTGGGAAGGTTGGAGATAGTAAATCCCATATCATTTTTTTGTTTTCTAAAGAATTAATACTCATAATATTAAAAATACTATATTTTATTTTTAATATTTAATTGAACCATTTCTTTCTTAAATTTCGCATTTTCTTATCTGGAATTTTATTTTTTGTTAGACTTTCATACGTGTTTCCTTCTAATAACTTTACTATAAAATACAAACAATACATACCGCATTCACTTTCTGTATATTGATGCCTAATTTTATTATATTCATAGTCAAATTTATCGCCTAGCTTCATACTTTGACTTTGTATTCTTTTTACCAATTTCATAATTTCTTTTTCTATTTTTTCACCATAACTATCAAAATAGTAGATTTTCTTTTTTTTTATATTTATAAACATAGCTACCCAATGAGAACCTTCTTTATAATGCGGGTCGATATTAAATATGATTCCAATTTTTGTTTTACCTCTTTTAATTGCATCAACTAAGTTAAATTTACATAATTCCTCCCAAACACATTCTCCGTAAAGTTTATGTTTGTCAAAATCTATTGGAGAAGGCCCTAGAAATTCAAAACATTTATATACCTGTTCATATTGTTTCATTAATTGAGTAATCTCTATACTACTTAACCACTCAAAAGGTTTCTTTTTCCACTCTTCAGGGGAAGGTGGTGAAAATGTATAATCTAATAAAGCTTTATCAACATTTTCTTTTATACATTTATGCTTTAACCAACACGATTCTCTATCACAAGTTTTACTCATTTTAACTTTTAAAGTTTCCCATATTTTTCGGGGTTCATTACATGTTATCATTGAGTCTGGATGACGCATATTCCATATTTCTTTTAATTTAACCAAACCATTCTTTGTATAACAAGTATAATCAAGCTTATCTTTTCCTTTTGGTGAACAATTATCTTTTTTAAATTTTTTCATCGTTTTTTTTAAACTCCAAGAACCACCTTTTGCTTTCTTTTTTGACTTATTATGTTTTCTTTTTCTTGTTTTTCTCCTTAATTTTTTTTTCATCATATCTTATAATGATATTATCTTTTTTTCCTATATTTTGAGGGAATGCATTGTTTTTTGTTACTGTCTTAGATGGTACCACTGTCTTAGTTTGTTTTACAGCGTTACCTTTTATTTGTGCTTTTGAATTTGTAAAATCTCTCTGACGAGGTATTATTATTTTCTTTTTCGCCTTTGTTTTTCTTTTCACTGCAATACAATCAGTTATGCGTATATGTGCTGGTTTGTTATTTTTATAGACTAGTTTGTTTGTATCGTTATAATCAAACTTACCCATTTTTTCTTTGGATGCTTTAATATTGGCATAATCTTGTTGAATAATATCACTTTTATCTAAAAATTTAAAATTATTAATGCTTAATTTTACATATTCGTCAAATGATGCTTTTATATTTTTATCTAATGACTTACCTGTTAAAATATCACGTGTTTGTTCAAAAATACGTGCTCTATATTTCTTCAAATCATCTTTTGCATATAGTACCGTTTTTTGGTTTTGGACTGTAGAATTAAATGATTTTGAATTTGTTAAATACATTAAATCAATCATATTTGTTGAAATATCCATTAAGATAATTCAGCAAAAAAATATTATTTTGTTAACGTTAAATTCATTGTTTGTTGTCGAGTAAAATTATTAAATAATTTGTATCCTAAACCGCAAGGATTCGGATTAAATGGTTTAAATTGCTGCTGTTTGAATAATAGTTTATTTGTCATTGCTACAGGCTTCGTTGTTTGTGCTAAATACATATTATTATATAAATCACTACCTGAATTTGGAATAAATTTAGATTTTGCACTTTTTTGTAAAGGTGCAATTATATTTTTTAATTTTGATTCAGAATCAACCTCATTTGCATAACCATTAAATGGTGCTTTTCCAGGAGAAAAATTTAATCTTTGGTTGTATACTGGATAAACATCGCAAGTTGTTTGGGATGGTTTATAACAGTCCAATACTGGAAAGACAACATGTCGTGTTTCCACTGGTCGTGGGTCATATGTCATTTGTAAAGGCGCGTATGGCACATTTCTCTCATACATTCTTTTACTTAATTCACTCGTTCTCTCCTCATTGCATAAATAGTAAACATTCCCCTTTTTTAGTAAATCTTCTGCACTATTATTCATGATATATACTAATTAGATAAAATATAAAATGGAAAATAATCTTAAAGGTTATATCACTAAAATAGTTATATATGTGTGGGATAACTGCTTTATTCAATGCTGGTCTATATCGTAAAGAAGATATTATTGAAAATTTTAACAAAGGTTCTGTTAGAGGTCCCGAATATACTAGTTATAATATATTAAATGGTGCATTTATCGGATTTCACCGACTAGCTATTAACGGGTTAGATGACCAATCCCATCAACCAATAAATCTTAATAATAATATATATTTAATTTGTAATGGTGAAATTTACAACTGGAAAGCCCTGAGAGAAATTTTAAAGGATGAAATTATATATAAAACAAACTCTGATTGTGAAATTATTATCCATTTGTATAAGAAATATGGCATAGAACATACTTTGCAATTGCTTGATGGGGTATTTTCTTTTGTTTTATTTGATTTTGAAAATGCGGATTGTCCTAAAGCTTATATTGCTAGGGACACATATGGTATCCGTCCTTTATTTATGATGACTAATGGGTCTGATGGTGCGATAGGATTTTGTTCAGAAATAAAAATGTTGCACGGTTTAAATAAATATAACAAGCAAACTTTTGAACAATTTCAACCAGGTTCATTTATGCAAATACAATATGATACGACTAGTCCTCAAGGTTGGAATTACCCTTCTAATTATAAACAGTTTTCATCACCCGTGTCCGTTACAAATCCATTTATTGATTCTGATAATGTTTTACATATGATTCAAGCATCTTTAATTCGTGCTGTGCAAAAAAGAGTTGATAATACTGATAGAGAAATTGCTTGTTTATTATCTGGTGGTCTTGATAGTAGTTTAATAACAGCTATAGTAGCCAAATTATTAGATGAACCTTCGAAATTAAATACGTGGAGCATTGGTATGGAAGGTTCTGAAGACTTGATGTATGCTAGAAAAGTTGCAGAACACATTGGAACTACACATCACGAAATTTTATTAACAGAAAAAGATTTTTTAGATGCAATCCCTGATGTTATCTGTGCTATTGAAAGTTATGATACTACTACTGTAAGAGCTAGTGTTGGTAATTGGTTAATATCAAAGTTTATTCGTGAAAACAGTAATGCTAAGGTCGTTTTTAATGGTGATGGTAGTGATGAAGTTACTGGCGGATATATGTATTTTCATTTAGCACCAAATGAATTAGAATTCGATAAAGAATGTAGAAGATTGTTAAAAGATATTCATTATTTTGATGTATTGCGTTCTGACAGGTCTATTTCTAATCACGGGTTGGAGGCACGGACACCTTTTCTTGATAGAAGTTTTGTCTCGTGTTACTTGTCTATTCCACGAGAACTTAGATATCATCCAAAAAATAAGCAACCAGAAAAATATCTTTTGAGAAAAGCTTTTGATAATATGGATTTACTTCCAAAAAGTGTTTTGTGGCGCACCAAAGAAGCATTTTCCGATGGTGTGAGTAAACAAACGCGTTCATGGTTTGAAATTATCCAAGAATATGCGCAACAACAAGTTAATGAACAAGATCCAAAACTTGCAGAGAAAAAATGGTATAAATCATTATTTGATAAATTTTATCCCAATTGTGAAAATGTTATTCCATATTTTTGGATGCCAAAATATGTGAACGCCGATGATGCAAGTGCACGCACTTTGGATATTTATAAAAAAAATTTAGAAGTAGATTCGTCTAACAACAATAGCTCGTCTCAAATTCTTTAATGTATTGATTTCATCACTGGTAAGATCTTTTATAGAAACATAGAATTTATAAATAATTTTGCATATCCACATACCTAGCAAAAATCCTATAACTGTAATCATTATATCAACTCCTAAACCTAAATCTGTTATACCTTTTCGATTTATGGGATTTGAATAAAAAGCAGCGGTAAACGCTACCCTTGCTATATTTGTCATTAAAGTGTAAACTAAATAAAGAAATACAAGACACATACTATAATTCTTTGCTCCCCACCACCCTGATAGAGATATTATTACTGGTATGAAAAAATAAGGATTAGAAAAGGCAAACATTAATGAAAAACAAAAGTCAATTAAACAAAGAAATTTTGTTGTTCTGCTTAAACTATATGCAGTTTTCATATCTTCCGTAATTGAAACTTCAGGAATTTCATTTATTATTGGTCCAGCTACTGGAACTGATGTTTGGACAGGAACATGATAATTACTCATTTAATTATCATATTTCATTTTTTTTAATATGATTCCATATATATATATGGGTTATTCTGGAAATATTTATTATATTCTTTCAACGGCAATTTTCACATTATATATCTTATCTTATATTGGACTTTTTGATTCAAAAGAAAAAATAGAAACATTGGAATTTTATTTTAGACTCTTTATCGGATTAATGTTAATATATATATTCAATCCTTTTGTAACAAAAGAACTTCATAAAACTGATAGATACATTGCCTTTTCTGGCGGAACGGCAATTTTAATGATGTTAGGACTCAATAAAATTCACGACCATTTTAATACTGATATTGACATAAATTTATTTAAAATTGTTAAATAAACTGATATTAAGTTCTCCTAGATTTTCTTGTTTTTCTGGCCCCCTTTCTTCTTTTTTTTCTTGTATATGGTGTTGCATTCAAGAATTTTTTTAGACTTTTGAAAATTTTAGTATCTGTATATTTTTTTTCATTTTTAAAATATACAGTTCCTTGATTAAACTGATATTTTTTCCAAGTTTCTTCCATATAATAACTAAAATGTGTTGTATCTTTGAGTATTTTTTCACCTATTTCAGATGATATAAGTCGCTTTAAAAATGTATGCAATGTTAAAGTTATATCATATGGATTTAATCGAATATACTCTATGTGCTCATCTTCCATTCTAGAATGCCACTGGTCATCAAAAAATATTATTTTGGCATTTGATGATATTTTCCCACCTTTTACTAAATCGCTATATGTTTTATCTGTTGTGGTTCTTGAATGCTCTTGAATTTCACCATAAAATCCTAATCTATACCCAGCTATTATTTTATCAAAAAGTTTGCCCCCTACTTCCTTTTCAATATATTTTTTTATCATCATAACCCACTTTTTTGGACCAATATTATTTGTATAAATTAAAATTTTTATGTTTGAATGTTGCCTTTTTTTTAGATATTTAAATACTTTCATTATACCAGGTCTAAAAAGTTCAGGATATAAATGCAATATTTTCTGCTGTTGGGGTGATGTTAACTCATTTCCAATATAGTTCTCGATTAAATTAATGAATATACCGAACTGAACAAAATGACCTATTGTTTCATCTAAATCAAATACAACAGCTTTATGGTTAACTGAATTTGGCATATATATTAAAGAGAAAATATCATAAATGCCTAGATGCCTCATAATAGAAAAAAAAAGAATAATAATAAAAAGGGAAAGAAGAAGAAATATAAAAAGGCCACGATACCTAAAGCCATTAGGGAACAATGTTGGATACAAGTTTTTGGAAAAGAATTCGAACATAAATGCTATATTTCCTGGTGTGAAAATAATATTAATGTTTTTGACTTTCACGTTGGTCACGATAAGCCCGAAAGTCAGGGCGGAACACTAGATATTGCAAATTTAAAACCAATTTGTGCTAGATGTAATCTCTCTATGAGTAATAACTTTACCATTGTTGAATGGAATAATCTTCATCGACAATCAAAGTGTTGTTTGTGGTTTTAATATAAAATTTTATAAAAGTAACATAATATCCCAAGCATAATTGGCAATATAGTCGACTAATACTTCTGGTATTTTTTTATTATGGAGTTTCATTAATTCTTTTTTATATAAAGCATGCCGCGCGTTAGACGAAAGTATCTTTGCATATTTAACAATATCCCTTCTTACACCCAACGAGAGACTTTCTCTTTTATGGTTAAATATTGGGCGGAAAACATCACCTATATTATATCCAATACAAATGTAGGTTTTATTCACCCAGAAGGCTAAGCGCTTATTAACTAATGGATGATTATTTTTATAAGACCGTCTATTTTTGTTGTCTGGGTAAGAATTATATATATCCATTTCTAAAAGCTGTTCCGAATTACTATTGTGGTTTTCACCATTTCTCGCAAGAATATATTTTCTATATTGCAGCACTCCAACACTGCGGGTTTTGGCTTTATAATATTTTGACATTGTTTTTAATAATAAACATTAATTATGATTTTAAATTTTCAATTTTCTAATCCCCATCTCCCCATCATTTGAACTTTATGATTGTTCTTGGGTTCAATATACCATCTTTTCTTACTTTTATCCCACCTTGCTCCTAATTTTTTTGCTTCATCTTTTTCGCTATATGGCACATTTAAATAAATTTTATTTTTTGCACGTTGATATGGACACGATTTTACACCTATTGAAAGATTAGCAAGTCTGTCTGCGTGTTCGTTACCAAGAGAATGTTCGTCTTCTAATCCAGTATGTGCTCTAATATGGATAAACTTGATATTATTGTATTTTTTACAAAAATTATAAGCAACCTTTACTATTTCAACATTTGGTATATCTTTATCTTTATTTGTCCAACCTTTTTTTGACATTTTCTCTCCATAACTTGTGCAACATCTCATAGAATAAGAAGAGTCCGTATAAATATTTACAATTTGCCCTTGTTCTATTTCATCTCTTAAAATAGTCAATGCTTTTATAATAGCTAATAATTCGGCTGCATTATTTGTTTGAGGACCGGTAAAAGATTCACTTGTATTTCTTTCATCATCAGCACCAAACCAAATACCAAAGCCTGCACGAGCATCACTTTTTCCATTATTAGAACAAGCTCCATCTGTGTATACATTTATAGGTTTCTCATCACTTAGTGGTTTTGTGTTTTTTCTAATAACAAAATTATCCATTGTTAATATAATAATTTTGCTACTACTTTTATATCAATTTAATTTTTAAACATATTCAAACGGAAATTGCACGAATACCCTTTTGAATTCTAACATTTTCTGAATTTTGTGCTTTATATATACTATACGAACGCATAGTCTATTATTAACCATTTCTTTTTCAACAAACGCATATAAACTTTCTTATAAGTTGAGACTTTTATTAAAATGTAAAAAATTGAATATTTATTAATTTAATTTATTAAAGTAGAATTACAATGCAGACACCTGAATATAAGGTAGTTATAATAGGCGAAACCGAAGTTGGTAAAACAACTTTCATGAAACGAATGATTTATGATTTAAATAATTTATATATTGTTATTCGGACATTAGGTGTTGATGTAGAGCCATTGGAATTACACGGAAATAATGGTAAAATAAAACTTAATTTGTGGGATTGTGGTGGAAAAAATTTTCCACTTTCAAAATATTACATAGGTGCGGGTGGTGCCATAATATTCCGAAAGAGTGGGAACGATAACCATCTTATATATGAAGATAAATTGCCTTGTGACATTAAGAAATTTTATATTACAGATTTTGATATGAAAAATCCGGAATATACAATAGAAGAATATAAAACACAATTATATGACTGGATATTAAATTAGTTTTTTAAAAAACTAACTTTGTTAAACACATTTAAAAACTTAGAATTATATATAATTCACTGCTTATTATGGATGATGAAAATACTACTGAAAAGCAAAGTGCTTTATATTTAAACGGCTTACTAGAAATGCTGCAACCTACTAACGAAAATATACGAAAATGGATTAGAGAGAAGTTAACTTGTTAAATTTACTTAAATAACTATTTTTATTATTTAAGTAAATGGTATTAGTTGGTAATTTTAAACAATATGGCAAATTTAGAGAGCAGGCTATTTGTATATTTAGATATGATGGATGGAATTTAACTATTCATCCAGATATACTAAGACAAGATCCTTCGTATCATATTTATCAAATTTTATTTGAAGGATATGGATTTTGTATTACATTAGGAGATTATTGTGGTGGCCCATATACACAGGGATTAACCTTTCAGACCACATTAATGTCCATTTCCCCTGAATGGGATAGTTGGAGCAGCACGTTCCACAAGACTGTTGATGGAGGTCCTTTAAACAAAAAATTCTTAATGGAGAATCAGCGACAGGGATTTCTAAAATTACGTAGTCTTTTAAAACTTTTCAACGGCGCGGCAAATTTTATACATTATGTTAGAAATGATTTAAAATATTTTGGACATGTACCACATAATAACGGTCACGGGATTTCTATTGGTTCTACAAGCAATCTTAACCCAATGGAACATCCTAAGGATGCTTATAGTGTTTTCACAAAAAGGTGGTTATTAGATAAGTATAATTTAATTGAACCATTAAAAGATTTAAATTTATTTTATAATAAATTACAACCTAAAATTGGGGAAATAGATAGAAAATGGCAGGGAAGATCCAATCGTACTATAAATAAGAATGATATATCCGTTTTTGATAAAACAGAGTTAGAGCGAGGCGTATTATTGAGGAAAGTGGAGCTGGAAAAAGAAAAGGAAAAAGAAAATGAATTTAAAAAAAATAGAACAATATATAAATATATGAATATCCTTACTTCTAATTCTATAACCACAACCACCTTTACAACCAAGATTGGAGAAATTAATGTTAAATATAAAAAGGAAAGGGAAGAATTAAAAAAAGTTATTGCTGAAACAGCCCGAAGTCAAGCAGAACTAATATTGACTAACGACAGTGACGATATGGGAAATCCAGAAGAACTATGTAATAAACTTGCGGGACTACGACTTCAATATAATGCTATTGTTGTTAAACAAAAACAAGAAACAGATAGTACTATGAGTGAATATAAAAATGAAATAACAACAAATATGGTGTCCATAAAATGACTATCTAAAAACTGTGTTACTTGTTTAAAACCGCCACCACTGTGCAATGGTGGTTCTTGTTGTCCTGTGTGGGAAGAACAAGATAAAAGGGGACTAGGAAGCCTACAATCAGCAATCACCCGATGGAAAACGGTCCGCAGTCCGAACACAAATAAAGACAGGTTGATATATAAACTGAAATATGAATTTTCACCCAAGGGCAACTACGTCAGCAACACAAGCACCTGTAGGGGAAAAAAGAGAATAATCAACCAAATAAGGAATGGAATAATCAACCAAATGCATAAAGATTTGGGTAGTAATTATGCGGGGGATGAAATCCCCGTAAATGAGATAGACCCGTTAATTTATAATGGTTCCATAGTAGAATTGTTAACTTGTTAATAACCAATGCAACCTTTTACTAATTTACTTACTCGTTTAAATGATATATGAAGTTACCAATAAAACTTTACATATCATTATTTGATCTTCCGTTTGCGAGATTTCATTTTTTTATTGCCCTTGCGTCCAAATTTACAATATAGAGGCTTTGATTAGTAGCAATACTCTTGAGAACATGGTCCTTTACAAAACTGAGTGTATGTAACAGTTTCATATTTTCCTGAATAATACGTCCTCTTCTGACCCTTTTATCATATTTTATTAGCACCTATAATTAATATGATACTCCCTATATTTATCTGACAACTGAAAATGAAAAGGAGAGACAATCATGACAATAGTTTCGCTTTAGTTCACAAAAAAGAAGATAAACGTTCTACGAAAAAAGAAACAATTAATACTGCTACACTACCTGTTATAACGGTGGTCAGGCCTATTTCGTCTAACAGGTCTGTTGCCCCTGGCTCCTCTTCATTTTCCCTGATTAGCTGTTGTAATGCTGTCTGTCGTGCAACAATTCGATGGATTTCGATTTCACTTTCCCTCAGCAGCTCTTGTATTCGGTGTTGTGCGGTGATCTCTCTCATCTCTCTCACTAACCTTGTCAAATCATCATTACCCTCTCTTAAAATAAACTGTTCCCATTCCTCATCCCCCTCCTCTTCGTAATTTGCCTTCTTACACGCTAGTTCGTTTAAAAATCCAGATGACCAATCTCGTCTAAGATACGGTTCCTTACTCATATTATTCCTTATATATCCCGTATCTTCATCACATATGGTTGTTTCATTATAACAAAAAGCATCGTTTTCGAAAGAATCATCTTTCATTATCTTACTTGGCAATCCCGTTTCTTGACTTCTCCCATTCAATCCGACACCTAGATCTCCGGAAGTTATTGGGTCCTTTCCTTCATTACCTGTATCTGTATTTTTTTTACATTCCGTATCAATATCTTTTTTATCAACGATGGAACCTCCTCTCAAAATTTTGTTTTTTTTTATGATTTTCATAGCTTTTTCATACTCTGAATTTGGAAATATATTTAAAAACTCTTTTAACTCTTTTTTGTCTAATTTATTTAAATATTGTACCGATTCCTTATTTATATTTTTTAAATTTGATAATTTTTTTAAAAATATTTTAAATTTTGAAAAATTTTCTATTGTAGTTTTAATTGCTAAATTTTTCGTATTTAAATTACTCTTCAAATTACCACCTTTTTTGTTTTTTCTTCTTCGTTTTGTTTTTCTTTTTTTACATTTGATATTACGTTTATATTTTTTTGACCATTTACCGCCTATTCTTTTACGCGTTTTATGTTTCCCTCCACCTTTCTTCTTTGTTTTTTTGCGCATCTTTTTTCCTGTCATATAATTTTGTTTGGTGGATTTTTGACAAATTCCTATAGCAGGACCATAACCGTATTTATGTTTTAAATATTCAATACATCTACCTACGCGCGTTCCTTTTGGCATATATTATAAGAAAAGATTATTTATCTAAATAATCTAGAACGCTCAAAATAACACGCTCTTGTGAATTAAATTTTTGAAATATCATTGCTTCATCAAATTTAAATTGAAATACACTTCCAAAATTATTTTTACACATCAATTGAACGCCATCAGCATATATTTTTATATCTACTAAAAATGCACCATTTGTTAAACGTAATTTATCTGGATTTTTTAATGATACCCACCTAATATAATTACCACTCTGTAAATCAGATAAATCTGTGCAATACCTATAGTCTTTTAATTTTTTATGGAGAGATTTCAAATCATCTCGAGGTAGTTGTAATTTTTGCAACATATTATTTTTTATATCTTGTATTTTTTTTGTTGTCAAGTTGATTATATTTGAATCTGTGTCATTATTAAGTTGTTGTAAAATATCTTCAACACTCATTAATATATATAATATGTTGTTTTTATTTATTTTCTTATATTGATTTATTATATATATTTAAATACTAATATGGAATCTATTCTCAATTTTTGAAGTTTTTTCCAAAAGTATTTTGAGATCTTTGATTTTGGACATTTTTGAGATGTCCAAAATGGAGTTTCTGAAAATAGTTTCTAAAAAAACGTAAAATTTTCAAAATCCCTTCATAGAGGAGGACTCTAAAAAACACTGAATTTTTTTTGCTGTAGGGGTTTTATGGAGGGCTTAAAAAAAGGAACTAAATTGCAAAAAAAATAGTTTTGGGGTTTTTTTTGTTATCCAAAAAAGATAACATCAAAAAACCCCTTTTTTTTCTATTCTCAAAAACATATGAACTAAGATAATAACACAGATGTTTTTATTTTGTGTTTTAGAGCATAAACTGAATATGGATAACATTTTACCCAAAAAACCCCAAAAACCCCAAAATGGATAACTTTGGATAACAAAAAAACCCCAAAAATATTTTGATTATAATGTTGAAATCTAAAATCATATAAAAA
>Ga0233411_10000016_pt1 | contig 61775 bp, 75 predicted proteins | sample Na_anoxic_2_MG_FD_179799 | JGI IMG/M metagenome (GOLD analysis project Ga0233411, IMG submission 179799) | Seawater microbial communities from Saanich Inlet, British Columbia, Canada - Na_anoxic_2_MG | ecosystem: Environmental > Aquatic > Marine > Inlet | place: Canada: British Columbia...
CCGAAAAAGGAACTGCATCTAAATCAGGTCGAAATCGTTCAACAACTTTCTCTTCACCGGGGGGAGGTTCTCCTGCTAAAAAAACTGTACATATAACTAAAATTAGAAGAAATAAGCAGGGAAATGTAATGTCTCTCAAAAGTAAGCAGAAAGGTATATCAGATAAAAAATTCCGAAAAGCTTCGAACAGGATTGCTGTAGGTGAAGCCCGCGACAAGTTTAAAGAAAAAAAGAAAAGAATTAAAAAATGAGCTTTAAATCCGTCGCAAATAAACTTGGAAAGAATTTCTAAAATGGCTGGTCGAACTAAAAAATTTCCAGCTATTAAAAAAGCTAACCGAGGTAAGTTTACCTCGTGGGCGAAGAACAATGGGTTTAAGGACGCATGTAGTGCGGCCTCTGCTGTCATGAAGAGTACGGATAAGTATTCTGAAAAGGTAGTCGAGATGGCTAACTACGCTAATAACTTCGGTTGTAAAAAATAATGAAAAGAACTCGCATCGCACCCTCAAGAGGTTTAGGTGATACTATAGAAAAATTCACCACTGCTACTGGAATTAAGAAGGTAGTGGATACTGTAGCTAAAGCTGCAGGTAAGGACTGCGGATGTGGCGAGCGTCGAGACACTTTAAATAGGGCGTTCCCCTACCAAAAATAAAAAGATATGGCATATCAAAGATTACAAGTCAGTGAGGGGTTAGCAGTTATACCGAGCAATACTGTCCCTATCCCGGACCCGTCTACGAAAGTTATAAGCGGTACTGCAGATTTTTCTGTAGCCGGGACGCTTACAGATGTTGGAACCACTTTTCTGTCAGCTGGCATTCAAACGAATGCTATCGTATATAATGTAACCGCAGGTATTGCTTACTATGTAACGGCAGTTACTGACGATTTAAACTTAGCCCTTTCGCCGAGTTCTGCAGGAGGTGCTACTGATGAGTATGTTATATACAACGCAGCCACTAAAGCGGCCACTCTATATATAGGCACAACGGGAGACCTTGTGGTGGAGATGGCCAGTGAGCGAGACTCTCAAGCTACCCCTGCTTTAACCTTTTATAACGTACCCAGCAGCGCGTTCCTCCCTATCTTAGTTACTAAGGTGGGAATAAGTAGTTCGCCTAATATGAACATCATAGCTCTCTGGTAGTATGCCTACAGGGATAGGAAACGGCATAGCGGGAGATGTTTTCCAAAACAACCTTGGAGCGGGTGGCGGAGGCGGCCTTGTTTGTCCTTCTCGCTATTCGCTATTATTTAACGGCACGACTCAGTTCTCCTATGGGTCAACATTTGATGTATCAGCATCCGCTTCCTCTTTATCTGTTTGGATTAATACCTCGGATAGAGCGGGGGTCTCTGCTACAGGCACCGGTATATACAGTTCCTCAGCAAGCGGAATAAGACCTTTCTCCACTTATTTCGATGCCGAGGGTGTCCTAAATTCTAAGTTAGGCCCCATGACTTTCCCTGCTCACCCCGAGCTTATAACTAACGGAAGCTTTTCCAATGTCCCTGTGGGTACGGAGCTTATCGCTAACCCTACCTTCTCTGACGCTGCGAGTATAACCCCGTGGAATACATCTTCCGGTAGGGCTACTATAGGGCCTTGGGAACCGAGGTTTATGAGACTTACTTATGATTTAGCCCAAGGTGGCGCTTTATTTGATAACCTGAGCCAGCCTTTAAACACCATGTACAGCGTTAAGATGCGTGTGCGTGGAGTCACTTCAGCGGGTGCAGACCAAGGGTCAGCCTTTAGTAACATAGGGGATAACGTAGCTCTAACCTCTGCAAATATTATCTCTAACCCTACCTTAACTTACGACTACCAAGACTATGAGTTTAGGGTGTGGAGCACCACGGCTGAGTTTAGACTATATTTAGCTTCCGCCGCTATAGGCGACGTAGTAGATTTCGATAGCATCTCTGTTAAGCCGCTCGATATGGTGGTGGACAATGGGAACTTTAGTTCTCTTGGAGCGGATTGGACGGTTATAGATAATGCTGCTGGCGATACGGTTACTTTTGGAGGATCATCGGCTACGTGGACAAAAACTGTCCCTGAAGCAGTCTATCTTCAACAAGATTATCCGGTAACTCTCGGAGCTTCACACAAGCTTACATATACTGTATTATCAAACACTTTTACTGGTTCAGGAACTGAGTTAGGTCTTTCGAGTGTAAGTGCATACGGACAATCCACTATACCTTCCTCAGTAGGTACTCATACAGTATATTTAATAGTAACCCTTGATACACCAGTAGCAGCACTTAGGTTTTATTCTAATGATACTGGGGGTTCATTAGAAATCACAGATGTCTCCGTCGAAGAACTCGGAGAGGATTGGACTGTTTTAGAAGACACTTGTACTTTTGGAGAGAATGGTGTTACTATGACTTCAACTGAAGGTACTGATTTAAGAATTAGAACTGGCGCAATACTTGCCGACACTACTTCATATAAAGTAACCTACACAATACATGCAGTCGGATTAACTGGAACAAATGCCATACAATACTACACGGGTTCAGCTTTAAATGCTTATGACGATTTACCTGAACAAGGGATAGGAACACACACTTTTTATTACACCACACCAAGTTCAACTAACAACAACTGGTATTTTAAATTAGACCTTAGAGATGGTTCAACAAGCACGACCGACTTTGTAACTATAAGCAGCGTCTCAATCGAGGAAGTTCTTTCGGAGGACGAGTGGCACCACATAGCTCTTTCTATAGATCGTGATAGCGAGTGGAAGTGGTACGTAGACGGGGTGCTTACCAACACTATGGATAACAGCACGGACGCCGTTCCTGATTTTGCTGGGTTTATAGGGTTTACACTACCTTCTTCATCTATTATAGGGCTTAATGATTGGTTTAATGGATATATGACAGAGCCTTCTTTATGGAACACAGCTTTGTCTACCAGCTCGGTAAAAGCTATATACGATAATATGTATGGGGGACAGAGGTGTTTAGGCACCCTACCTTTTACCTCGGACTTAATTACCAACGGGAACTTTACTCAGATAGGTCCGGAGCTTGTAAGCAATCCAAATTTTACGGATACGGGAAGTGATGTAATTTACAACGGAGGATTTGACACTTCTATTGCTTTAGGCACTACGGGTTCAGGGTGGGTAAACCCTGACGCTGCTGCTGCGTATAACTTAGGAGGATGTAAAATCACTCGCGGAGCAGCAGGTTTTGCAAGACTAAGAGGGGCGGATATTTTAGGCAACGATGATATTATAAGTCTATCGACAAACTATAAAATTACATACACAGTTTTAGAAAATAATGGAGCTGCTTCTGTTATTTTTGAGTTAGCGGGAACTGCCTCCGATGATATTCCGCTTTCGCTCACAACTCATACGGTATATGTTACTTCGGGGACAAGCGCAAGTCAAAGGTTTCAAGTATATAATCAAACAGCTTCTTCAAATATAACTTTAACAGATATTCTTGTTGAAGAACTCGGAGAGGATTGGAGTATAGGAATGTCTGACGGCTCAGCGCAAACAGCCACCAAGTATGCCGAAATCTTAGCATCGGGATGTAGAATTGTTTCCGATGATACAGCGACCCCTTATATAGGTGTTCAGCAAGATGTAGTAGAAATAGGTAAAAATTACAAAGGCTCAGTGTCGGTTACAAACTCCGACACCGGAAAAATCCGTGCAAACTTTGGGGGTGTTAATAGTGATAGTTTTATTGACGGCAGTAATACTTTTTATGCTTCTGAGACCTCTTCTATAAGCGTGACTTTTTTAAGGAATGCTACTGACGTAGACACTACTTTTACTCACGTTTCTGTAAAAGAAGTCGGACAGGGGTGGGAGGCCGAGGGCACAGGGTCTGGTGTTGTAACCTTCCCTAACGGAATGGCGAGGATTGAAACTGTAGCTGCTCCAAACTCGGCCTATATACGTCAGTATAGCGTGATGGAGGTAGGAAAATCCTATACTATGACGTACCGTATAGTAAGTAATAACGGTGGAACTCTATACAACTCCGGACAAACCCCCACCACAATGGACTCTACTGTAGGATCACACTCCGAGACCTTTATCGCCGGATCCTCCAATCTACTTATTAGCCGATCTGGGAACAACACAGACATCTCTATAACAAATATCACCCTCACCCAAGTGGGCGGTGGGAACTTAGAGCGTTGGTGGAGGATGAATGGAACGGATGACTCTTCATATATAGTAGCCAACCAAGCGCCTAATGGGACGGTAAATGATTTAGCTTTTGCAAATAGCCCACAAATAGAACCAGAAGTGCCATGACTATAGATGATTTTAGATATGCGGAGCTCACACAAACGGAAGCTCGTGGGATAGATTTTTCTCAAGTCCTAACCAACAGTTGGGATACTGCGCGATGGAACGACGATAGCAGTATGTGTATGGTGTGCTGGGTGGGAGAAACTCCTTCTACTATATCTTCTATACAAGGGTTAGCCACGAAGACGCAGGCTACGATGAGGACTGATTTAAGAACTCCAGGAAATAAATTTAAGAACGGAAAAGGCGATACCCCTTCTAAGAAGAAGGGAAAATAATTGTATTATCTTTGTGATATGAATTACTGGACAACACACACTACATGGTCGGGGAGTTTTACGTATAGTTTTAAAAAAAGAAATTAAAGTGCAGGTGGAGATTAAAGATACAATTAGCGTTATCGCAGCTAACGGAGGGGCTTTAGGAATTACCCTAACCCAGTGTAATCAGTTTTTACAAATGGTTTCTTTACTCTTAGCTATCTCATATACGGGATATAAGATATATAAGATCTTCGAAAAAAAATGAAGCTCGAGGTTATACGATTCAGCTCCCAAGCCGACTCTACCTCCGGACTCCTTTTTGAAACGACGCCTGTAGGGAGATCTTTCTTGTGCTACACCTTGGAGGATGAGTACCAGGCTTTAAAAGTAAAAGGAGAGACGCGTATCCCAGCTGGGGTATATGAAATAAAATTTAGAAAGATAGGTGGGTTGCATGCGAAGTACAGTAAAAAATATCCTGATATTCATCGTGGCATGCTTCATATCACTGATGTTCCTAATTTTGAGTATATTCTTATACATACCGGTAATACTGATGAACATACTGCGGGCTGTCTCATCGTGGGGGATTCTCAAGAAAATAATATCGTCACTGAAAACGGTTGGGTTGGGAAGAGCCGTAATGCTTATAAAAGGATTTATCCTCTGGTGGCGAAAGCTTTGGAGAGGGGAGAGAAGGTAATGATAAAATATACCGACTACGATGATTAATATTTGGGCCTCTATATTTGGAAAGGTAATAGAAAGTGCCGAAGGTATCCTCGACGAAGTTATCACAACTAAGGAGGAGAAGGAGACTATTAAGTTAGAGTTAAAAAAAATCTTACTGGAAGCGGAGCGTGAAGCTTTCGCTAAAGAGGTGGAGGACCGTAAGGACGCCAGGTCGTTATATAAAGACGACGCTTTGATACAAAAAATCTTAGCCGCTTTATTTACTATAGCATATTTCACTCTCTCATATATTATGTTTAAATACTTTGTGTTCCACGACGTCGTGCTTTCGGAGTATGAGATAGGGTTTATCTCTACGATATTTGGAGCCATGAGTGCCAAGGTAAATACCATAGTAGACTTTTTCTTTGGGGGCAGCTCAAAAGAAAATAAATAAACCTTATCTTTGCTGTAATATTTACTTAAATCTATTACAATGGAAAAGATTACAGATGCAGAGTTAAAGAGATTAAACGATCTCAACTCTGAGTTCAACACAATTAAAACTCAACTGGGCGATTTAACTCTACAGAAGCATGGTCTTGTGTTAAGAGTGCAAGAGCTAAAGGGCGAGTTCCAAACCGCGGAAGAGGGCTTGATGCAAACCTATGGAAAGGATGCCGTCATCAACTTGGAAACCGGGGAGGTGAAGCAAAAAGAAAATGGCGAAGATAAGTAACACTACAGTATACCCTACAGTAACCCCTGCAGATAACGACCTTCTTATATTAACCGACGCTACCGATTCGAATAAAACGAAGACGGTATTGATGAGCGGGGTGAAGTCTTATCTAAATGTTGATACGTTTAATGCTACAGGGACTGTTACTTCTACGCAAATATTAAACTCTTTCGCCATACCTGTCGTTCTTATTCAGGGTGTTGCGGGAAAACATATTGTCCCCATATCTATGGTGTTTACGTTTGTGCCCAACACCACCCCTTACACGACTGCTAACGAGGCATTGTTTACTTTGGGTACGCCGTCATCAGCTGGTACATGGAGTCGTATAACTAATGCGTACTATACGGGGTTAACTTCTAAAACTGCATTTAGTTTACCAAGCAGTTACAATACTTTTAACAACCCAGGTATTTATGCGTCAGGTGCCGGAAATGATAATTTCTTATATTCTACGACAGTAGCCGCCCCTACTGGGGGTGATGGGACTTTTACTTATAATATTATGTACAGACTTGTAAACGCGTAAGCTATGGCTAAAATTGAAAACACTACCGTCTATCCTTTAGTTACGCCTAACGCGTCTGACTTTGTTATTGGTACAGATACCAGCGATGACAACCGCACGGTATCGTTTAAAATATCTGATATCACTGCATCTGGAGGCTTACAAGATCTTCAGTCTGTTTTAGACACGCCAACAACTAACACGGGAGGAACCGCTGCTGGCGATATAAGCCTTACAGGAAACATTACTGTAAACGGAACAGTTTCCCCAATAACTATTACAGCAGCGGGAACGCCAGGATCTGCAGGGCAGATACTTAGCTCTACAGGAACAGGTATCCAATGGATCGCCGCTGCAGGAGCTCAAGACCTACAGGATGTTATAGCGGTTGACCCTAATACAACACTGGGTTTTGTAATGGACAACTGTGATATTGATACTACGGGAAGTATTAATATGTCTGGTGCGGCGCAGGTGTTAGCTTTAAGCACCAATACCGATATGACTTTAGCAGCAAATTGTGATATTACCACAGATGGAAATATTATATTAGGATCAGCTTCTGTATTAAACTTTAATGCTACGTCTAAAATAAATGACTCCACTGGCTCTACTGGAGCTGTAGGATCCATCCTTACTGTTGATGCAGCAGGGACAGGAGTAGAGTGGTCTACAGTAATCCCATCAGCTTCTATGCCTACATTACAGGAGGTCCTTAGTGCGGGTAATACAGCTACAGGGATAGGAATTTCTTTTGGTGGAGTTGGATCGGGATCTACCTACTCTGTGAGTTCTCCCATCAGCTCTTTCGCTCCAAATATCTGGCAGGGCACTAATTCATTTACGGCCAACGGAACTACAATTAGTACGGCGGGTATTGCTTTAAGCGGATCACTTTGGGACGGAGCGGCCACAGGAACATCAGGACAAGTCCTTACCTCTACAGCTACGGGAGTAGCGTGGGCAGACCTTTCAACGATTGGGGTGTCGAGTGTTAACGTGGTTTCCCCTCCTGTACCCGCAACACTTCCTTCAATGCCACTAACAATTACCCCGACTACGGGGGATGTTTTAATCAGATCAAATGTTTACGCCGGAGCTTCTCTTATAGGGTGCGTCCCCGCGGGAGGTACAGCCAGTACCTTCCTTCAGGGAGATGGCACATGGGCAACCCCTACGGGAGCGGTAACCTCAGTGAGTGTGCTCGCTTCAGGAACCTCTACAGGGCCAATAGACGCTATAAAAATAGCACCTACTACAGGACCTGTTCAGGTTCAGTCTAATGCTTTTGGAGGCGGAAACGCTGTAGGTCACGTACCGGATGCCACTGGAAATACTGCTAAATTTTTAAAGGGTGACGGAACATGGGCCGCCGCGGGAGGATCAGCCGCAGCCCCAGAGTGGGTGCAGACTATAGGTGTGGGAAACACAAAAGTTAACATGACGGCTTCTAATTATTATATGTCCAATGCTGCAGGTGCTGCCGGAGTTGAACCTAACACCTCGAATTGGAGTTTTGACTTTGGAGCGTCTCCCCCTTCCTCGGTAGGTCCAGCAGATGACCAACATGCTATGAGTATGGTTTATGCAAACAGCTCTGCTACAGGGTGCGCAACATCTTATCCTGACCACACCCTATGTGACGCCGCTATAATGTTCAGCACGAGCTACCCGGACACATTTTTTGTTACTCTCTGGAAGAGCACTCTGGCTGCTCATAGCGTTTATGAGGCAGTGCCAGCTGCTACATGGACGGAGGCTATTACAGCGGGAAATATAAATGCTACTCAAAACATGACAATAAGCGTTTCTGGCACAGAAATCCTTGAGCCGGGGTATGGGTTTTTTGCTACGGTACGGGCTGCTACTGGTGGCATACAGGGCTCTTTCGCTGCGAGGATAGTTCTTAAATTTAGTGGGTCGGTATAATTAAAATCAAATGAAATGGACATCAGGAAAATATCAATCGGCGCAGACTATAAGTCTGGCGCCATGCATTATATCGTAGGGCAAGACGTCTTAGGTGGAAGCCATACGATACATCTTATACAGGACCATAACGAAGGGTATAAAATTTGGATACAGAAATCTGAGGAAGTATATTTGTGGAAAGAGTTTAGAAAAACTCTACCCATTTCTTTAGAATTTAATATCAATTTTTAATGCAATCTCCTTTTAGCTTTATAGTAAAGGCATACAACGAAAGGAGGTACGACAATATTAAGGAGATAGGAGGGGTAGACTTTATCACCAGCGTGTCTAAAGAAGACCACACCGCATCCAATCGTTTCGCTACCGTAGTGGAAACACCACTAAAATATTCTGGCCCCATAAAAAAGGGGGACAGACTTCTCGTGCACCACAATGTGTTTAAGTATTATAACGATATGAGGGGGCGAGAGAAGAGTGGGAAGAGTTATTTTAAGGACGATATGTTCTTCGTAGATATGGACCAGTTCTTTATGTACCATAATGGTACACAATGGAACGCCCACGATAAGTATTGCTTTGTAAAACCTATAGACGCCAGGGAGTCCGTTATATATAAGCGCGGGGAAGAACCTTTAGTGGGGGTAATAAAGCACGGGAACGCAGAGTTAGAGGCTTTGGGAGTCAGGGAGGGAGACGAGATAGCTTTCGAACCCGAGAGCGAGTATCCTTTTTATATAGATGGAGAGAAACTATACAGGATGTTTACCAACAATATAATGATGATACTATGATATATGTTATAGATGATTTTTTGGAGCGCCCTATTTTAGATGTAGCTAAGAATTATTTAAACGACGAGCCTTTTGCAAAGGAGGTGGTCGGGGGAAAGAATTTTTACGTAAAAGAATCCCCTACAGATTTTACTAACTACGTAATAGACAGATTGACTGTTATAGAGAGACGCCCTTTGGTAAATATATTATCCTTCTTTAGAGAGGCTACCGATGAGCTCGATGTCTCATGGCGCATACATTCCGATTTGAATATTAATGGGCAGAAGCCAGACAGGGCTATAGTATTATACCTCTCTCCCCGAGAGAGAGAAGATCTGCATGGCACCGCTTTATGGGAGCACCATAGGTATGGTAAGGAGTTGCCCCACGATATCTCCGACGAAGAATACGATAGTATGATTAGAGTAGACTCGGAAGATTTAGATAAGTGGAGGTTGAGCTCAGTAGTAGGGTATGAAAAAAACAGACTTATATCTTATCCTTCTTCATACTTTCACAGTAAATATCCTAACGTATCTTGGAAAGAAGGGAGGCAGGTTTTTGTAATGTTTTATAAATTTAATTAATATGGGAGTACAGAAAAATATAGCCTCACTAAAAGTAAATACAGAGGCGCTAACAGAGAATTTAAAAAAGCTTATCTTAGAGGAGCAGCAAACCAGGGAGTTGGCTGTAGGTACCTTAAACCTTTTAAAGCTAATGCCTGGGTATGAAGAGGCTTTAGCGGAAATGAAAAAAAGCACCGAAGAAGATGGACACCAAGGAGATTAAATTACAGATCATAGAGGCGGGCGAAAAGGCTGTGCGACAATTAATTAAGGTAGCTAAAGAAGATATCATCAAGTTTGATAAGGACGATGAGTTGGCTGCGGATAGATTAAAGAACGCAGCGGCTACCAAGAAGCTTTGCATCATGGATGCTTTTGAGATATTAAAAAGAATAGAAGAAGAGAAAGCTCTTTTAGATGGGGCTCCTTTAGAAAATAAAACACATACCCCGAAAGGATTTGCCGAGTCAAGATCAAAATAGTTTATATAAGGTAGTAGAAAAAGCTATACCTAAACATGTGGTGGTAAATAAAAACCGTGCCCGCACATGGGCCTATGGCTATGACCCAAAATATGACCTCGTGGTTATATCTAAGACGGGCCAGATAGGAGAGGTGTATGAAATAAATGGTCTAAGGGTGGCTTTACCTAAAGCTCCCAAAGAAGTTTATTCTCGTTCTAAGAAAAAAGAAGAGCAATACTGGGAGCCTTTTGAATATAGCAAAGACTTAAAGCGTATTAAATCTATCTTTCAATGGCACTCTACCCCAAATACTTTTAAGTCTAAGTGGGTGGAATATATAGAGTCGGAGTTCGATAGGCGTGAGGAAGGGTTCTGGTTTTTAAACAACGGGACCCCTACATATATAACGGGAACGCATTATATGTACCTCCAATGGACGAAGATAGATGTGGGGCATCCTGACTTCCGGGAGGCTAATAGAATTTTTTATATTTTTTGGGAAGCATGTAAAGCAGATAAGCGTAGCTTTGGGATGTGTTACTTGAAGATACGTCGTTCTGGATTTTCTTTTATGAGCTCCAGCGAAGGCGTAAACCAAGCCACTATAACTAAAGACTCACGGATAGGAATACTTTCCAAAACAGGATCAGATGCTAAAAAAATGTTTACCGATAAGGTGGTACCTATATCTAACAACTATCCCTTCTTCTTTAAACCGATACAGGATGGAATGGATAAACCTAAGACAGAACTTGCTTATCGTGTTCCTGCTTCGAAGATTACAAAGAAAAACATGTATGAGGTCGAAGAGGAAGAGTTGGAGGGATTGGATACAACTATAGACTGGAAGAATACGGGAGACAATAGTTATGATGGAGAGAAGCTACAGCTGCTCCTGCATGATGAGAGCGGTAAATGGGATAAGCCAGATAATATATTAAACAACTGGCGTGTAACAAAAACGTGTCTTCGTTTGGGAAGTAAGGTTATAGGGAAGTGTATGATGGGCTCTACCTCTAACGCTTTAGATAAAGGTGGTAGAAACTTTAAAGCTTTATATGAAGACTCCTTCCCTTCCAAGCGCAACTCCAACGGTCAGACTAAAAGCGGAATGTATTGCTTATTCGTTCCTATGGAATGGAATATGGAAGGGTTTATAGATATGTATGGCATGCCTGTATTACGCACTCCGCCTAAACCTATAGTGGGGATTGATGGAGAGGATATAAATATAGGGGCTATAGACTACTGGGAGAACGAGGTGTCGTCACTTTCTCAAGACGCGGATGCATTAAATGAGTTCTACAGACAGTTCCCACGTAGCGAGTCTCACGCATTCAGAGATGAAAGTAAGCAGTCTATTTTTAATCTAACTAAAATATATCAGCAGATAGATTATAACGACTCCTTAATTATGGACCACCACCTTACGCAGGGTTCTTTCCGTTGGAAGGATGGTATAAAAGACTCCACGGTGATATGGTCTCCTGATAAGCGCGGTAGATTTTTAGTGGGATGGACTCCGCCTCCTCATATGCAGAACAGGGTGGAGGTGCGTAATGGGAGAAAATATCCAGGCAACGAACACTTAGGGTCTTTCGGATGTGACTCTTATGATATATCTGGGGTCGTAGTAGGTAAGGGGTCGAATGGATCTTTGCATGGCCTTACGAAGTTTAATATGGATGAAGCTCCAAGCAACGAGTTCTTCTTGGAATATATAGCCCGCCCACAAACGGCAGAGATATTTTTTGAGGAAGTGCTTATGGCTTTAGTCTTTTATGGTATGCCTATCCTGTGTGAGAATAACAAACCGCGTCTCTTATATCATTTAAAAAACAGAGGGTACAGAGGGTTTTCTTTAAACAGACCTGATAAAATATACACCAAGCTTTCGCGTACAGAGAAAGAACTTGGCGGCATACCGAACACCTCCGAGGATGTAAAGCAATCTCACGCAGCCGCTATAGAGTCCTATATAGAAAAGCATGTGGGGATGGATATGGCGGGGGAATACCGAACTAAAGAGGACATGGGAACTATGTATTTTCGTCGTACCTTAGAGGATTGGGCGAAGTTCGATATAACCAACAGAACTAAGTTTGACGCCTCTATAAGTAGTGGTTTATCTATTATGGCTAACCAAAAGCATTTATACACCCCTGCTACAAAGAAATCAAAAATAAGCATTAACTTTGCAAAGTATAATAATAGTAGTACAACAAGTCAATTAATTAGATGAAGGGACTCCAGATAGATATTAAGTCTGCTACCTTCCCGAACCAGTTTGTTTCTGACTCTGAGAAAGCAACAAAAGAATTTGGGTTGCAGGTAGGTCAAGCAATACAGTATGAATGGTTCAGGAGGGATGGATTATCCTGTAGGTTTTATAGTCAGTTCCAAGAGTTTCATAAGCTAAGACTTTATGCTCGCGGAGAACAATCTGTGGCTAAGTATAAAAACGAGTTGGCTATAGATGGAGATTTATCTTACCTTAATTTAGACTGGACCCCTGTACCTATTATACCTAAGTTTGTAGACATCGTAGTAAACGGTATGTCCGATAGGCTGTTCGATGTGAAGTGCTATGCTCAAGACGCTCTGTCTGCAGAGAAGCGTAACGAGTTTCAAAACTTAGTTCAAGGCGATATGATCGCTAAGAAGCTATTTATGCAGATAAGAAAAGATTTCGATGTAGATCCCTTTACGGTAGATCCGGGACAGCTTCCTGAGAACGACCAAGAGATGGAGCTATATATGCAACTTAACTACAAGCCTTCTGTAGAGATAGCTAATGAAGTTGCTATAAACACTATGCTTGAAGAGAGTCATTATAATGACACTCGCAAAAGAGTAGACTATGATATAACTACTTTAGGGCTCGGTATAGCAAAGCATGTTTTCCAGGAAGGGGACGGGGTAAGGGTAGAGTATGTAGACCCAGCCAATGTGGTGTATAGCTATACCGAAGATCCGTACTTTAAAGACTGCTTCTATTGGGGAGAGCTTAAGACAATTCCTATTACAGAGGTTTTAAAGATCAACCCCGATCTTACTGAAAAAGATTTAGAAGAGATATCTCAGTACAGCCAATCGTGGTACGACTACTATAACGTAGCCGCTATGTATGAGAACAGTATGTTCGCTCGAGACACATGCACCCTCCTATACTTTAATTATAAGACGACAAACAGTTTTGTATATAAGAAGAAGGAGATGAAGGACGGGAGTTTTAAAACGGTAGAGAAGGACGATCAGTTTAACCCTCCCGATGAGATGATGGAAGAGGGGAAGTTTGAAAGGGTAGAGAAGCGTATTGATGTATGGTATGAGGGTGTCATGGTTATGGGAACTAACATTATCCTAAAGTGGGATATGATGAAGAATATGGTTAGACCTAACTCAGCAAATCAGTTTGCTATGTCTAACTATGTAGCCTGCGCTCCACGTATGTACAAAGGTGTATTAGAATCTTTGGTACGTAGGATGATTCCTTTCGCCGACCTTATTCAAATGAGTCACCTTAAAATCCAGCAGGTAGTAGCCCGCGTAGTTCCTGACGGAGTATTTATAGACGCGGATGGTTTGAATGAGGTGGACTTAGGAACGGGAAATGCTTATAACCCTGAAGATGCTTTACGCCTTTACTTCCAAACGGGTAGTGTAATAGGTAGAAGCTATACTCAGGATGGAGAGTTTAATAACGCTAAGGTTCCTATTACTCAACTAACCTCTAATAGCGGAGCTTCTAAGATGCAGATGCTTATAGGAAACTATAACCACTATTTAGATATGATCCGCGCGGTAACGGGACTTAACGAAGCGAGAGATGGAAGCACCCCTGACCCTAACTCTTTAGTAGGGGTACAGAAATTAGCTGCTTTAAATTCCAATACCGCTACGCGCCATATCCTTCAAGCAAGTCTATTTATTACAAAGACTTTAGCGGAGGCTTTATCTCTTCGTGCGGCAGACGTTTTAGAGTATGCGGAGTTCCGTGATGAGTTTGCTATGCAGATAGGGAAATACAACCTTGGTATCTTAGAGGAGATTAAGAACTTATACATCTATGACTTTGGGATCTTTATTGAGATGTCTCCTGACGAAGAGCAGAAGGCACAGCTTGAGGCTAATATACAGATGGCTCTTTCTCAAAAAGATATAAGCTTAGAAGACGCTATAGATATTAGGCAGATAAGAAATTTAAAGCTCGCTAACCAATTACTTAAAGTTAAGCGTAAGCAGAAGCAAGAGCAGATGCAGCAGATGGAAGCTCAGAAGCAACAGATGCAAGCTCAAGTTAACCAGCAGTCACAACAGATGGCGGCACAGGCGGCTATGCAAAAGCAGCAGATGGAGACGCAAGCTAAGATGCAGCTACAACAAGCGGAAGCGGCTATGTCTATAGAGAAGATGAAGAATGAAGCGGCCCTTAAGCAACAGCTTATGGCGGTAGAGTTCCAATATCAGATGCAGCTTAAAGGCGTAGAGCAGTCACAGATAGACGCCCGAGAAGAATCTCGTGAGGTAGGTAAGTCTGAGCGTATAAGCCAGGCGAATACGGAGCAGTCTAAATTGATACAGCAGCGCAAGAATAATACTGCGCCTATCAACTTTGAATCGAATGAAGATAGCTTAGATGGGTTTGACTTTTCGGAGTTTAACCCACGCTAAAGTTATTAGGAATATATACACTAACTTTGTAAAAATTAAATCAAATGGATAACGAAAAATTTGTTGTTAAAGAAGTTTCGGAAGTAGAACAAAAGTCTAAAGCACAAGTTGAAGAGGAACTACTTCAAAAACATGAGGAGCAATTTACCGCTACTGAAAGTGTTGAAGATGTGGAAAAGGTGGACACCACTGCAGAGGCAGAAGGTGCGCAGCCAGAGCCAGAGACACAGGAAGGAGTTGGATTAAAAGACGAAGACGTTCTTGAGTATATCAAGAGCAGATACGATAAAGAAATAAACTCTGTCGATGAGTTGTTTGCACAGACAGAAGCAAACGAGGAATTGCCAGAGGATGTTTCAGCGTTCTTTAAATATAAAAAAGAAACCGGTAGAGGATTCGATGACTACGTAAAACTGCAAAAGAATTACGAAGACATGGATGGAGATACCGTAATAGCTAACTACTATTCTCAAACCGAGGAAGGGTTGGATGAAATCGATATTCAAGATATCATAGAAGATAAGTTTGGATACGACGAAGACCTGGATGAGGAAAAGGATATTAAGAAGAAAAAGTTAGCGCATAAAAGAGAACTTGTAAAAGCGAAGAAATTTTTCAAGGAGCAACAAGAACAGTACAAGATCCCTCTTGAGTCAAGTGGGGGTTTCAGTTCGGAGGAGCAAACGGAAGAGTTTAATCGCTATAAGAGTTATGTTGAGGAATCAACTACTCGAGAGGAGCAAATGAAAAAGAGGTACGACTGGTTTGTCGACAAGAGCAATGAGGTGCTCAACGATGATTTTAAAGGTTTTAATTTCAACGTAAACGAGAAGCAGTATACCTTTAAACCAGGCGATGGTAAAGAGTTGTTCAATAAGCAGAAGGATGTAAATAATTTTGTAAAACCTTATTTAGATGCTGACAGCGGGATGATGAAAGACGCAGAGGGATACCACAGAGCTATGTCTATAGCGATGAATCCTGATAAGTTCGCCCAGTTTTTTTATGAGCAAGGTAAAGCGGAAGCCATAGATGATGTATCTAAAAAATCAAAGAACATCGATATGGTGCGCCAAGCCCCTCAATCGTTTAACAAGAATGGTCTTAAGATCAGACAGGTTGGCGATACTTCGAGTGGAAAAGGACTCAAAATTAGAAGTATAAAAAAAGTTTAAAAATTAAAAATTAGAAAAAATGGCTGTAAATGCAACGCCAGGATTTAACTTGATTCCTTCAGCGGAACGAGTAGCACTGGCCTCAAACTATATTACGGACTTCGATTTCATGAATCAGTATCTTCCTGATACTTACGAAAAGGAATTTGAGCGTTACGGTAATAGATCGATCTCTTCATTCTTAAGAATGGTGGGAGCGGAAATGCCTTCTAACTCTGACATGATTAAGTGGGCAGAGCAAGGAAGACTTCATATTAAATACACTAATGTCACTCTTGACGCAACAAACGCGACGACTGGAGTGTTAACTGTAGGTGATGACCTTACTCCAACTATACCAGGTGGAGGTACTACTACTGCTGGACAAGGCGGTATTGCGGTAAGAAAAGGGCAGACAATTATGATCTCGGACAATACTGCTGGATCTAACCTAAGCAACAAAGCTGTTGTTACTGACGTAGACTACGCGTTAGGTACTATTAATGTATCTTTCTACGAAGCTCTATCTGTAGTCCCAGCTACTCCATCTACATTAACTGTTTGGATCTACGGTTCTGAGTTTAAGAAAGGAACTGCTGGAATGGAAAACTCTTTAGAGTCTGACGATTTCATCTTCGAGAACAAGCCTATTATCATTAAGGACAAGTACGAAGTATCTGGTTCTGATATGGCTCAGATCGGATGGATCGAAATTACTTCTGAAGATGGAGCTAACGGATACCTATGGTACTTAAAGTCAGAGCACGATACAAGACTTCGTTTCGAAGACTACTTGGAGACTGCTATGGTAGAAGCTGTACCAGCGGCTTCAACTTCTGGTGCTGCTGTCCATTTCGGAAACGCTGCAGGAACGGACTCTCAGGGTGGATCTCAAGGTGTATTCTATGTAGTAGGAGAGAGAGGTAACGTATACGGTGGGGGTAACCCAGTTGCGTTAGCTGACTTCGATTCTATTATTCAGAGATTAGATAAGCAAGGTTCTATTGAAGAGAATGTTCTTTTCCTAAACCGTCAGTTCTCTTTCGATATGGACGATATGTTGGCTGCTCAAAACTCTTACGGAGCGGGTGGTACTTCATACGGACTCTTCGATAACGACGAGGATATGGCTCTAAACTTAGGTTTCACTGGCTTCCGTAGAGGATATGACTTCTACAAGTCTGACTGGAAATACCTTAACGATGCTACTATGAGAGGTGGTTTAGTAGGTGGCGCTATCAACGGACTATTAGTCCCTGCTGGTTCTACTACTGTATATGACCAAATCTTAGGTAAGAACGCTAAGCGTCCATTCCTACACGTTAGATACAGAGCTTCAGAAACTGAAGATAGAAGATACAAGACTTGGATCACTGGTTCTGCTGGTGGAGCGAGAACATCTTCTTTAGATGCTATGGAGGTTAACTTCTTGAGTGAGAGATGTGTGTGTACTTTAGGTGCAAACAACTTCTTCTTATTCCAGAACGCATAACATAAAATGATGGAAATGGGGGAGGGGAATCCCTCCTCCCCTATTTTTTTAACTTGAATTAAATTTTAATAAAATGAAAAAGAAAACAGTTTTTACGTCTAAGGCGTACAGATTAAAAAATGACAAAGCGCCATTAAACTATATGTTGTCTTCGCACAACACAAGTAGATCTCCCTTGCTTTATTTCGACGAGGAAACAGGTGTTAACCGCCCCCTTCGTTATGCACGAAATCAAAAGTCTCCCTTCGTAGATGAACAAGATGGTAATGCTATTTTAGAACCTATCGTTTTTGAAGACGGTATGTTGATGGTAGAAAAAGCCAACCAAGTTCTTCAAAAGTTTTTATACTACCACCCAGGTAGAGATAGAGTCTTTGAAGAAGTCGATAATGAGAAAGATGCTTCACAAGATGTTACTTCATTAGAGATGGAGATAGAAGCGCAAATTATTGCTAAAGATCTTACGTTTGAGAAATTACTTTCTGTAAGTAGGATTCTTATAGGAGGAAATATAGAAAGATATAGCTCTGCAGAACTTAAGAGGGATATTCTTTTATATGCTAAACATCATCCTTACGACTTTATGGAGGTAGTAAACGATCCTGATTTAGAGTTCGATGATGAGGTAAGACAATTCTTTGATGAAAAGCTCTTATCTTTACGAAACAATAAGAAGGATGTATACTTCAACCTTAAAGGAAATAAAAAGAAAATGCTTACCGTTCCTTTCGGAGAAGACCCTTACCACGTAGTGGGGTCTTACTTAAAGACGGACGAAGGCATAGAGATATACCAAGGACTTTCTAAGTTACTAAATAAATAAACAAAACCATGATAGATTTTATCGTAGAATTTTGGGCAGAATTGCTAATCGCAGTAATGGCCCTGGCAAAAGTAGTAGTAAACCTTACTCCTACAGAAAAAGACAACCAAGTATTCGGTTGGATAGATAACCTTATAGGATACTTAATTCCAGATAGAAGGAAGAAGTAAATCAAACTTAAGAGGGGGCTCAAACGGGCTCCCTTTTTTGTTGTATCTTTGTTTTTTATTAACCCATTAATTTTTTTACAATGGACAAATTTATCTCAGTACCTGTTACAGGCGAAACAAACTTCTTAGTAAGTGTTTCAGATGTAATAGCTATACAAATTGGTGATGCCGCTGGATCTAATCCAACAACTGCTACAACTATTACTTATAACAGTGGTAATAAAGTAACGCCTACTCATGCTGCTGTAACAGGCAATGAATTTAGAGACTCTTTGCAAAGCGCTATGACAGCGGCTCTTGCTACGTCGTGGACTAATGTAGTTGCAGACTATGTTCCACCGACAGCAGTTTCTGCTATAGCCGTTGTATAATTATGACTAAATACGTTGACGTTCAAGTTCCTATTTTAGCTGGCTCTACTGCAACAGGGCCGGCAAAAGTGGTATTTACAAATAGTAGTACAACTACAGCTGCCGCAGACGGTAAGCTTACCGATACGGGTGGTACCCCAAACTTCACTGCGAATGTAGTGGTGGGTGACTATGTATTTGTTACTACAGGGATTAGCGGTTTTCCGGTTAGATCCTTTTCTATTGTTACCGCAGTAGACAGTGACTCTGTTTTATCTATTTCAGGTAGAGGTAATACTGGAGTGACAGGTTTGTCAGCTTCAGGAACTGCCTATACTATTGTAGCTGCAGCTAATGTATACGATTGTGACCTTAGTGGTGGTGGCTTTATCCAGCTTAATCGTCCTTCAGGCGTTCAGGTAGATGATGTATGGTGTAACACTACTACTAACTTAAACTACAGAGTTACCGAAGTAGTGAGTAGCACTAAAATAAAGTTAGACACTCCAGGAGCTTGTATAGTAGGAGATGATTTTTTCCTTTTAACAGACAGAGCTGAAGGCGGTAACTACAAAGTAAGAGTAGATAACGCTACACTAATTAGAGGTAACGCTTCTAATGGTCAAACTACTGTTCACTACAAAAGAGGATCAACAAGTCAAAAGCTGGCGATGGATTTAGGAGACGCTCCTTCTTCTGCAAAAGATGTATTCTCTACGCAGTTTAAGAAGTCTGCAGAAATGGTTATGCAAGATAGCTGGAAGTACGCTTCTATTACGATGCCTTACGTTCCGTCTGACGGAACACAGGGTATACAGTGGATAGCTACTTTTACTTACTCTTAATTCCTGAATCATGGTAAAATTTTTACAAGTAGATACAGCGGCTAACGGGAATATGATAGCTCCTCTTAAGGACCTTATTTTCATAGATGCTTTTAGCACCACTCAGGTTCGATTTGTTTATAGCAATGCATATCAAGACTTAAATCAAATTAAGCTTGATCACGCTGCTGATGCAAATGCTGATGAAGAGGTTGGGAGCATGGTTGACGCTTTAAGAAAGATTGTTATAGACGTTGCTAAAGGAAGATGGAGCACTCCTGTAGTGAATATAACGAGCCTTCTTCCTAAACCCATTACGAATATAATTATAGATTAAAGATCATGTATAAATTTCTATACCTCCCCATTGGCGATGCAGCAGCGAATCTTGCTCCAGTGCTAATTGACGTCACTAATATTAAGGTGGTGGATAAGCAGAGTCTTACTGTGACTCATTTAAAGTACTCTACTTTTCAGTCCCATGATTTTGTAACTCTTACTACAGTAGAGGATGATTCAGGTCACGTTCTTCAAAACTGGTTGGTGGAGGAGATAAGAAAACTTCTCTCTACCGGATATACCGGCACGGGGCCTTTATTAACACCTCCTCTGGCTATAGCTTCTATTGCTATAAGCTAAAGGTTAACACACACTATTAGAAAGGGGCTCCAAAAAATGGGGCCCTTTTTTTTTGTGCTATCTTTGTAAAAATAATTTTACACTATGCCAGCTTCAATAAATGCGGTGCGAAATACGGTGTTGGCTATAGCTAACAAAAATAACTACGGATATATCTCACCCCAAGATTTCAACCTCTACGCTAAACAGGCGCAGATGGATATGTTTGAGGATTACTTTTATCAGTACAACAACTGGATAAATAGAGAGAACGCACGATCTTCGGGTACAGGTTATGCAGATATAATAAAAAATATAGAAGAGGTTATAGACTCCTTCTCTGTGCAGGCGTTCTTAGCTCAGCTAAACCCTGTAGCCGTACCTAATGTACCCTCTGGTTTATCAGGGTCTGCAGTGTATTCATTACCAGACGATTACTATCTTATAAATAAACTTTATAGATATCCTAAGCGTAGAGTAAGTGGAACCACTTCCAATTCTATTCTGGGCTCCACCCTCCTTATAGACAGCTCTCGAGATTTCTTTACTACAGGTGTACAGCCAGGAGATATCGTGATAAACACGAGCGCTACAGGCGCTGCTCCATATCCCGCTACAGGGGCTCCTGGATTGCAGGGGTGGGTGCAGAACATTTCTAATACAGCGTCGCCCGCTGGATCGAGTATAGTGTGCTCTGCTTCTTTATTTGTAGACCCTGCAGGTGCGGGAGGAGAAGGATATGCTATATATGACGCTAATAATATTGTAGAGGTAGAGAGGGTAAGCCAAAGGAAGATATTCAATCTTACCAGCAGCAACCTCACTTACCCTACACCACAGTACCCATGCTATGTTTTAGATGGGAATTTAATATCTGTATACCCTACCATATGGGATGGTCTTAATGATCCTTTTACTATAGGAGATGGGATGGGGCCGTGCGATGTTAAGGCTCAATACATCCGCTACCCTCGTAATCCTAATTGGACTTTCGCTTCATTGGTAGGTGGAGAACCTCTATTCGATCAATCTCAGAGTGACTTCCAAGAGTTTGAATTACCGTCTTCTGACGAGCCTTCTTTAGTGGCGAAGATATGCCAGTATGTGGGTATAGAAATAAGGGAAGCGGAAGTAGTACAGTTTGGTCAAACTGAAGAACAGGTAGATACTCAAGAAACAAGCTAAAGATTATGGCGTATATAACAGATTACGAATACTACGAAAACAACCAAGTCTCTCCACAAGATGAGAACTGGGGGTCGTATCAATATGTCACATTAGACGATATTGTCAACAACTTTATGTTGATGTATCAGGGGAACAATGAGCTTATAAATAACATCAGTAGGTATCAAGTTCTATTCTTTGCTAAGAGAGCTATACAAGAATTAAACTATGACGCTATGAAGGAAATAAAAATCCTTCAGCTACAAGTAAACGATCAGTTGCGTTTTGTTTTACCTCCTGACTATGTCAATTGGGTAAGGATTTCTTTGTACAAGAACGGCGTCCTTATGCCTCTCACGGAAAATATCCAAACCAACTGGAGTGGAGCTTACCTTCAAGACAATGAGTACAGGGTTTTATTCGACGCGTATGGGGACGTTCTTAAACCCAATGACTCTCAGTTAGACTTAGATAGAATTACAGGGCAGAAGAAAAGCATATACTTAAACGCAGGCAGTCCATACAATGGGGCTATGGGTTATCTATATGAGGGTGCTTGGTATTTCGATTATCAGATAGGAGCAAGGTTTGGTTTAAATACTGAGACGGCTAATAGTAACCCTACTTTTAATATTAATAAAAGAGCGGGAGTAATAAACTTTAGCTCAGGCATGGCCGCGGAGTCAGTGGTATTAGAATATATCTCTGACGGGATGGAGAAAGGGAAAGACTCTAAGGTAAGTGTGAATAAATTATTTGAAGATTATATCTATGCAGCCATTAAGTATTCTATTTTAAACAATAGACTGTCGGCGCAGGAGTACATTATTAATAGAGCGCGGAAAGACAAATCGTCTTTACTTCGTAACGCTAAACTTAGATTAAGTAACATGCACCCTGGTAGACTCCTTATGAATATGAGGGGACAGGCTAAATGGATAAAGTAATATGCTGATACAAACTAATTTTATTGCTGGTAAAATGAACAAAAGCGTCGACGAACGCTTAGTTCCTGTAGGCGAATATGTAGATGCATTAAATGTACGCTTGGGTTCTACTGAAACGACAGAGATCGGGGCGGTAGAAAACTCTAAGGGTAACACCAACCTTACCCCTAATATTGAGTACAACGGAAATCCTCTATCGGCTAACGCGCGGTGTATAGGCGCTTTTGAAGATGGTATGGCGGAAACTATATATTGGTTTGTTTACGATCCAGGTGACCCTGCAACAGGGCAAGTGGAGGTAGATATGATACTATCATATAACACTAACACCAATACATTATTATATCATGTTGTCAGTACAGAGGTCCTTAACTTTAATCCGACATACCTTATCAACGCGGTAAATAAAATTGAGAATCTCTTATTCTTTACCGATGACCTTAACCCTCCGAGATATATTAACGTAACCAGAAACTACCCTGTACCAACAGGTTTGAGTGACGGTATTGAAGAGGAAGATATCAGCGTTATTGTTAAACCCCCTGGTTTTGAGGATGTAAATCCTACTACGGGCACCCAACCTCTTAGAGCTCCACACGTAGAGCTTGTGAACATAGGTCAGGGAGACTATATGGAGATGCGGTTCTTACGCTTTGCGTACCGCTATAGATATTTAGACGGAGGGTACAGCGCTACCTCTTTGTTTACTAACCCAGCCTTTGAGCCTAAAGACTTTGCTTTTAGCCAAGAGACGTTTAAAAACGTCGGCATGATAAATAGGTTTAATGCTGCTAACGTTTGGTTCTCTACAGGATCTGAAAGGGTAAAAGAGATACAGCTCTTATATAAAGATACCGCCAGTAACAATATTTTTATTATTAAGAACTATAATAAAGCTGAGCTGGGTTTACCTAATGACTCTTTTGAGCAGGAACAGTTTAGCAACAGTAAAATCCTTACACTATTAGGATCGGATGAGCTTCTTAGGTTGTACGATAATGTCCCACGAAGAGCTAAAGCTCAAACGATTCAGGGCAATAGATTGATGTATGGAAACTATATCGACCAGTATGATGTGGTCAACAGAGAGGGTGGGGATTCTATACAGATGCAGTACCAGCTATCTCCCAGCACGGAGAGCATAGACGTAACCCCATTGCCTCCTGCCACAGGATCTAATGGGACCTACAGTATAGACCCAGCAGCTCCAGGGACAGTAGTTGCAGCCGCTACAGCAGGGTTTGATCTCTCTTCCATTACTACGCCTATTCTACCAGGAACGTATTTCCGTTTCTTCTTGGCGATGCAAAACGTTCAGAGTACGCGAAGCGGAGCCGATGCTCAACCAGCCTCTGTGGTGGTTCCTGATTTTACTATAACATTAAACTTCATTGCTCCGGTACAATATAGTACGGTGAATGAGATGCTTACCTCGCAAGAGTTCGCGTCGGCTGTGGGGGCGGATAATAGCTTCCAGCAACTTATCCCTTATACTACTCCTACACCACCAGCTTATCCTCCAACGGAAAACCCTGCAGGAAATGGGGGTACTTTAACAGACTTGTTTAATGCAGCTTTGCCATACGCATGGCAGAACGCTACTACAAGCAATTATTTATTACTCGTCGACACGGCTGTTACCAGCGCGTGTACTGTGGCGGGTATGTCTCCCTTCCCCCCTACAGCCCCTGTGTGTACACAACAGAGCTTTACTTTAAACGTAGGAGTGTCTTCCTTTACTCTTACAGCTCCTGCGGCTACATACTATTTTAACTCTACCCCTGAAACTATTCAGTATGAGTACTTTGCTTTTAATTTAGCGGATACTAATGGTATAGTGCAAACTACCGCAGAGCGCGGAAGTTTACACAGCTATAGAGACTACGAGGTGGGGGTGGTATATATGGATGAGTATGCCAGATCTTCTACCGTTCTTACCAGTCCAAACAACAATGTATTTTTCCCTGCCAGCACATCGGTATTAAAAAACAAAATAAAGGTAAACCTACAAAATGTTGCTCCTTATTGGGCAAAGTACTATAAGTTTGTGGTAAAGCCAAGCCAAGGAAATTATGAAACTATATGGAGTAGTTTAGTTTTCCAACAAACTGGAGCCGCTACTGATGAAGGTCCTACTCCTTTTAAACCTGATTTAGAAAGCTTTTGGTTTAGACTCGAGGGGGATAGCCAAAATATAGTGTCTGTAGGGGATGTGCTTACCGTAAAGCGCGATGCCAATGGTCCTATTCTACAGCATGCTACGGCAGAGGTATTGGATAAAGAGGGTTTGTATTCAGGCCAAATTAATGACACCAACCCTGCAGGTATATATATGAGGTTGAAGTCAAGTGGATGGAACGCTATAGGCGACAACACTACGCCGAACATAAACTCTGATGTAACCTCAAATAACTCTGAAATAGGTGATTGCTCTCAGATCGCTCTTATCCCTCCCGCTTCTTCCCCTGCTATTGTAGGGTCTATCCCTGCGGGTAGTACGGTGCGGGTGGCCTCTACAAATCAAAGGCTTACAAATAATGGGGAATGCGAATCAAAACAAATTATTTGGGATAGTGGAGACATGCTGGTAGATCAAAACTATGATAATATTTACGCGTGCCTTATGGGTTTAGGTTTTGAGACCTTGGTTCAACCAAACTCTACAAACATTATACCTCCTGTTTTAGGAGATCAAGAGATTGAATTTGACCCAGTTCTTTACACCTTTGGGGCAGGTCCAGATACTGTCGGAGGCACTTGTTTTACTTCTAAAATTTACGTCACTCAATCGGGAACCGACTACTTTATAAAAAGCAAATCCATGATCCCTACATGTACGGAAGCTACGGTTGGGTTTGATTGGCAAACAGATTCTCAAACCCAGTTAGAAGTAAATATAAACTATTCTTCTGGAACCTTCTGTTTTGAAACAGAACCTGACGCCGTAGACCCGAATTTATTCTACGACGCTTCGCAAATGATGAGAGTGAAAAAAAGTATTACACCAGGGGACGATAATTTTTATCACGAAGCTGCACAAATTTGGAATCCACAGACACAGTTTTATACATTAGAACCTGGTGGACAAAACCAAACTTTTAACCTGCCTTTAGAAACAACCTTAGATTTTATAAACTGCTACACGTTTGGTAATGGGGTAGAGAGTTTTAGAATAGAAGACCGTATAGAGGGGAGATTTTTTAGGTTGGGAGATAGGGTTATGGCGGAGTCTAACCAAACCTTTAGCGAGGCGGATAGGTTCGCGGGGATGACATACAGCGGGGTCTTCAGCAATGGGTCAAGCTTTAATAATTTAAACGAGTTTAATTTAGGGCTGGTAAACTATAAAGACTTAGAAACCAATTTTGGTCCTATACAGGTTTTACATTCTCGTGAGACAGATATACTGGTACTGCAAGAAGATAGAATTTCATATGTCCTATCAAGCAAGAATGTTATTACAGATTCTACAGGAGGAGGGGCTATAGCTTCTGTGCCTGAAGTTTTAGGAACGCAGATAGCTCGCATAGAGGAGTATGGAATAAGTTTCAACCCAGAAAGTTTTGTTCAGTGGGGACACAGTATGTATTTCACTGACGCTAAGAGAAGTGCAGTTCTGTCTTTAACGGGAGCCAGTAGAGGGTCTGATCAGTTACAGGTAATTTCTCAAATGGGGATGCGGTCTTATTTTAGGGATCAATTTACCGCTCAAATTACTACTCAAAAGTTGGGAGGGTACGACCCTTATATGAATGAGTATGTACTGGGGATGAATAGCCTTCAGATACCTATGCCATTGGTAGAGTTTCCGTGCGGGCAAGAGGCAAGTCAAAACGCTACCGACCAAACGTTAAACTATACCGTTAACTTTGGCTCTTTAATTGGTCAAATAGATATCCCATACAGTATAACTCAGGGGTCTATTATTATAAACGTCACTTGGAACGGTGTGACTACCAGCACAGGGGTGGTAAGCACTAATGGAACTTTGTCTTTTAATAAAACGTCTTCTAACCCCACAACAGCAACGTTTAGTATAGTGCCTTATAGCGCTGGTTTACCAGGAAATGTGCCTGCTACTTATAGCTTAACTCCTGGGTGCCCTCCTCAAGATGAGGTGACGTTAATTCAAGTTGTAGTAAACGGTAACAATTATATAAACCAGGGCATTCATATTGAGTATGAGTGGACTGACGGGGTTACAACAAGCCCTGTCTCACAGGTGCCTGTAATTATGCAAGGAGGCATTGCTACTTCTTTATATCAACAGCAAACGGGGCCTATGTCACAAGGGATATTCCCATACGATGGGTCTAATATTACCCTTAGAACAAACAAAATTTCACCTGACACCTTTGACTTTAACCCTACTCTGCATAAGTTTAGAATACTGTCAAGCAACACTTTGTATGCCAATACCGTAGCAGATATGACGGCTTTACTGGCTGCGGCAAGTGAGATAGTTCCTATAACAAACCCTTCAACTGCTATCTTCCAAGCTACAGAGACAGCTTTTGCTATGTCTGGAGCTAACGATTATCTATACCTTGTTTGGGATTTCAGAAACGCTACAGAAGACCAGTTGTGTTATAGCGCTGCAAGCGCTGATGACGCGTGTTGTAATTGTACGACAGCTTGCAATAGATGTTGGTTCAGCCCTGGACAACAGACGCAAATACAAGCGTGTGCGGTAGACACGAATAGTTTTGGAAGTAACCAAATAACATTTACAGGAGCGGGACCGATACCTGTTATAGGAGATATTGTGTATGCAGCAGGTAACGTTTCTTGTCAACCGTCAGTGGGTCTTGGAACTCCAGGGTTCTATATAGTAGACCCATCTCAACCTTCCGCGGCCAGCCCTAAGAATTGGATTCAGGTAGGGCCAGGAGGTGTAGTTACAAATTCAGGAACATGTTAAAAAATTAAATTATGCCAATTCCTTCAACTTTTTATTACGACAGTACAGTATTTTGTGACGCAACAGATATATGGACGGACCTCGCGTTAATCACGCCATCTGCGGACGGGTGGTATCAGGTAGGCGGCGTGTATCGCCAGAAGCTTAGCGGTGTCTTAGGACCCTGTCAAGCCTGTCCTGAGTGCGGCACAGGTTTTATTGATTGCGATGGAACTGTTTATGGAGCTGGAACTACAGGTAAATACGTAGTAAACTTTAATGTAGGAACAGGAGTGGGAGCAGTAGTTATTGCTTTTAACCCTGTATCTCAACCCGATAAATGTACGTGGACCTATGATGGTTTATCTGCTTCAGAATATTCTTCTCGCCCTTATGGATATAGGCAGGGTGTAATAGGAGATGAAACTACTGGCGGAACGATAGGGCTTACAAATTTATTAGGAAGTAATGGGGCTACATATACTGGTAACTTATATTACTATAACTCCTCAATTTCGTCTTTTGTAATTTCTCCTCCTTCGGGCTCTGAAACTTTAGGCCCTTATCTACCACAAGCCACTTACCCCGCGGTAGGGGGGGTGGATCTTACCGCAGGAGGATACAGCGCTCCTTCGTCATTGGCATATATGGTTGTGCCTAAAACAAATCCTTTAGTAGAATTTGTTCAAATAGAAGTTGAAGCTCCAGGCCCCACTACAGTATGGAGCCTTACCGCTTATTGCCCTAAATCTCTTAACCCATTCCCATACAATCCTGTTTCAGGAGGGAGTTGCACTTCTTTAAGTAAAGTTATGTACACATGTTCGGTATCAGGAAATGGAACAAACAGTATGTTGGGATTAAATGACTGGGCGTTTGAAAATTACACGGGAGAAACACCCGTATCTGCGGGGGTATACCCTGTTGAAGATGGAGACGGTGTAACAAAATGTGTTACCGTTGACGCTAATGGAACTATCACCAATATTACCACTGGGCCATGTACAACAAATTGTTAATATAAAACACTATGGCAGATAAAGCAGCTACACTATCGTACTCGGAAGACTCCAAAGGATGGCCGTCTTTCTACTCTTACCTACCTGATTATATGATCGGGATGAATGGATATTTCTATAGCTTTGGCCCTACTACCAATGATGACGGGAGCGTCAGTGGAGGGAATCTATATCGACATAATGTAAACGAAACCAGGAACGAGTACTACGGAGTTCAATATGACTCTACCATTACGGGAGTGTTAAACATTGAGCCTAAGACTATTAAGCTCTTTAAGACTATGTCATACGAAAGCGATGATAGGTGGGCTTGCACAAGTTTGATTACGGACTTAGGGTCTGGATCTATGTTGGCGACATATTTTGAGCAAAAAGAAGGAGAGTGGTTTACCTTCCTAAGAGAAACAGAAGGAACAAGAGACTATCGCGATAGAAGTGTGAATGGTATAGGTAGTGCAGGCCAAGTATTTGGAGCACCTACTGTAACGATTATTACATTTACAGTTAACGTAGGATCTATTGTTAGTGTAGGAGACTATATATACTCTACCCCTTTGACAGGCACACCGCCTGTAGCTACTGGAGCCCCTGTATATGTAGGTCAGGTAACTGAGATTAATGCTATAAGCGGTACTTTCAATGCAAATACATTAGCTATAGACCCTGCTGTGCCTGAGCCAGGTACGGGAACGACAGGAGTTTCTCCTGCTCAGGGAGACTTTATTTTTTACTTTAAAGACGTAGTAGCAGAGTCCCATGGAGCTCGAGGATACTTTATGCAGTTCAAATTAGAAAATACAAACACGGCAGCTGTAGAATTATTTGCAGTAGGAAGCAGTGTCATGAAGAGTTATCCATAATTTGTGCTATCTTTGCATAAATGCAATTAAGTATAGAGCCATTACAAGAAGGGGATTATGAAAACATCTTATGCCAATGGTGGAAAGATTGGAGGTGGACCCCACCTTCTAAAGACTTTTTACCTGATGACGGGGTGGGAGGTTTCATCGTCTATGATGACGGAATTCCTGTTTGTGCTGGCTTTATGTATAGAACTAACTCTAAAGCTGTATGGTGTGACTGGATAATATCTAACATCCACTACAAAAATAGGGAAGGGAGGAAGAGAGCTCTCGAACTTCTGGTCCAAACAGTGGAGAGGCTGGCTAAAGATTTAGGTAATAAATTTATATACGCGTTAATAAAGAATAAACCACTAATAAACACATACGTAAAGATGGGATTTACTGAAGCTTCCTCTTACTCTACGGAAATGATTAAACATATTTGATATGGCAGTAACAACATCGGCAGTAATAGGAATAGGTTCTGGTATAGCCACCTCTATTCAAGGCTTTACCTCTGCATCTAAGGCCCGCACAGCTCAGCAAAATGCTGACAACGAGGCGAAGCGTATGATGATGAACGCTCGGAAGAGAGCGGAACAGAATGAATACGGAGAGTTAAGTCTACCTTTAGAAGCTTTCGAAGCGGAGTTCGAAGCGAACTTAGCGGCAGACAGGCAGGCTATAGAGGCTTTACAAGAGGGTGACTCAAGGGCATTAGCTGCTGGTGTAGGTAGAGTGGGAGCACAACAGACAGCTGAATCATCACAGACTCGTCAAACTATGGGTGACGAAATGTTCAATATGAACAAGATGAAGGCTGACGCAAGAGAGCAGCAGAAGCAGCAGCTTATTTCTATGGATGTGGGTGAAGCTAAGATGCAGGACCAGAAAGCTCGTGAGGCAGCAGAAGCAAGACGCAGGGGTATAGAGGCTGGCTTCCAAGGTATAGGGCAGGTGGCTCAGGGAGTAGGAGACTTAGCCCCACTCTATGGTAGGAGCATGAACGACAAGAGGGCAATGGCTCTGATAGGAGACGATAACTTTGTTTCTCAAATGGGATATGACCCAAAAAATATGACGGAAACTCAAAGATTAGAGTTGCTTGAGTTAGTTTCTTCGCAGGATATTTCAGGAAAAAATTTCAGACAAGGTAGAAGAACGGACTTCTTAGCTCCTTATGACACCTCGCAGACAGGGTACTTTGATTATAGTATATTCAATCAATAATGGCAAAAGATTTTAGTATATCGAGTAAGGTATTAGATACCGACAAGTACGTATATAGAGAAGAGAGAGACCTGGCGAAAACGCAGGTCGATTGGGGAACGATAAGTAAGAACTTAACGGACACTATCAACACTGTACGTGACGAAAGGGAAACTCAGAAGGCGGAGATAGAGAAGGCGAATACTGAGGAGATGAACCGCGCTGGAGAGTTCGATCAGTACAATAATAAAACTCTTAACGAGTCTGTATTAGAGGGCAGTGAGTGGGCTAAGAACGCCCTGTCTGTGCAGATGGATCTTGTACGCAGAGGGCTTGTTACTCCAAGTGAAAACCAAAGGTATCAGCAAAGAGTAAGCGATAGCTTTACTTTTCTTAAAAAGAACTTGAGTAGTTTTGAAAAAGATTTTAATGAGAATAACAGGAGAGCGGAGGAGGGCGAGTCTAATACATATGAGCAAGCGGTTAACGGAAGTGTAGCAGGGCTTGGGGTTTTGAAAAATTGGAAGCTTTCTGGCAATGCTGCTACGGGAGAGCTTGCGTATGTAAGGACAGGCAATGATCCTGCGACAGGAGAGCCTTACGATCCTAACAACCCAGCTAACCAAGCCAGTTTAGGGACTATAGGTGTAAGAGCTACAAATAGAAGCGACTACACCAGTACAACTGAAATGGCTCAGACAGAAGTGGGAGCTTTAGCTGAAGTTATCAACTCTACTTTATTGAATAACCAAGCTGTACGTAGTGTAGAAGATTGGAGGCAGTTGGATGAGAGTGAAGAAATGATGACGGGTCTGGTAAAAACTCTTACCTCTACGAGGGCTAAGATCGCCAGTATAGCTCAAGATAAACTTGGGTTTACGGCTGAAACGTATAAGCAAGATTGGACAGACAAAGAGTTAGCTGAAGATCCTAATAGAGTAAGATTAATTGCTGACCCAAGTGGGTCGGGAGATTTAATACCTGACTATAGCCCCGAGCAGATAGCGCGAGTTGAAGAGGCGGCAAGGTTATCTTTAGAGTCTCAGATAGACCAAAAAATAAAGACGGTTAAAGGATTCGACCCTGACTCTCCAGCTAAAGCTGGAGCACGTAAAGAGCAAAGCTCTTCGTTTGGGTATATAGACCAAACCATGGAGGTAATTACAGGAGATAATACAGAGTTTAACTCGGCGGCTTCAAGTTTGAAAACAGCATGGGATAAAGCTAACCCTGACAACCCTATGGATGAAGACAATCCTATCGATAGATCAAGTGATGATAACTACATACTCGTCAACTACGCTAACGGAGAGGTTGAAAAGATAGCGAAGTTTGAGTTGGATGAAAATGGCGATCAAATTTTAAATGATGATAACGAGCCTATCCCGGTAGCCGATGAGCTGTTGGTACAGAACTTGCTTACTAAAGTGGCTCCAGTAACAGGGTCTACCCAAGGACTTATGGATGAGTACCTACAAGAGAATCCAGACGGATTGGTAGATAGAGGAGGAAGGGGAGAGAAAACTTCTTACCAAGGTACGGGAGATAAGACTATAGAAGATACAAGTTTAGGTAATAAAATGATTCTTGTGGAGGGGTCCCCTATGAATGTAGGAGACAGGCTCTTAGCAATATCTCAACAAGAGGGATCTGATGAGGAGCAGTTAGCTGAGTACACGACTGTTATAAATTCTATTTTAAGTAGTGAGTTGAAAGATATTACTGCTAACTTCGAGGTGTCTTCGGAAGACATCACAACGGGGGTAGGGAATAGGAATTTTATAACCGTAACTATTGACGGGGTGCCAACCGAAATAGAGTTTGATACTGTTGATGATTCAGCTAAGCTTCAATCAGAGGTTCAAAAAGCGATTAATGCCGCGAAGAAAAAGATTCGTGATAAAAGATCAAAGTCAAGCACAAGTAATAAAAGCGGAGGAAAAGTAAGAACTTAACTATGGACGAGCAAGTATTAAAAGATTTAATAGCGACAGCTGAAGCTTCTAATTATAACTGGGAGGAAGTTATGCCTAAATTTCCTGAGCTTGCAGACGTAGATCTTCAAGTGTTAAAGGACTACGTAGAAACAGCGAAGCATTATGACTACGACTATGACGTTGTTAATGCTAAGTTTCCTGAGTTAGGCTTAAAAAAAAAAGGCGCGTCAGAACCTACTGTTCAAGAGGACGTTATGGAATCCACTACACCAGTCGTGGAGGAACAGCCTATCTCATCGGAGTCTTCCGCTCCTCAAGAGGGTGACCAATCTGTTTTTGATGCCGAGGTAGAAGAAGCTCCGGAAACGGTAACAGAATTTGCCGCTTACGACCCGAGGGAAGAAAGCGGAACCCCTGAATCAATGGCGCAGGGTATTGTAACTTCCGCGACGAACCCGATGTTGCGCGCTTTTGTAGACCCTGCAGATAGAACTAACGTCACATACGATGCTGACGCTACAACTTTCGAGAGGTCGCTGGCTTTTATTACTCCAGATTTAATTGGGAGAGAAGAGGAAGAGGTGGTAAATAGAATGAAGTATCATTTCACTGATTATGGATTTACCTTTTCTCAGACGGGGATAGGGGACGCTATGATTGTAAAGGCTGATAATGGGGAGGAGATAGAAATAGATTTAGACCCCTTCACTCGAGGAGGAGAGGAGCAAGGGTCTATAGAGTTGCAGAATTTTTTACAGCAGAACAGGAGGGTAGACCCAGAGATGGAAGAGCTTACATACTCCTACGATTTAAACCGTAAGAAATACTTTAGCCGTCAAGCGGTAGATAGAGATATACAAAGCGTTAGAGACCAGTCCGAAACGTTGGGTTTACGATACCAAGATTATTTAAGGGAACAGGGGGAGATAGATACCGCTATAACTGCTATGACACAAGTGCCGTTAAGTGAAAGGGGGCCAGAGTTTAAGGCGGAGTATGATGCGTTGATACAAAAGAAGAGTGAGTTAGCGGGAGTAAAAGGAGAATTACAACAGGAGGTAGGAGAGTTCCAGATTTATTCAGATAAAATAAATAGCGCAGTAGGGAACTATCTCACTATGAAGGAGGATGACAGTTCTGCGGGGTTAACATTTTTAAAAGCAGGATGGAACAATATCCTCTCAGGAATTACAGGTCCTTTAGCGAGTGCTGCAGGTATACCTATGGATCTATTCTATGGGGTAGCTCAAACGGTGGACGAAGACTTTGGGATGACGGAGGAGGAGAGGAAGGAGAGGTATATAACTATAGCTACAGATTTAGGCTATGACATCCCAGAAAATATAGAGGACGATGCCGTGTATAATAAGTGGTTGGAAGGGTTGATGGAGAGTACTTTTGAGGCAGAGGGGGTTGAGGGAGAAGGTATATCTGCCACCATGAATAGATATCCTAAAGAGATACGAGAAGAGTTAGAAGCTGAGGGTTATGATCCGTCTCGTGTGATTAATGCTGACGGATTAAAGATGTGGAATAACGAAGGAGGGATATTGGGTAACGGGGGATGGGAGGAAATTCCAGATTACGCTTCTGATACAAGCCCAGGAGAGAGATTGAAAAGGTTGGTGATGGATCAGGAGGTGAAAGAAAACAAAGAGCCTACCAAGCAGCTGGTAAGGAGCCTATTAGACGTTGCCAGATTCGATGACGTAAGTGAGGAGAGGGTGGCCGCTCAATCGGAGAGTGTTATTGTGGAGGGGATGTTAGGTTTAGCTCAGTCTGCGCCAAGTATTGCATTAGGTTTAATAGGTAGAGGGAAGGGCCCTAAATATAAAGGGGCTGAAAAGCCATTGGCAAAATTTATCCAGTCACTTAAAAACTATGCTACAAGCCCTGGTGCTGTATCTCAGACTATAGGCTTTAGCTTACTCCAGACCGACGCTTTGATGCAGGAGATGGAGAACGATCCAGACTTTAAATACGTTACGGAGACAGAGAAGAAGGCTCTAACAGTTCCTTTAGCTGTAAGCACAGCTATACTGGAGACGTATGGTTTACGTAGTTTAGCGAAGGGCCCTATGCTGGGTAAGCTGATGACGCAGGTGACGAAACTTCTTCCTAAAGGTGCTACACCGAAGATGTTTACTGAGACATTCAAAAAGGTGGTAGAAAGTAATATAGCTAAAGGAGTGTATAGCAGCAAAGCTTTACGTGGCGTAGGTATAGTAGGGGGAGCCGCTGCCGTAGAGGCGGAGACAGGGGGGCTACAAACTGTGGCGGAGATAGGGATGAAGAACGTGTGGAACGATATGTATGAGAAGGAGATGTTCAATACCCCTGAGATGTGGTCGGAGGAGTTTTATAACCAGGTAATAAGAGGGGCTGCGGCAGAGGCTGTAGGTGGTTTTGTAATGGGAACCCCTCGAGCTTTAACGACAGCTTTTAATAGGGGGGATATAGACGAAGTGTCTGACGATATGGTTGCACTGTTCAACGAGATTCGTAAGGACGGAACTACAGTAGAGGCATACAAGACGCAGTTAGATTTAAAGGTAGCCAACCAGGAGCTAACAAAAGAAGAAGCCAACCAAGCTCTCTTAGACTTTGAAGTTCTTTCTGGAGCAGCCGCCTCTATAGAGAAAGGGACAGAGCTTACCCCTACACAAACCAAAAAAGCTTTAGGGTTGGTGTACTTAAAAAATAAGTTAGAGTCTGAGATGGACGGTATGGATCCAGACTTAGGGAGTTATAAAGCTAAGCAAGAGATGCTTGTCACAATAAAAGATAAGCTCTCTAAGATAGGTACCGAAGAAGAAGTAGATGCAAATTTAAAACCAAAGAAAGATGCCATTCAAGAGTCAAGCACAACGGAAGTGGATGTACAAAAACAAACCCAAGATGGCGCAGCTGTGGGAGAGGGAGACACCACCGGGGGAGTTGCCGTTGAAAGTGAAAGCGAAACCGAAGTTTCTCCAGAGACAACGGAGGAGAAAGTAGAACTTACCGTAGAGGAACGCGCAAAACAAATAGAAGAGTTAGTGGAGCAGGAGCAGGAAGATAGCAAGCCTCTTGAGCCACAACCTATACCGCGTGAGCAGTTAGAGTCTATAGACGAAACGGTTTCTATAAATAAAAAGAACGCTCCGAAAAGAGTAAACCCTTTATTAGATACAGTAAAGAGGAGAGTTAGTAGGGCGGCTAAAGCCATTAAAAGAATTGCTCCAAGCGTAAAGATAATAATGCATGAGAGCGCAGAAGATTTCACTGCAGCTACAGGGTCTCGAGGGAGAGGAACTTTTTTAGATAACACTATACACATAAACTTAGAAGACGCTTCAGGAACTACAGTAGCTCACGAAGCGTTCCACGCTATCTTATTAAGTAAGATATCTACAGACCTTCAAGCGCAGCAAGTGACGAAGAGGCTGATGCAAAGTATGGCTAAGTCTTTGGATGCAAACTCTCCTTTAAAAAAGAAGATAGAAGAATTTGTGGAGGGGTACGATGAGAATATAAAGAATGAGGAGCGGTTGGCTCAGGTATTGGGGGAGCTATCTTCTAACTACACACAGTTAAAAGCTCCAGAGAAAAGTCTGGTGCGTAGGTGGATAGATAAACTTTCTAAGAGACTTGGATACGAGGTGTCGGAGTTTACTCAAGAGGATCAAGATGTGGTAGATTTACTTAACACGTTAGCCGCTAAGGTAACGGCAGGGGTAGAGGTAGAAGAGGGGGATGTAGAGATTTTAGAAACCGAGCAGGGTGACGGAGGAGAAGTAGGTAAACTTAAAGTAAGGGAGCAGAAGGATTCTCGCAACTCCCCTAAAGTAGAGACAGACAAGAGATCGTTTGCTAAATTTATTTCTAATAAAGACTTAGGAGATTTTGATGGGAGAGATTTCGTTACCAACATGTATGACTTTACTACAGCAGGTGTAGTGGATATAGGTAATGGTATTACTCTGGATCTACAGGGAGGGAAGAGTTATGTCCCTTTTATGATGGAGAAGCAGGGTTTGAATATCGGGGATGTGTCTAACTTAGCCGCGTTTAATAATAAAGCTCAGGCAGAAACTTTTGTAAGGAACTCAGAGCAAGGGAACGCAACCTTGTTTATGCCCCATGCTGGAACCATTGAAGGGTCGTGGCAATTTCAACAGTCTATATTTGAGCAGCTCATAAACGCTGCTTTAGATAATAAGATACTTTCTAATAAGGAGATAATAAACTCTTTCAACGAAGTCTTAACGAATGAGGTAGGAAAGAAAGCTTTCGCTATCTTTAAAAAGAAGTTAGGTAAGAATATAAGAAACTTTAACTCCTTCTCTAAGAACCCATTAGAGATAGTAGAGCTCTTAAACACTACAAATAATTTTTCTCCTGAGTTAAGGAAAGCTTTAAACGATAAACTGTCTGCCAATAAAAAGTATCAGGCAGCTATCGGTGTAAAATCTAAAGAAGCTTTTGCACGTAAGATGGAGGACCCTTTGAATAAAGGTGTTGAAGGGGGTGACCTGATGGGGGTTATAGAGTTTGACAACACGAGCTTTGAGATAAGCAAACCTAAGCCAGGTGATGCAGACTACCATCCATCTTTTGCATGGACTGTCAAAGCAAAGATCGAGGGGATATATCAGCCTACTAAGTTTTACAAATCTTACGATGTGACGGAGGAGTACACCAGGTACAATCAATCTGGACCGAATGTATCTCGTAAAGCAGAGCAAACGAAGGAACAGTTTAAGAAATCCAATGTTATGGGACATACGGGGGCTGGACCTAAAGTAGCTAAGGTCTCGAAGCGTGAGCAGATTATAGGACAGAATGCAGAGCTTTCCGCACAGGTAAGAGAGGATTTACAGTACGCTAAAATTGAGCATGAAGCTTACATGATGCAGAAGGAGGGTGTCCTTGCCGCTCCTACAGAAAATATGATGAACCCCGCAGCTATTAAAGAGATAACAGGATGGGAGTTGGGGGCAGACGGGAAGTGGAAATATGAGATACAAGACGGAAGACTGAAGGAGGAGGGCACAGGTGTTTGGAAACTTTCGGATATATATGATGCCCCCGAGTTCTACGACGCATATCCCGAAGCAAAAGATATATTGGTGTCTATACAGGTCAGGCCTGAGGGTAAAGAAAATTCCTGGTATATGCCGGGTAATGAATTTATGTTACCCTCTATTGAGATAAATGTAAAAAATCAATACAGGGTTGTTCAAGACTTAGTTCATGAGCTCCAGCACTTTGTCCAATACCAAGAAGGGTTTGCTATAGGGGGTAATGAGTCTACATTCGCCTACAACCCTGAGCTGGTAAAACAAGCTGAAAAGGAGGGGAGTAAAGAGGAATTAGTTATAAAGAATGAGATGTTACGAGCTCTTTCTTTTACTATCGAAGAAGCTATAGGTGAGCATGAGGGTGTGGCTTTAGATAAAATTATGACTAAAGAGTTTTTAGAGAAGAATATGGGCTTCTATCTTGACACCTTTGATAATCTTGTTGAGAGAGGATTGATTGACAAAGACGCAGATTTTGCTCAAGCTTTAGAAGACTTTTATTTTGAGCTCCCTGAAATGGATAGAAGAAAGCTTAAGATTGCACAGAGAGAAGGGGGAATGAATGAAGCTTTAGATGTTGCCGATGAGATATCTGAGCCTGTTAGAGAATCGCTTCAGAAGTTAGGTAATTTCGCAATGTACGAGAGGCTTATGGGGGAGGTAGAAGCTCGTAACGTCACGAAAAGATTATTTTATACCGCAGAGAAGAGAGTAAGAAATACGCTTGAGAGTACTGAGGACGTTAGCAGAGAAGACCAAATTGCATATTTTGATACGAGTGAAAGCAAGGAGGATGTAACTACCGAAGAGTCAAAGCCTGCCCCTCGTGAGCAGAAGGCTCCGATCAAGCAAACCAAAAGAGAGTTTGTAGCACGGTTGAAGGATGCCCTTAAGGGTGAGGGAAGTTTCGCGCATATGACGGCGGAGAATCCTGCGAACAAGACTATGTCCGCAAAGGAGAATGCTATAAGGAATAAAGAGTTGAAGGCGCAGCTCGATGAGATGGGGTACGATGCCGTAGCAATAGATGGTAGGTATGACAGAGACGAGAAGTCTTTCTTTGTGCCTGATATAAGTGAGGCGGATGCGATAGAGATAGGGAAGAAGTATGGACAAGAGTCCGTAGCCCACAGCAAGGGGATGCTATATACCACAGGTAAAGACAAAGGAAAAAGGAATCCCATCACGGGAGACGTAGAGGTAAATAATAAATTAAAGAATTACTATAGCGAGATACAAACTAAGGGTGGGAAAGTAAAGTATAGTGTGGGGTATAACTTCGACGTTCTCACAGAAGATTCCTCTAAGAAGAAGCCTGCAACTCGTGAGCAGAAGGAGGTAAGGTTCCAGAAGATAGCAGATAAGTTTCAGGATCCAGTAGAGATAATTAAACTTGCACGAACTGCAGGGTTCGAAGACTCCGAGATAAAATACTTCCTTCAGAAAACAAAGAAATTAAAAGTTAAAGAGATAAACGATCTTCTTAAAGTAGATGTAGATATGTTTGAGTCTATGCCTTCGGTATTTGGAAATGTACCAGGGGGGATGGTAGCGGGTAGGAAACTATATGAAGCTACTATGAAGAAGTTTAATTCTTTACTTAAGAAAAACTTGAAGCGCCCGAAAGAAAAGCAGGCAAGTATGGCTGATATGATAAACGAATCTATAGAGTTTATGATGGGCCGTAAAGTATATAAGGAGGCTACGGAAGGGGTGACGTCTAAAACAGAACTCTCTACCCTACAGCAGCAGCTACAAGCAGCGATGCAAGAAGCGTTAGGCGGAGGTAAGGTTAAAGATATAAGTAAGAAAATTAAAGAGCTGAAGAAGATTTTACGTCAGAAGATCCGAGGGGCGCGAGAGGTTAGAGATGTCAAGAGACAGTTGCAAAGAACGATTCGTGAGGTGTTGCCCAAAGCTGCGTTTAATAAAACAGAAGTTAGAAACTTACTGAGAACGATACAGGACGCTGAGCCTAAGTGGTTGAAAGGAAATCTAAGGTTCCTTGCTGAAAAGATTGAGTCGTTGGCGGCAGAAAAAAATGTATCTATATTAAATAAAGCTATCCAAAAAATATTGGACAATAAGTTTTTAGTTAAGGTGGGTGGTTTAGAGAAGTTGATTAAGATAGATCAGGCCACATATAAAATAGTGGAGTCTATAAAAGATAAGATGTATAAGGCTGCAGAAGTAAAGGATGATATCATTAAGGAGCAGACTAAACTTATCGAACAGGTAGAGGAATTAAATAGAAAGGTACAGCTGACAGAGGAAGAAGAGACGCAGCTATTGGTGTTGAATATAGCGCTGGGTATTAACAATGCTAAGCTCATGGAGGATAGTAACCCCCGTAAAGCGGATCAGTTAGCGGAGGTATATAACAACCTGAAAGATCTTATCACTCAAGGTCGCAACAACTATAAGGAAGCGGCGAAGGAAAGATCAAAAAGGTATGCGAAAAATACAGCCCTATTCCACCAAGCTTTAGAAGGCTATAAAGACGTATTAGATTTCACAGATCCAGAGGTGCTGGAGCGTATAAGGAAAGACCTTAAAGACAGGGCAGATGAGAAGGCTTCTAACTACGGAAGGAACGCCCTTAAAGAATACTTTAAAAAGATAGGAGACAATATAGATAAGTACTTAAAGATGGGGACGCTGGGTTTAAGCCAACTGTCTTCAGCTTTAGATAAATCTCCTGGTGCAGCCTTCGAAGGTTTTATAAAAGACTTTGTATACCGAAAGGTGAATGAGTCTACCCGTATGTACAAAGAAAGCATGATGGCTTTGGATCAGATACTTACGGAAAAGACAGAAGAGTATTTAGGGAAAGACTACGCAAAAAAGATTAAGGAATATAGGAAGTCTATAGATTTCCTTGAGCTACAAGACGGAAAGTTCTTGAAAGATCCGCAAGAGGTAAAGGATGCGCAGGCAGAATTTGATAAAGACCCTACCAGAAAAAATAAAGATAAATTAAATAAGATAATTAGAAAGAATATTCCTTTCTCTAACCTCACCCCTCTGCAGCTGCAGTATCTATACTTTCAGTATAAGCAGAAGGATACGCATGCAGGTTTTAAAACTTCATTGGGGGACAACTACCAGCCTATAATGGATGGGTTGAGTAAGCATTTTGAAGAGACTTACCCTGATCTTTTAGAGCTGGGGCGCTGGCAGGTAGAGGTTTTGCTTCCTTCGCTATATGAAAAGTATAACGAAGTATACAAGAAGTTATACAATACAGACCTACCTCAGAGGGATAACTATTCTGGAAGAACATTTAGAGTTATATCAAAAGGAGATAAGGTAGAGATGGAGAAGTACGATCCTTTGTCTCTCCTCTCGGAACAGGGTATGCCTCAGATGGGGATGAATGTAATAGGAAACTCTACTAAGCTGACTCAGAAAAATAGTAAAGCTATTATGCCTGTCGATGCTTTCACAGCTATCGATACATACCTGAAAGATATGGAGCACTTCGCTGCATATGCAGAGAATATCAATGAAATATCTAAAGTGTTCTTTAATAAAGATATTGTAGATACCATTGTAAGTATACACGGACAGGATGTCTACGATACCATTAGGAAACAATTAATGGCTACAGCTCAACGCGGAGCCAATCAATCTGATAAGACTGTTGATTTGGTAAATAGAGCTAACAATATATTTATTGTACAGAAACTGGGAGCGGGGCTTACGGTATACCTTAAGCAGTTAACTTCTATTGGGACTTACGGAAACTTTATCGGGTACGGAAACTGGATAAAGACAGCTACCACTATGGGACCTAAAGAGTTTATAAAAGCATGGAAAGAAATCTCTGAAGAGTCGGTATATATAAAGTATAGATACTGGCAGCAGATTAGTAAAACGATTGAAGCATATGGGGAGAAGCAGATGGAGACATATACTCCAGGAGATAAGGGTAATAAAACACTTCGACTCCTTATGTCACCGATTAAAGCGGGAGATAAGCAGGCTATATATTTAGGTGGTATACCTAACTATGTGTTCTTAAAAAACAAATTCATGAAGCAAGGCATGAGTGAGGAGAACGCAAAGAAGAAAGCGATGCTGATGTTTGAGGAACAAACCAAGGAGGTTCAGCAGTCTTCAGATAAGCAAGATAAAGATTCGATACAAAATGAGGGCGGTCTTGTTCAGACTTTTAATATGTTTATGTCTGCCCCGAAAGCATACCTAAGACAAATATTTGGAGGGTATAGAGAGTTGGGGCGTAATATAAAAGATGGTTCAGGTAAAGGAACCACGGGTGAAAACCTCAGAACTATATTGGTGTATCAATTTGCTATGCCTATGATCTTTCAATGGGCAGGATCAGGATTCCCTGTAACGGACTGGGATGAAGAGGATAAGAAAGATATGGCCAGAGCAGCGATCCTAAGCGTGTTCAATTCTATCTTTGTGTTGGGTCAGATATTAGAAATGGGGGCTGACTACGCTACAGGTAAGCCATGGTGGGATGATTTGAAACAATTCCCGGTGCTTGATTTAGTAAAGGATGCTATTAAACAGTATGACAAAACCAACCTTGAGGACTCTGAGAAAGCAGATGAAGCTTGGAAGCAATTTATATTTACCCTTATGCCTTTAGCTTCTGTAGTTCCAGGAGGACGTACCGTAGCGGCTCTCCCTTTTAAAACTTTAGATAGGATGAGGTTAAATATGAAGAAGATTATTCAAGATGGTGGCGACCCTAAAGAAGTCTTCTTAAGATTGTTTAACTACTCCGACTATGTTATAGAGGGGCCTGAAGAGAAAGAGAAGAAGACGAAGAAGCTAAGAAAGAGTGAGGTGGATAAGTATATGCCCGAGCTATCCGAACAGATGGAAGAGTTTAATAACGATCCAGACTATAAAGAAATGTTAAAGGATATAAAGGATCTAAAGAAAGAGCAAGAGGCTATGCGTCAAGAGCTCTTGGAAGAGATGTTTGCTGATTAAAAGTTCTTGTCGTAGTTCTTACGCTCCGCCTCGGTCTTGTATATAAAGAATGCTTGGAACCCACTGACATGAGAGTCGGTGGGGAAGAAGTACTTCCATCCCTTGGACGCACCCCTGTTGATATAGTAGCAGAAGGCTACGCCTATCTTACCATTGCTCTTAACAAAGTTTATCACAGCTGTGTGGTCCGACATAGGGATAACGTCCTGGACATAAAAAGCCTCCTTGTTCACATTACCCTCACGATCTGTACATGAGTAGCGCCTGGCTATTTCCTGTGCAAACTTATTTAATTCTTTAGCTATTGGTCTTTGCATTTGATTCGTCGGTTATGGGTTGCTACTCGGTGACAGTTGGAACATCTCACCTCACACTTATCTATTTCTTTTTGTATACTTTCTACACAGTAGGATCTATAAACCATGTTTGATATATCGCACACCTTCTCTCCTTTAACATGGTCAAAGTCCAACACTAAAGGATTGCTTTCCCCGCAGTCAACACACGGGGATGACCGCTTTATCTGGTCCACAAAAGCTTTGTTTATAACCCTCTGCTTCTTATTTCTTTTATAACTTCTGGCTACTATCTTTTCTTTATTAGCCTCGTAATGACGCTTAGCAGCCGCTGCTTGATCCTCTTTATTTTTGTAAGCCATGGGTGGTTAGTTGTGATCCCGCAGGGACTCGAACCCCAAACCGCCTCCTTAGAAGGGAGGTGCTCTATCCAGTTGAGCTACGAGACCATTAGGTTTCTTCAGCTAAGGATGCGAGAAGGTCGGCTAACAACTTGATAAGTTCTTGTGCCTCTTCTTTCACCTCATCATACTCCCTGTCCATCAACCCCTCGTACAGGGTGTCGGCATAGTCGTGGATGAGATTGGACACATAGTTTATATGCTGTATAGTAACCTTATCTTCGGGGTGTACAGGCATTAGGGTTTGTCTTCAGAGATTAAAAGCGCTCGACCTGTCACCTCGTCTAACTTTTTAATGGCTTTATATATAGATCGAGAGCGACGTTTAGTCTCCAGCCTTTCGTTTTTAGTAGAGTCTATACCTAAGTTGGTATACATAATACAGTCAATACGAAGTAGGGTGTCTATCTTCTTCTTAAGACTCCAAGTGGAGAACTCTACTACCTTATCTATATCTTCTATAGTGTATTTGCAATCAGATAAAACCATTGATGATGTCGTATATTTTCTTCTCGATTCTTTTTAATCTATCTTCAGGTGCAATTTTCTCAAGCTTCTTAACTAAAGTAAAGTATCTTTTGTTGTCTTTACTTAACTTATCTACCTGTTCTTTAACCTCAAGCAACGCTAAATTAAGCAGATTATTTCTCTCCTCCAACTTTCGCAAATCTTTTTTCAACATAACAGGGTTAACATCAGGCAGATCCGCAGACTTACTCAGCCATCTATCTAATACTTTACGGTAGGTTCTTTCCATTTCCTTATCAGCCTTAAGCATCCATGGGAACTCTTCAATACTGTGTAAGATCGTTGCGTGGTTTTTATTAAACTGTCTACCTATAAAAGCAGAAGTCATCTGACACTCCTCTTTCAAGATCTTGTAACAGATAGCGCGAGCCATAATATATTCCGATTTGCGTGACCTGTGGTCTACGTTCAGTTCAAAGGCTTGGTTAACTATCTCCTTCAGGAGCGCCACTCGTTGTGTGTTCATCATAATTTTTGATATATAAATTTAAGTTAATGAGGTCTAAGTATTCATCCATACTGATTAGATTTATATCGGTAAGCAATACAACCTCGGATTCTATTTTAATAAATTTTATAGAGAAAGGAACGTCTTCATGATCAGTAGAAGCAACACCCCCTATGGTGTGGGAGATGCGGTCATCATCAGGGAGTTCTATCTGACTGTGAGATATAGATTTAGAAATAGCTACCGCCGTTTCCAGTCCGATCTCCTGAAGCTTATCAAAGAAAGCATCTGATACATCGAACTCTTTAACCTCTATATACTTCTGTGGTAACTCCATGTGCTTCTAATTCTTGTAGTCTATATTCCTGTAGCTTCGACAGCTTTCCCTTAGATGTTTTAATTTCAGAGAAGAGGACCCCGCAGTCGGGAGGTATGGCTATCAAGTCTGGTATCCCATTCTTATTTGTTTTAATTAATTTAATTACGTAGTACCCTTCAGATTCTAAGTGCTTGATACGTTTAGATTGGATCTGTTGCTCTGTCATTGTAATAGTCTAATATAAACTTTTTGCTTGCATAAATTCCATGCGCTAACTTTTTTATATTTCTCCTTTGAACATTTCGTTTTAGGATATTAGTTAATGTTCTTGAGGGTATGCGTAGAGTGTCGGCAACTTCTTGTATTTCCATCCTTCTGACAGGACTCTCTAAAGAATCAATGAATTTAATTAGCTCTTTTTCCTTTATAAGGTTGTACTCTGTCTCATAGTCCCAGATATCGTCTCTTAAATTTAAGTATGGCATAATGTTTTTGTTTATTAAAAGTTTTAGTGTGGTTTAAATATTACGGGGTACTTTGATAAGAATGACTCAACCTCTTTTAGTTTAGCAAACTTTATGTACTTCCCTTCAGTGTCTAACACTTTAACCATCGATATAATAATCTTTGGTTCCCTATCTACAACTTCGTAGTGGTATCGTGTAATCTCTAAGCTTCCTGTTTCTTTCATTCTGTTTACAAAGTTAATAGATCTCTCTTGAAATGGTTTAAAGTGTAGTCCTTTTTCTTTATGACAGCCTTGTATATCTCGTGCTCTATACCGGTTTTACTGAAGATCCAGTACACATCATTCTTTAATCTATCCTTGGTGGTCATCCTATCTCTTGACTGCCAATAGCTTGTCGCTGAGAAGTCTATGTTATAGTATACAAGTGCCTCAGCTTTTCGTAAGGATATACCCTCACGACCTGATACAATTTGTAAGGCTATAGACTTACTTGTGTCTTCAAAGACACTTAGTTCTGTACATAGGTCATCACCAAAGACTTCCTTCAAAGCGTTCAGCTCTTCCTTGAATTTATAGAACACCCCTATCTTCTTACCCTTGAAATGCTTCTTTATAAACTTAGCCTTGGTAAGGTCTAATACTTTAGAGTTTCCACTCTCAAACTTTACAGTGCCACTGCATAGCTGATGTACCTTAGTCATAAGTTTAACGGCTGTATCAGCCAAGATAACCTCATCCTTACCCTGCACCACCAAATCTTTTTTAAGCGTCTTTATAACGCCCTTAACAGTGTCAGACATATCAACCTCCAGGATGTGTTCCTTGGTATCAACCACGAACCCCGCATCCTTTTGAGTGAAGCGTATCGTGTATGGTTTCATCTCCTCGAGGATCTTCTCCGACCCCCGAGAGTAGTCGTTGACAAACATCCCACCCACCTTAAGCTTCGTAACATGCACATACTCATGGGCAAACTTATAGAAACTTTTGTGCCTGCGGAAGGGGTTGTTAGGGATAGAGTACACCTGGTGGTACATCTGTGAGTATGCTTCAGGGGTAGGGGTGCCGCTGAGGAAGATTACATAGGGGTTGGAGTGGAAGACAAATTCCTTAAACCTCTTGGCTCTACCACTTGGTTTAGGGAAAGCTCCCATACCATGAGCCTCGTCAGCCACGATAAGGTCCCACCCCCGTGGGTTAACTTTATGTAAAGACTCGTAGTTGATTACGGTGAGCCGAAAGTCTGGGTTTAACAGCTCATAGTCATGTTCGATACTGGAGATAGCCTTCTTCTTGGTGATAAATAAAACATTAGTCATGCCTATCCTATCAGCTATACCTAAACTCGTTAGTGTCTTACCCGTGCGCACCTCCATGGCTAAGTATACAAAGCGATGGCGGGAGATAATCTTAGAGGCTTTCTCTATGATGTCTGTTTGGTAGTCTCTAAATTTTATCATAATAGTTTAGCTTGCTTATTGTAGTAATCCTTACGAACAAACTCCATCCACTTACCTTGGTTGTCTCTCCCGGTTTGGGGAGGGCAGGTGTATTTATATTGAGAGTAAGCTTCCAACCACTTGTGAAATCTTTGTCGAGTGACGGACATCTTAGCTTTTGGTCCATAGTCTGGATACTCTTCAATAAAATTGAAGTATAAGGTGTTGGTCATAATTCTTTCTTTCATTACCAGTAAAGGATTGGTAGTGTTTTCTAAGAGTCCACACCATTCAATAAACTCATGAGAAGTTTCAGCAGATAGCCTGCGTAGTTCTAAGTTTACAAATGTGCTGCGCAATAAACCTTTCTCTAAGTAAAGCTGAAGACAGCTAATCATAAAGTTATCGAACTGGCACCACTCGCTATCGTCCCACTCTCCAAAGAAATGCTTTCCGAACTCCACTAAAGGAGTAAACTCTTTGGTGTAGTGCTGAGATAGTTCCAACTCCCACTTCCTGCGTTCAAAAGAACTTCCCTTCCCACGTATAGCATAGTTGGTGGTGATAGCGATCTTCGGAGACTTAGCAAAAGGAATCTTGATAGCGTCTTTGTTTTTCTTCTCTAAGGTTAACCCTTCGGTAACAACGCTGAATAGTTTTTCAAAGTCGAAGTATTTTTTTACATCATCAAAGCATAACACTTGCGTGTCAGCAGAAACTAATTGGTATGCAAAAGATCTGGCGAAATCAAAAGACTTACCGTCAATGACAACCAGCTTCTTCATCTCCGATAAACCCTTCATAAACAAACCTTTACCTGTTCCACCTTCTGGATTGTCAGAGATAATTTCGTCATTAAGGATTACCGCAGGGCAGTAAGAAAGATTCTTAAAACCGTGGAGCATATACCCAATGGTAGAGTACATAGAGCCAACCCTCTCCCGTGTGCCTCCAGCTATGTTATGTATAAACTGTTGGTAGTCACACTCATGTCTCTCACACATAATAAAAATTCTATCTATCACATGATCCTTCCACACATATCCCCCTAAGTCTATATAATCTATAGGTATAATCTCTGTCTCCGTAACCTTTACCGCACAGTTTCGGTAATAGAGGTAGGATGTGTCGGTGGTATCTTCAATAAAGAACACATCAATGGAGGAGAGAAGGGTAAGAAACTCCTCCCTAAAATAACGGGTGTGTTCTGCAAAGTAATTATATATAGAAGTATCATCATCCTCTAATAGATAGTTGAGAACAAAATCTTTTATTTCTTTTTCAGAAGTGTGATCGATTAAGTTATTCGTTACCCTTACAAAGACGTAGCTCTTGCTACCCTCTGGATTAAACTTATAGAACCCATGCTCCTCCAAGAACTCCTTGAATGAAAGGTGTATAATTTTTATAACCCCCTTCTCTGACTTTGTCCAAAACTTTTCCTTAGCACTATCCCCCTCCATCTTATCTAACATAACGTCAAGATTGTCCACCTTTACGTTGTCATCTATAAGCTGACATTTAATTTCTTTTTTAGATACACCGCGGCGCATCTTCTGTTTCACTTGATTTACTTTATCCTCATCCTCATAGTACTTAGTCCCAAAGTTTTGCTTGTGCGCATAAGCAGAGTCTATAGTTCTTTTTATCTCTCCCGAAGGAAAGTCTTCAGTAGCATAGCTCCCCATAACATACTCAGATAGGTTCTGATTGATTCCATAGTCGTTAAACGCCATAGCCAATACATAGACGTTCTGATTTCGTTGCCCCTCTACCATAGGATACTTTTTTTCCCACCACTTGATTAAGATTTCTACTATCTTATTCTCATTCGTGATAGGGATAGTAGGTTGGTCTTTGTATTTTACTACCTCTTGATACTCTATCTCCTCTATCTTTTCCCATATACTTGACAGCTCATTCACATAGATAAGTGGATCGTAAGACTCATAACAAACCCTCGATATATTCTTGGTTGTCTTATCAAAGTAAGAGCTATTGAAATAGTTCTCAAGCGAATTAAAATAGTTCTTGTGGTTTTCTATATCTCCAGGTATCTTTACGATAACCTTCAATCCATTATCGCTGGGTGAAATAAAAACAGAGTATACATATTTGTCTTTGCATAACCTCTGCTTCTCTTGAAGCATATCCTTCTTGCTTTTATACCCATCGAAATCTAAACATATGAACCCACTATGCTTGGTAATAGCAGAGTCTAACCTTTTGGTAAACTCTCCGCTAAAACATACCGAAGGTAAAGATTGTTTAAGTTTATTCCTTTTAGATTTATCCTTCTCGGATCTTATTCCATTAACCTTATCCTTACTTGCCCCATCTTTTATTCTATTTAAGATGACACTAATATCTCTATGGAAAGGTTGCTCTGTATCTTTAATGTCTTTGAATATGGTAATATTTGACATACTCTGTGTTGATTTTGTGTTAATTTAATTTTACTTAACTATCTTATTTATAGTTATTTATATTCTTTTAGTGTTAAAGTGTTAAATTAAAAGTAAATATATAGATATAAAAAAAATATTATTTACTAAAAACACTATAGTGTAATATAGAGGGATGAGTTTAACATTTTAACACGAGAGGGAGAAAAGAAAAGGGACGCGAAGTCCCCTTCCTTATTCCTCAACCTGTGGTTTAGAATGGCATCTCCTCCTCCTCAGCTTTAGCTTTGGAAGGAGCAGCCTTCTTCTCGTCAGGTTTCCAAGTGTTGATGCGTACCCAATGAGTCTTTCCGTACTCATCAGCACCATCCTTCTTAGCCCCCACAATTAACTTTAAATAGTTCTTCCCATTAAACTCGAACATGTGTTCTTTGATTGCTGGGTTGCTTAGATCTAAGCTGAACTCTACCTGGTCTCCGTCAAACTTAGAGATACCATTGCCGACATAAATTTTTTCGTCTGCCATAATTAAAATGATTTATAAATTATTTGCTCCAACTTATCTGTAGTAGCCTCCATGAGTCGATCTCTTTCGGCTTGTGTAGTAAGGTTGGTTGGAACTTTCAACCACACTACACGTTTGTTTTTACTCTTAAAGAGTTTCTTTATGAATGTAATCATCGATACTTATTGTTGAACCCTCAGCAAAGTAGGTGTTGTATACCTCCATAGCCCTCTCAATCTTATCCCTACCATTGGCAAGGAAGTTCTCAGAAGGATAGAAGATGCCTAACTGAAGGCTGAGTTTATCTACCACATAGAACACCAAAGGTTTATCAAACAACTGCTGATAGATATACGCTTGGCTATCGTAGTTATATTTACGCGCTGAGTATTTGAAGTCACGGATATTGGAGGTGGTCTTGAGATCGATAAGGATATCAGGCGTAACAATATCTGCCTTACCCTTCCATTTCAATCCCATAATCTCTGTCACCGCAGGAACCTCAAACGTATTCTCCTCTTGGTAGATAGCATCATAGAAATCTAAGTTGCTTTTCATCTTAGAGATGGCGCAGTCCGTAGCCTCCTTCTCTTTAGTAAGCATCATAAGAGGTACGCCGTGTTCGTCAATAGCCTCCTTGTATATCTTAGTATTGCGACTGCCAGAATCTATAGAAATGAACTCAGAAGAGGATAACTTCTCAGGCTCAAGCATAGCGGTATGGAAGTACCTACCTATAAGCATAGCTTTAGTCATCTCTTTAGATTTACCAAAGAGGTGTGGCTCGTTTAGTAGAGTATATATGTTGGAGTTGGATAGCCATTGCTGACCGAACTCTCCGTAATAATGCTCGTCTATCTGTAGCTTTGCAAGAATCTCTTTCATCATACGTGCTTACTTAATTCCTTTTTTACCATAGCCTTGATGCTATACTTCTGCTCCAAAGTCTTGACGATTTTTGGCAACCCAAGTTCTTTATTGGCGGCGACAAACTTAAGAACTTTTGCCCAATTCTCATCACCTATATCTAAAATTAAAGAGGTAGCCTCTTTCTTAGTAGCTTTCTTAGGGGTAGGGGTAGGCTCAGAGATAACTTTGTTTAAGTCCTCACCGATCCATAGACTGAGTCCTAATCCATGCATAGCTATAGCTTTAGCAGTAGACCTCTGTATCGTAGTGTTGATATCCATAGAGGTAACCTTATCCAAGAGGATAGACTTGTTTCTAAAGTCCATAACAGGTAGGTAGTCTACATGCTCTATGCCTTCGATAGTTATTCCCACCTTTACATAAGCAGTCCTTCCATCGGTAAAGAAGTTTAACCCAGTCTCTTCACACTCGTATACCTTACGCTGTGCTTGAGGGTATTCACTCTTGATTAGATGCCATGCGGTAGCCCAAGACATATAGTCGTGCTTACCTTTCTTCTCTACCTTTCCTTTGATATCGATAGAGGATAGTTGTTTGTAAATATTATTCTTCATTTTTAATTAATTTTAATTCTGATTTACGTTTAGTATATTTTAGTAGTAGCTTATCTCGTGAGTTCTTTAACCCCCGAATAAACTTATCGTTCTTACGAGTGTTCATCTCGTTCTGTATCTTAAACTCAATAACGTCTAACTTCCTTGTGTAGTTATCTATAGCTATCATAAGGACACCCTTGCGCCACCCATGAGTGAAGAGATACTCCAACTCGTCTGACGTAGCGTCAGCATAGTAGCCCCCAGTTTTCGTAGTGTTGAGGATAGTGATAAGGTCTTTATACTTGTGTAGCATCATGCCGTAAGAAAGTATAGACTCTTTGTTATCATCCCTTCTATAGCACGACCTCTTATCCCTTATAGCCTGATGGTAAAGATCGGTGTAGCTATACACGAGAGATTTGTTTAGCTAAATTTTTGTAGTCGGGATCAGACTCTACCAAAGCTTTAGCTTTTTTATATCCATGAAGGATAGTAGAGTGACATATATTCAATCCCTTTTCTTTGAGATACCTCTGTATATATGAGGTGCGGATAGGTCTTTCCATGCATAGGTAGTAGAGCAGAAACCTTGCGTCTACACACTCCCTCGCCCTCGATCCTTCGAACATCTCTGGTACGCTGATGTTAAATTCTTTCGCTACTGCCGTAGCGTAATTGTTAAATATTTCTTTCTTCATGTTTATTAAATTTAAGTAATGCAAGGTACAAACTTAGTGTAGAACACGCAAGTTTTATGCATACTATTTTTGTTTTATTTTCACTTTTGGTTATGCTATTAGGTGATTTGATTCACTTATAACGTGAGTTCATGTTCATTTTATGACTCTTATTGAACAAATAAGAGTAATATGTTCACTTATAATGAGCGCACTTCATGATAAACGGGCGCATTGGTACATATGTATCAGTCGTGTATGCTTTTTGTACTCTCTTTGGACATACGAGGGTAATATGTTCATTTATTTACTCTTGTTGGACACACGAAGGTAGTTTGGTTTGTATGTCACGCCATGTTGATGGATGATCGTCTATTAGCACCCTTTTTAACGCTTGTAACTCGTCCCAGATTTCTTTGATGACCTTAGCTTGGTCTTTAATTGTTTTGTCTTTGACTGTTTTTTCTCTGTTATCATTTAGCATTTCTATAGCGTCGTTACAGATTTCCTCTAAATCGAATCCGTTATGGTCTTGTAAAATAGGGGCGTACATACCTCTTGTGTACCACTCCTTAACGACCTCCCAAACGTCTGTTTCGCTCAGGTTCTTTTGTTGTGTTATTTTGATTTCCATTCTTGGTAAGTTAAAAAATTTGGGTTAGTAATTCCGATCTTATTGGAGAGCCATGTGTGTTCCCCATCACCCTCAACGTCTATGCTTCGCATAATTAAACCTTGCTTCCACGCCTCGTGGAGCCCTTCTGTTATTGCTTCTTTGTTCATTTGTTTTGAATTTGACTCCATACATCTCTGTGGTTGTCGATTAATGTTCTCTTTAAAGCTTGTAGTTCGCGCCAAAGTTCTTTGATGACCTTAGCTTGTTCCTTAATTGTTTTCTCTTTATCCATTGTTATATATGTTTATTAAGTATACTGCTACGTTATATAAGTCCTCGATTGAACGCCATTTCTTTTGCTTGTTCCTCCTTAGAGAATTATCAATCATTCCATGCGGATCGAGTCCGTCATTTTCGATCTTCTCTACTACGGGCATCAACCAATCCCATGATGTGTGGTATTTCATTTCGTCAGGGGTGTAGAAATGTTGTGCGTTTTCATCATCTGAATCAACGTCTAAGCAACCTGTGATGTACACATCCCACTCGGTAGGATTGTATTTAGGTGTACCCACAGCACCCATAAATTCCGCTATTAGTTTATTGTTGTTCATCGCTATATATATTCGCTATGTTATTAAATAGTCCTTCGTACTCATCGTATGTTTCATTGAAGTGGTCTTGCGCCTCTTCAGTAAACTGCATAACTTCTTTCGAAGAGATATAAGTTTGCTCCCCAAAACGACCTTCAGTTAGTTGTGTAGCTAACTCGCTGACTAACTCCATGAAGATCGGATTGTCTATGTATATTTTATTGCTCATTCTTTCTTAATGCGTTAAAGGTTAATATGCTATCGGTAATCATCTCGTTGATGAGTTGCATAAGGTATTCATTGTCCTTAAACGTAGAGGTGAGGATATTCTCCGACTCTTCTACATTTAACTCTATGTCAAGGTTGTCTGCTTGTGCTTGGACATCCTCTATGCTCCATAGTAGTTCACTTCCGTTGTAGTATTTCATTGTATTAGTTTTTGTAATTGTTCAAGGATAATATCTAACATCTCTCCATCAGATAAATAGTTCTCTCCCTCTTCTGAGTACTTAGGGTTTTGGGCGTACTCAATTAATCCCTTGATTTGTTCTTTCATATCAGCAGTATAAAGATGTTGGTATATCCTCTTGTAACTCTCGTATCTTCTCTATGTGTTTGAACCATGTGTATGTAGTCTCCGCTTCCTCCACCATTCCTTCCCATGCTTTGTCCCCAAATTTTACTGCATCATCCTCGCATTCAGCTATAGAATCTCTCAATCCCTGAAGTTGATATAGCATCTCATCGTTGTAGTCATATCCTCCGTACTCATTGAAGATATCCCAACAATATCCGTTGAGGCTGTTTACTCTTTTTTCGTGTATATTCATTTTATATAGTTTAATAATATTATGTTGAGTATCCATATACCTATGGTAATCAACTTTGCTTTCTTTGTAGTTGGATTAGTAATCATCTTTGTCTGCGTTCATATCGTTCCAGAACCCCCCTGAACAATCCTTAGAGCAGAACTGACCTTGTTTCTCTACACGATTTGCATCGCAGTAGTCACACATAATTTCTTCTTCCTCCTCTTCAAACTCGTATAGGATTTCTCCATCTTTAGCAATGTATCCCTCCTCAATAAGAGAGACTGCCGATCTTCCGTAATGACCTTGTAGTGTCCAAGCCATGCCCGATCTGATTAACTCAGAGAATAACTCTATAGATTCTCTATCGTTTAATTCGCCTACCTCGTAAGCTATGATTTGATTTGTTATATTCATAATATATTATTTAATTTGTACACGCAGAGGAGTCGAACCTCGAACCCATATAGGAAATTCAGAGAACCTATTGAGGGAACACCTACATTGTATCCTGAAGTTTTTGCAAACCTACAATGCTACGTGCATGTTGTTACCTTTTGTTACAATTATTCCCATCACTCCATCCACCTCCGTTTCGATTGTTTCCGTACTCAGTCGCTCCTGATGAGGTAGCGCATGAGGTTAAACTCATAGCTACAAGTATAGCTACTAAGAGTGTGTATGCTAAGCATACCTTGTTTGTGTGTTTCATAGTTTAGATAGTTTTTCGTTTATTATTCTTAATTCCTCGATTGCAAATGTGCTTCCGTGAGCATCGCACTCATCCATCCACCAAAACAATTTCTTCTTGTCTTGCAGTAGTTCTTCTTTAGTTTTTTTCATTGTATTTCATTTGTTATATTCTTTAATAAATTCTACTACTGCTTGGTACACTTCTTCGATGTTGCACGTTGTTAAGGCTACAGCTAAGTTATCCCATCCTTCGGTGTTATCTTCAGGGTTTATACACTTCTTAGCTACTGGCATCAACCAATCCCATGAGATGTGGTACTCCATATACAATGGAGGTTTTACCCCCATAAATTCTGCTATTAGTTTGTTGTTATCCATTGTTATATTCTTTAATAAATTCTACTATTGCTCGGTATGTGTTATCTATATCAAATGATAACACTGCATTATGTACTCTATTGATAGCATCATCTACTTCGTCATCCTCACCAAACATGGCATCTATCTTCTCGCCTACTGGCATCAACCAAGACCATGATGTATGAAACTCGTATGCCCAAAACTCTCCGCTATCTAACTCTAAGTTAGAAAGATGTAGGTTGCTTGGTATTTTAATATCCCATCCCATAAATTCTGCTATTAGTTTATTGTCTTTCATAGTTCCTTTGCATTACAGGTTAGCATATCAGTATCCATCTGCTCAAGTTCTTTTTCAGCTATGATATCCCATATCTCATCGAAGATATCTTCTTCATACGTTTCAGGAGTGAGGTCGATCTTTGACGCTCTAAAATCTCCATTCACAATTCTTTTAATTTGTGAAGGTGTAAGATTGTCATCGGGTAGTTCTACCCCGAATGTTGTGGTGTATGTGCGCACAACTTCTATTTCAAATTTTTTCATTGTATTTCAATTAGTTTTCCGTTAATTTCTTCGTATTGATGTTCGCTCTCATCCTCCCACTCAGTGTAGTATAGGTAGTCTTGTTGGTATCCGATAAGCAATAAATCTTCATCCGTTTCCTCCTCATTCTTTGCTCTCTCTATCGCTTCAGCCAACTCATCCCACCTCTCGTTATCTTGTACGTTCAAAGGTGTAAGGTCATCTACTTCTCGAAGGATTGCATCTCGGTCATTTCTACATTCAGTTAACGTACTCTTCTCAGACTTGGTGTAGAACACACCTTCGCCCCAGCACCAACCTTCGTTCATTCCTTCGCCCGTTATAGAGCATTTACGTGCGTATTTCATTTGTTATATTCTTTAATAAATTCTACTACTGCTTTGTAGGTTGCTTCGTGTAGTGTTAATCCAACCTCAAAGATTCTTCTATACTTTTCGTCCTCTTTGTAGCATAGAATTACACATTGGTCAGACTCATTGTTTGTTTCTATTGTTATGGTGTGATATAACTCACCAATCTTTTCTACAACAGGCATCAACCAATTCCATGAAGTGTGATATTGTGCTTGTTCATACACATCTACATCTACGTTTATCTTTCCTTGATGTAGTGAGGCTAATGAATCCTTGAAAGAATCCATCCCCATAAATTCTACTATTAGTTTGTTATCGTTCATGCTTTCTTAATTGTGTCGATTATTTTTACTCCCGATGCGCTCACCTTGTCGTACCATCTTGAAAAGTGTAGTTCGTTGTTGAACGTCTTGGTTTTAGTTATGTAGCGATTGCCTCGCTTGATTGATATGTCGTATGTTATCATAGTAGTGAAGGTATTGTTGCAAGGAGAACGTGAATCTTCTTGAAGTGATTGATGTACTCAAGTTCATCGTTTAAAGCGTCCAAAAGTTCGTCCATCGAATACTCGTCATCAACACATCCCTCAACCTCTGCATATAGACTCTTAGCACGTTCGTATGAGTAGAGCATATGGTCGTGGTAGGTGTCTCCGCGCTGACCTTCGACTACGTAGATTCCATACGTAGCGTATGTGTCGTATATCTTGCGCATTATGTTTTGTGCTTTGTTCATTTTGATAGGTGGTTTAAGATTTCTTGCGCTTTGTCCATCGCATAGCTACGTTGTTGTGTCATCGTTCCAGCAACTTGTGGTGTAGGTAGCATAATGCTATATGCCTTGTCTCCTACCTTTAAAGTGTAGAACTCTTGGTGACGTTGGATAGCATTAGCCATCTCGTTTGTGTGGTTGTTTGTTTCTTCTAAAGTCATCTTAAATTAGATTGGTGAATAATTAGAGCGGAGAAACGGAGCGAATCGTTTCGAGGTGCGCACTACCTCCGCTTGTTGGTCTATCCTATCTCGATATCCCTATTCTCGATAGCCTCTTGCATCTCATCTTCCCAATCTGAAGAGAGCATATTCTCGTACACCTCCTCTCGTGTAACGTGCGCCCAATTCGTGCGGATGTTGTACTGACCTGATGCAACCATCTCGTCAGATGGGGTGTAGTACACCTCAATTCTGATGTTGTCTATGTCTCTCTGTCCGCAGTTAACTACTCTAAAATCGTTCATGGTATATGTATTAGTTAATAAATGTAACAGACGTCTCGCGACGTTTCGACCATTGAGGTCTCATCAGTGTTACTTTGGGTTATAGGACATATAAACCTCACGCTCACTTGCGCTCTTAGGCACACCCGCTTCATTCTCGTAACCGAGTAAACGTTGCTTCGTCACTTCGTGAGCATCGATGGTCTTGTTCCATTGTCTATCGTTTTGTGTTAGTCTATCTCTTAGGTTAGCTATCTCAAATTGAAGGTCTTTCCGTTCCTTTCTATGGTGGGTATTAATCTCTCGTATCTGATTAAGGTAGTCGTTCTCAAGTTGTACGAGGTCTTGGAGTGTAACTGAATCGCTCATGGTATTGTGTATTAAATTAGTATTAAATGTTTAATGATGGAGCAAATATATAGCATAACTTCTATGCTCACAAGTTTTTTAGCATAAATCTTTTACTAAATGTGCATATTTCCTCTATAACTCCCGTAAACGCTGAGAAAAAAAGTTTAAGAAATATGTGAATCGTTTGTGGATGTCAGTGTTCGTTGGGGTTTTAACCCTTGTCTCACTGTCTCTCAACAAGGTTATTCCCCTTCACTATGGGGATATGTGGGGAGTGTGTCCGTATATTGGGAGCATATAGCTACGTATAGCGGAACGATGAACGAAGAGCCGAGCCGAGCCGAGCCGATAGCCGAGCCGAGCCTATCACCCCCTACCTAAAAGCTAAAACATTTGACCGAAATTTTTGAAAACATCACCCCCCCTTCGAAAACAAATCACTTTCCTCAGACGCATACCTCGTGTGTGACCTATAATAACCCTCAACCCCTGGACATCTAAAATTTTTTTGTATCTTTGTCAAAAATAACTACCATGAAAAAGATATCAGACTTCGTAGACGGTTTATATGTAGAGGGCGGACGTTTAATTAACGCTCGCGCACCAGGTGAAAGTGGCATTGCCCAGGCTGCTCGTATTAAAAGATCTATCTCTAACGACAGAAAGATAAACCAAATTGCAGAGGGGATTCAATTAGCTGAGGCTAAGAAGAAGTGGAATGAGTTAGAGTTTTAATTCACTATACCCATCACATTAATAGAGGGAATCTTAACGGGTTCCCTTTTTTTTATCCAATAGTGTTAAAGTTTAACACCTTTGTGTTAACTCAAAAAAAGTTTAACACCTTCTAACTCCTTTATTATTAATATATTACTTCTTTTAGTGTTAAAGTGTTAAACTGAAAGTAAGAATAGAGAAATAAAAAAAAAGAATAAATAGAAAATATATATAGTAGAGTATAGGTTATTCACTTTGTCACTTTAACATTATCTTTGCGCCCCAATTAATTTTAAAATGAAGAAGCTTATTTACCGCTATCGATCTTTGGAGGAGAACTCCAAATTGAATCTAATAGTTATCGCCTACACGGTGTTAACTTTTTCCTTGTTATTTATTTCAGTATAGAATTTTTGTTATACATTTGTTCCACTAACTTTAATTTTATTTCAAATGCAAGAGCAAGGGTATATTGCTAAAGACCTTTCCTTCGATGAAGAGGGCAGGGCAAAACTTATCAGCGGGATCACTGCTATCTCTAAAGCGGTTAAGAGTACGCTGGGCCCACGAGGCAAGACTGTCATCATTGAATCTACAAACCACCTTGGCGGATTAACTGTCACAAAGGATGGGGTCACTGTAGCGAAGAGTATTGATCTATACGATCCCGTTGAGAACATAGCTGTACGCATGGTAAAGGAGGCTGCTAATAAGACAGCTTCCATTGCTGGTGATGGAACCACCACGGCTATTGTTCTTACGGAAGCTTTGGTTTGTTCTGGCATAGAGCATATGTCTGGCGACGTCAATGCCACGGAGGTCATTGGTATCATCCGAGAGAAGGTTGACGAGGTTATTAAAAAGTTAGAGAAGCGATCTCGTAAGGTTACGGGCAAGAGGCTTTTGGATGTAGCCACTATCTCTGCTAACAACGATAAGAGTTTGGGTAAGCTTATCACGGATACCTATAACGAGGTTGGTTTGGATGGCATTGTTACGGTGGAGCGTTCTCAGACGGCAGACACCTATGCAGATATTACTACGGGTATTAAAGTTGACCGTGGGTATAGCTCCCCTTTGTTCATCAACAACCATAAGAAGGATGAGTGTGTGCTCGAGGATGTGAAGATTTTGGTATGCGATGCTGAGATCAACAACATCATGCAGATCGAGACTGTCTTGAAGGATGTGGTTCAGAAGAATGAGAAGCTGCTTATCATTGGAACGTGTAGTGTGAATATGATAAACACTTTAGCGGCCAATGTTATGAAGAACGGATTAAAGTTCTGTAACGTCCCTCCCCCCAACTTCGGGTACAAGCAGCACGAGCTCATGCAGGACATCGCTTTGGCTGTTGGGGCTACGTACTTCTCTGAGAAGACGGGCGACGATCTTAGTCTTATCCTCCCCAGAGATTTAGGCCATGCGCAAAAAGTCGTGGCAGGCAAAGACTCTACTGTCATCCTTACGGGTAATGATATGAGCGAAGAGTGCACGACTCGCGTAGAGGAATTGCGTGAGCAGCAGGTGAGAACTAAGAACAAGGGTGAGCGTGACTTTATCAACACGCGTATCGCGAGTTTAGCTGGCGGCATAGGATGCATCTATGTTGGTGGGGATAGTGACATCGAGCAGAAAGAAAAATTTGACCGCGTCGACGACTCGGTATGCGCTGTGCGCAGTGCCCTCCAGGAAGGCATCCTTCCGGGTGGCGGGTTAGCATTATGGCGTTTGGCTCCCGACCCTTCGCAGAGCTGTGACTATAGGGAGGAGGATTTGGCCAACCGTATTTTACACGACGCTTTAAAATCTCCTCTGCTTCAGATTATGGAGAACGCAGGATTGGATGGGGAGCGCATCATGGACAACGACGATCTTATAGACGACACCCATGGGTTCGATGTTAAGAACGAGAAGTACGGGGACATGTACAAGATGGGTGTTATCGATCCACTTAAGGTTACCAAGAATGCCTTGATCAATGCCACGAGTGTAGCCACCACTATCCTTAGCACCAATGCTATTGTAACACACGCCCGCGCATGAGACCTTGGGAAATAAATATAGGTTTCTATGTGGGTATCCTTATCGGCATAAGGAGTTACGATCTGGAAGACGTAACCTCTCACGTTCTATATCTTCCTTTTATTAATATAGCTTTAATGATAGACAAGTACGATGAAACCGATTGGTAAATATATAGTTATAGAAAAGATAGAGGAGACTTTAAAGACAGAGTCTGGCCTTCTCCTTTCTCAGGAAGATGCTTCTGGGTTTAGATACCAGAAGGGAAAGGTTGTAAAGCCTGGCACCGATGTAGGGGTCATCCAAGCGGGTGACGTTATCTACTACGACAAAAACGCGGGACACAGTATGTTCGTTAACGAAAAACCATACACTGTCATAGTTGAGCGCGACGTCGTTGTTGTTTTATAAAGTCGTTCATCTCTATAATCATATTCCTATATACCTTATCCATATAGGACGCGTCCTTTCTAAAGAGTGGGTTTAGTTGTGGGGATATACCTATCTCTTCTCCGTTAAGTTTCTTGTATATATTTATCACGAGGCTTCTCCCTTTGTGTGACAGGCGGTATAGTGTTGTTTGTTTCCCTGTATTCTTCCTAAACACCTGCAGCCATCCGTCCCTTAGCAGGCTATGGAACCTTCCATCGTCCCACGACATACACTGCTCGAACTCTTTAAACTTTGACTTGTTGAATATCCCTTCGCTGTATAGGAATAGGAGCATCTCTATATCTGGGGTCCCTACGTTATATTTTGCTTTGGCCCAATACCGGATGACTCTCCAGTACTTCATATAATTTGTTTTCATTTAAGTTGTATCTTTGCTACAAAGTTAAAACAATATGAACACATACTCCGATTGTCAGTGTAATAATTCTACGTGTATATGCAGTAAGGATCATTTCGACTCACCTTCTTTTTTAGATCCAGGGAAGTTAAAAGAGGGAGAGGATAAAATTATATCTGGTGAGACGGTATGTAATGTTGACTCTCCTGAAGATTGTGAGAACTGTGGAAGTTAAAAAATTATGAAAGAATCAGCAATAAAGACACAAGGGAAAAAGATCCGCGCCTCTGCGGATTCCGTAAAGGACCGTAGAGCTTCTATCGCCAAACAAAAGGCGAACCGCATAGCGAAAGAGAAGAAGGCTAAAGCCGAGAAGAAAGCTAAAGAGCGTAAGGAAAAGTTAGAGGAGGCTTACGATAAGCAGCGTAACAAAGTTGCAGAGAAACAAAAGAAAGCCAAAGAGAAGAAGAAGAAGAGAGAGTCTAAAGTAAAAGATAAGCAGGGGGCTAAGGTTGGTCGAGCAAAGAAGAGACTTTCTAAAAAGATTGATAAGACAGATAAAGATGTCGAGAGAGAGACAGAAAATACAAGAGGAGGAAAGAGGAGGGAGAAAAAGTATTATAAAGCACGAAAAAAGGTTAGTGAAGCTCGGAAGGCTATGTCTAAGAAAGTGAAGAGAGTTAAAGGGCGTGAGAGTAAACCTGTTACGAGAGCAACTAAAGCTGAGTCTCGCTTAAAGAAAAGATACGACACTGTTAATAGAACTATTGGCGGAGCTAAAGAGAGCGCGTTCAAGAGGGCGGATAAAAGCAAGATGCGTAAGAAGAGAAGGGCTGCGGGGGAGACTTGGCTTCAGAGACATTCCGGTAAGTGGGGTGGGAAGTTTAGTGACCGTTAAACCAAAGAAATAAATTAGTAGTATCTTTGTGAAAATTAATGTTATGAAAAAGCAAGGTTACAATTCAAGACTCGATGAGTCTTTAGGTGCAAAGCACAAAGGTTCTCACAAGCAATCTTTAAAATCTCGTAGAGACGAGTCTAAGGCTATGTCTAAGAAAGATTACGGACACGCATATGGTGGAGATCACGGTATGCATTACGAAGGGGTTAAAGCAAGAAACTCTGCCAATATTAGAAAGTAACGATACAATAAAAAAATTATGAAAAGAGATTTATCCAAACCATTAGCTCCTACATTCGGAGACCCTAAACCAAAAGTAAGAAAAAGGTCTACTAACTCCGAAAAAGGAACTGCATCTAAATCAGGTCGAAATCGTTCAACAACTTTCTCTTCACCGGGGGGAGGTTCTCCTGCTAAAAAAACTGTACATATAACTAAAATTAGAAGAAATAAGCAGGGAAATGT
>Ga0233411_10000021_pt1 | contig 58267 bp, 67 predicted proteins | sample Na_anoxic_2_MG_FD_179799 | JGI IMG/M metagenome (GOLD analysis project Ga0233411, IMG submission 179799) | Seawater microbial communities from Saanich Inlet, British Columbia, Canada - Na_anoxic_2_MG | ecosystem: Environmental > Aquatic > Marine > Inlet | place: Canada: British Columbia...
ACCAATAGCAACTGCCTGTTATTCCATCGTTAGCAATGATGCCACAGTTGCATTGTGGTGGTGGGGTTTCAATTGGCTCTTCCTTCTTGCATCCCAAGAGCAGGGTAGCAAGCAATAAAATTTTAATCTGTTTCATCTTTATCTTTGTTTTGGTTTAATATATCTTCTAATGTCTCTTTAATATATGTTATATCAACAAAAGAATCTTTAGGTGTCTCATTTATTTCATCCAATATATCTTTAAGAGATTTTATTATATCTTCTTCACTCATCATCTTTTTTTGGTTTACTATTTCAATTAGTTTTCTAAGACAAGCAAATTCTGCTTCTTCGTAAGTACTAAATCCATCACCTATCTCTTCATCATTAGAATTATAACAACTGTCATATAAATTTTCACCATCATCTTTACTAATATTAAAGGCATTTCTTACGTTTTTCTTGAAAAATAGATAGTCTTGCTTTACCAATCCATGTTCCTCTCTAAACCACCTAAATGCTTGTGAGTATGTTGGTGCTTTTTGTATAACTTTACTTTTTACACTATCTTTCCAAATACCTCCAATTTCAAGTTCTTTATCTACATAAATACCTAAAGTTGTTTCATCAAACCCCAACTCTTTCAAAGCAAGTGCTTCTTCGTATAGTATAAACTCTTTATTCATTATCTTTGTTTTGGTTTAGTCTTCTTTCAATAATATCTTCCAACTTTTTAGTTATCTCACTTTCTTCATTATCCTCTACTTGTAACCACCAATTATCAAAACCATTTCTACTACCTAAATAATCTATTATTTCTAACACACATTTTTTAATATCTCTTTCACTCATCTTTGTTTCGGTTTAATCCATTAAGTGAAATTCAACACCATCATCAATACCTCTATATTCACAATATCTTCTCCATGCATCTTCCATGTCGTCAGCTCCATCTAAAAAATCTAAGAATATATTACCTTCACTAGCACATTCAAATTGATGAGCCACTTTAATAAGAAATTCTTCTGGATAATTCCATTCAGCCTTTAGAGACTTAATAGCAAAGTCAATTGCTTTATCTCTCATTACTTCCTCACCTACTCGAAAAATATTCAGTAATCCTGCAGGTATTATTATGTCTTCTTTGCTCATCATCTTTGTTTTAGTTTAGTTTATTTCTATGTTAGCAAACATTACGTTTACCTTCTTGATACGCTTCTTTTAGCATAGTTTCTATTGAGTCAATGTATTCAATTAAATTTTCAATAGGGTCATACTGAAACTTTTCCCATACTATGACTTCATCGGGTATTGTATCAGAAACACTACTTGCGTTATCTAATAACTCTAATGCTTCTGTAATGTCATCATTACATAAAACAAAACTTGCTGCTTTTTCTCTAAAATTCATAATTCATCATCTTTGTTTTGGTTTTTATGTTTAACTTTAGTAGTTCTTTTTGCCAAATATCTATTTAACCATTTATCAGACCACCATTTACCCTTAAACTTTTTTATAATGTCTTTTTTACTCATCTTGGTTTTGGTTTAAATAAGTACCATCTTCTTCACATTCATTACCTTCTGCATCTTCATATCCTACCAAGTATTGTGGTGTAGGTGTTTCTATTACAGCATTAGTATCTTTAATTGGTACTATAATATCTTCAAAACCTATTCTTACAAAAATTTCTTTAGCTTTTTTCATCATCTTTGTTTTGGTTTAGTTCTTTTGCTTCACAATCCACGTCTCTTTGGCTTCTAGTAAAAACTTCATCAATTGTTTCTTTAGTATACCCATCTATTTCTAATGCTAATTCTATTGCGTTTCTAATAGCGTAAGGGTAATGGCACGTTTTAGTATCTATTGTTACTATTGGTGTTTGGCTTTCACTTGAACCTTTCATAATTATTATCATCATCTTTGTTTTGGTTTAATAGTTTCCACCAATTATTAAAATGGTTTAAAACTTCATTTGTTGCATTGTTACCACCTTTGAAATATTCATAATGATAAGGTGATTTTGTAATACCATCAGCGTGTTTTAATCCACTTCTTATTATACAATATCCTTTACCTTCTGAAACTTCAAACCAATCAGTCATAATCATTCCTCCAAATTTGAATGATGGTCTAAGTGTTTTTATTTCTTCTTCACTCATCATTTCTTTGTTTTGGTTTATAAGTCCATTGGTCTGCACCAACGCTCAAATTCATATTCTGGTATTACAGTATCTGTATAACCATAACCATCAGCTTCATAGGCTACCATAGTTTGATTATCTACCCATACCATTTTTCTTTCACCATTTACTTTTACCCAAGCCCACTTCTTATTTTTATGAGGATTAGGTTTGCTTTCTGGAATAGGATCAATGCCTATAAGATATCTCTCTCGCTGTTCAGCAATCTTATTTAGAGTCTCCTTTTCCTTCTTACTTATCCAACTCATCTTTGTTTTGTGTTTTTGTTTCTGTTTTTTTCTAATTCTTTTCCGTATTGTTTTAAAGAATATTGAATCACAAACCAAGATACAATTGGAAATACAATACTGACAATTAAGTACATATAAAAATCAAACGTATTTTTCTGAAGAAACATACCCACCAAAAAAAATAATGAGGGTGATATAGATAATATTAATTTATACTTAGTTAATTTATTCATCTTCTTTGTTTTGGTTTAAATGTTAAATAAAAGCAGACCATCCGTGATAAGCACACAATTAAAACGAAGGTTAAACCCTAGTTAATTGTTAGATGGTCTGCTAGTTTTATTTATTAGTTTTATTTGCTAATGCTTTGGCTTCATCTGTTTCATGCCAATTTTCAAGAATTCTTTTCTTTTCTTGATCATCAGCTTCTTGATATTTAAGTGAATTTCTAATATCTATAAATAGTCTTTTCATTAATCCCATAATTTCATGTTTATTATTGTTTTTTCTATTTTTTTTACATTTTTTGTATATATAGGATTTGAAGCATAATGTTTATATACCAAAAAATCATAGTAATTTTTATGATTTTCTTGAACATAATGTCTATTCTGCCAATTTTTATAATAAGTAACAGATTCTTTCCAATTATTAAATTCTAGATATTTTTTCTTATATCTAAATCCAAATATGTTGTTCCTGTTTAAAGAACAGTTCTTGCATTTGTACCAACCTGTTTCTTCTATTGATTGGGCTAATACAATTTCAGGATGTTTAACATTTTGTCTTTTGAGTTCTATATATACAGAATCTATACTTTGAGAATGAGCCGATATTTGTATAAATGATATACAAAAAAATAATAAACATCTCATTTATACAACTTTCTCTTTAAAGTGATCATCTTCCGGCTCTACACCATCTCTTATCATGTCACAATAATCTGCAAGTTGAGATCTTTTTACTCTATTTTTATCTTGTTTAGATATAAAATATTGACTGTTTTGCATATATGCGTACTCTTTGTCTCTATATTCATTTACATAGTTTTTTGTTGCTAAATGAACTTCTTCCCATGTAAAATCATATGTATTAAAAAACCATCTAAAACATTCAGTTAATATCTTTACATTATTTCTAGCAGGAACGCCAGAAGGTAATTTACGTGCAGGAAATATAGATCTATAAGTTTCAACATTATGTATAAACTTTTCACCCATTATTTCTATATCTGTTTGTTTATTCATCTTCTTTACATATGAATCTATGTCTTTAATAACAGATTTTCCTGATTTAGTTAATGCATAATTACCCGAACCATTATCTATAATATATTCAAGCTTTAAAAGCTTTGATTTTGCTTGCATTTTATTTATAATACCTTCCGTTATTGATATTTTATCTTTTATTGAATAAAGGAAAAAACATTCATCCGGGGTAATATCATATTTAAGTATTCTTATGAAGGATTCCCACATTTCTTTAATTCTTTATATAAGCGGTTGTAAATAAGATTAAATTCAAGATCATCACACCATAAAAAATTTTCAGATTTTTTGATAGAATTTATAATAGTTGCGTGAGTCCTATTTATAAATTTTCCAATATCTGTTTTTGTACACCATAAATGCTTATAAGCTACATAACAAAAAGCATGCTGATACAACATCCAAGATCTAACTCTTGTATTATTTTGAAAGTCTGAATAGATTATTAAATCTGGATCATTCTGATTTATTATATTAAGTAAAGCTTGATGTAAAGTATTAAGACTTATTTTATCAGAACTATTAGATACAGCAACATAAATATCTACATTGTATTTTTCTTTTATGCGTTTTACAAATTCATCAGCCTCTAATTTAACAGGAGACTTTAATTTTTGATCTTTGCTTAATCCCATTTGATTTGTTTTTTATTGTGTTTATTTAACTGATTGTTTATTTTTTTGAAAAGATTATCTGAATTCCAATTTCCACCTTTATAAGCAGCTGAAGCCGGATGTGCAACTTTAAACACTTTTTGTTGATTATGAGAATTAAAATGTGTTTCCCATTCCTCTGCTTTCTTTCCAAGAAGCGCTACAACCAAGTCTTTATTCTCAGTATTTATTGCCGTTAAAATTTGGGTCATTATATCCTTCCATAGACTATAGTGAGAACCAATCTTACCTATTTGGACAGTTAAAGCCGTATTAAGCATTAAAACACCTTGTTTAGACCATCTACTAAGATCTGGATTTAAACTATCCCATTGAGATTTATTTAATTCTTGAAATATATAACGTAATGAAGGTTGAGCTTTACCTGTTAATGAACAACTAAAAGCTATACCATCTGCAACATCTATTTGAGGATAAGGATCCTGCCCTACAAAAACAACTTTTAAGTCTTTATAAGGACAATGTATAAATGCATTGAACAAATATTTCAACTTGGGTGTAAATCTTCTGTCATTATCAACTTCTGTTTTTAATTTGGATATTAATATATCAAATTCCGGTGATAGTATAATAGGATCTAATATATGACTCCATCCTGTATTTTTAATTTTAGAAATGAAACGTTCTCTAATATGGTTTATGTTTACTTCACTCATTTTAGTATATTTGATTAAAATTTTATTATGTCAGAAGACCGAGTACAACTTGAAGATAGCTTTGATTATTCCAAAGATATCACCGATATTACTTTAAATACAAATTATATTTTAGGTTTACAGCAAGTGTTATTATATCAAGTTGAAAACCTTACTAATCCCATTGATACAAAAATCATATTTGAAAAATTTGATAAATACACCAAAGGTGAATATGATGTTGATAAAAATCCATTTTCAACTGAAGAAATGAACTTATACACAGTTTTTTCTTTGTACCAGATTTTAAAATTTAAAGCATATGAACAAAATCTAAACATTAAAGTTGAAGCTACTATAGCACAAAAAGATATTGATGATATGCTAGAAGCAACAATAAACGGTGACATGGATAAAGTTAAAGAGATAAATGAAAGAATGCAAGAAGATATAAACTCTCAGTTACCTTAGTTGTATACCTTGCTCATCGCCAATTCTTAAACATTCCTGTATTCCCAGATTTAACTCATCTGAATCACAATCTGCAAAAGACTTGCAGTATTCTTTTTTATCTCTCATAAAACAAAGACCGGTATGTCTTTTTACAATGAGCTTCATCTCCATAAATGTGTAGCCTATGTCATTTGCTAATTCTCTAATCATAGCATGCAATCTAGCTAATTGTGCGTTGCTACCTTTTTTAGTGCTAACACTTATAAACACTTCTATATTAGTACCATCAGGTATATCTTTAAGAAATGCATTTAATCTTGTTTTTTGAATTTTTGCTGGAAAATCAAGCTCTCCATCTTTGACAGAGAGCTTTCCAAAAAAGTTATTTTTCAATTTAATCTAATTGTATTAATCTAAATAAGTCATCGGTTTTATTTACAATCCATTCTTCATCTTCCTTTGGATATTTTACATGTAAAAGTTCATGAATGATATCTTCTTCTTTCAATAATCTGTCATGATAAATTACACCTGTTTTAGTATCATGATCTATATCTATACCAACATAATATCTATCTTTTTGAGGTATATCTTCATCATACGTTACTTGTTCAGGTTCAATTTCAACTGTTACAATATTCCAGGAATTTAATTTTAAGAATGATTTCCATTTTTTTACCACTTTATTTTTTGACATTTTAGATGTAAGCTTTATGAATTATTTTACTTTGGTCAAATGATTTAATAGCTTCTGTTACCCATTTTTCATCAACCGTATTTTTGTAACATAAGATATGACAAATTGACGTCATATCAGGAGACAATCTTAATAATCTTCCTATTCTCTGTGCAGTTTTTTTATTGTTACCATATGAATGCATTATTATACCTTGTTTTAAATTTGGTATAGTAACACCTTCACTTAATTGTAGCACACAAGAAAGTCTTTTGATTTCTTCATTACTAAATAATTCTAAATTTTCATCTGATTTAGGATTTCCAGAATGATAACTGTGTTGACATACAGCATCAGCTTGTTTCTTGGTATTAGCAAATATTATGCAATTACCTGCAAGATCCCTTACCATTGACTTTACATAGTTTTCTTTAGTCTTATAGTCCATCAATGCTCTCATTCTCATAATTGCAGACATTTGCTGCTGTTTTGAGGTTAAAGCATCATTTATTCTATTAGAAAAATATATATAATCATTTGCTTCAGATGTAAACCATTGTCCGCCATTTCTATTAGTCTTAGGTATAGACGTCGTCGTGTCTAAGTTTAAATAATGAATAACTATTTTATAATCATTTAGTATGTTGTCATCAATAGCTAAATCTGTTTGATATTCATATTTTATAGGACAGTATTTTTGGACCATTCTATATTTTTCATAACTTCTCTTAGTAGGAGGAGTTCCGGTTAATCCAACAATATCTCCTGTAAATGCAGAAAGAAAAGGCTCATGGCTTTCTAATAAGTTATGGCATTCATCTAAATAAACCACATTGTAATGAGTTGGATCAAGTTTGTTTATAGATCTGTAATTGACAAACACAACTTGTTGTTTGACAGCTTCTAAATCTTTAAACTGATCTACTATCTTCTCCATTTCATCATTCCATGAATCTATTACAGTATTTTTTGGTACTACAACTAAATATTTAGAAGTAGAACTATAGTTATTTATAAGATGTTGCAATGCTATTCTAGTTTTACCAACACCCATAGAGATGCCTAAACCAGATCTTTTATGTTTCATTATTACATTTAAAGCTTCACCTTGAATTTTTGCTCTTTGTTTTATTTGTTCTTTTTCTAATTGTTTTGTCATCCTATAATATGTATTATAAATAGTATTATTAATGTAATTACGACAATGCCTAAAACGGTCTTATATGAAAAATCTACTTGATCTTTTCTTTTACCTTGCCATTGATCTTTATTCCAGTCTTCCATTTTATTTAATTTTTGATATTGAGAATCCTAAATCTTTTGATTCTTCTGGGTGCTCTTCAATCCAATTATGACAAGACCTACATACCGGCATCCAAGTACCAACATCTAAATGGTATTTTCCACGTCCTTTTTTATGATGAACATCAGTTGCCCGCAAAGAACAATTGTAAATCTTTGCGTGGCACATTTGACGTTCAATTAAATACTCTTTTCTTAGTTTAGAATATTCATTATTTATTTTAGACATTTTAGAAGATACCTTCTTCATGCTTTAATTGATAAAAAGTTTTTTGGTAAAAGACCTACTGATATAAATTTTAAAATTAGATCTTCATATTTAATTCCCAGATCTTTTAATGATATATTATTTCTATAATTTGGTAAAATATCTGTAACAGGGACTTCAATAATTCCTTTTACATTATCACCAAACATGTGATAAAGATAAGCATTCACTTTCTTACTTGAAATAATTTGTTTCCATTCATTTATAACTGTTTGACCCTTCATCCAAACTTTCTTAATTCTTCTCTTTTTATCTTTATGCATTTTACTTATTTCCTGCTTAGAATACATATTCAATCCGTGTAAAACTCTTTTAAACAAAAAGTGTTGACGTGAATTAAGCTTAGTATATTCTAGTTTTTGAACAAGCTCTTTTGGTTGTATTTGGTATGTTTGAAGCAATCCTAGATAAGTATATCTTTCTTCTCTTTTTCTTAAAGCTTCTATTGATTTTTCTTGATTTAGTATTTTGATCTGTTCTTTTGATAGCATTTTGTGAGTTTTAAGTAAGAAAAAAGCTCTCAAATTAATGAGAGCTTTTATAGTTTAAACAATAAATTTTATTAGTTCTAAATTAAGTTTTGAAGTTTAAACTTCAAATCCGTCATTAGTCTCTAATTCAATTTCATCTAAAACAGAATCTTCTTCAACATCCTCGGTGTCTTTTGATTCAATTTCTTCAATTGAATCCACTAAATCTACTTGTTTTGATGATGATTTTTCAATATTAAATTCTTGATTAGCAATCATGCTTGCACCATTTGAGCTCTTGTTAGCTTCTCTAATAGCATCTCCATTTGCATGAGCTACAAATTCATCCTCTTGTTGATTTGTTGGATCATAAAAAGATCTTCTATAAATTGGTTCACCATCTGCATTACAGCAAATTATTCCAGTTTCACCTGCAATTTTAAGATCTCTGTCAGGATCAGAGGAATTAAACGGTTCTGTTGATTCTTTTACAACTATTTTACCAGGTAATGTTTTCATGTCTGCAATTCCAATACTTTTAAGTTCTTCTAGTTTACCTAAAATTAAAGTACTTCTTGTTTTTGCATTTACCCATCCGGTTAACCCAAACTGTACAGTTTCTTGTACTACTCTAACAAATCCATATTCTGGACTATTTTTTGATTGTCTGATTACGTTTCCAGCTTCATCTGGAATAATTGTTACTTTGTTATTCATTTTTTTTAATTTACTTATTTATATATCATCTAATAAAAAATCTGGATCTTCTAATTTTTCATCTTTATTTATTTCGTATAATTTTGGTTCATACTCCTCATCTGATTGGATTTTTGGAGTCTTGGCATTATAAAGATTATAAAAAGGATCACCGCCTTCTCTTGTATAGGATGCACCCAGGCCATTAAGCTCATGTACCTCAAGATCAGAAAGTTCTAAATATAATTCTATAGAACATTCTATAATTCTTCCACAGGGCAATTGAATAATCATAAATATAAGTAAATATCAAATTTACATAATTAAATTTATGAAAACTTACTGCTTCTATTCAATTTGCATCACATTTTAAAATTTTGTGCAATACTATAGCTATCTATTTTTTTATTTCATTTTTTAAATAATTTTCTTGTACATATTTAAAAGCATCTAAATCATTTAGTTTGTTTAATTTTTCATCTTTAAATAAGTATTTATCATTTATATATTCTCCGAAATTAACTTTATGATCAGAGTTTATGTATTCTTGTATTAATAAGCTTAGAGATATTTTAGCCATTCTTATGTAATTTAATCATTGCTGGTATATCTTTTAGAGATACTGGTGTTAATGCAGCAGTACTAACAATTACTTCTTTTAAATAATGTCCGTTTGGACTCTTTCTTTGTTTAGACTCTTCTGAATCACACAGTTCAGGTGCAGTAAATACATCAACTATCATTTTTGGTGTATAAGCTCTAAAGTTAGAATGGTAATCATCACTATCTCTAATCACACCGTACCAATAATATTCATCATCTTCAATAGACATTAAGCCTCTATCTATAAGTATATCATGATCTACAGGATCCCTACTTAGAACGTCTGAATCTTTTGATGTGAGTTTAACATAGCTGCCTAAGCTAACAACTGGAAATTCTTTTTTTAAATTATAAAGCTCAAATATAAAAGCTTTCTCTTGTTCAGATAAAAACTCAAATATAGCTGATTGTAAATGATCCCAATTAGATTCTTGTTTTATACCTTCTTTAGTGAATTCTTTAAATAAATGTTTTGCAATATTATCGTTTATATACATATTCTTTTTTTTTAATAAAAAAGGCCGGCAATTTTAATAATTAATCACCGGCCTTTTTATTCTTACTCAAACTATTTCTATGAACAGAAATTATCTTTGACATTTAATGTTACCGCGCTTCCAGTAATTACAGGAGTAGAATTTGATAAGTAATTTGAAAGATTTTGTCTATCTATACCTTTAATCTCATGCTTAAATCTATTAATTTTATTAGCAAAGCTTTTCTTTTCATCAATATTAGTCGTGTGTCCACTTAAACATAAACCATCATGTATATTTTTGTATTCAAATGTGCAAAAACTATGGTTTTCAAAAGGAGATGAATTATAATTTCTATTAAAGTCTCCAGCATATAAAATAAAACTGCTAGATATATCATTAAATTGCATATTAATTGTAAGCATTTCAAGTTGACTTTTATCATATCCAGTAGCCTCAACAAATTTTGTGTTATGTGATGTAGAAATAGAATTACATCCAGAATGTATAAGATTTGCCATTGTTTTGAGAGGGACTTTCCACTGAGACATCATCATAACTGTAGTTTTATCTTTTACAACGTCATATGTCTGCACATGAGAAAAACCAAAATATCTATTATGAATAGTGATTACCTTTTTTGGTTCTGGTTTATCGTGAACTATAGTATTGATTTCCATCGTATGGCCTTTAAAAGATGTACCATAGTTATTTTTCATTATTAGATTATATCCTTTTGAATTTGAGTCTCTCATATTTTCTTGGTTTAAAGTATAGGCTGGGCAGCTATGATGCTGAACAGAACATGATGTTATGACAAATGCCATACATAATAGAAAAATAAATAGCATAGTTGTATATTTTACTTTTTTCATAATTTAATCTAGTTCTAATTTTATAATATCTTGTGTAAGCTCTTCTGAATTTTCTGAACAACGTATTCCAAATACATCAGTAGCCAAATCTCTTCTTATTTGAGCTAAATTTAAATGAGGTGTATGCATGATTATGCCACCTCTTGTGTATTCATATAATTCAAAATTTAGAACTATAGTTTCTGTATCTTCTGTCATTTGATCTTTATTAATTTTATTGTTCTTATTAGTCTTAAAATTATAATTGGCAGAATCACCATGTACCAAAAAAATAAATCAACATGATTTATATTATGAAGTAAAATGCTGATCATAAAAGTTATAACTATTACCAGTGTGGTAATAGCAATATTAAGTTTGAGCATAATTGTAGTTTTGTTAGTTATCTGAAAATGTAAATTGATGATCCGGGTCTTCACCTAAGGTTAAACTATGTATACCAACTTGAGTAGCTACAATAATACATTCTCTTAAAGTAATAGTACCATCAGCAACAAGACTCTCTAAAAAGAGTGTTGTTGCTTGAGCATCTTTAGTGTTGTTATTCTTGGGACTCATTACCATCAACAAAATATCAGCTATTCTTTCACAGTTGATTCCCATTTTAGATATGTAGCAGTCACATTTTGTCATTTGAATTTTCTCCTTTTTTTAGTTATAATTGCTGATACTGAATCCATATTATCATCTCTAAATACAACATCTAAAATGTTGTTTTTAAATACTTTATGATATGTAAATTCATACCAATCCGGCTGATTGTCTTCAAAACTATATACATATGAATTGTCATTAAATATCAATCCCGCATCACAAATATAATCAACAGTTACCGGATCTTTAGTCCTTATTTGTATAAATGAGGTATCTTTATAATTGTATTCTATGTAATAAGTTGCTATTTCTTGAGACTGTGCTTTTGAACTACAAGCTAATGCTAAAAGTAAAAATGCAAGAGTACTGATAATAGTATTATATTTTAAATCTTTCATATTAAGTTTTTTATTTTTTTATTTTTTTCCTTTTAAACCTTGAACGATCCAAAGGATTCCATAGTGAGTAATAAATATTATGGCTATTGTTACAATAGCAATAAGGGAATAAAGAAATGCTCCTAAAATGACGTGTGAGTCATTGATTATAAAAGCCGTTACAAAAACACTTATTGAAAAGAGGCTAATCATCAAATAAAGTATGCCAATTATTAATTTAGGATAGTATATTTTATTTTTAACCTTTACAAGTTTATATTTTATTCTTGAGTTCATAATTATTGATTTTTTGTTAATTTGATATATCATCAAAATGTAATCCTTCATTAATTTCAAAAGATTCTACTAAATTATCTTGTTCATCAAAGAACCCTAACACACCCTTATAGATTTGTACATAAGCAGCCGAAATACGGTGAGGTGTATAAATAGGATCTTCATTAGTATAATTTTTTTCTATTAGTAAGCTTACAAAATAGTTTCTCTTCGTCATAGTTTATGGTTTAAGTTTATGTTTCTTCTTTCTGTAGTATTTCTTCTTGTTTCTATGAACAGAAGGTTTCATTGCTTCATTGATCTCTTTGATTGTAACTTGAATTGCTTTCATTTCATTTTATTGTTTCTTACAATGACCAATTATCAGTAATAAATCTTTTATGCCGTAATAAATGGAAAGAATGGGTAACGAACTAAATACAAAAACAAATAAGAAGCCAGACAAAGAAGTAAAATCAAACTGAACATAAGAAAATCCTAAAATTGCAAATACACAAATGCTAGATATTCCATATAATATCAAAAATGTAGATATTAAAATTCTAATCATATGCTTCTTTTTTATTTCTTTTTTTAATGCATTCTTTAAGTTATTTGACTTTTGTTTTTCTTTAAGATTTCTCATATTAATTAAATTTAAAAATAGGAAACTCATCATCTGGTCCCATTAGATTTATTGCTTCATCTTCAAATCTCTTAGTTATATTACACTTAGAGCTTGGTATTTTTTTAGTCTTAACAGCACTATCGTAATTGTCAACAATACGTACAATCATTTTGAGTGTGTTTCTAAGGTGCTGGATATCCATTGTATCAATGTCTACTTTAACACCATTACTCTGAGTCCAGTATACTGTATTACTCTTTATCATAAGCTAATAATATTTTATTACCATCTCTAAGCATATAGATGTCTGTGTTATGATCAGCTCTATTCTCTGCTATACCTTTAGAAGGTGTAGTCAATTCTTTACCATCTTTTAGGTAGATGTAAACCGTATAATTATTATCCATTTGTATAATATTTTTTTTGATATAATGATAGTAAAAGAAACTACCTATTTAGCAGGTAGTTTCTATTTCTTACAAGAAACCCAACCAAAATCTTTGTTGTTTCTTGTTCCAATGAACTCTAAATCCATTTATATGGAAGTTTTCAGCATTAGGTAGAAGTTCACGCTGACAAACAAATTCTATTGCTCGCTCTTTGGATTTAAAGACTACTTCAACATATTCTTTTTTTCCACCTTTACCTGCAAAAAAATCTTCTATTTCTTTTTCAGTAAGAGGTTCATCCCATACACGCTGTGTATAATGAACTACTACATCTTGACTAAGGTTTTTTGTCCATTCTTCTGGTGATAATTTGGTCATTGTTCAGGGTTTTTAAGTGGAAACATTAATTTGACTTGATTTGTTATTAAACAGCTGAGAGTTTGACTGTTTATATGCACGTTGATTAAGGTTTCCCTTACTAACTCACACAACCATTTCTGATTGTAGTACACATAGACACAAGTTAAGATGCTTGCCATCACTACTGTTGTGGTCATAAGTTCAATTTCATACCAACTTCTCTGGCGAGATAAAGAGAGAACCACCTCTCTTAGCTAGATACTAATTTATTCCTTCATAGTTGAACTTGCGGTTCTTCTATGTCCCCATATTACAGAGGAATAAGTCCATTGTTGCCTTTAGGGCTCACAACAGTCTCCAAATTAATTTTGCTTTTTTCTATTGTTTGTCTAGATCCATGTTTCACATGGTTAAAAAGGATTCAGGTAATTAGTAGAAGGCATTTGGAGTTTATTGTACCATACATCCTTTTGAGATGCTTAGATACTACTCCTACCTGCTTTTGCTTGTCAAAGCTACTCACTAATAACTAAACGTGAACACAAGATTTCTCTTAGCACTCTGTTTCATTACTTAATAACAGCTTCAAGTGCGACAACACTATACTACCGTTACTTATTACAACGCTTATTGATATTTCTATCTCAAGAACCTGCCTGTCAGATTCTCTATATTTCTATCAGCCTGTAGGCCCATTCCAAAATATAGATGTTATAATACCTTTCTATTGAATGCCGTTAACTACATCACAATCACTCTTCCAAATTAGAGTGATTGTTTTATCCCATTACTGGTTTATCTTAACGTGATGAAGGCTCACGTAAATACACACAACTGTATTTAAACACTATTGTTTATAGAGATTTTTCTTTCCTCATATAATATATTCTTTAGACACTAATGCTTTGCTTACCCTATATACCAACATATTCAGAGGTTGATAAAGATAACAAAGACATAAGCCACGGTATATATTAAACGTTCCAAGGATTCTCACCTTAGTTTACCTACATCAGTAGCTAGCTGATGCAGGATTACAGTTAATGCTATTATCTTTAAATAGTATTTAAACTATTAGTCCGATAGTAAACATTGCTCCTCAGGACTGTTAACTCCTCTATTGTGGGAAAGGTGGGACTTGAACCCACACAACCAACGTAATATACTCTGCTCCCACTCACGCTGTGGAGCTACGTTCGAACTTTCCCTATCATTTCTAATGACACCCACCTTTGGCTATAAACCTGCTCATCAGCAAAACTAATAGATATGTCTATCTATTCAGTGGGAATAAGTTTATAATAACATAGTGTGTAAGCAACCGAATCTTGATTCCATCTGGGAGGACTCTAAGTCTCGACAAGGTGAACGGTTGCTCAGAGTATAGAGTATCCTCTCCTCTGTACTACACACTAATGATGACGTTGACTAGTAACTTAGTACTTTAAGAATAGTAAACTTATTAATATTTTAGCATTTGCCTAGTTACAAGCATAGTGATGACTCTACATCCAATTAATAAGTCAATATGATTTTGTTAAGATTTTTGTTAGACCATACACTTAGGTAGGCACTTAACTTACATATTAGGTTATAAGGTTATCTCACTAACCTTAGAGTGCAAATCATAGTGAGTTTAATGATTTGTATTTGTGTATGTTTAAGAGTTTATTCTCTACCTGATTTTTACGTCCGCACTAACTTCTATTTCATCGGGTAATGATGTTTAGTACTAAATTGTATATAACCCATACAATTTAGAAATAGATAGTAGCCCCACAGGCTTGTCATGGTTTACTAACCTTAATACTTCAAACAGCTAAGGTCCCTGCTCTGACATGCCACGTTAGGGCACGTCTTCAGGCTTAACCTTAGTTGTTCAAGGCGTGCTACTATACTTCACAAACCTTAGAGTTTAGAGTTGATCAGACTCAGGGAGTTACTCTTAAACCTTTTATTTAGCTATATATATAATACAGCATAGCAGATTATTTACTTGTTTTAATGTGCTTGAATTGTTGGTTTATGTACTCAAACAAACAAACACAGACACAAATAAATAAATTTTACCTTAAATAATCACAATTTGAGGTAATAATAGTAAGAGCCCACCCAAAGTTAAGTGTAACCCACCCTTTATGACAGTATGAAGACAAGAAGGTGCATTCATCCCAACACATGACATGTTGTTATACCTTCTTGCATTCATAAATATCCCACCTTAAGTCACAAGCCCATACCGGAGCTATGACTTAAAGTGGCAGAAACTGAAACCACGCTACACAGATAAACCCTTCGCGTGGTGACAAACTTACGGTTAGACCGTAAGCTCATCCAGTTTGTTCTCAGGCCGCTTCCCCGCAGGGTGTAGCAAGTAGAACTCAACTGCTTCTTCATCGTTGGGGTCAACGCAGACAGAGATCATCAGATCTCTACTAAGTTCACTCCCAACTTTGGCGCTTACAGTGCCAACGATCCCTGCTTCAGGGATAGAGAAGAAAGGCTTCTTAGCCTTGCCAGTTCGTTCTGAGACACCCTTGTTCTGGCAAAGTTCTACTTTGGTAGCACCAAGGTTTCTGCAGAATGCAACAATGTTAGATGTCTTTAGGAAATTCAATTTACGTGTCATACTTTCACAATTTTTAGGTTTGATGAGTTCAGGAGGGGGTCCCCCGACTCAAATCTTAGCCCGGGAGCAGAATGCTAGGAGGTACACTCTATGCCAAATATAAAGTCTGGAATATAGGGGGGTCAAAAATATTTACTCCTATAAGGGGGGTCTCACGTTTTGTTTGTATATTATTATATGGATGAAGATGACTATGAAGGTTTAGATGAACTAGAGCGTATACAATTAGAGGATAAAATCATTGAAGTTGCTTATGATAACTCTTATAGGGTTCTTCTTAAGGAACTGACCTTTGATGATCTCCTAAATGCTGAAGATAATGGCGGTACGGCAATACTAGCCTTTGACCCTGATCTAGGTCCAGAGAAGTCTCAATTAAATATGATGCTAGACTACTATAAAGGTCGGGAGTGGTTTGAGAGATGCTTTGAGATTAAGAAGCTATTGGATGAAAGGTTTCCAGAATAATCTCATTAAACTTTAATTATTTAAACCTTTTTCATAAATTAGCTATCTAATATTAAAACCAAATAATTATGTCAGAAAATTCGGCAGAGAATCCAAAAGAACTATCTCCAGAGGAAATTGATAAGCGTAGGGCGGCAATTACAAACTTTTACAAGGGTCAAATCAAATACCTAAAAGTTCAATTAGAATATGAATCGTTGATGACGGAAATTGAAGAAAATCGTGCTAAAAGATTGCAGGCACAAATGTTCTTGGCTCAGGCAGCGCATGCGGAAAATGAAGATGGGAACAAAGAAGAAGAAGTTGAGGCCGCCAAGAGAGAGTTTGAAGAAGCTATGGCTCAGAGACCAGAACGCAAATTAAAAAAAGAAGTATGATCTTTCTTAAGAAAGGTTATAAAGGAAATGAAGTAAAAAAACTACAATCTTTATTAAAGATAACAGTTACAGGAGTATTTGATGGTACAACAGAAAATGCTGTTAGAAAGTTTCAGTTGAATAATCACATAGCTGTTGATGGTTTTGTTGGCAATGAAACATGGACCCTGCTAATGGCAAATAAAAACAGTAACAATGAGGCTATTGATGAAGATAGTGATACATTAGAACAGTATTTTAAGACAGAATATGATCAGCTTATACATAGATATTATTTACCTAGATCTGAGTATGTAGTTGGCAAACCAGCAAATCAATTTTTGTTTTTGCATCATACTGCAAGTAATGCAGACCCTTATCGGGTTGTGGATTCCTGGAGCAGAGATAGCAGAGGTAAAGTTTGTACAGAGTTTGTAGTGGGCGGTCAGAACTATATAACGAGTGATGATCAACATGATGGCCTTGTTGTGCAAGCATTTCCAGAAGGTAGTATAGGCTGGCATCTTGGTAAAACGGGATCTGGATTTATGAATCGTAACTCTGTTGGAGTGGAAATCTGTTCAATTGGTTATCTTAATTCGGATCAAGAAAGCTATATTGGAAAGAAGGCTCATAATGACCAAGTGATTAAGTTGGAAAATCCTTTTAGAGGTCGAACTAGTTGGCACAGGTATTCTGACAGGCAGATAAAAGAAATAGAAAACCTTATCAAGCACATTGCAAGAAGAGACAATATAGATGTTAGATTAGGTCTTCAGCAATGGATTAAAAAATACGGACCTAACAAGGCTTTTGATTTTCATGAAGATGCATATTACGGTAAGGTAAGGGGTCTACTATCTCATGGTAATGTAAGAAAAGGCAAGATGGATTGTTATCCAGATCCTCGTTTAGCAGAAATGATATTAAATTTATAATATGATTGTAAATAAAGTAGATAAGAAAATAAAAGTATCAATTGATGATGTCATTAGATACCAGATACTAACTTATTGTTTTTTTAATAACATACAGATTAGTAAGTCAGATGTAGATTGCTTAGCGGAACTTTCTAAAAATAATAATATTGGAATAACCGCTTTTTGTGATCTTATGACTAATAAGAAAATTTTTAAAAGCGCTCAGTCTGCAAGAAATGCAATTACTAAAGCTGAGAAAAAGAATCTTTTGAAGAAAAATGGAAAACCCGGCAAAAATAAAAAGACTATATCTATAAGTTCTGATTTAAACATTCAGACAGAAGGTGTAGTTCTTCTAGACTTTAAAATATTAGGAAGTGAATCCCAAAAAGCATAAACACTTTAAAAAGGGAATTGCAGATGAAATTGGCGTTCATGAAAATGTGGTAGATGATTTTATAGATTTTTATTTTTCTAGAGTTAGAAAAATGTTATCTTCTATTGAGCATCCAAGGGTATTTGTAGATGGACTGGGAACATTCTCTGTAAGGAAGACAAGGCTTGAAAAATCTATTATAAAAAATAAAAGCTATATCGGAACCCTGCCTAAACAAGCATATACCGGATATGAAAAGTATGTTTCTACAATTGATAAAATTGAGAAAATGGAAAAGCTTCTTAAGAAGATGGAAAAAGTAATAGAAGAAAGAAAACAATTTAAAAGCAAAAATGAACTTTAATAAATACATAGGAGCATTTAAAAATGCAAAAAGCATACTAGAAGGGGTAAAGAACAATATATTCAAAAAAGAGCATGTTGAGGCTGAAGCGGCTCTTAGATATGCGGTCTGTAAACAGTGCTCCTTGTTGGATAAGGATGGAAACTTTTGCTTAGTGCCAGGAACACAACCGTGTTGTGGTGATTGTGGTTGTAGCTTGGGACTTAAGACTAGATCATTGTCATCGTCTTGTCCTTTAGATAAATGGCCAGCTTTAATGACAGAAGAAGAAGAAGAAGCCTTAAACAAAAAACTAGGAGATGGCGGTAATATTTAAAGAAGAAGGACATGTTTATGAAAGTTCAGATAAGGATAAAATAAACTGGACAAGTGTAACATCTTTTATAAGTAGGTTTAAACCTAAATTTGATGCTAATGCAATAGCAGAAAAATCTTCAAAAAATAAGAAGTCTAAATGGTATGGTTTACATAAACAAGAGATTCTTGATGCTTGGGATAAAGAAACCAATAGAGCAATAAAGCTTGGTAACTGGTATCATAATCAAAGAGAGACTGATATACTTAATTTAAAAACAATTGAAAGAGAGGGTCATCAGATTTCTATTGTAAAACCTTTATTTAATAGTGATGGATTTAAACTTGCACCTTCTCAAAAGATTTCTGATGGTGTATATCCTGAACATTTTGTGTATTTAAAGTCTGCATCTTTATGTGGCCAGGCAGATCTTGTTGAGATCATGGATGGCACCATAAACATAACAGATTACAAGACAAATAAAGAAATAAAGAGCAAAGGTTACACCAATTGGGAGGGTATAACTAATAAAATGTTTGCGCCAGTTCACCATTTGGACGATTGTAACCTAAACCATTACACTCTGCAATTGAGTATTTATGCGTATATTATTAAAAAGCATAACCCTAAATTAAAGATTGGAAACTTAAAAATTCAACATGTTAAGTTTGTACAATTAGGTACCGATAAAAATGGTTATCCAATAAATGAACACATTGATGGAGAGCCTGTTATAGATAAGATTGAAATGTATGACTTACCTTATTTAAAAAAGGAGGTTATAACGCTTATAAAAGAAAGTAAAAAATGGCAGCACAAGATGTAATATCTGTTACACTCAGAACAAAGATTAGAATACCTACCATAAATAATGAAAACATTAATGGTCAAATAGTACCAAGACCGGGTAGTGAAATTGTAGAAGCAGACATTCCTGGCTATATTATTAGAGATCGTGTTTCATCATATAGGCAGCACGTTAGTAATGATGGCATAATAAATGAATTATTAACGGATGTTCAGCTAATAGCGCCATCTCCAGAAACTGATAATCCAAGGGTTGTTGTTGTGTCTACATTGTCAGATTTTAATGCGCTAATGACAGCCAGTAGTGGAGGTACTGAAAAGGTAAACATATCAGCTGCAGATACTACAGCTGATTTTTTAGAAGATAAACTAGTTGCTGGTTCTGGAATTATTTTAACAAAACTAAATACTGGAGCTGATGAAGCAATAGAAATAACTTCAACAGGTGTTACTGATACAAGTATATATACAGATAATGGTTCAATTGGGTCAGGAAGAGTTGCTACAATAACAGATACTTTAACGTGGACAGGCGGCCAAAAGATCAGAATTGCAAACAGTAGAACAATTAAAGAAGTTACACAAGCTTCTGATCTGCCTACAACACTTGTAGCAAATACTACATACCTAATTAGAGGAGAAATAAGCATATCTTCCCCCATAACATGCAATGTAGAAGGTGTTGAGATTATGGGCCTAGATAGAAATTTAGACCATTTAATATGGGAATCTACAGGACCAATGCTTAGTATAGTTGATGTTAATTTTAGTATGTCAAGCATTAGGCTTTCAGGCACTAGACCAGCAGGATCAATTATTTTGGCAACTAATATTGATGTTACAGCATTTAATGTAGGTAGATTAAAAGTTCTTACATTTTTAAATTGTCAGTTTAAAGGCACATATGATGTTATGGATATTAAAGGTTTTGATCTTGTAGATATAAATAACTGTTTGTTTTTCTATATTAAAGCTCAGAACTTTGGTTTAAGATTTGAAGATACATCTAAACTTGAGATTTCATCCTGTGAGTTAATTAGATGGTTTGATGAAACTACATTGCCAACTCCAGCAGGATGGGCAGCTTGTTCTATGATAGAGTTATTGCCTAATAACTTAGCATCATTTGGTGCAATAAATATTAATGGTTGTGTAATACATCCACAACAAACCCAGAATGGTATTGAAATAGCAGCAGGATCTACTACAGGATTTGGTACTATATCTTCTAATGCCTTTGTTACTGTAGGTTTAACTACAGGTAAAATATTTTTACCCGAAGTACCTGTAATTCTTTTACCTGATTATTCAGCTGCACAAACTACTGGATATGATATATTTGCTAATCAAGGTTTATTAAATTCTACAAGTGGTTCAGTTTCTACGTTGTCATCAAATGCAACTGCTACAACTGTAAGTTCTGTCTATGCAGATGTTAATACGGGAGGTTCTGCTGCAACTCAAGCTGCAGTTAGGTTTACCACATCTAGTGCTGGTATAGTAACTTATAATGGAACAAAGCAAGTATATTGTTCAATACACGCTTCACTATCCTTAGATTCAGGAGGTAATGATGATACATATACTGTAGGTATTTTTAAAGACGATGGTGGTGGTTATACTCTTTTGCCAGGAAGTGAAGTAGAAGTACAATTTGATGGCTCAGGGGGATTTTCTTTAGATGTAGGAGCAATATCTATAAATTATGGAACTTTATTTAACACTGGGGATCTAATAAAAATGCAGATTAAATCAACAGGTGCAAGTACTAGTATAACTGTTGCAGATTATCAATTAGTAATAAGAGAATAATATACTTATAAATATAAATTATGATTGTTAGATTGTTTGATATACAAAATGATAAGATTGTTCCTACTGAGCATTGTTATACTTTATCATTCTTAAAAGATATTAAAGAAAAATATCCAGATACATATTTAAATGTTTATACTTATTTGTTTTACATGACATGTCCAAATCCAGAGTTAAATCCATTTTTTAATTTACCGGAACATGAAAAAGAAGATATAATAGTAGAGGAAATTGCATTGGAAGAGTCAACTGAAGATTCTAAAATAAGATACGCTCTGGATATGTGTATAAAAATGTATGAGACTCCAACATCAAGGGCGTATATGGGCATCAAAAAAGCATTAGACAACATAGGAACATATATGGCAAACACTCAGATTACTGATGGTAGAGATGGAAACATTAGTCAAATAAGAGCTGTTGCTAAAGACTTTGATAGTATTAGGCAATCCTTTAAAGGAGCGTATAAAGACTTAAAAGAAGAGCAAACATCTTCCGTTAGAGGAGGACAAGGATTAGCTTATGATCAATTATAAATAAAAACCAAAATGAAAATAGTACCAATAGGAAAAAAACTTTTAATTAAAAACAAACAACCAGATATTTATTTTCCGGGAACAACCATATTAAAACCTGGAATAGAAAAAGAATATATTGCTGAGGTGGTTGCAATAGGGACAAGTGTAGAGCAAATTGAAGTTGGCAGTACCATACAATATGCTGATCATGCAAATGCAATTAAAATGCAACACAAAGGAGAAGAACATCTTTTAATATCTTCTGATATGGTTCTGGCCATGATTGAGCATGACTAAAAAAATACCAACATATGATAACGGCAATTGGCAAATAACCACATTTAAAAGTGATGAAGAATTTGTTAATTTTATTTTACCCCTATTTAAGGAGCCCGGCTTATATAATTTTGATGAAACAGCTTATTTGTTTAATAAAGAGGCAAGAGCGTTTAATGATCAAGGATTTTATTGCAATGCTCCTCATAGATCTAAAGACTTTATTAAATATTGGGATAGTGAAAAGGATAAGTGCAGGAATGGTGTAATATACAAGCATAATAATTTAACCTGGTATGTAACTAGAGATTACTATATGTGGTTGAACTTTCTTCCAATATATGATAAAGAAGAAAAGAAATATGGTTTTGCTAAAGTTAGAGATGCTCAATATCATATGGCACTATATGAGCTTTTAGCTGAGATGCATCATATGCATGCAGCCATTCTTAAAAAGCGTCAGATTGCAAGTTCATATTTTCATATGGCAAAGATTACAAATCAGTATTGGTTTGAAGAGGGTAGTGTTTGTAAAATTGGAGCAAGCCTTAAAGATTACATTAATGATAAAGGATCTTGGAAGTTTTTACAGGAATACAAAGATTTTCTTAATGAGCATACGGCCTGGTATAGACCGAGTAATCCAGAAAAAGTTTTACTATGGCAACAGCAGATTGAGGTAAGAATTGGTAACAGAAAAACAAGTAAAGGATTAAAGTCTAAGATACAAGGTGCATCATTTGAAAAGAATGCAACAACAGGTGTTGGTGGACCAACAACTTACTTCTTTCATGAAGAAGCTGGAATTGCACCTAAAATGATGGATACGTATGAATACTTGCGTCCTGCAATGTCTTCTGGTATGATGACTACAGGGATGTTTATAGCTGCAGGGTCTGTTGGTGATTTAGATCAGTGTGAACCACTAAAAGAAATGATTCTAAATCCTACAGCAAATGATATTTATGCTGTTGAGACAAATCTTATGGATCAAGAAGGAAGCACAGCTTTAGCCGGTCTGTTTATACCAGAACAATGGTCAATGCCGCCATATATTGATGACTATGGCAATTCCCTTATAGAAGAGTCTCTTAAAGCTATAAATGATGAAAGAAAGATTTGGAAGAATGAACTAAAACCTGAGCAATATCAGTTGAGAATATCCCAAAAGCCAACAAATATTGCTGAAGCCTTTGATCATAGAAAAATATCAATATTTCCACAAAGTGTTATAAAGCAACAACTAAAAAGAATTGATGATAAAGAATATGCGTATGAGCATATTGAATTAGAAAGAAATATTGATGGCATACAAGCACTAATATCTAGAAAGCTTCCAATATCTGAATTTCCGGTTGGAAGAAAAACTAAAAATAAAGAAGGGTGCTTAGTTGTTTGGGAAAGACCTGTTAAGAATCCAGAGTGGGGGCTTTATTATGCTTCAATTGATCCTGTATCAGAAGGGAAGACAACAACATCAGATTCTTTGTGTAGTATTATTGTTTATAAAAACGCTGTTGAAATAAGAAGAGAAGTATTAGGTGGATCTGAAAACATTATAGAGAAAGATAAGATTGTTGCATCTTGGTGTGGTCGTTATGATAACATAAGGCAAACTCATGAACAATTAGAGTTAATAATTGAATGGTATAATGCATGGACTGTTGTAGAAAATAACATTTCTCTTTTTATACAGTACATGATTTCTAGAAAAAAACAAAAATATTTAGTTCCTAAAAATCAAATTTTGTTTTTGAAAGAACTTGGCGCAAATAAATCAGTATACTCTGATTATGGCTGGAAAAATACAGGAACGTTATTTAAGAGCCATCTTATTTCATACGCAATAGAATTTTTAAGAGAAGAGATAGAGGAAGAAATAGATGATGATGGTAACGTTATAAGAAAAACTTTAGGGGTAGAAAGAATACCAGATCCAATGTTATTAAAAGAAATGCTTGCATATTATCCAGGTTTAAATGTGGATAGATTAGTTTCTTTTTCAGCAATGGTTGCTTTTGCAAAAATACAGCAATCAAATAGAGGGTATGCTAAAAGAAGAGAATCTGATGAATTGGACTCCTTGCAAAAGTCACAAAATTTGTATAAATTAAAGTATACCCCTTTTAAAAATATTGGGAGTAATAGGACTCATTCAAAAAAAGTTAAAAAATCACCATATAAGAATTTTAGATAGATGAAGGTATATAACGCATTACAACTTAAAAAAGGAGCGAAAGGTGAAGGGTATCCTACATCATCAAGTCTTACGCAGCCTATACAGTTTTTATCTCAAAAAAAGAAAGACAATGACTGGTTTGCTTGGAACATGGATTGGCTTGAGCTACAAGGTATTGAATTTTTAAGACAGAATGCTAGGAAGCTTTTAAAAAATTACAAACTTGCTAAAGGTATAATTGATAAAAAAGATTACATAGTTGAGGATGATAATGAAAATGCTCAGCTCATGGATATTCTCACAAAAGAGGATAACTCAGCATTAGAGTTGAAGTTTTATCCAATTATACCAAATGTAATTAACGTTCTTTGTGGTGAATTCTCTAAAAGGTTTTCTAAAGTTCAGTTTAGGGCAGTTGATGACACATCCTATAATGAAATGCTTGAGCAAAAAAGAGCAATGGTTGAAGAAAACTTATTGGCAGATGCTTCATCAAGACAGTTAGCTAAAATGCTTGAAATGGGAGCTGATCCCGAATCTGAAGAGTTTCAACAGCAAATGAATCCTGAGAATCTTAAAACTTTACCAGAGATTGAAGAATTTTTTAGTAAAGATTACAGAAGCCTGGTAGAAGAATGGGCATCTCACCAACTTAATGTTGATGACGAAAGATTCAAAATGGAAGAGCTTGAAGAAAGAGCATTTAGAGATATGCTTACCTGTGATAGAGAATTTTGGCATTTTAAGATGATGGAAGATGATTACGAGGTTGAGTTGTGGAATCCGGTTTTAACGTTTTATCAAAAGTCTCCTGATGCCCGTTATATTTCAGATTCAAATTTTGCAGGAAAGCTTGATCTTATGACAGTAGCAGATGTTATTGATAAGTATGGTTATTTGATGGATGAGAAACAGCTTCATTCTCTTCAAAGCATATATCCTGCAAGATCCGCCTTATATCAGATGACAGGCTATCAGAATGATGGTGCTTATTATGATCCTTCGCGTTCTCATGAGTGGAATACTAACTCACCAGGACTTGCATATAGACAATTTGTAAGTAATTGGTCAGATGATCCTGCAAGAGGTGGAGATATTGTTAGTTCAATTTTAAATGAGAGCGATGATGTAAATATTTGGGGAGAAGGGGAGTTGTTAAGAATTACAACTACATATTGGAAGACTCAAAGAAAAGTTGGCCACCTAATAAGAATTACAAAGGAGGGCGAGATAATACAAGAAATTGTTGATGAAACCTATAAGTTGACAGAAAAGCCAATTTATGATACAAGCATATTTAAAAGAAAATCAAAAGAAAATCTATTAGAAGGAGAACACATTGATTGGATTTGGATTAATGAAGTTTGTGGAGGTGTTAAGATTGGCCCTAATTTACCAGCATATTGGAGATCTAATATGGGCGACAATATAAATCCAATTTATTTAGGTATAAATAGAAGTAAACCTGGCAGAATACCTTTTCAGTTTAAAGGTGACCATTCATTGTACGGGTGCAAGCTTCCTATTGAAGGGAGAGTTTTTTCAGACAGAAACACAAAATCAACATCTCTTGTTGACCTAATGAAGCCATTTCAGGTTGGATACAATATGGTTAATAATCAAATTGCGGATATACTTATAGACGAACTAGGTACTGTTATTATGTTTGATCAAAACGCATTACCACGTCACTCAATGGGTGAGGATTGGGGCAAGAACAACTATGCAAAAGCATATACAGCAATGAAAGATTTTAGCATGCTTCCGTTAGATACTTCTATTACTAACACAGAGAATGCTACAAACTTCCAGCATTATCAGACCTTAAACATGGAGCAAACTGGAAGATTGATGAGTAGGATCCAATTAGCTAATTATTTTAAGTCCCAGTGTTTTGAAGCTATAGGCGTTAATCCTGAAAGATTAGGCGCACCTATAGGTCAAGAGACTGCAACAGGTGTTACTCAAGCCTTGAATCAGTCATATGCTCAAACCGAAATGTATTTTATACAGCATTCTGACAACTTAATGCCTAGAGTTCATCAAATGAGAACGGATCTAGCTCAGTTTTATTACAGTACAAATCCTAGCATTAGATTAAACTACATGTCATCTGAAGCTGAAAAAGTAAACTTTACAATTAATGGTACAGATTTACTTCTTAGAGATTTTAATATTTTTGCTACAACTAAAACAAATCATAGAGCCATTTTGGATCAGTTAAAGCAAATGGCACTTACTAACAATACAACAGGCGCTAGTATATACGATCTTGGAAATATCATTAAAGCAGAGTCTATTGCTGAAGTTTCGGATATTCTTAAGGATGCTGAACAAAAAACTCAGCAGTTAAGGCAACAAGAAATGCAGCAACAACAAGAAATGCAACAGCAACAAATTCAAGCGAAGCAACAAGAAGAACAAATGAAGTTGCAGTTTGAATCTGAAGAAAACAATAAAGAAAGACAAAAAGATATTACTGTTGCTGAGATAAGAGCTGCCGGTTTTGGTTCAGGGCAAGATGTTAACCAAAACATGGAAAGTGACTATATGGATGCATTAAAAGAAATAAAAAGTGATTCTCAGTACAGGGAGCAGATGGACTTTAAGCGTGAACAAGCGGCTATAAAAGGTTCTGAATCAAGAGAAAAGATGCAAATAGAAAGAGAGAAGTTAAATACTCAAAAAGAAATTGCAAATAAAAATCTTGAAATAGCCAGGGAGAATAAAAATAAATATGATATAGAAGCAAAAAATAAATCTAAGAAAAAGAATAATAAAAATTCTGATAAAGAATAAAATTATCGTTAGCTATATACTGCTCAAAAAGTTTTTTCATAGTAAAATATTTTAAGTTTATTAACTAAGAAAGTTTTATATTGTATATAGAAGAACAACAAACAACAAAACCAACGTATTATGAGTAATGAAACAACAGTAGAACAGGTCAACATAGACATTGATGCACTTTTTGGTGCAGAAGCAAATAGTGTTATGTTACCTGAAACAAATACAAAGTCTGTATTTAAGGCTCCGGAAGAAGATGTTGACATGTCTTTTGCAGAAAATAAAACCAAAGATGCGGCTGTAAATGAAACAGAAACTGTAGAAGAAACTGTAGAAGAAATTACAGAAGAAACTAAAAAAGAAGTTACAAATACTGAAATTGAGAGTGAAGCTCAAAAAGTATTTGATTCTCTGGACGAAGCAGAAGAAGAAGAAGAAGGCTTAGTACAGAAAAAAGAAACCAGAGGCAGAAAAAAGATAGAAGGTATTAGCGGTGTATTTCAAAAGCTTATCAAAGAGGACAAGATTGTACCATTTGATGATGACAAGTCGCTAGATGATTACAGTTCAAAGGACTGGGAAGAACTTATTGAGGCTAATCTTGAAGAAAGAGCAAGCCAAGTAAGAAGAGAAACCCCTAAGCAGTTCTTTGAAGCTTTGCCAACTGAATTGAAAGTTGCAGCGCAATATGTTGCAGATGGTGGTACAGACCTTAAAGGTTTATTTAAAACATTAGCTTATGTTGAAGAGTCTAGAGAATTAAATCCTGAAAATTCTAAGGATCAAGAAAAGATCATTTATGATTATCTTCAAGCTACAGGCTATGGTACACAAGAAGAAATTGCAGATGAAATTGAAATCTGGAAAGATTTAGGGAAACTAGAACAGCAAGCTATGAAGTTTAAACCTAAGCTTGATAAAATGCAGGAAACGGTTGTTGCTAGAAAGCTAGAAGAACAACAAATGAGGCAGCAGCAACAAGAACAAGCGTCTAAACAATACATGCATAATGTGTATGAGACACTAAAAGAAGGCAAAATCAAGGATCTTAAGCTTGATAAAAAGACACAATCTATGATCTATAATGGGCTAGTTCAGCCAGCCTACCCTTCTGTCAGTGGAAAGAATACAAACCTATTAGGTCACCTTTTGGAAAAGTATCAGTTTGTAGAACCTAATTATAATTTGATATCTGAGGTTCTTTGGCTTATGGCAGATGAAAAAGGCTATAAAGCTAAGATAATGGAAAAAGGCGCTCAGAAAAGTATTGAAAAAACTGTAAGAAAACTTAAGACAGAACAAGCAAATAGCGGTGGTAGCTCACTTGGTGTTCAGGAAGCTGAAAAAACTAAAACCAACAATAGACGCAAGATAGCTAGACCTAAAAATATTTTTGAAGGACTTTAATTAATAAATAAATAAATAACAAACAAATAAACAATTATGGCAACTCCAGTTTTAAATAATGGGATTTTCTTAAGAGATACTCAGTACAAAGCTAGTTCTCATGTTGATTCTTATCACCTTACCCAAATGCTCGGTTCTTCTGAGCCTATGGATATGGGGCCGGTTGATTTGTGGGCAATGACACAAAAAGTGGAAATGCCCCTTTATCAAATGGCTTCTTTTGGTGGAAAGAATACAATTATGGTGGACAATGCTCGTGGTGAGTATAAATGGCAAACTCCTATTGCTCAAGATTTACCTTTCATTGTAGCAGATCTTACAGGTGGTTCACCAGTAGGTGCAGATGGTACAACATTCCAAATTAAGCTTTCTAAAAGAGCGTTTGGACATGGTGATATTATTACATATGACAAGTACAATGGCCTTGAGCTTTACATTACCGCAGATGATATTATCCCAGCTGGTGATGGTTTTATCTACACTGTTCAGTTAGTGAACAACAACAATGCAGCTACGTTAGATCCAACTCTATACTGTGTACCTGGTACTAAGTATTTTAGAAAAGGTTCTGCACGAGGTGAATATGGTGAAAGATTTTCTGATATGGAAACAGGTTCTGGATTCCGTGAATTCTACAATTTTGTAGGGGGAGCAGAAGCTCACGTACACTATTCAATTTCTTCTAGAGCAGATTTGATGCTTAAGGGAGGAATGAATGCTGATGGTACAGTTCCTGTAACTGAGATCTGGAGAAATTTCAACCAAGATCCAAATAACCCATCTGTTTCTTCAATTGAAGAGCTAGTAGCAAGTATGGGTAAATCAGGTGCTAGAGATGCATTTGAAAGTGGATCACTTACACGTACTTTCCTTACTAACATGGAAGCAGCTCACTTATCTAAGATTGCTACAGATATTGAGACCTATCTAATGTGGGGTAAAGGTGGTAGAGTGAGACAAGATGGTCCAGATGACATCAGACTTTCTGTTGGTCTTTGGTCTCAGTTGGATAACTCATTCAAGCGAGTATACAACAAGTCTAGCTTTACACTTGATATGTTTAAGTCTGAACTTTACAACTTTTATCAAGGTAAAGTTGAATTTAAAGGTCCAGACCCACAACGAATGCTTATCGTGCAGACAGGTATTGGTGGAATGCAGTTAATCAACAAAGCTATTGCTGATGAAGTATATGGCTCAGGATTGGTTCAAAATGCGTCTGAGATTGGTGCAGTAACTGGACAAGGAATGGATCTTGACTTTGGATTTGCTTATACAAGCTTTACAATTCCTTTCCTTGCTAACGTTAAGTTTGTACTTAACCCAGCATTTGATAACTTACATACTAATGATATTGAGAATCCATTAATTGATGGAAGACCTTTAAGCTCATTCAGCTTTGTCATTTTTGATGTAACTGATAATGGTAATGACAACATTCACTTGTTGAAGTTAAATTGGGATAACCAACTTAAATGGTTTTATCAAAACGGTACAATGGATTATATGGGACGAAGTCAAGGATTTGCTTCTACTGGACAGTTCAATGGCTACAGAGTTTATATGAGTCAGACGATGCCTGCTATTTGGGTAAAAGATCCGACCAAAGTGTTGAAGATTGTAATGAGAAACCCAGTTACGGGAGGTTCATTCTAATATGTTTTAGTTAATAATTATAAGGGGGGATTTAGTTCTCCCCTTTTAACTTTTAAAATAATTTATCATGATAGGAGTTACTATAAAAAAAGCAAACAAAACAACTGAATTTACAAATCAAGATGCGTCTAAGTTAGTTGCCTCTACAGGTTCAGGTAAAGATTTGCGTGAGTTTGCAAATAATGCTGCAGCAGTTGCTGCTGGATTAGGAGTAGGTGATTTATACACTACAACTGGTGCGGTAATGATAGTTACAGCTTAATACTCAATACTCAAACAACTTTTGTCAGTGAAAACTGGCATTAGAAATATTAATAATAAGATGCATAATTATGCATATTTGAGTAAATGATTATTAATTTTTAAAACCAAAATAAAATGACCAACGACGATTATACAATTGTAGAAAAATACCAGCAGGGAAAATCCCACACTATTGCAGTTAGACCATACTTTGATCCTGCTAGACAAAATATGGGCTTAGAAAATTACGGCATGTCCTTACATGAGGGTGTTTGGCATGAAGAAAACATTGCATGTTTAGAAATGAACGGTGTCAAAAGATACGTAACAGGATTAAATGAATTTGCCCCTGATATAAAAAGGTTATCTCCAGGTGAAAAAGAGATAAAAATAAAAATGATTAGAAAGACTGTTTCAGAACTAGAAGCTGAATTAGCCGCAAACATTATTGATCCGGAAGATAAAGATTTTTGGAACAAGGTTCAGTTATTAAAGCCGGACAATGATAAGTTTTGGTCAAGAATAAGCCTAAGATGTGGAAATGATCCTGTTTATCTAGATCCGCAAAAAGACCCTTATGATAAGATAAAACTAGAAGCTATTTTAGCTGGAGGATTTTCAATGATTTCAAAATCATTAAAATCTGCAAAGACTAATCCAAATCCAAAAAAGTTTTATTTAGATCTACTTGAAGAAACTATTTCTACAAGAACTGAGTATACAAAACTCAGAAATAAAGCTTTGGTTGAGTTAGAAAAAATGTATGAGAAGAACTCAAATAAACTAATGTACGTTGCTAAAGTTGCAGATTCTGATAGTGTGCAATACACAAAGTCAACTCCTAATGATATTATATATGAAAATATGGATGCATTTATAAATGGAGAAGGTTCTGAAGCAAATAAAAAACGTGCAGCTGAAATGTTTTTAGATGTTTCTAAGTCTACAATGAAAGATCTTAAAATAAGAGCTTTGGTAAAAGATGCAATGTTTTATAGGTTTATAACACCAAAAGCAAGTGGTTGGATTGAAACACTAGATAGTGGACTAAAGCTTGGGAAAGTTCCAAGTGAGGTTGTAGAATTTTTTAAAAATCCAGAGCATGAAGATTCTTTAAAATCATTAATGGATAAGGTTGAGCCTTATTGGAATTCATAAATATTATAATGGACAATTCTACCCTGCAAATAAAAGTAAAACAAAGACTCAATAAATTGTCAAGCAATGACTATGACAATATAGAGACTTGGATGATATCTGAAGCCTTCAATAAGGCTCAGGTTGAATGGCCAAGAAGGCAGCTGCATGGTGGAAACCCCTACAAGGAGGGTGATGAATTCTCAAAAAGAAGAATAGATGATTTGCAAGTTCTTCTTAGAGAGCTTCCTCTTACTGGTACTGAAACAGATGCATATTTTGAATCAGATAATTTTCCAAAGGATGACTATCTTGAATTTAAAAGAATAAATGCAAATGCAAAAGATGAGTGCTGCCCAGACCCTAGACGAATGAGTATATATCTGGCAGAGGAAGCAAACGTAAATATTATTCTTAGGGATTCATTAAAAAGACCCGACTTTGATTGGGCAGAAACTTTTTGTACATTTTTGGATAACAAAGTGAGAATATATAGGAATTCTGATTTTAATATTGTGAATCCTGTGTTAACTTACTATAAAAGACCAACATATGTAGAGTTTGCCGGTGTGGTTAATCCTTACACAGGTGTAATATCTGCTGTGGATGTTGAGTGTGAATTCAAAGATGATATTATAGAACTTCTTCTTGATGATACTGCTGCGATACTTGCAGGAGATATAGACAACTTTAATCAAATGCAAAGAGAGCAATCAGCAGCAGAAAGAAGTAATTAATTACTAACAAATAAAAACGCTATGAAAAAACTCAGTAAAGAGCAAATTTTAGGAATAATTAGACACCTTTTAACAATTATTGGTGGTGTTTTAATTGCCAAAGGCTACACAGAAGAAGATGTAGTTGGTGAAGCAATTGGAGGAGTTATGTCACTTGTTGGTGTAATTTGGTCAATTAGAGAAAAAAGTATTCAAGAACCTCCCGCAGGTTAGGAAACTTTGTAAATAATTTGTATATTATTTATGACGAACAATTTATATTTATATATGTAACTTTTAATTTAAAAAAAAATGGCTTATTTTAATCATGCTTTTTGTAAAAGCTTTTTAGCTTCAAGTGTATCTCTAACAGGAGATGCTACTTCAGCTCTAACTTCAGCACAAGTTGGATTTGTAGGAGACAATGACTGGACTACAGTTACACCTTCTACAGCTGCTCCAGTTGTTGCTCCAAACAAGCATCTTGTTTTTGTACAAGGTAGCTTACATACTAATGACAACATTGGAAACAATCCTGGTCACGGTGGATATGCAGAGTCTGCAAAATCTAAAGGTATCAACCTTAGATATATATCACGACTTGGTAAATCAACCTGTACTCTGGCTGCACAACCAACTGCCTCAATTGCTGTTGGTGCGGATTGTGCTCCTTGTGGATCAAATCTATTCTTACGTTTAGATGTTAAAGGTTCACCAGCATTACGTTTCTTAAATCACAATGCTTATGCAATTGGTGATAGTTCAGGTGACGCATACGCTAATGGAGCCGCTCTTCCAGGACTTTGTTGTGCAGTTGGTCAAGAATATCTTGATCCAGCAATGGCTTTAGCTGCTGCTGCTCAAATGTTATTGTTTGACCCGCTTATTAACCCATTTGCTAGAGAGTGCCAATCAGGTGCAACTCTTCATGGTATTACAGTAACAGATTCTACTGGCGGTTTAGATGGAATTGATACAGTTGCTATTAATGCAGCTGGAACCGGCTATGCAGTTGGAGATTATGTATCTATTACCGGTGGTGGTGGTACTGGAGGTGTAGCAGAAGTCACAGCTATTGGTGGTGGTGGTGCTATCACAGGTGTGTCAGTAAGAGCTGCTGGTAGCGGATATACTGCGGGAGCTGCTTTAGCTACTGGTGTTTTAACTGGTAGTGGTGATGGTCTTGCAACTATTGATATCACTGTAGATGCAAATACAGCTACATTTAGTATTACTGACATCTTAAATGGTGGATATGCACCAACTACTGATCCAGTAACTGATGTTGTTACAGCAACTGCATGTTTTGAAGGTGCTTATGTTGATACTACATTTGGCAACTGTTCTTTTGATACTAGAGATCATTATGAAAAAGAGCCGGTATCTCTTATTCTGTCTGTTCTTGATGAAACAGGCGATCCTTGTAATGACTGTGGTGTTGCTACAGCAACTCCAGGCACAATGGCAGAAACTCTTGGTGACAAAGTGTTGCGAGATCTATTACTTACTGATAGATACATGCAATCTCCTTACAACCAAGGAAATGCTGACAGTGCCCGTATCCGTGAGATTGAAGGCAGCGAAGGTATTGTTACTGCAATTGATAGAAGTGCTATCTACCAAGTGTACTATCTTCAGCACTCGGTTCCTAGATTTAACAACCCAACTGGTGTATTTGACAATGATCAATACCTGATTCAGGTTTATGTGAAATGTGATGACTCTGCGGTTATTGCTGATCTAGAGACTCTATGGACTGGAATAGAAGATGCAGCTAATGCATTAGGTAACAATATTACTTTTGATACTTATCTATAATTTCTTAGTTTCATAATTATAGTTTCATCAGAGAAGGTAGGGTTTACGCTCTACCTTCTTTTTTTATAGAATCTTTTTTTGTATATTATTATAGTACCATATAATTTTCTATTTCATGGCAGAAAAGCATATTTTAAGTTTAGAAATCCCAACTGTAGCAAATTGCGAAATACTATCCATACGGGATACTAGCCAATATACAGATCTATTACCAATAGATTGTCCTGAGCTATTAATAACAACTCCGGGATTTAACTCACCGGCATTAGTTGCAGTTACTCCTAATTTTGATTTAAATCTTACAGCATGCGATCTTGGAATACAGACTTCAGATTGTGGTACATCTAGGATTGAAATTCCAGATGGCGTATATGTTGTAAGGTATAGCGTTTCTCCAAATGATAAAGTTTATGTTGAGTATAATCATTTGCGTATTACAAAAATTCTAACTTTATATTATAAGATTCTTTGTGATTTAGATTTAAAAACTTGTGAGCCCACTGTTGACAGGAAGGAGCTTGTGGATAAAATGAACTATCTAAGGACTTTGATTGATGCAGCTGTATCAAAAGTAGAATATTGCACATCACCTTCTCAAGGAATGGAGATGTATAACTATGTATTAAAAGAACTTCAAAAAATAGATTGTATAAGTTCTAATTGTTAATTAAAACCAAAAAATATGGCATGTAATTACTGCAAAAAAGGATTTACTTGTGGGTGTCAAAAAACAAAAGCGAATGATGGAAGCACGGTTCATAAAAAATGTTTGAAAACATACAATGAAACTTCATTAGGTAAAAAACAAACAACATTGACAAGAGACAAGCTAACAAATAAATTAATGTCAGCAAGAACAAAAAGATAGATGGGGACAGAAGTAAATAAAATTAAGGTGGAAAGTCAATTTGCAAGCTCTTTGTATAAAGACTTTAAGTCTAAAAGATTTGGCATAACCCCATGCTGTAATACCGTTGACATGATGTCAACAATAATGAAAAAAGAATTATGTGATTGGCAAGATTTAGAAAATGAAGATCTTACACCAAGCACAGGACTAACGATAACTATTGTAGATTGTGATTCAGTCTGATGGTTTTATGTATTGTTAGATAGTTAAAAAAATTGTATATTATTATATACTGACACTGTGAAAAATATATATTTATGATACCTGTAAATGGAAAAACTTCACCTTGTACACCAATATCTTCAAATTGTGTTGTGTGGCAAGGTCCCGATCTACCCTGCATTGATCTATGTAATGGCGATACAGTCAGCGATGTTATAGCAGCCTTGGCTACAAAGCTTTGCGATTTTATTGATCTTCCTTGTCAGTGTGATCCAGATCTTACAGGTTTGGATTTAAAATGCGCGTTGCCTGATACTCCTCCTACGGATCTAGTAGAAACATTGCAGGCAATTGTAGATTTCTTTTGTGAAGAAATTGAGAAGTCTACAAGCATTCCAAATTTGCCTGTTCCTGAATGCTTACAAGAAACCGTCAATAATGTTTTAATTACTGAGCTACCCCTTGTAGACTGGGCAATACTAATTGGCAATCAGATATGCATAATTATAGATGCAGTTACAACATTAAATCAAAACATTCTAAATCTTGAATCAAGAATTGCAGTTTTAGAAGAATGCGTATTACCTTGTACACCTAGTCAGGCTTCTGACTTTGATGTAGTATCCTCATGTATTCAACCGGGAGAGCTTATACCTATATCAACACTCCTTTTAGCATTAGAAACTGAATTTTGCAACCTTAGAGATGTTCTAGGAACTGTAGCTTTAATAAATAATGCAATTAGTGCTCAGTGTTTATTTTCTACATCAGATCAGCTATCTTCTAACGGAACATTAGGAAATGTGCAAGGATGGGTTGACAATCCTTCTACTCTTGCAGAGTCAAATGTAAATCAATGGCTAGCAATATGCGATATATATACAGCCGTTCAATCTATTCAAGAAAACTGCTGTCCTGTAGCTTGTGAGTTGTTTACAGTAGGTTATACATATACGGTAAATCAAACCCCTCAAGGTATAGCATCTTCAATTGTATTAAACTTTATTAGCTCCAATGTCCCTCCTGGATTTAGTGACTGTGGAGGGTCTAGTTTGGTTACACTTACAGATTCAGCAGGATCTCAGATAACTCAAAATATTAATATAACAAGCTTATCTACAAGCTCAAGTGGTGTTTTAATTTCTCTTGGAAGCCTTATTGCTACACAACCTATAATGGTTACAGTAGAGGCTTGCGTTACAGATGGAAGTTCTGAGTGTTCAGATACCAGTAGTGTTTCTGTTCCTCTTAGTTTGTCTTGCCCAGATCCAATAACTGCAATAGCTTCACCTACTGGTGAAATTAATGTTAGTTTTAGTAATGTATTTGGTCCTTCAGTTACATATATAATAATTGTAACAAATACGGCTACGTTTGCACAGTTAGGTACTGCAACTATTGTATCTCCCGGAGCAACCATTAATGAAACATTTACAGGAGGTGTTCCAGGATCTGAGTATCAAATTCTTCTTACTATACAGCAAAATGAATCTGTTGTTTCCTGTGATCAAATTCTTGTAACTATACCAGGCATTTCATGCGCAGACCAGACACCAGCCCTTATTACAGACGCTACCACATTTTCCACTGTTGATCAAGTTTATATAGGTATTGCAGGTGATGCTTTTGTAGGACCAGGGGCAACTCAATATTTTTATAGCCCTAGTTCAAATCAAATTATAGAAACAACAGGATATCTTGAAACATTATCTGCTCCAATATTGTCAAATTACTCTGTAAGTAATCCAGCTGTTGGAGAAGTTACTCTTGACATTGCATATGGTCCTGCTGCAGGTGTAAGTGTTGAAACATCTTATAGTGCAGATGGTGTGACTTGGACTGCTTGGGTTGCTGCTAGCATTGGCGCAAATGTGCTTACAACAGCATTTACATCTGGTGCAATTTACATTAGAGCAAAAGCAATAGATGGTGTTGACAGTTTATATTCAATTATAAGATATGATTATTCAACAGATTCTTGGACAGTAATTCAAAGTCCAAGCGAATGTCCAACTAATCCTTTAGGTCCTCTTGTTTGTCCAGCAGGCGTTCAAGTTGCACAACAATATTTAGATTGCGGAACTAACACTTATAATACTATAGGTGTACCATTTGATTCTTATTGGTATTTTATTGGCAAAACATTTATTGGTGGTATAACAAGATATTTATATGCAGGTTGGAATCAAGCGGGACTTTCAACTGTTGTTGAATGCTGTGTATGTCCAGCTTTCTTAATGACCGATGTTATAAGAGTGTTCTGTGGACAAGATGGAGATTCTGTAAACTTTTCTGTACCATATGTATTAGGAGAAAGCAATCCTAGAGTTACTATTGTAACATCTCCAGTTTTAGGTACTCTTGTTCAATCAAGCACATATTCAAATCAATTTACTTATACAACATTTGGCCCTGGTTTAGCTACCGGTGATTATGCAGATACTGTAACTTTAGAGTTACAACCTGAAGTTGCAGGAGATTGTACAAGCATGCAAGCTACAGTACAAATACAATTGATTCCTTGTACTACGGGAATGGAATATGTTGATCAAGCTGTATATATATTTATCAATACTAATGATTTTACACCTACTGAAGGTGAACAAATTAGAGATGGTCTTATTGCATTAAGAAATGCATACAATGCTGAATGGGGATATGCTGGACAGTTCTACTATGTTCCAACAACAGATAGAAATTGGTTAGGATATCAAAAGGCAATTGTAGATAATGGCACAAGTTGGAATCAATCTGTTGATCCGCTTTGGAATGCGTTAGAATATGTACCCTCTACATGGGGAGGAACAGGAGCTACAGTATCTAAAGCAGCTACATTAGCAATTATATTCTCTAACAGTTCTGATGGTGTTTATCATGATGCAACCTTAGCATCTGGTTTTGGAAGCGGTTTAACTGCACAGCCAACAAATCAATATAAAGATGACTATGAGTGTTTAAATGATGCTTTAAATGGAACACAAGTTAGCACTTGGGCTCAAGGATTAGGGCTAGTTGCACCGGTTTATACAGATAAATTTACTCTTATAAACTATGCAATGCATGTTAGTACTCCTACACCTTCTGTTGGAGCAGATGCAGCTAACATTTTGCAAATGCTTGCATCTTATGTTGGTGAACTAATTGTTCCTTCAAAGTATGGCGTTAAAACTGCTGTAGATGTTACACCATATTTGTTAGCTGGAGCACCTTCAAACCCATATCAAGGTGCAACTACTGCAGCTGCAACACCAATGAATCCCTTATATGAGATTAGTGATGGTAGTGTTATTGCTCCTGCCGGTGTTTTAGCATTATTAGATCAAGATAAGAACTCTGATAATTTTGCAGAAATAGAAGCTGGTACAAATGATGAGTTTAATACACTGCTTAGTTATGGTGTAAAAGGATGTGATTCAGCTTATCCTGATAAAACAGATATAGGTAAATACATAAGAAATATTGTTGAAATAGATCCTTGTGATGCTGCAGCACCCAATGTATTTTTGCTTTGGGATACGATTTCCCCGCCTCAAAATACAAAGGTTTATTTAGTTGAAACATTTAGCGGAGATAAATATTGCGGAACTATAATTGACAATAATGCAGGTGTTGTTCCAACAGACTGGGCAGTTGATACACAACTTCAAACATCTTGTTCTCCTGCTGAATGTATAACATATGAAGTTCTTACGTGTAACAATGCTCTTGGTCTTGGTCAACATACGTTCTTTGTTAAACTTGATGCTGCAGGAGCACTTACTAATGGAGATATCTGGAAGATTGATAACACATCAGGAACATTCTCACCGGGCGGTGGAAGACCTTCTTGGCCACTTGGAGCACAAGTGTGTGTTGAAATAGTAAATAATAATATTGATAGAAATGTTCAGGATCATGAATTTGAAGCGGCAACAATTGCAGGTGGGCCGTATGCGACTTGCCTATTATGCCCATAAACTTAAAAAATAAAAATAATGGCTTGTGAATGTAATAAATGTAATCCAACAAAGAGCTGCGGTTGTGCTGACTCTCCTCTAAATACACCCTGTTCTTACACAGATTGTAGTGTAGGTAGTGAAAGGTGTGAGGATGTTCAGTGTGCAGAGTGTGTGAGTTATTGTGGAACATCATTTCAAGTTGGATCTTCAGGTCTTCTTATAAAGATTGAAACTGGAGATAGGCTTGATTCAATTGTACAAAAATTTGCCTTACTACTAAGTCAAGGTCTAGGAGCATGTACATCAGATGACCTACACCATGCGCCTTATAACTTTTATGCAACATCTGTTGCTTCAACAACCCTATCTTTAGTATGGAATGGAGAATCAAGTTTAACTGCAGGCATTAACGTCTACATTGATGATGCAATTACACCCACTGGTTGGACTCTTGTTAATCCAAGTCCAATAGCACCTACAGTTTTAACTTATGATGTCACTCTGTTAACACCAGCAACTTCATATAAATTTAAATTAGAATCAACGGATGCGGGTGCCGCAACATGTGATAGTGTTGAGATACTAGTTACTACTTTAGTATAATGCAACAAAAAGTAACAGCTTGTTGGTTTGGCTGTTACACGAGTTGGAAGCCCGGTATTTTAATGCTGGGCTTTTTTTTTAATTATATAAACTAAATGCCATGAATGATATATCAGATGAGGAAATTGAAAAAATATTAAAAAGAAGAAAAGGAGTAGAATATTGCGCAAAACGCTTAGGAATAACCTCCAATGCTTGGAGAAGAATAAGAAAAGACTATAAAGCTAGAAAACGTGGCTATATGCCTGACTCTGAAATAAGAGTTGAGTTTAATAAAAATGAAGCCACATATCATAAACAAGTAACTGAAGAGCCTAAGTCACCAGAAGATATAATAAGAATTTTAAATATAGACACATCTGTTTGGAAGCTTAGCCAATACTGGAATAAACAACAAAACAATACTTGGCGCATTTCAGCTTTAGTAACTAAAATTAAAAAAAGTGAGTCTGATATTTATCTTGAAGATTTAATTAAAAACTGGAAACCTAAGAAACACAAGATACCAAAAGTAAAACATGATTCAACTAAAGAGCTTGTTTGTGGTATAATGTCATTGCAAGATATTCATTTTGGTAAAGAGGGTAATGACACAATAGATAAAGACTTTGAAGATGCGGTAATAGATTTAATAACAAGAGCTACTCAAGTTCATTTTATAAAAGATTTATACTTTGTTATTGGCGGAGATCTTATAAATATGGATACTTTTACAGGAACTACTACTTCCGGAACAAGTATAGATAATAGTATGAAGCCAACAGAAGCATATATGGAGGCCTTTAATGCAATGCATTGGGCTATACATTTTCTAAAGGACTATTGTAAGACTTTAACTGTTGTTTATATTCCTGGAAATCATGATAGGCTTACATCCTTTCACTTAGCTCATGCTTTATCTAGATCTATTGATTGTCCAGACATTATTTGGGATATTTCCTATCAAGAAAGAAAAGTGCATGTATGGCATGATAACTTTAATGCTTTTGAACACGGAGATTCTGTATCTAAAAATACACCTTTAGTTTATGCTTCTGAATTTCCTCTTAAGTGGGGTTCAACAAAAAACAGAACTCTTTTTACGGGTCACTTTCATTCAAATAGAAAAGTAGAGTATGTGACTACAAATGAAAATGTGGGCTTTATCCATAAAACATTACCCAGTCTTTCAAAAACAGATTATTGGCACTATCATAAAAAGTTTGTTGGAAATAGAAGATCTGGTAAAATAGAACTACAATCACCAACAAAAGGCAACATATGCGAAATGACGTATTTAGCAGATTGATCGTATATATTTAAACTTTTTTAAATGGTGTTTTTTTTGTAAATTATAATATAAGGTATGATAAATAATTTTAAGGAACCAAATTTAAAAGGGCCTAGATTTAGAGAAAAAAGAATAGGCTTATTAAATTCTGAAATTATTAAAGAATTTAAAGACAAGAATCCTATCTATAAAAATATAGATAATAGTAAGTTGAAAAGTATAATTAAAATCTATAACAAAAGACTATGGGAAGGAGTAATAAAGTATAGGGATGGTGTGGAACTCCCAGATTCCTTGGGGTATTTGTTTATTGGAAGCTGCCCTCCAAGCAAGACAGTTAATATGAATTATGCATTGTCAAAGCAATATGGGAAGGTTTTACAAAACAACAATTGGGACACGGACGGACACATAGGAAAGATATTTTATACTAACTGGTCTACAAAGTATAGATTTAAAAATAGAGAATTATGGAGATTTGAAGCAATAAGAGATTTTAAAAGATCGGTTGCTAAAGAATATCCTAAAGATTGGCAGAAATATATAATGATGAAAAACAAATACAAGGTTGCACATCTTTATAATAAAGGAATAGATCCGGATAAGCTGTCAAACTATAATGAATTTGAAGATTAAACATTATGGCAAAAATAAGTGAAGTCATATCAAGAATACGTGGTCAGGTTAAAGCTGAAGTTCAAGATGCTTTTGTTACTGATAGATATGTTTATAGCTTGGTTGTGAAGTATGCTCAACTATTAATGCGCAGACAAGACTTTGCAAATAAACTTATGAAATTCAATTCTGTGTGGAGAACACTCCCATACATTGAACTAATTGATGTAGATAAGATAGAAGCTGAATGTGCAGGAATACAAAGTGATTGTACAATAAAAAGATCTAGAGAAAAACTACCTAACATGATAGAAGGCTATTGGGGCCCTCTTATTAGAACGGTTAGCTCAATTGATGGGTCAATAGAAGCTCAAGCTACTCAACCGGGCACATATACATCAATGACCAAAACAACATCATTTAGATATAATAAGAAAAAATACTTTTGGTTTTTAAATGATTATATCTATATGCCAAATGTAGAATGGGACGCTGTAAAGTTAGAGGGTGTATTTGATGATAATATTGGCTTTTGGCTGTGTGATGAATACGAAAAATGTACACCTCGTTATGAACAAGAAATGAATATTCCTGAAGCTTTATTTGCTGAAATAGAGCAATCTGTTGTTCAAGCAATGATGTTGACGGTACAACTTCCAGTAGAAGATGGAGATAATAAAGTAAATCCTAATAGATAAGCTTTAGCTTTAAAAAAATGGAATTGCTAAAACATAAATAATGAGTATATCACATAAATATAGAACCTTTGATTCATTATATGAAGATGTATCTGTGGACTTTGCAAACTATGCATTGGAAAACATGATTGAGCCCGCTCAGCTAATTAAGGTTGCTACAAGAGTAAATTATGATCTTGGCTTAAGAATACACAGAACAAAGGAGGTAGTTTTAGAAATTGAACACGGTAAAGCAAAACTTCCTGTAGACTTTGCTTATTTAAATTACACATTTAGGTGTGGTGAATATACTATAACAGATAGACCGCCATCTGGAACTCATATAGAAACATTTAATGATGTTCCTTATGTTCCAGCTCCAGGTGAGTCTGGTCCATGTAATGATCCGGAATGTAGAGACGTATGTGTAATAAAAACATGCGATGGCAAAAATGAACATCAGCTTGTACAGAGAATAAATTCTTCTAGTTATAGAACTTTTACGGCATTCTTACCTTTAAGAATAGAGAATGTAAATAAGTATGTTTGCGACTGTCCAAATGTAAATTTACAAGCACCTGATGTTGCAGAAATAAGAGATGGTTTTATTCTTACCAGCTTTACAACTGGTAAAGTTTATATAAGCTATCAAGGAGCAATGGAAGACAGTGAAGGTAATCTTTTAGTGCTAGATCATCCTTATTGCAATGAATATTACGAATATGCATTGAAACAAAGAATACTTGAAAATATGATATTTGCTGGAGAAAATGTATCACAGCAACTAGGCATGATTGAACAAAGATACAGACAAGCTAGGAATAATGCACTAGGGTTTGTCAATACCCCAGATTTTAGAGAAATGCAAAATGTTTGGTTATTGAACAGAAGAGCGCAGTATCACAATTATTATAATATGTTTAAAAGCTATCCGGTTATAGGATAATATTCATGCAATGGCAAAGAAGCAGAATCTACAAAATACATCTTCAATAGAGACCAACACTTTTGGCAAAGGGATGAATAAGGATCTTAATGCCTCATTAGAACCGAAGCAAAACTGGTCACATGCTAGAAATGCATATAATAATTCTGTTGACGGAGATGTTGGAGTTATTGGCAATGAGCCTGCAAATCTCCAGTGTTCAACAATACCATATACAGTAATTGGAGCAATTCATAAGATTGGTGATAAGTGGATCATATACTCTACTGATGACATAAACTCTGAGATTGGCTTATTTGATGACAGTAAGTGTGAATATACAACATTAGTAAATAGTAAGTGTCTTGGTTTTAATAGAAAGTATTTAATTACGGGAGCATCTAAAGAAAACTATGATTGCACTTGGCAGGTGTATTGGGATGATAATCTAAATCCATCTAGAACTTTAAATCTTGATGACATTCCATATATACAGGTTGTGACTTCTCCTCCTGGTGCAGATTGTATAATTTATGAAGACACTCCAAACTTAGATTGCGAAAAGTTAAGACTTGCGCCTTTAATGAGTGTGCCCTGCGTTAGAGTAGAAAGAGATCAAAATGGAGGTCAATTGAGAAATGGATCTTATCAGATATACATTGCATATGTAGTAAATGAGCAAAGAGTTACTGATTATATTTCCGTATCTAATATCCAGTCATTATTTGATCATAGTATTAATACTGGGTCATTAAGAATCTTTGTTGAAAATCTTGATAAAGGTTTTGAATATTACCAAGCCGTTGTGTTGTCTGATAATCAAGGAGCTAAAGTTGCAAAAGTATTAGGCATATATAGTACAGAGCAGTCTATTATATCTGTTGATTTTATAGATCCTTCTTTGGAACCTGTTGGCTTAGATATTTTATTTTTAAGGGCTTCCGCATATGAGAAATCAGAATCAATGTATGTTGTCAGTGATTACTTAATAAGGCAAGGACCAACAAAACAATTTGATTTTAATTATCAACCTTTGGCTAATAATATAAAAGCAAATTGGGTAGTTGCCGAATATCCTTCTGATTATTACTTTAATGGAGGCAATAAAGCTCAGTTCCTAAGAGATGAGCAATATTCATTTTTTATACGATGGGTTTATACTACAGGTGAAAAATCTGCATCATATCATATTCCTGGTAGAGCTCCTAAGTTTAACGGATACAATCAATTTGGAACTTTAGTTGATGAAACGGGTGTAGTTGTGGGTGGACCCAACACTATAAATGGCCCAAACTATAATTTTCAAATATTTAATACAGCAACTGTAGATTCTGTAGGATTAAGTGAACCAACTGAAGATGGTGGTACAATAATTAGCAGAGGTCAAATGGCATACTGGCAATCTACTGAAAAATATCCTGCAACTAGACCTGATATATGGGCGGACTTGTGTGGCAAAGAGATTAGACATCACAAGTTTCCAACTGAAGAAACTCATGAAAGTTTACAATTATCATCGCAAGATGGAGTGGTAATAAGGATTTTGGGTGTTGAGTTCAACAATATAGAAATACCAAAATTTAATGATGGTACTATAATTCCTAATATAGCAGGATATGAAATACTAAGAGGATCAAGAGAAGGCAACAAGTCAATAATTGGAAAAGGTGTTATTAGAAATATGCGGAAATTTACTATTCCGGATAATCAAGGAAACCTCGGACCAAAGCAAGGATTTTATCCCAACTTTCCTTATAATGACTTAAGGGCGGATGTTTATCATCATGATGGTACCGGAGATGTATCTGGAGCTCCAGGATGGTCTCCGCTTGTTGTTGATATAGAACCTAGAACAGATGGCTGTGAGCAAAGTTTTACAGATTCTAAAATAAACTTTCCACCATTAACAGGTTATTCTAGACGTTTATTTACATTTCATTCTCCAGATTTAATGTTTAGAAGGCCGTTTTTAAATACTACAGAATTAAGAGTATATGGAGCTTTATCTGGTAGATCTCTTGGTCAGTTTATTAAATCTGAAAAGCACCCTCAAAATGTATTACTTAGAAATTCAGCAACAATTATTGGAATAATTGTAGGATTGGGATACGCCATTCAAGCAGCAATAGGTGTTAGAAAAAGATCATCTGGTAGCAATGACGTTGGTGTGACTCAAAACCAGGTTTTGCCAAATCCTATAGATACTCTTGGTTCTGTTGGTAGTTCAGCTGCCCAACTCATAGCTCAACTTGCACTGCCGGTGGCGACAGGTGCTGGAATGATACCTCTTGCACTAACAGGATCTCCTGCTATTGTAAATTTGGCTTATACAGCTTTATCATCCTTTGAATCACTTGGTGGACTTTTCCCTGGTGGAAAGGGGACAAGAGCGGGTGAGTCAAGGGAAAAAGTAGATCCGTCTTCTGAAGTTCCGGGTGTCTTAGGTCTATTTTTAGGTACTGCCCTTTTTAAAAGCAATATAGTATTTGGGGCTCAGAAGATTTTAGATATAATCTACAAGTTGACTTCTCCTGAAGACTTTGCATTTAAGTTTAATTCTCAGTGTCTAATGCTTAGTTATTTTAAAATTGCAGAAGGTGACATTTTTAGAACTAAAATTGAAAGGCTTGCTTATTTAAATAACGTAAACGTTGCTTATACTGAAGATGTTCAAATTAATAACATCAATAGGCCAGATACTGTTGCAGTATTATCAAAGGATGCAATTCAAGATCCTGATGTATATTCTGGTGTAATAGATAACTCTAGATATACTATTGGGGGAGATGCTACATCAGATTATGGAGATACCTACCTTGCCAATCCAGAGGTGGTCCAAAAAAAGAATGTAACAATGCACTATGCGGCATCTAAGTTTAATTTTGAAAATCAATATGGTCAGATAGATGGTATTAAGCAGACAGTTATGCAAAACTGCTTATTTGAAGTTGACACAAGTTTGCCTGATAGTTATAAATATGAAACTACGCCAATATTTAGCGGTGATACATATGTAAATAGGTATACTGAAAAAGTCATAATGCCAATATACTCTGACTTCCTTTTAGGCCAGCCTGATCAGTATCCGTATAATTACTTACAAAGACAAAACATTCCATATCCAAGATTCTGGATGAATACTAGGAAATATGATGTTAGCGATTTTGTGGATAAACTTTATACTTTAGGTCTTGAAGATGCGGGAAGCACAATGCCAAATGATTTGTTCTATTTAGATAGGGGATTGAGCTCTTGCGGTTTTTCAATATTAGATTTATTTGCTGGTAGAAAAGGTAACAGCATATTTGCCATGCGTTACGGATATATGTATACCCATGTTAACGGAATACTTGACTTTTTTACAGAATCTGAAATAAACTTAGCAAATAGAGATTGGGAAGATAGACCGGACAAAAGATATTATGATCCTTTTAGGTATTCAGGTACTGATATAACTTCTGAGATTTTTCATTCAGAAATTATAAAATCTGATAATTTCTATAAGTATGATTACTCACTAAGTTCGAGCAGATTTATAACAAATTTAACATCAGCCGGCAACATCCAAGCTAGGGATTATGATCCGCTTGTAGCAGAAACCTGCTTTGTAAATTATCCAAAAAGGTTAATATACTCTCTTCAAGCTCAAAAAGAAGGCAAAAAAGATTTTTGGAGAGTATTCGTAGAAAATAATTATAAAGATTTCAAAAATAGAGTTAATGTAATCAAACCGATTAATAAAAGTGGAGCTATTATATTCTTCCCATATCAGTCACCTCAAATGTTCCAAGGATTAGATCAATTGGAAACAGATCTTGGAACTAAGTTAACTCTTGGGGATGGCGGTTTATTTACGCAAGCTATGCAAAGTCTGGTAAATTCTGATTTATCTAATGAGTATGGATCTTGTGAAAGTCAAAGAGGTGTTATAAATACTCCTTATGGTTTCTTCTTTATATCACAGGCACAAGGAAAAATTTTCCAGCAAAGTGGTCAAGGTCTTAACCCTATTTCTAATTTAGGTTTAAAATGGTGGTTCAATAAGTATTTACCTTCAATTCTTATAGAGCAATTTCCTGAAATGGAAGAAAGCGAATTGGGTGATAACCCTGTTGTTGGCGTCGGTTGTCAAATCATATATGACATAACAGATGATATTGTTTATATATGCAAAAAAGATTTTAAACTTAAAGATAAATATAAGGGAATTATAACTTTTTTACCTGAAGAAGAGGAGTTCCAAACAGTAGAAGGTGCTCCACCACCAGAAGGCGGATTGGTCAGCCTTGTAGGAAGGACAAAGATAGATGTTGGAGATCCTGAGTATTTTGATAATTGTAGTTGGACTGTATCCTACGATCCTAAATCTAAAGCTTGGATATCATTTCATGATTGGCATCCTGATCTATGCTTGCCAAGTGTTGAACACTTTCTTACAACTAAAACTTTAGAAACAAAAGAGCCTCAGTGTCCTCCAGGATATATATTAAATCCTATTACAGGTAATTGTGAATTATTGATTGATGAAACTGCACCGGCTGTTGTTACAGTATTGGAAACAGCAGCTACAATAAATGGTTGCCCTCCAGGATTCACCTATAATGAATCAAGTGAAACTTGTGAAAGAATTACAACGGCTCCTATTATTTGTGGTATCATCTATAATGTAATACAGGCTCCTCCAAATGCTGCATATGGTAAATGGGGTGCAATATTCTACGAAACTACCAGATTCAGATCTATTCCTGCTTTACCTACAGATCCTGTAATAGAAGCTGTGGCGATATCAGGACCGCCTATTCCAAATCAAACCATGATGTTGCAAGATAGCACAGGAGTAGAGCTTGGAAAAGATTTAATCTTAAATCTCGTACCCCCACCTCCTACTGGCGTTCCTGCCAATTATCTAATGTGGAGTGAAAGATTAAATGATATAGGTGTTTGGACTGGGCTAGTAGACGGCAGTGGCAATCATATACCAGTACAGGAGTGGATAGGATTTACTGAATGTGTTGAAGTTCCGGAATCTAAGGAGTACTGTGTTGGTTTAGCTGCAGATAATAGAATGAGATTTAAGGTAAATGGTCAACTTTTTGTTGAGTTTAATTATCCAACTGGAGGCACAGCAGATGATGATAACTTTGCTTGGTTTCATATTATTCCAATATATTTAGAGGCTGGTACAAATATTATTGAAGTGCAAGGTTATAATGACGGAAGTTTTGCATCTTTTGGTGCAGAGATATATGATGCTACTTCTGCAGAACTTCAAAACCCTTCAGTAGTATCTACAGTTGGAGATCTTGCTGATATAACGATATTCTCAACACAAGAAATTGCATTAAATGGTGGAACATTCCAATCTGGAGATCCTAGCGGTTGTCAATGCCCGGATGGATTCTCTTTAAGTTTTTGTGAAGGTGAACTGCAATGTGTACAAATAGAAACCGCACCTGCTGGTAGTTGTGAATGTCCTGAAGGGTATAGCTTGGTATATCCGGATTCAAACAATGGATATACTATACCACCAAATGCCCATTCACTTTGTGATCCAGATAATCCCCCAATATGTAGATTAGTAGATTGTAATTGTCCAGAGCCCCCGGTTCTTAATGCAACTACAACAACAACAGGAAGGTGTGACGATCTTTATCAGACTGGTCCAAATGGAAATCTTGATTATGTTAATCTAGATCCCCTGATCTGCAACTATTTTAAGCTAGTATCCGAATTACCTAATTATAAAGTAGGTTCAATTTGGAAACACAATTATAGGTGCGATCTTTATGCTAATTACTATGGTGTTGATTATCCTTGGGAAATAGAACTTATAGAGACTACTGGGCAAATGGTGAACACTGTAAGAAGTTTAGAATATCAATTAGAGGCGTTTGTATATAAAGGTGATCTGCATGATACATGTGGGGATGATAGATGGCACGATCTAGATTTTAATTTTGATGAGTCTGTTATTTATAATAGTGAACAGATTTCTGGTTTGTTAAAATTAGAGCTTCATCCAAAAGAGGATCCTTTGAATATGATAACTTATCCAATTATAGGTCCAAATGACATAAAAATACTTTATTCAAAAGAAGAGCAAAAATATAGATTTAATCAGTTTTGGGATATAACAAATGATAGAGGAGAATTTTCTAATTCAGAAGAGCAAGCATTTATAACTCAACTAAATGGCTATATACGTGATTTAAATGCATTAAATTTAAATTATGATAAACCTGAAGAGCAACGTAAAAAATTCAGACACTATTATAATAAGGTGATCTTAAGAAGAGTAGTTTCTGGAGACAGGAAGATGCTTCTTAAATTGAATAATACCAAACTTAATATGTCATACAGATAATGGACGCATATAAAAAAACAAAAAGATTAGGACTACCTGGAGGACCCAATGAGATAATAGTTGATCAAATGGGGCAGTGGTCTAACCCTGGACAACCTACAAGAATAGAAGGTAATGAAATAACTATGCAAGGTGTTCCCTATCCTGTTTGGGCTCTCCCCAATGTTGGGGCCCCTACACTTATGCATCCAGATCAGGATTATTCATTTCCCGGTGCTGAGTATGTAGATGAATTACCTCTAGCTCAGATGAATATGAATCTTGATGTTCCTGCTCCAAAAGCTTCTTATAGAATACCTCTGCCTTATAACAAGGAGCAAGCAGATGAAATAATATCGGAAGGAGTACAAAAGAAAGCTTTTGAAAAATACATATATGAGAACAGTCTTAAAGAACCATTAGATTTTGGATCAGGCTATAAGGAGCCTAAAGCTGTTAGTACATATACGTCTTTAAATGCACCTGAAAAAGATAAAATAGATTTTGCTACTTGGGAGCAGCAGAATTTAAACACTCTTCCTAGTAAAAGAGATCCGGAATATAACTTAATGAAGGATTCTCAAGATGCAAGTGCTGCTGAAAAGTCTGCAAGAGAGGCAGGGTTTGATGAAGAAAAGTTTAATGAATATATAAATTCTTCAGAAGGGCGTATTGCTGAAAATGTATTTATGGCAAAAAATACATATGTTCCTGGAAGTGATGATAAAGCAATTATACCCACTGGTCAATGGAAGCGTAATGAAGATTTAACAGAACAAGATAGAGCCAACATTGAATATGCCCGGTATAGTAATGCATTAACAAATGCTTTTAAGAATCCTAGTTTAGATGGGGTTAATGCAATCAATGATTGGATTAATTATGGAGCGAGAAATACTTTAGCATCAGTTGGTGCGGGAGCTTCAAATCTTGTAGATTTTGTGTCTGTAGATGGTAGCATAATGGATCAAGCTTTTGGAAATTATGATCCCGTTTTTGCTCAACAATATGGTGTTATTCCAGATGTCGTTACAACAGCTTCTGAAATTGCTATGCCAATTCCTTTTATGAATGCTGGTATAAAAGGAGGCGCTGATATGTTAAATTATACAGGAAAAGGAATTAGAAATATTCCAGGAAAACTTCTTAGAAAAAAGAAAGGGGTTAATCCAATATCTGCAAATGATTTAACAACAAGCGTTTCTACAATACCTCCAAAGCCTTTAATTAAACCGGCTGTCAATCCAAAACCAATATATTCAGACGATATACCTTTTTTAACTTATGAACCAGAAATAAACTGGTCTAACTGGGGACTTTATGCTGCTGAAAATCCTCAGATAATAAGGCAGTTGCAGGAAATAGAAAGAGCAGCAAAAGCCGATGGTACTTGGATGGAAAATCCGGATGGAACTCCTTTTGTTGGAACAAGTCCAACACAAAAAGAGCTAGATTTTGCAAATGTAAAAATGACTCCATCAGAAGCAGAAAAAGCCCAATTTGTACAAAGCATTTGGTTGAAAAACCAAAATATATATCCTAAAGGATATAAGGATGTTTTTAGAGGTGTATCGACGAGGAAAGGGAAGGATAGCCCTGATACTTTAGTAAAACAAGGGCCAGGAGAATATACTGCTGTATTTTCTGGAAATAAAAGTTTAGCTAATACTTACGGGCAAGAAACTCGCCATCTTAGAATACCAAACGATCCAAAAGGAGGTGTCTATGAAGCGGGTGATATGGATTGGGGTGCTATCAATCTAGATAGGATTGGAGACCTGAAAAAAGAGAAAGACAGACTCGGGAAGCAAATTGACTGGCACAATAGGAAAATCAAGCAACGTAAAGATGCAGGTAAAGATTTTGCCCACTTTGAACGTAGTAAAGCAAGAGATGAAGCTAATTTGAAAAAATTAGAGAACATACCTGCTGATGAAGCTTTAAAAACTCAACAACAAATCAGTAAAATGAAAGAGTATTTTGAGCAACAAGGTGGGTTTTATGCTGACGATAAACTTTTGGTTGCCACAGATGATATAGCGGAATATGTTGAAAAGGCAAACTTGCCTCATGTAACGTTAAAGAACATTTACGATGGGGGACACGGTGATGTGACTATTCTAAATCATGTTCCTGGAAATTATGCTAAATCATCACTTGGTAATTTTGAAATGAATCTAAGTAATCCTAATGTATTTAAGGCTGCCCCTTTAGATCCAAAAGATGTTCTAGATAATTTATATAAACAGCAAAACTTGGGAAAATACTTATCAGCAGCTGGAAAAGAACATTACGCTAAAAATATTCAGCCGGATATTCAGCAGGATATTAAAAAGATGTATGATAATTGGGAAGAGATGTTCACTCCTAAAATGATAGAAAGGCTTAGCGATCCAAACTTCTATGGTATGACTACAGCAGACATAAATAAGCTAAAAACAATGAAACCTGAACTTCAGTTTGTTACAGAAGATAAATATGGCACAAGTGGTAGTTATTTTACAAATAAAAAGGCCATAGGCGACACATACACTCATAATAATGGTAAACTTGTAATTGATGTAACCCAATTTAAATTGCTATCTGACAGATATGGTTTAAGCCCTAAAGCGATATTTGAACACGAAATAAGGCATGCACTTTCAAGTCATATGAATAAGCTTAAACATGAGAAGGCTGTTATTAGCGGTAATAAAAATTACAATAAAGACAAGGCTATATATGCAAAAGAGAAAAAAGCATTTGATAGCTCTCCAGAAGGTATAGCATATCTTAAAAGATATAAAGATTGGGTTGATAGTAGGCCACCTTTTACGTCAAAAGCTGTTGAAAAAACATATGTTGGTAGAGAGCCGCTTAAGCCCAAGTCTTATCCAAAAGATCCTCAAAAAAGTGACTATATGCCGCGTAAATTTAATCCCTTGGACCCTAAGGATTTTCTTACTAAGGTGGATGAGAATTTAAAATCCCTTACTGCAAGAGAGTTTGGACAACCTTATGTACAAGAATTACGCAAACAAGGGTATACCCTAGAGGAGGCTGTTGAATTGAATTATCAAGCTGAAAGAAATGCTAAGTATTTTCAGGAACCTAATGAACGGTATCCTCATATAGTAGAAATGAGAAGACAAATGTATGAGGATGGAAGTATTAACAGTGTTGATGGTGAAATATCAAAACAGGCTATAAAGGCGTTTATTACGAACTCACCTGAAAGTCGTATAGCAAGCTTTGTAGATGCTACAGATAAATCAAATATTGATAAGATATATTCAAACATCAATGGAGCGGCTATTATTGCTGGAGTATTAGGTTTGTCAGGAGCAGGTGCAGCTCTTTCTGAAAAACAATTTGGCGGCTCATCTTCATATGATGGGTATGGCAAAATGAACAAAGACATGTTCAAGTCAAATCCATCAGGACTTAAGCCTTCTGTTGCTGCATGGGGTAATTTAAATACTGAAAGAGGTAATATTAGCTTAATGGGTGGTTTTAATTCACCACATTTATCAGGTTTTGCTATGGGGCATACACCCGCTTCTGCACAAGATAGAAAATATTTTCCAGGATTTATTACAGGAAACGTACAAGGAAAATTTGATTTAGGAAAATTTGGTGAGTTTAGTGCTGGACTATCTGGAACAGCTTTGCCGGGAATGCAAGGAGCACCGTGGAACTTTCAGCCAGGGGTTGCTTTAGGATATAAGAAGAGATTTCAAGAAGGAGGTGAATCTGACGAATTACCATTATATCAAGTTGCAGGTGACACTCCAGGATATATTCCACCTGCATCTGAATCTACAGCTTATTCTGAAACTACAGGACGCAAACCAATAATAAAGCCGTTTAATCAAGATGAGATAGAGGTTCTTGAGTATATAAGATCACAAAAGACACCTGAAGCTATATCTTCTCAGATAAACGATATGATGCTAGACATTAAAAAACAAAGGTTTAAAACTGAATGGATTGCAGAAAATACAATACGCAATCAATCAGCTCAAGCAGATTTTGAAGAAGCTATAAATACAAGATCTTTTGAAAGACCCAATATAGAAGGGGCGGCTTATGGGTTAATATCAGAAAGATCAAAAAAACAGCAAGCTCAAGAAAAACTAGAAGCTGAAAAAAAATTACAAGCTGAAAAAGATTTAGCTAGAAAAGAATTAATAGATCCTTATCTGCGCTTAAGAGATGATGTGTCGGCATTACAAAAAAAGCTTAAAGCAGACGGTTTTAATCTAGGGAAGTATGGTAGAAATAAAGACGGTATTGATGGGAAGTTTGGACCCAAAACCGAAAAGTCATACAATCAAGTATTAAAAAATAAATCTCTAGATCTTTCTATTATAGATGAGTATTTAAATAAATACAAAAGTTCAGGGCCGCAGAAAGAAGTGGTCTCAATACAAAAAGATTTAATAAAAAAAGGATTTCTTTCTTCTGGTGAGGATGATGGAAAGTTTGGGACTAATACGGCTCAAGCTGTTATGAGCTACAATAACAGCTTTACTTCACCGGTAGAAGATACTCAGGGTACTATAATGAGTCTACGATTGCCTAAATCAAACTGGAAGATTACTAGTCCTACAGAACGAAGTTTCAATTCTAAAAACTATAACCCAAGCGGTAAAGTAACAGATTGCGCAAAAGGTGTTTGTAGAATGTTAGAATTAAATAATGTAGAAGCTCAAGCATTAGGCGTAAAATATATAGATGCTTGGGGTATGTTCAAAAATATGGAAGAAGCTGGAAATTCACAGGAGATATTTAACATCTATAAAGATCCAGAAAGTTGGAGGGAGTTAAATCCTGTTGAATTATCGCATAAAACTTCACAAGAAGTAGATAAAAATAAAAGCATTGTATTGAATCCCGCAAATTATAAAGTTGGAGATGTTGTTGGTTTGTTTTATCCTAGAAGTTCCCATCATGGTCAGACTAATTATTCAATTATAGATCCGGGAGGGTATAGAGATGATAAAGAGGCCTATAAGCAACTTACAAATACAAGAAATACTCATGTCGGGCTTGTGTCTGATGTAATAGATGGGATTCCTTATATATCTCATAATATATCCGGTACGGTTCATGTAGATCCTCTTACTAGTATGGGCTCTAAGTCTACTACAAGACCTGTTTGGGTAAGAAGACCAACGCTCAACTCTAGTAAAAATAAAATGATTACCTACAATCCAGAGCCTACGGCTAAAAGGGTTTTTGGTGATCAGAAGGATATGTCAAAACCTTCAGATAGCAGACTTATTACGACCATTGTAGACAATCTTGAAAAGAAAGCAGAAAAGCAATTTACAAAAACAGAGAAAGAAAACTTAAATAAAAAGGTTCAAAGACTTATGGTAGGGTCTATTCAGATCCCTAAAGATATTGGGCTTGATTTTTCAAATGAAGAAGAGCAATGGTTGCAAGCTGCTTCTTTAGGAATCTTAGGTATTGAAAGTAGAGTTGGAACTAACTCTATTCATGGTAGCACAGCAAAAAGTGCAGCAAAAGGTCTTGTACACTGGTGGAAGAATACACCTGAAGGAGAAAAATCAAAAGGAATAGGTAAAATAAAATTTTCTAAAGCGGTTGATAAATTTTCAAGAGATTATTTTAATATTAATAGTCCGAGGGATCTTAATGATGCAAGCAAGACAATTGATGTAACAATCTACAATCTTGCAAAAAGATATGAATCTTTAAAAGCTTATGCTGAGCAGTTTCCAGAATTAGAACTTCAACCTGAAGATATAAGAAATCTTGCAATTCTAGGACACAATGAAGGTTATGGAAGTCAAAATCAAACAAGATTTGGAAGAAGCAAGTCAGATGAAGAATATAATCCAAAGACTGCAAAAGAAGAAATACATTCAATGAGAATGTTATACAATATGGGAACTAAAGTAAAAGATATTAGTTCAACTGACTATAGACACATACCGGAAAATATAAACTGGAACGGCATCAATTCTGGACAGCTAAAAGAAGTCTTATATAGACTTGATCAAGGTGACGGTGCTGAAACCTATATATCTAAAGCTAAAAGATATATGTATGATGTTTATGGTGACTTAGCTCCTGGTATTCAAGGTAGGGAGTATGATCCTGCCACTAAAAAATTTATAGATCGTACTTCTGAAGATACTTATGATTTTACAGTATCTCCTGATGAACAGGCATCTTCTGTATTTACAAACTATAAATCTTATGTCAAAAGAGATGGAGGATCAATTGATAAGTCCTTAATGCTTCAGTATAAAAATCATATAGAAGGGTTAGTTGATAATCAAAGAGTTTATGATAAAGTAAATAGGATATTTTATAATGATGCAAAAGCTAAAAATATGGGCATACCAAATTATGTAATGACCCACGTGATTAGATAGCGCTATTATGGATTTCTTAATATGCGTAATTATTTGTATATTATTATTATAGTATGAGAAGAAAAGGTTTAAATAAAAAAAGTTTAGAAACTGGCGGCCAACAGCTTAATCCTGCAATACAAGACCTTATTCAAAGCTCTAGATCAGCAATAGATATGGGCGCAACACCAAAAGACCTTGTATTAGAGCTATCTTCTAGTAATATAGATAGCAATGATATACAAGAAGTTTTAATTTCTTTGGGATATACGCAAGATGATGTTGAGACTATATATTCAGAAATACAAGAGGAGCAACAAAAAGCCCAGGAAGAAGCTCAAAGACAATTACAACAAAGACAACAGCAAAATGTTACAGCTGCCAGGGGTAAAGAGGTTCCTATTTATGCAGGAGATAGAAAACTGGGAATGTCTCCCAAAGGAGATTACATTGTTTCTGTAAAAGAACCCTTTCTAGATGAGATGAAAAAGATAGGGAAGTCATATCAGCATGGTGGGAATCTTCCTCAAGCTCAGTTTGGAACTTTGTATGGTTTAGATGGCCGGGCTACTGAAAATGTCTACAGAGATCCTAGAAGAATGTATGACAATCTTCCAATACAAATGCCTAAGAGCCCTATTGATGTTGCTTTGAATATAGCATCTGATGCAGCTTTTGATCCTTCAAACAATTTTATAAGTAGAAACTTTAGTAAGAAAGATCGAAATGATGATGGTTTAATGGACGGGCGTTTCTTTGATAGATCTGCAAAAAAAGCAAGAAGAAAGCTTAATAGAGCTAATCTATATGATTACGAGATCTATGATAAATACGGAGCTGGTCCAGATGACCAAGGGATTAAAATAGATATGAATTCTGATAATGCTTTATCTGATCAGTTTAAATCTAAATTCTCTACAAACGTGTATGATCTTTATGATGCTTCAAAAACAGGAGCACCATTAAAATCAAAGGAGCAGCTAGAACAAGATATTTTAAAGCACTCAAGGATTGATTTTGACACAGACAGTGGGCAGCACTTTGGCTATATGTCATCACGAGACATAGAGCCGCTCCTTAGTAAGAACCCAGACCTTAGAAATCCAGCGACTAAAGCTTCGGTTTCTTTTGAAGAATATAGAAATAGATTTTCACCTGAACAAAAAGAAAAGTTTCTTGAGCAAATACAAAGCATGGAGAATGCTCCTGAAGGAACAACATACGGTGTTGACAAAGAAGGATTTGGAGCATCATATGCAGGTCTTAAAGACAACCCATATCTATATGATACTATGATGGGGCTCAATATAGAAAACTTTAATAGACCAGAAGGAAAAACAGATAGCAAACCTCCATTAGATTTAAGTAATAGAAATGTTAGTGATGGTCCGTCTTGGCAACAAACTCAAGAAGAAGCTGCACCGCTTACATTTAAACAATGGTATGGACAAAATGCAGACAGACTGCAAAATATGTCAAAGCAAGAGATTCAAGATATTTATGATTCTGAAAAGCAAGAAGTTTCAGAATTTGATGATTATCAATCTGATGATACTTCTGATGATACAAGTACTTCTGATGATGGTTATAGCTTTGCAAATGCTATTAATGCTATGCTTGATTATGAAGGCAGAGCTGGAGGATTTAACAAAGCAACCGGTAAAGCATATGGTCTTTCTAATCTAGGGGCAAACAAGTATACAGACTTAGATTCTAATGATCCAAACTTTAGAGAAGATCTTGTTGCAAGAATTGATCAGGATTATGGCCCTCTTGTAAAAGATTTTCCAAATGAATTAAAAGGTCCCGCATTAGACTTTTATTACAACACAGGAAAAGATCCTAGAATATATATGCTTGATCAATATCTTCGTGATGAATATGGAGATGAGTTAGCAAATAGATCTGACTATGCTGGCATGATGAAAGATACAAGATGGTTAAGTCCGGGAATGCAGGAAGGTTTTAACAGGACATACGGTCAACATGCTGATGCATTAATGGGATTAAATCCAGAAGCAAGACTTAACCTGATGAATAGAGGTAGAGATTTTTACTATCAAAATATTAATAGAGTTAACAATCAACCAAATCCAGCATATGATGCAACTTGGAAAGGTAGATTGGATTTATATGACCCTTATTTTCAGCCAGAAATGAAATTAGGAGGTAAAATACAAAATATGAAAAATAGAAATTTAGCAATAAAGAGAATGGGTGATGAGAAAAAAAGAGCCCTTGAAAACATGCCTAAC